>CXWL01032045.1_pt1 | contig 63400 bp, 54 predicted proteins | sample 590931 | NCBI WGS metagenome assembly CXWL01 (sample SAMEA3498368, study PRJEB10139) | groundwater metagenome | biome: water well; material: biofilm material | place: Germany | collected 2015-04-27 | reverse complement strand
GAAAAAGCTGGTATGGCGGGCGGCTCGCGGCGTGTACGCCGTAGAAGAGCGGAGCGTCATCGACCTGCTGCTGGCCGGGAGGCTGTTGGACGGCCTCGGATAAGCGCGAGTCGCTGAACTACGGCATCCGAAGGAAGCGCCTAAAAGCCAATCCGCGCTCTGACCTGGGACGGCTTGAGGCGGATGTCCTTCCCCAGCACCTCCTGCCTGCCCGCAGCCACCGCATACCCCAGACTATCGAGCAGCGTCTTGCGCATGTCGCGCGGCGACACCGCCGCCAGCTTGTCGATCACGACGCCTTCCAGGCTGGGCGCGAACTTGCCGAGATTGAGCTCGCGCAGCAAGCCCCCATAGATACGCTGCGCGATCCCCGCAGCCTGTTCCGGCGTCGGCGCCGGCACCTCGTACACCGCCATCCGGTTCAGCAGCGGCGCCGGAATCCCCTCGGTGCGGTTGGCCGTCAACACCCAGAAAATCTGGCTGGCATCGATCTCCACGTCGATGAATTCGTCACGGAACGCGCGCGAGGTCTCCGGCTCCAGCAATTGATACAATGCGGCCAGGGGATCCGACTGCGACGACCCGCTGGCCTTTTCGACCTCATCGAGCACCACCACCGGATTGGCATACTGCCCCCGCACCAGCCGCTCTGCCACCTTGCCGCACTTCGCGCCTTTCCAGCTGGCCGAGCTGCCGGTGATGACGAACCCGGCCGACAGCGCATTCATGCTGATCAGCTCGCACTCGGTCTGCATCACCTTGGCCAGCCGCCTGGCGAAATGGGTCTTGCCCACGCCCGGGTCGCCCAGCAGCAGGATCGGCATCACGTTGAAGCCGCCGTCGCCCGCATGCGCCAGGCCCAGGTAGCGGGTCAGGTCGCCCAGCACTTCGTCGAAATTGGGACATTCATCGGCCAGCGGCGCCAGCGCCGCGCTGGACGAGGGCGTGGTCACGAAGCGCTCGGCGCCGGTGTCGAGCATGCGCTCGTAGAACGCCTCGAGCTCGGGCGACCGGCCTTTGCTGCGATCGAGCGCGCCCTGAACTTCGCCCAGGTCGTACAGCGCGCGGGTGCGGGCTAAGGTGATGCTCACGACAATCTCCTCCAGAGTCGCCGGCCCGGCCTTCAGGAAACCGTCGCAACGGCACCCCGAAAACGCCCGGCCTTCACCTGAATCCTACGCTGGACTGTGGGAGCGCGCAATCTGGCCGCGTGCGCCCCAATGTTGCTGGAAAGGAACTGTGAACATTTATTTTTATTGATGTTCAACAGGAAATACTCGCGTGTAAAGATGAGGTAGCACATTCAATGTCTTTTATAAGTGCCTAATTTATCGACATATTTTCACATGATACCACTTCAGGGAAGTGCGCTAAGTCCTTGACTTCATTGGCAAATTTCCCATTTTCCTATTGGAAACCGCTTGACCCTAAGGAATGCTTCATCTAAAGTGGGCAACTGTGTGGAAAAGTGTAGTTTTGTGGGAGGAATTTTAGGCTCCCGGCGCGCAAACTAAGCCGATTCATCAAACTCTAAGCTAGGTAACTATTCGTGTTTCAAGGCGCGTCCGCAATCAACCTCGATGCAAAGGGCAGGATGTCAATCCCGGCCAAGCATCGTGACGCACTCGCAGTCCAGTGCGAAGGCCGCCTCACGCTTACCAAGCATCCCCATGGTTGCCTGTTGTTCTTCCCGCGCCCGGTGTGGGAATCGCACCGCGAACAAATCGCCGCCTGGCCGATGTCGGCCCGCGCATGGCAGCGCATTTTCCTCGGTAACGCTTGCGATGTCGAGCTCGATTCGGCTGGCCGTATCCTCATTTCGCCTGAGCTGCGCGCCGCGGTCGGCCTGTCCAAGGACGTGATGCTGCTCGGCATGGGTACCCACTTCGAAATCTGGGACGCCGCCAAGCTTGCCGCCGATGAGCAAGAAGCGGTGGCCGGCGGCATGCCCGATGTGCTCTCCAATTTCTCCTTCTAGGGCGCCGCGATGACACATGTGGCGGTGCCCGAGTTCCAGCACCGGACGGTGCTGCTCGATGAAGCGGTCGACGCGCTCAACCTGGCAGGCCCGCGCGCGGACGGCGTCTATATAGACGGCACCTTCGGCCGTGGCGGCCACAGCCGCCTGATCCTGTCGAAGCTGGGCGCCAAAGGGCGCCTGTTCGGCTTCGACAAGGACTTGCAGGCGATCGCCACCGCCGCCCGGATCGACGATCCCCGTTTCGAAATCGTGCACGACAGCTTCGCCACCATGCGCGCGGCGATGGCCGCGCGCGGCATCGCCCAGGTCGACGGCATCCTGCTCGACCTCGGCATCTCGTCGCCCCAGGTGGACGACGCGGCGCGCGGCTTCAGCTTCCGCAACGACGGCCCGCTCGACATGCGCATGGACACCACGCGCGGCATTTCGGCGGCGCAATGGCTGGCGGTGGAAACCGAACAACAACTGGAAAAGGTGATACGCGATTATGGGGAAGAACGGTTTGCTTTTCAGNNCCAATTTCAAGCACACGACAGCTTGCCGGTATCGTGGCAAACGCGGTCAAGACCCGCGAAAAGGGCAAGGATCCGGCCACCCGTACCTTTCAGGCTATCCGGATTTTCATCAATCAGGAGCTTGAAGACCTTGCGGCAGGCCTGAGCGAGGCCTACGCCATGCTCGCGCCAGGCGCCCGCATGGCGGTGATCAGCTTCCATTCGCTGGAAGACCGCATCGTCAAGCAGTTTCTGGCCAGCAAGGTGAAAGTCGAGCAGCCCGACCGCCGCCTGCCGATCCGCGCGGTCGACTTGCCGCAGCCGCTGATGAAGCTGGTCGCCAAGATGAAGCCGTCCGACGCCGAAGTCGACGCGAACCCGCGCGCCCGCTCGGCGGTGATGCGTGTGGCCGAACGGCTGCCTTCAAAAGGCGCACAATGAGCGGCAAGATCAACCTGGTCCTGGTCGCCGTGCTGGTCGGCTGCGCGCTGTCGCTGGTGAATGCCCAGTACCGTGCGCGCCACCTGTTCAGCGACCTCGAAAACATGCAGCAGCAGGCGCGCCAGCTCGACATCGACTGGGCCCAGCTCCAGCTCGACCAGTCCACGCTGGGCAAGAACGCCCGCATCGAGCAGATCGCCCGCACCGATTTGAACATGACGCCGCTCACCCCGGCGCGTACGCAGTACCTGACGGAAGGTGACCAATGAAACGCGGCGGCAATGGCGTGAGCGGATCGCGGGTGGCGGCCTCGAAGGGCATGTCGTTCTCGAAAAGCCCGGTGCTGGCGGTTCGGCTGCCGACCTGGCGTTCGCGCGTGGTGCTGTTCGTGCTGTTCGCCGCATTCGCCGCGCTGGCCGGCCGCGCCCTGTGGCTGCAGGCGATGTCCAACGAGTTCTTGCAAAAGCAGGGCAAGAGCCGCTACGAGCGCACCATCGAGCTGCCGGCCACGCGCGGCAAGATCATGGACCGCAACGGTCAGGTGCTGGCCTCGTCGATGCCGGTCAAGGCGGTATGGGCGATTCCCGACGACGTGCTCAAGTCGCCGCCGGAAAAGCTGCGCGCGCTGGCCAGGCTGCTCGACATGCCGGAAGCGGAAATGCGCAAGAAGCTCAATTCGGACCGCACCTTCGTCTACCTCAAGCGCCAGGTCGAGATGGATGTGATCGAACAGATCGACAAGCTCGACATCGCCGGCCTCGACACCCGCAAGGAATACAAGCGCTTCTATCCGCAAGGCGAGGTGATGACGCACCTGGTCGGCTTCACCAACGTCGAAGACGTCGGCCAGGAGAGCATCGAGCTGTCGCAGCAGAAGCTGCTGGTGGGCGTGCCCGGAAGCCGCCGCGTGATCAAGGATCGCCTCGGCCGCATCGTGGAAGACGTCGGCCTGTCGCGCGAGCCGCGCGACGGCAAGGACATCACGCTCTCGGTCGACAGCAAGATCCAGTACATCGCGTTCCAGCACATCAAGGGCGCGGTGGAGAAATTCAAGGCCAAGGCCGGCGCCGCGGTGGTGCTGGACATCCACACCGGCGAAGTGCTGGCGCTGGCCAACTACCCGACCTACAACCCGAACGACCGCAAGGTACTGACCGGCGACATGCTGCGCAACCGCGTGATGACCGACACCTTCGAGCCGGGCTCAACGCTGAAACCGTTCACCGTGGCGCTGGCGCTCGACACCAACCGCGTGCGGCCCGAGTCGGTGTACGACACCGGGGCCGGCGCGATGCGGATCGGCTCCGCCACGATTCACGATTCGCATCCGAAGCCGATGCTCTCCGTGTCGCAGATCATCCAGAAGTCGTCCAACGTCGGCATGGCCAAGATCGCGCTGCCGATTCCGCCGCAGGAAATGTGGGAACTGTTCACCAAGTCCGGCTTCGGCCAGGCGCCAAGGTTCGGATTTCCCGGCGCAGTGGCCGGCCGCGTGCGCCCGTACAAGGTGTGGCGCCCGATCGAGCAGGCCAACATGGCGTTCGGCCAGGGGATTTCGGTATCGCTGCTGCAGCTGGCGCGCTCGTACACCATCTTCGCGCGCGACGGCGACGTGATTCCGCTGTCGTTCCAGAAGGTCACCGAGCAGCCGGTCGGCCAGCGCGTGATCTCGGCGCGCACCGCGCGCGAAATGCGCATCATGCTGGAAAGCGTGGTAAGTCCCCAGGGCACCGCCTCGCTGGCCCAGGTGCCAGGCTACCGCGTGGGCGGCAAGACCGGCACCGCGCAGAAGATCGTCAACGGACGCTATTCCCATACCAAGTACATCGCCAACTTCGTCGGCATCGCGCCGATGTCCAATCCGCGTTTCGTGATCGCGGTGATGGTCGACGAGCCGACTACCGCCGCCCACACCGGTGGCAGCGTGGCGGCGCCAACCTTCGCGGCGCTGGCCGCCAGCGCGCTGCGCGCGGCCAACGTGCCGCCCGATTCGACCGTTACCGACATCATCATTCCTGAGCATCCGCTCGAGGAAATGTAAATGGACGCCATGAACCTGCCAGACATCTGCCAGTGGATCCGCCAGGCCGCGCCGCAAGGCCGGCTGGCGTCCGACTCGCGCCGCGTCCAGGCCGGCGACGTGTTCTTCGCCTATCCGGGCGAAGCGGGCGACGGCCGCGCCTTCATCGGCGCCGCGATTGCGCAGGGCGCCGCGGCGGTGGTCTACGAGGAGCGCGATTTCGCCTGGGACGCCGCATGGAGCCTGCCGCACCTGGCGCTGGCCGGCCTCAAGAAGAACGCCGGCCCGATCGCGCACGCCTTTCACGGCATGCCGGACGCCGGCATGTTCACGGTGGGCGTCACCGGCACCAACGGCAAGACCTCATGCGCGGTCTGGCTCGGCCAGGCCCTGGCGCGCCTGGGCAACCCGACCGCGGTGATCGGCACCCTTGGCGTCGCGCTGTTCAAGGGCCGCACCGAGCCGTTATTCGACGTCACCGGCTACACCACGCCGGACGCCGTGCTGCTGGCCGGGAAGGTGGCCGCCATGCGCGACGCCGGCGCCACCGCGCTGGCGATCGAAGTGTCGTCCATCGGCCTGGAGCAGGGCCGCGCGCTGGGCATGCATTTCGACGTCGCGCTGTTCACCAACCTGACGCGCGACCACCTCGACTACCACGGCGACATGGACAGCTACGAAGCGGCCAAGCTCAAGCTGTTCGAGTGGCCCGGCCTGAAGGCTGCGGTGCTGAACCTGGACGACCCTGCCGGCCTGCGCCTGGCCGCGCACCTGCAGTCCACCAACGCCGCGCTGCCGCTGATCGGCTACAGCTTGCGCGACCGGGCGGCCCAGCCGGACCTCGAAGGCGTCGCCATGCTGCGCGCCGCGCAATTCCGCAGCCGCAATTCGGGTACCGATTTCCATCTCGATTCGCCATACGGCGGCGCCACCGTCAAGACCCAGCTGGTCGGCCACTTCAACATCAGCAATGCGCTGGCGGTGCTCGGCGCGCTGATGGTTAAAGGCGTTGCGCTGCGCGCCGCGCTGGACGCGATCGAAGCGCTGACGCCGGCGCCGGGCCGCATGCAGCAGGTCGGCGGCCAGGAAGCGCCGATGGTGGTGATCGACTACGCGCACACGCCGGACGCGCTGGAAAAGACCCTGCTGGCGCTGCGTCAGGTGGCGCGCGAGCGCGGCGGCCAGCTGTGGTGCGTGTTCGGCTGTGGCGGCGACCGCGATCCGGGCAAGCGCCCGCAGATGGGCGCGATCGCCCAGATCGCAGAACACGTGCTGGTCACCAGCGACAATCCGCGCAGCGAGGAAGCCGCGGCGATCATCGCCGAAATCGTCGCCGGCATGGACGCTGCGCACCCGACATCGACCTTCCAGGCGATCGAAGACCGCGCCGCGGCGATCCTGTCGGCGGTCAAGCACGCCGCCAAGCCGGACGTGATCCTGCTGGCCGGGAAGGGCCATGAGCCGTACCAGGAAATCAAGGGCCGCAAGATGCCGTTTTCCGACGCCGACCACGCCGCGCTGGCGCTGGCCGCGCGGGTTACCATGATGAGGACAAACTGATGCGCGCATCGCTGGCACAATTGGTCGCCTCGCTCTCGGGCGCGCGCATGACCCAGAACGTCGGCTTCGACGGCGTCTCGACCGACAGCCGCACGCTGGCGCCGGGCGAACTGTTCGTCGCGCTGCGCGGCGAGAGCTTCGATGGCCACGACTTCCTGCCGAAGCTGGCCGAAAAGGGCGTCGGCGCGGTAATCGCCGAACAGCTGCCGCCAGGCTGGACCCTGCCGGCCATCGTGGTGCCGAATACCCTCACCGCGCTGGGCCAGGTCGGAAATTTCTGGCGTTCGAAGTTTGCGATTCCGGTCATCGGCGTCACCGGCAGCAACGGCAAGACCACGGTCAAGGAAATGATCGCGGCGATCCTGGCGGCGGCTTACGGCGAAGACGGCCGGCTGGCCACGCGCGGCAACCTGAATAATGAAATCGGCGTCCCGCTGACGCTGATGCGCCTGGCGCCGGAGCACAAGGCGGCGGTGATCGAACTGGGCATGAACCATCCGGGCGAAATTGCGCGCCTGACCGCGATCGCGGCGCCGACCGTCGGCCTGGTCAACAACGCCCAGCGCGAGCACCAGGAATTCATGCACACCGTGGAAGCGGTGGCGCTGGAAAACGGCGCGGTGCTGGCCGGCCTGCCGCGCAACGGCGTCGCGGTGTATCCGGGCGACGACATTTACGCGCCGCTGTGGCGGAAACTGGCCGACCAGCGCCGCACTATCACTTTCGGCCTCGATGACGCCTGCGATGTCGGCTGCACGCACCGCGCCAATGCGTTCGGCAGCGAACTGTCGGTCGTGGTACGGATCAAAGATAAGCAAGAGCGGCGTTTTGCGGTGAACCTGGCCGCGGCCGGCCTGCACAACGTGCGCAACGCGCTGGCCGCGATCGCATGCGCGGTGGCCGCCGGGATCGAACAGGAAGCCATCGTGCGCGGACTCGAGGCGTTCGCGCCGGTCAGCGGACGGCTGCAGCGCAAGAGCGCCGCCAACGGCGCCACCGTGATCGACGACAGCTACAACGCCAACCCCGATTCGGTACGCGCCGCGATCGACGTGCTGGCGCAGGCGCCCGAGCCGCGCATCCTGGTGCTGGGCGACATGGGCGAAGTCGGCTCGCAGGGACAGCAGTTTCACGAAGAAATCGGCGCCTACGCCGCCAGCCGCGGCATCGGCGCGGTACTGGTGACGGGCGAGCTGGCACGCCACATGGTGGGCGCCGGCGCACGGCATTTTGAACAGTTTGACGAATTACTGGCAGCACTGGATACCGCAATGGGCAGCAAATCTGACGCGACTGTGTTGGTGAAGGGCTCGCGTTTCATGAAGATGGAACGCGTGGTCCAGCACCTGCTCGACTCACAAAACACTGGCAAGGAAGCCCACTAACTATGCTGCTCTGGCTCGCACAATTCTTTCAGCAGGACCTCGGTCCTCTGCGCATCTTCAACTTCATCACCTTCCGCGCGGTGTTCGCCACCATCACCGCGGTAGTGATCGGCCTTGGCTTCGGCCCGTTCGTGATCCGCTGGCTGACCGAAATGAAGGTCGGCCAGTCGGTGCGCACCTACGGCCCCGAGACCCACCTCGCCAAGCACGGCACCCCGACCATGGGCGGCGTCCTGATCATCATTTCGATCGGCATCTCGACCTTCCTGTGGTGCGATTTCTCGAACCGCCTGATCTGGCCGGTGCTGGTGGTCACGCTCGGTTTCGGCGCGGTCGGCTGGGCCGACGACTACCGCAAGGTGGTCTACAAGGACCCGGAAGGCATGCGTTCGGGCGAGAAGTACTTCTGGATGTCGCTGATCGGCCTGGCCGCGGCGCTGTACCTGGCGTTCTCGGTGTCGGCGCCTACCCCGGCCAAGGTGTGGGAGCTGTTCTACGCGTGGGTGCGCTCGGGCTTTTCGATGGAACTGCCGCCGAAGGCCGACCTGATCGTCCCGTTCGTCAAGACCATCAGCTATCCGCTCGGCGTCTGGGGCTTCATCGCGCTGACCTACTGCGTGATCGTCGGCACCAGCAACGCGGTCAACTTCACCGACGGCCTCGATGGCCTGGCGATCATGCCGACCGTGATGGTCGGCTCGGCGCTCGGCCTGTTCGCCTACCTCACCGGCAGCGCTACCTACTCGCGCTACCTGTTCATCCCGCACATCCCGGGCGCCGGCGAGCTGCTGATCTTCTGCGGCGCGATGGCCGGCGCGGGCCTGGCCTTCCTCTGGTGGAACGCGCATCCGGCCCAGATGTTCATGGGCGACGTCGGCGCGCTGGCGCTGGGCGGCGCGCTCGGCACCATCGCCGTCATCGTGCGCCAGGAGATCGTCCTGTTCATCATGGGCGGCGTGTTCGTCGCCGAGACGCTGTCGGTGATCATCCAGGTCGCCTGGTTCAAGATCACCAAGAAACGCTACGGGGTGGGGCGCCGGGTATTCAGGATGGCGCCGCTGCACCACCATTTCGAACAAAAGGGCATGAAAGAGACCAAGGTTGTCGTGCGATTCTGGATCGTGACGATGATGCTGGTCCTGATCGGCCTGTCCACACTGAAGCTGCGCTGATGAGCTACGCGGGCAAACAGGCACTGGTGCTGGGACTCGGCGAATCCGGGCTGGCGATGGCGCAATGGCTGGCCCGTTGCGGCGCGCGCGTGCGCGTGGCCGACACCCGCACCGAGCCGCAACGCCTGCATGCGCTGCGCACCGCGGTGCCGGAAGTCGAGTTCCTGTGCGGCGAGTTCACCGATGCGCTGCTCGAGGGGATCGATTTCGTCACCCTCAGCCCTGGCCTGGCGCCGCAACGCGAACTGCGCACCATCGTGCCGGCCGCGCGCGCGCAGGACATCCCGGTGTGGGGCGAGATCGAACTGTTCGCCCAGGCGCTGGCCCAGCTCAAGGCCGAGCGCGGCTACGCGCCGAAAGTGATCGCCATCACCGGCACCAACGGCAAGACCACCGTCACCAGCCTGACCGGCCTGCTGTGCCAGCGCGCCGGCCTGTCGACCCGGCTGGCCGGGAACATCAGCCCGGCCGCGCTGGACGTGCTGCGCGAGGCGCTCGACCATGACGCGCTGCCGCAGGCGTGGGTGCTCGAGCTGTCGAGCTTCCAGCTGCACGCGACCTTCAGCCTGGAGGCCGACGCCGCCACCGTATTGAACCTCACCCAGGACCACCTCGACTGGCATGGCGACATGCAGTCCTACGCCGCCGACAAGGCGCGCATCTTCGGCCAAAACACCGTGCGCGTGCTGAACCGCGACGACGCCGCCGTGATGCGGATGGCCGCGCCGACCGCGCCGGCGGTCACCTTCGGCGCCGGCGCACCGGTCAAGGCCGATGATTTCGGACTGCTCAACGAGCGCGGCGTGCTGTGGCTCGCCAATGCGGTGGCCGCCGAGGAGGGCGAAAAGAAGCGCAGGAAGGGCCGCACGGAGGCCCTTCCGAACGAGATCGCCGCGCCGGTCGACGCCATCGTCAAGCGCCTGATGCCGGCCGATGCGCTGCACATCCGCGGGCTGCACAACGCCACCAACGCGCTGGCCGCGCTGGCGCTGTGCCGCGCGATCGGCCTGCCGATGGCGCAGCTGCTGCACGGCCTGCGCGAATACAAGGGCGAGCCGCACCGGGTCGAACTGGTCGCCTCGATCGACGGCGTCGATTACTACGACGACAGCAAGGGCACCAATGTGGGCGCCACCGTGGCCGCTATCAATGGCCTGGGCAAGGCGTTCGGCGGCGACACCCAGCGTATCGTGCTGATCGCCGGCGGCGACGGCAAGGGCCAGGAATTCGAGCCGCTGGCCGAGCCCAGCTCGCGCTACGTGCGCTCGGTGCTGCTGATCGGGCGCGACGCGCCGAAGCTGCGCGTGGCGCTCGAGCCGTCCGGCGTCGAGCTGGTCGACTGCCGCACCTTGCCGGAAGCGGTGCAGCGCGCCGCCGCCCTGGCGCAAGCGGGCGACGCCGTGCTGCTGTCGCCGGCCTGCGCCAGCCTCGACATGTTCACCAACTACGCGCACCGCGCGCAAGTGTTCGTCGGCGCCGTGCGCGAACTGGCGCTGGCCAAAGGGCAGGACCTCTGATGGCCTTCCAGATCCCGTTCAAGTTCTCCGGTTCGTCGGCCGACGCGCTGACCAGCTCCCGTGCGCGCGCCTCGAAGATGATGGAGTACGACCAGCCGCTGGTGTGGGTCACGCTGCTGCTGATGCTGTTCGGGATGGTGATGGTGTATTCGGCCTCGATCTCGTTGCCCGACTCGCCCAAGTTCGCCAACTACAAGAACACCTACTTCCTGACCCGCCAGGCGGCCTTCATCAGCGTCGGCCTGGTGGCCGGCCTGTTCGTGTTCCGCATCAAGGTCGCGACCTGGCAGCGCTTCGCGCCGTGGCTGTTCGTCTGCACCCTGGTGCTGCTGGCGCTGGTGTTCCTGCCGGGCCTGGGCTATTCGGTCAACGGCGCGCGCCGCTGGCTGGACCTGAAGGTGATCAAGCTGCAGCCGTCCGAACTGATGAAAGTGGTCGCGGTGCTGTACGCGGCCGACTACACCGTGCGCAAGCAGGAATACATGCACAAGCTGACCAAGGGCTTCCTGCCGATGGCCGGCGCGATCGGCCTGGTCGGCCTGCTGCTGCTGCTCGAGCCCGACCTGGGTGCGTTCGGCGTGATCGTCTGCATCGCGATGGGCATCCTGTTCCTTGGCGGGATCAACGCGGTCTGGTTTGGCGGCATCGGCGCGCTGCTGGTGCTGATCTTCACGACCATCATCGCGCTGTCGCCGTTCCGCCGCGCGCGCATGTTCGCCTACCTCGACCCGTGGCAGGAAGACAATGCGCTGAACAAGGCGTACCAGCTGACCCACTCGCTGATCGCCTTCGGCCGCGGCGAACTGTTCGGCGTGGGCCTTGGCGGCAGCGTCGAGAAGCTGCACTACCTGCCGGAAGCGCACACCGACTTCCTGCTCGCCGTGATCGGCGAGGAACTGGGCCTGGCCGGCGTGCTGGTGGTGATCGCGATGTTCTACTGGCTGGTCAAGCGCGCGTTCGACATCGGCCGCCAGGCGATCGCCATCGACCAGACCTTCGCCGGCCTGGCCGCGAAGGGCATCGGCATCTGGATCGGCGTGCAGACCTTCATCAACATGGGCGTCAACCTGGGCCTGCTGCCGACCAAGGGCCTGACCCTGCCTTTGATGAGCTACGGCGGCACCGGCGTGGTGATCAACTGTGTCGGCCTGGCGATCCTGCTGCGCATCGATTACGAAAACCGGGTGCTGATGCGCGGAGGCCGCCCATGAAGCGCCTGATGATCATGGCGGCCGGCACCGGCGGTCACATTTTCCCCGGCATCGCGATCGCGCAGACCATGCGCGCGCGCGGCTGGGAAGTGAGCTGGCTGGGCACTTCCCACGGGATGGAACAGGACCTGGTGCCCAAGCATGGCATCGAGATGGATGCGATCGACTTTTCCGGCATGCGCGGCAAAGGCCTGCAGCACACCCTGACCGGCGCCTTCAAGCTCACCGCCAGCTTCGCCACCTGCCTGCGCATCATGACGCGCAGGAAGCCCGACGTGGTGCTGGGCATGGGCGGCTACGTGACGGTTCCGGGCGGCCTGATGGCGCGCCTGCGCCGCATTCCGCTGGCGCTGGTCAATGCCGACGCCGCGCTGCTGTTGTCGAACAAGACCCTGACTCCGCTGGCGCAGCGCGTGCTGTTCGGCTTCCCGGCCGATTTCGGCAGCGCCGCCGGCAAGGCCAGCGTCACCGGCAATCCGGTGCGTCAGGCGATCCTCGACGTGGCGGCGCCGCAGTCGCGTTTCGACGGCCGCCAGGGCCCGTTGCGGATCCTGGTGGTGGGCGGCAGCCTTGGCGCCAAGGTCCTCAACGACAGCGTGCCGGCCGCCCTGGCACTGATGCCCGAGGCGACGCGCCCGCTCGTCACGCACCAGTCGGGCAAGAAGAATATCGAAGCGCTGCGCCAGTCGTATGCGCAGGCCGGCGTCAACGCAAACGTGGTCGACTTCATCGAGGACATGGGCGCGGCGTATGCCGACGCCGACCTGGTGATCTGCCGCGCCGGCGCGATCACCGTGTCCGAACTGACGGCGGCCGGCGTCGCCAGCGTGCTGGTGCCCTTCGTCGCGACCACCACAAGCCACCAGCGCGACAACGCGCAGTGGATGGAGACGCAACATGCGGCGATCCACCTGCCGCAAGGTGAATTGAACGCGGACCGGCTCGCCCAGCTGCTGGCATCGCTATCGCGCGGCGAGTGCCGCGACATGGCGATCGCGGCGCAAGCGGTCGGCAAGCGCGACGCCAACGAGGCGATCGCGGACATACTGGAAAAACTGGCGGGATCGGCAAACACATGAAACACAAGATCAAGAACATCCACTTCGTGGGCATCGGCGGCAGCGGCATGAGCGGCATCGCAGAAGTGCTGCTCAACCTCGGCTACAAGGTATCCGGTTCGGACCTGGGCAGCAATGCCGCCAGCGTGCGACTGGAAGGCCTGGGCGCGAACGTCATGCTGGGCCACGATGCGGCCAACGTGGCGCACGCCGACGTGGTGGTCACCTCGACCGCGGTCAACGAGCAGAACCCGGAAGTGATCGCCGCGCGCGCCGCGATGATCCCGATCGTGCCGCGCGCGATCATGCTCGGCGAACTGATGCGCCTCAAGCGCGGCATCGCGATCGCCGGCACCCACGGCAAGACCACCACCACCAGCCTGGTCGCTTCGGTGCTGGCGCAGGGCGGGCTCGATCCTACTTTTGTCATCGGCGGGCGCCTGAACAGCGCCGGCGCCAACGCCAAGCTGGGAACCGGCGAATACATCGTGGTCGAGGCGGACGAATCGGATGCGTCGTTCCTGAACCTGGCGCCGATGATCGAAGTGATCACCAACATCGACGCCGATCACATGGAGACCTACGAGCACGACTTCGAGAAGCTGAAGATGGCGTTCGTCCATTTCACCCACCGCCTGCCGTTCTACGGCCGCGCGATGCTGTGCATCGACGACCAGCACGTGCGCGACATCATCCCGTTCATTTCGAAGCCGGTCACCACCTACGGCTTCAGCGCGATGGCCCAGGTGCGCGCGGTGAACGCGCGCGCGGTCGGCCTGCAGATGCACTTCACCGTGATCCAGGAAGGCTATCCGGACACCGACTTCGTGCTGAACCAGCCGGGCATGCACAACGTTCAGAACGCCTGCTCGGCGATCGCGATCGCGCGCGAAATCGGCGTCGAGGACAGCGCCACACAGCAGGGCCTGGCCGGATTCAAGGGCGTGGGCCGCCGCTTCACGCGCTACGGCGAGATCGCCATTCCCGGCGGCGGCAGTTTCGCGCTGGTCGACGATTTCGGCCACCACCCGGTCGAGACCGAAGTCACGCTGGCGGCCGCGCGCGGCGCCTATCCGGGCCGGCGCATCGTGCTGGCGTTCCAGCCGCACCGTTTTTCGCGCACCCGCGACCTGTTCGAAGACTTCGTCAAGGTGCTCTCGAGCCCGGACGTGCTGCTGCTGGCCGACGTGTACGCCGCCGGCGAAGCGCCGATCGTGGCCGCCGACGGCCGCGCGCTGGCGCACGCGCTGCGCGTGGGCGGCAGGATCGAACCGATTTTTGTCGAATCGATCGCCGACATGCCGGCCACCATCATGAACGTGGTGCGCGACGGCGACGTGGTGATCACCATGGGCGCCGGCTCGATCAGCGGCATCCCGAACAAACTGACTTCTTTTCCAAAGGCTTGAACGTGAGCTCACTACCCCTAACTGACGCAGCGGCATTCGGCAAGGTCGGCGTGCTGTTCGGCGGCCGCTCCGCGGAGCGCGACGTCTCGATCATGTCCGGCACCGGCGTGCTGGCGGCGCTGCAAAGCCGCGGCGTCGACGCCCACGCCTTCGATCCGGCCCGGCGCAGCCTGGCCGAACTGGCGGCCGAAAAATTCGACCGCGTATTCATCGCGCTGCACGGCCGCTTCGGCGAAGACGGCAGCCTGCAGGGCGCCCTCGAGCAGCTCGGCATTCCGTACACCGGCAGCGGCGTGATGACCAGCGCGCTCGGAATGGACAAGATCTACACCAAGATGATCTGGCTGATGCACGGCCTGCCGACGCCGAAGTACGCAACCCTCGAAGCCGGTACCGACCTGGCGAAAGTGACGGCCGACCTGGGCCTGCCGCTGATCGTCAAGCCGCCGCTCGAAGGCTCGACCATCGGCATCACCAAGGTGACCGCCGCGCCGGACCTGGAGGCCGCCTACGACCTCGCAGCGCAATTCGACGAAGTGGTGCTGGCCGAGGAATTCGTCACCGGCCGCGAGTTCACGGTCGCCGTCCTCGGCCGCGGCAAGACCGCGCGCGCGCTGCCGATCGTCGAAATCGTCGCGCCGCAGGGGAACTACGACTACCAGAACAAGTATTTTACCGACGACACCAAGTACTTCTGCCCGGCGGCGCTGGATGCGGCCACCGCGGCCGAGATGGAACGGATCGCCGTCGAAGCTTACCGCGCGCTCGGCTGCGAGGGATGGGGCCGGGTCGACGTGCTGCTGCGCGAATCGGACAACCGTCCGTTCCTGCTGGAGGTGAACACTTCGCCCGGCATGACCGGCCACTCGCTGGTGCCGATGGCGGCGCGCGCGGTCGGGATCAGCTACGAAGACTTGTGCGTCGAGATATTGGCCTCGGCGCGCCTGAAGATGGTCAAGGGACAGGGTTAAACACGCGATGTGGCAAGACGCACGTGCATTGAACGCGACCGCGAACGGGCTGATGGCGCTGGTGGTACTCGCGTGCGTCGCCTCCGGCGTGTGGTGGGTGTCGCAGCGTCCGATGTTCTCGCTCAAGTCGGTGCGCGTGGACAGCATGTACGAGATGGAACTGAAGCGGGTGAACGAACTGACCTTGCGCGCCAACGTGGTGGGCAAGATCAAGGGGAATTTTTTCACGGCCAACCTGGAGCAGGTGCGCACGGCGTTCGAATCGGTGCCTTGGGTGCGGCGCGCGACAGTACGGCGCGAGTGGCCGAACCAGCTGATCGTGTCGGTCGAAGAGCACGAGCCGCTGGGGACCTGGGGCGAGGACGGCCGGCTGCTGTCGGTGAAGGGCGATGTGTTTACGGCGAACCTGGCCGAGGCGGAAGACGATCATCCGTTGCCGGAGTTCACGGGGCCGGAAGGAAGCGAGAAGGAAGTGCTGGCGCGGTTTGCCGAGTTGCGTTCGTGGTTCGCGCCGATCCGGCTGGTGCCGGAAGCGCTGAGTCTATCGAGCCGCTATGCATGGACCGTGAAGCTCGACAACGGCATGCAGGTGGCGCTGGGCCGCGAGCAGGACCAGACCACGCTGCGCAACCGGGTGCAGCGGCTGATCGGGATTTATCCCCAGCTGGCGAGCCGGGTGCAGGGCGGGATCGACACGATCGACATGCGTTACCCGAACGGACTGGCATTGGCCTCGGCCGGACTGAAACTGCCGAAAGATGGAACCAAGCCTGTGAAGGCCGTCGCGAAAATGACCACTACAACAACCAAGAAAACCAGCAAGCACTAGGCCCACAGCAAAATGACAAAAGACGCTAAAAACCTGATCGTCGGACTCGATATCGGCACCTCGAAAGTGGTGGCCGTGGTCGCCGAGGTGATGTCCGACGGACGCCACGAGGTCATCGGACTCGGCCAGCACGAGTCGCGCGGGCTCAAGAAGGGCGTCGTGGTCAACATCGAGGCGACGGTCGAATCGATCCAGCGCGCGCTCGAGGAAGCGGAGCTGATGGCCGACTGCAAGATCCGCAATGTCTACGCCGGCATCGCGGGCAGCCATATCCGCTCGTTCAATTCGAGCGGCATGGTCGCGATCAAGGACAAGGAAGTGACCGCCACCGACGTGGCGCGCGTGATCGAGACGGCCAAGGCGGTCAACATCCCGACCGACCAGCAGTTGCTGCACACGGTGCCGCAGGAATTCATCGTCGACAGCCAGGAAGACGTGCGCGAGCCGATCGGCATGAGCGGCATCCGGCTTGAAGTGCGGGTGCACATTGTCACCGGCGCGGTGTCCGCGGTACAAAACATTGTAAAGTGCGTGCGCCGCTGCGGCCTCGAAGTGTCCGACCTGATCTTGCAGCCGATGGCCTCGGCCGATGCGGTGCTCACGCCGGACGAAAAAGAGCTGGGCGTGGTCCTGATCGACATCGGTGGCGGCACCACCGACATCGCGGTGTTTTCGGACGGCGCGATCCGCCACACGGCAGTGCTGCCGATTGCCGGCGACCAGATCACCAACGACATCGCGATGGCGCTGCGCACCCCGACCTCGGAAGCGGAAGAGATCAAGATCCGCTACGGCGTCGCCAAGCAGGTGCTGGCCGATCCGGGCGAGTCGCTCGAAGTGCCGGGACTGGGCGACCGCGGTCCGCGCAACCTGTCGCGCCAGGCGCTGGCGGCGGTGATCGAGCCGCGCGTCGAGGAGCTGTTCGCGATGGTGCACCAGGTGGTGCGCGAGTCCGGCTACGAGGGCGTGCTGTCGTCGGGCATCGTGCTCACCGGCGGCACCGCGATCATGCCGGGCATGGTCGAGATGGCGGAAGACATTTTCCTCAAGCCGGCGCGGCTTGGCACGCCGGACTACCGCGGCCAGCTGGCCGACGTGGTGCGCAGCCCGCGCTATGCGACCGTGCTGGGGCTGCTGCTGGAAGCGAAAAAACAGTATCTGCGCGGGCACATCGTGACGCGCCAGGATGGTTCGGTGAAGGCGGTGTGGCAGCGTATGAAGGAATGGTTTTTAGGGAATTTTTAAGGCGGCGGCAGGCGGTTGGCGGTTCGGGTTGGCAGCAAAACAAGCACATACATTTTTTATTTTTAAAACGCAGTTTTCAATCTCCAGGTTTCATACGAATATGAGTCCTGGCGCTTGGAAACGGCAATTTGATTAGGAGTTTCATCATGGAGTTCGATATGGTCGATAACGCAGCACTGGGTACCGTCATCAAGGTCGTCGGCGTCGGCGGCGCAGGCGGCAATGCGGTTCAACACATGATCAACAAGGGCGTCTCCGGCGTCGAGTTCATCGCCGCGAACACCGATGCGCAGGCGCTTGCAGCGTCGAGCGCGCACAACGTGATCCAGATCGGCGAGTCGGGCCTGGGCGCCGGCATGAAGCCTGCGGTCGGCCGCCAGCTGGCCGAAGAATCGCGCGCCCGCATCGAAGACTCGCTGCGCGGCGCGCACATGGTGTTCATCGCGGCAGGCATGGGCGGCGGCACCGGTACCGGCGCAGCGCCGATCGTGGCCGAAATCGCCAAGTCGATGGGCGCGCTGACGGTGGCGGTGGTGTCGAAGCCGTTTTCGTACGAAGGCCAGAAGTGCATGGACATCGCCGAGGAAGGCCTGGAGGAATTGAGCAAGCACGTCGACTCGCTGATCATCATCCTGAACGAGAAGCTGGAAGAGATCTACGAAGACGAAAGCATGATCGACTGGATGAAGCATGCCGACGACGTGCTCAATAACGCGGTGGCCGGCATCGCCGAGATCATCAACGTGCCGGGCCACATCAACGTCGACTTCAACGACGTCAAGACCATCATGGGCGAGCAGGGCAAGGCGATGATGGGCACCGCGACCGCTTCCGGCGTCGATCGCGCGCGCATCGCGGCCGAGCAGGCGGTCGCTTCGCCGCTGCTGGACGGCATCGACCTGTCGGGCGCGCGCGGCGTGCTGGTCAACGTGACCGCAAGCCGTGGCCTGAAGGGTAAGGAAATCAAGGAAGTCATGGCGGCGGTACGCGCCTTCGCCGCTCCCGATGCATCGATCGCGCAAGGCATCGCGTACGACGACAACATGGGCGACGACATCCGCGTGACCGTGGTGGCCACTGGCCTGGGCAAGGCGAAGAAGGCGATGCAGCTGGTGCAGCAGCCGATGCTGCGCACCGGCACCCACAACGCGCCGCTGATGGCGTCGAGCGCCGGCCTGCATGCGTCGGCTGGCGTGACCATGGGATCGGCATCGGTCGGCGGCCACGCTGCGATGGACGGCATGAAGCAGCCGGCCGTATGGCGCCGCGAGCAGGCCTCGGAGCAGGTCCAGGCGATGCAGCGCAACGGCGTCGAGACCTACGACATCCCGGCGTTCCTGCGCAAGCAAGCCGACTAAGCTGACTCGATCGGCTGGCAAGGCAAGGGGGGATCCATGCGCTGCATGGGTCCCCCCTTGGCGTTTTCCTTGCCTCTCCAGCAAAAAAAACATGGATCGGGCATACTGCCGGGAGCACTTGAAAACTGCCGCGCCAAGGCGGCGACCGATCACCCAATACCAAATACAGGAGTCATCAATGACCATCAATATCGGCGACAAATTGCCTGAAGGCACCCTCGCAGAATTCATCGAAACGGCAAGCGAAGGCTGCGCGCTCGGCCCGAACAAGTTCCAGGTGACCGACCTTGCCAAGGGCAAGAAGATCGCGATCTTCGGCCTGCCGGGCGCCTACACCCCGACCTGCTCGGCCCAGCACGTGCCAGGCTACGTCGCGAATGCGGATGCACTGACGGCAAAAGGCGTCGACGAAATCTGGTGCATCTCGGTCAATGACGCGTTCGTCATGGGCGCATGGGGCCGCGACCAGAAGGCTACCGGCGTGGTGCGCATGATGGCTGACGGCAACGGCGACTACAGCAAGGCGCTCGGCCTCGACGCCGACTTCTCGAAGCACGGCATGGGCACGCGCTCGAAGCGCTACTCGATGCTGGTCGAAGACGGCGTGGTCACCCAGCTCAATCTCGAGCAGGGCGGCGGATTCGAAGTGTCGAACGCCGAAACCATGCTCAAGCAGATGGCCTGAGCACTACCCTGCAGGTTCGCAAAACGGCGCTGCGGCGCCGTTTTTTGTTTTCCACCGCAGTTTCTGAAGTTGACCCTTATGGCCCATGCATTGACCCAGTCGCGCGGCAATCTGCGCAACATCTACGCGATGCTGATCGCCGTCACCATGTTCTCGCTGATGGACACGGCGATGAAACTGCTGTCGGAACACTATCCGGCGATGCAGGTCGCGGCCCTGCGCGCGCTGTCTTCGCTGCCGCTGGTCGGCGCCTACGTCGCGTGGCGCGGCGCGTTCGGCTCGATGATGAAGATCCGCTGGGGCATGCATGTGATGCGCGCCGTGCTCGGCATCGCGATGCTGGCCCTGTTCGCGTACGGCCTCCAGACCCTGTCCCTGGCCGAGGCGTATTCGATCTTCTTCATCGCCCCGGCGCTGATCACCGCGCTGTCGGTGCTGTTCCTGAACGAGCGCGTCAATTTCGCGCGCTGGGTCGCGATCGCCGTCGGGATGGGCGGCGTGCTGGTGGTGCTGCGCCCCAGCGCCGCCGGCTTCTTCACCCTCGGCGGCCTTGCGGTGCTCGGCGCGGCGGCCTTCTATGCGATCTCGGCGATCTCCGCGCGCATCCTGTCGCGCACCGACCGCAGCGAGCACATGGTGCTGTGGCTGATGGTGATGATGTCGATCGGCGCCACCGCGCTGGCGGCGCCCGGCTGGGTTCCGCTGCGCGCCAGCGACACCATGCTGCTGTGCGGCCTGGCCGTCAGCGGCTTCCTGGGCCAGCTGGCCATCACCGAGGCGTTCGGCTCGGGCGAAGCATCCAAGGTGGCGCCGTTCGAATACGCGGCGCTGGCGTGGGGCGTCGGCTTCGACTGGCTGCTGTGGCGCACGCTGCCCGACGAATACACCTTGCTGGGCGCCGCGATCATCATCGCCAGCGGGATTTACCTGATCCGGCACGAGCGCGCGCACGCCGCGGCCGAGCACCCGTAAGCCTGAGCGCCAGACATTCAAGTTCGATATAATCGCCCCATGCTCAAACAACGAACCATCAAGCAACTGGTACGCACCGTCGGGGTCGGACTGCACTCCGGCACCAAGGTCGAACTGACCCTGCGCCCGGCCGCGATCGATACCGGCATCGTGTTCCGCCGCGTCGACCTCGACCCGGTAGTGGAATTTCCCGCCAGCGCCGGCGTGGTGGGCGACACCCGCATGGCCTCGGTGCTGGTCAAGGACAAGGCGCGCGTCTCGACCGTCGAGCACCTGATGTCGGCCTGCGCCGGCCTCGGCATCGACAACCTGTATGTCGACGTCTCGGCCGAGGAAATCCCGATCATGGACGGCTCGGCGTCGTCGTTCGTGTTCCTGCTGCAGCAAGCCGGCGTGCAGGAGCAGGGCGCGCCCAAGAAATTCATCCGCGTGCTGAAGGACGTCGAAGTGCGCCATGGCAGCGGCGACCAGGAAAAATGGGCCCGCCTGTCGCCTTACGACGGTTTCAAGCTCGATTTTTTCATCGAATTCAACCATCCGGCGGTGGACGGCACCACCCAGCGCGCGGCGGTCGATTTCGGCGACGTGTCGTATGTTCACGACGTGGCGCGCGCGCGCACCTTCGGCTTCATGCAGGACGTGGAAAGCCTGCGCGGCATGGGCCTGGCGCGCGGCGGCTCGCTGGAAAACGCGATCGTGATGGATGAATACCGGATCCTCAATTCGGACGGCTTGCGCTATGAAGACGAATTCGTGCGCCACAAGATCCTCGATGCGATCGGCGACCTGTACCTGGTCGGCCATCCGCTGCTGGCCAGCTACCAGGCCCACAAGTCGGGCCACGCGCTGAACAACCAGCTGCTGCTGGCGCTGCTCGAGCGCCCGGACGCGTATGAAATCGTCTCGTTCGAGGCGCCTGGCACCGCGCCATCGTCGTACGTGCGCCAGATGGCGCGGGAGTGGGCGCTTACCTAATGCCGGTTTGAATGTGCGCTGACTCGCGCGCCTTGGCGCGGAGGCAAGCAGTATTTAGCGCCGGCGCGCCGCCATCGCCTTGATCGCCGCGATCAGCTTGGCGTTTTGCGGGGTATCCGGCAGCGCATCGCCCAGCTCGGCAAAAGCCGCTACCGCGGTCGACGGGAACGCCAACTGCTGTGTGTGCACCACCGGCGCGATGCTGCGGGTGACCTGCACCTTCAGCTTGATGCTGTTAATTTGCCACCCTCGCTTGAGCAAGGCCGCCTGCAACTTGGGCACCTGCTGCTTGAGCTTGGCGGCCACCGCCGAGGTCGGCGTGGCCAGCACCAGCTGGGCGTCCTCGAACGACAGCACGTCGCAATTGCCGAACATCGGCGGCAGGGCCGCGGCGCAATCCTTTTGCAGGCTGGCCATGCGCATCGCGGTCGGCAGCAGGCTGGCCATCCGCGCATTGCTGCTCAAGAAGTCGGTGGCGCCGTGCGAAGTCTGGCGCGTCTTGGTCCCGTAGATGTGGCCGGGACGTTGATTGGGGGAAGTAAACCGCATGAGGCGCAACATATCACAGCTGGCCGCGCCGCGCGCGGAATGCGGATGCCGATACAATTTGATAACATTGTTTTACTGAACGCACTTGTTATCCGGCCCAATATCCCCAAGTGTGGCCGGATCGCATGATAAAATCACTGTCTTTTTGCCATAGTCGGCCTTCGATAGATAACTTTTTGATATCACTCGGGCTCTTTTTCGCGGCGCATTTTTCAAGAATTCAAGCATGTCATTACTGACCCAGATTTTCGGTAGCCGCAACCAGCGGCTGCTCAAGCAATATCAAAAAACCGTGCGCGAGATAAGCGCGCTCGAGCCGCAGATCGAAAAGCTGTCCGATGCTGAACTCCAGGCCAAGACTGCGGAATTCAAGGATCGCGTCGGCAACGGCGAATCGCTCGACGACCTGCTGCCGGAAGCGTTCGCGGTATGCCGCGAGGCGGCCCGGCGCGTGCTCAAGATGCGCCACTTCGACGTCCAGATGATCGGCGGCATGGTCCTGCACTACGGCAAGATCGCGGAGATGGGCACGGGCGAGGGCAAGACGCTGATGGCGACCCTGCCGACCTACCTGAACGCGCTGTCCGGCAAGGGCGTGCACGTGATTACCGTCAACGACTACCTGGCGCAGCGCGATGCCGAGTGGATGGGACGCCTGTACAGCTGGCTGGGCCTGACGACCGGCGTGAACCTGTCGCAGATGGACCACGACACCAAGCAGGCCGCTTACGCGGCGGACATCACCTACGGCACCAACAACGAATTCGGCTTCGACTATCTGCGCGACAACATGGTGTACGAAGCGCGCGAACGCGTGCAGCGCGCGCTCAATTTCGCGGTGGTCGACGAAGTCGACTCGATCCTGATCGACGAAGCGCGCACCCCGCTGATCATTTCCGGCCAGGCCGAGAACCACACCGACCTGTACCACAAGATCAACGAAGTGCCGGGCATGCTGACCATGCAGATCGGCGAAGAGACGCCGGACGGCAAAGGCGTGGTTGAATTGCCGGGCGATTACACCAAGGACGAGAAGGCGCACACCGTGTTGCTGACCGAAGCGGGCCACGAGAACGCCGAAGCGATCCTGACCAAAATGGGCTTGCTGCCGGAAGGCGCCTCGCTGTACGACGCCGCCAACATCACCCTGATCCACCACCTGTACGCCGCGTTGCGCGCGCATGCGCTGTTCCACAAGGACCAGCACTACGTGGTGCAGAACGACGAAGTGGTGATCGTCGACGAATTCACCGGCCGCCTGATGACGGGCCGGCGCTGGTCCGACGGCCTGCACCAGGCAGTCGAAGCGAAGGAAGGCGTGCGGATCCAGAACGAGAACCAGACGCTGGCCTCGATCACGTTCCAGAACTACTTCCGGATGTACGCCAAGCTGTCCGGCATGACCGGCACCGCCGACACCGAAGCGTACGAGTTCCAGGAAATCTACGGCCTCGAGACCGTGGTGATTCCGCCGAACCGTCCTTCGAAGCGCGTGGACCGCCAGGACCAGGTGTACAAATCGGCGCAAGAGAAGTACGGCGCGATGCTGGTCGATATCCGCGACTGCTACGAGCGCGGCCAGCCGGTACTGGTCGGCACCACCTCGATTGAAAACTCCGAACTGCTGTCGGGCATCCTGACCGGCGCCAACCTCGAACACAATGTGCTCAACGCGAAGCAGCATGCGCGCGAAGCGGAGATCATTGCGCAGGCGGGTCGTCCGAAGATGATCACCATCGCCACCAACATGGCGGGCCGCGGTACCGACATCGTCCTCGGCGGCAACGTCGAAAAGCAGATCCAGCTGATCGAAGCGAACATCGACCTGCCGGAGTCCGAGAAGGCGCTGCAGTCGGCCAAACTGAGCGACGAGTGGCAATCGCTGCACGACCATGTGGTCGGCGCCGGCGGGCTGCACATCATCGGCACCGAGCGGCACGAATCGCGCCGCGTCGACAACCAGTTGCGCGGACGCTCCGCGCGCCAGGGCGATCCGGGATCGTCGCGTTTCTACCTGTCGCTCGACGACGCGCTGCTGCGCATCTTCGCCGGCGACCGCGTGCGCGCGATCATGGACCGGCTGAAGATGCCGGAAGGCGAACCGATCGAAGCGGGCATCGTCTCGCGCTCGATCGAATCGGCGCAGCGCAAGGTCGAAGCGCGCAACTTCGACATCCGCAAGCAGCTGCTCGAATACGACGACGTCGCCAACGACCAGCGCAAGGTGATCTACACCCAGCGTAACGAACTGCTCGAGTCGACCGATATTTCGGAGCTGATCGCCTCGCTGCGGGTCGGCGTGTTCTCCGACGTCGTACGGGCCCACGTGCCGGCCGAATCGGTGGAAGAACAGTGGGACATCAAGGCGCTGGAAAACGTGCTGGCCAACGAATGGAGTCTCGACGTGCCGCTGCAAGCGGTGCTGGCCGCCGACCAGAACATCACCGACGACGACATCCTCGAAAAAGTGCTGGCTGCGGCGGATGACTCGTACAACGCCAAGATCGGCGTGGTCGGCAAGGAATCGTTCGGCGGTTTCGAGCGCAACGTGATGCTGCAAAGCGTGGACACCCATTGGCGCGAGCACCTGGCCGCACTGGACCACCTGCGCCAGGGTATCCACCTGCGCGGCTATGCGCAGAAGAACCCGAAGCAGGAATACAAGCGCGAAGCGTTCGAACTGTTCGCCAGCATGCTGGACATGATCAAGAACGAAGTGATCCGGATGGTCATGACGGTGCGGATCCAGTCGCGCGAAGAGATCGACGCGGCGGAAGCGGCGCTGCAGCAGTCGCACCTCGAAAACGTCAGCTACCAGCACGCCGACTTCAACCCGGACGCGGCGCCGGAAGAGCTGCTGGCGCCGACGGCGGCGCCTGCCGCGATGTCGGACGAAGCCGGCGGCTACATGGGCATGAAGGTCGGACGCAACGACCCATGCCCTTGCGGCAGCGGCAAGAAGTTCAAGCAGTGCCACGGCAAGCTGGCATAAAGCCAGGCGGAAGCTGAAAAAAGGCGGCAGGGTGCAGACCCCGCCGCCTTTTCTTATCCGCGCTCGATTGCCAGGCTAGATAGTCCGATTCATCAGCGGCGTCTTCGCGATCGCCCACGCCACCGCCAGCGAGCTGGCGTAGACGGCGATCGCCAGCAGCGGCACCGCGATCGCCGGCTGATAGTCGAAGGGCCCGACGACGAAGTCGCTCAGGCTCTCGAAAATGATCGGGTGGACCAGGTACACGCCCAGCGTCAATCGCGACAGCTTCCTGGTGGTGTCGCAGCTGATGAATGGTCTGTTCCAATGCTTGAGCAGGAACATCACGCTGATCGACATCGGTATCACGGTGATGCTCAGGTAATTGTAGAAATACAGTCCGGCGTCGAGGGATCGGTGGCGCGCGAGCAGGCGGCATCCCACGGCAGTGGCGGTAATCGAAAGCGCCAATGCGGCCCACAGCATCCTGCGCGGGACGCTGGCCTCGGTGATCGTGATCAGGTAGCCGAGGAAGAAGTAGGGAATGTACGACAGGAACCAGTTCGCGAACAGGCTGGGGCCTGCCGGGTAGACCGTGCTGACCACCGAATTGATCGCCGCGATGGCGAATGAGAGGACGGTGACTGCCGAGATTTCCGCCCGGCTGGCGGACTTGGCGATCATCCTGAAAAACGGCGTGAAGAGATGCAGGACCACGATCATGTACAGGAACCACATGTGGTAGTGCGGCTTTCCCGACGCCAGCCCCCGCAGCAGCGATACCGGCTCGAACAGCTTTCCCGCCATGTTCGCCTTCAGGGCGTTCCATGCCAGGTACGCCGCGGACCAGAAAATCAGCGGGGCGATGATGCGCGAAGCGCGCTTCGAGTAGAAGGTCTTGATGTCCTCCGCCTTGGCCGGGTCGAGCAGCAGGGCGCCGCTGATCATCACGAACACCGGGACGCACCAGCGCAGTGCGGAGTCGTATATATTGCCCGCCCACCAATACACCGATCCGATTTCGGTGCCGGTGACGACAATAGCGGCAACGTGCAGGAATACGACCGCGAATATTGCCAGTATTCTTGAGTTATCGAGCCAGGTCATGGTCGGAAGTGCCTCGCTGGAAAAGATGCTGCGGTCGGCGCGCTACGGACGCAATCGCAGTCTAGGCGTGCCGCCGGTCATTTCGTTGCGAAATGTCAGCCCGAGGGCGAATCTCCCATTCGCTACGGTTAATGCGCACCGCACGAAAGTGTTGGCCGGGCGGCCCAGCCCCGCTCGCCTTTACTGGTGCAAGCGGTACAATAGCGGCTTCGAATTTAACCGCTGGATACCCGCCATGGCCGTCAATTCCCCTCTGCCCGTCGCCGCCGACCTGCAACCCGTCAACGGCATTGAAATCGGTTTTGCCCAAGCCGGCATCAAGAAGCCGAACCGCAAGGACGTGCTGGTGATGAAACTGGCGCCGACGGCCACCGTCGCCGGCGTGTTTACCACCAACCGCTTCTGCGCCGCGCCAGTCCAGGTCAGCAAGGCCAACCTGGCGGCGGTTACCGCCGGCGGCGCGCCGATCCGCGCGCTGGTGGTCAACACCGGCAACGCGAACGCCGGCACCGGCGAATCGGGCCTGGCGAAAGCGCGGGAAACCTGCGCCGCGCTGGCCGGCCTGCTCGGCTGCACGCCGCAGCAGATACTGCCGTTTTCGACCGGCGTGATCCTCGAGCCGCTGCCGGTCGAGAAGATCGTCGCCGGCCTGCCGGCCGCTATCGCGAACCTGAAGCAGGACAACTGGTTCAACGCGGCCGAAGCAATCATGACCACCGACACCCAGCCGAAGGCGGCATCAACCACGGTCACGATCGGCGGCCATACGGTCACCATGACCGGCATCAGCAAGGGCGCGGGGATGATCAGGCCGAACATGGCGACCATGCTCGGCTACCTGGCGTTCGATGCGAAGGTCGCGCAGCCAGTGCTCGACCAGCTGGTGCGCCACGCGGCCGACCATTCGTTCAACTGCATCACGATCGACGGCGACACCTCGACCAACGACTCGTTCATGCTGATCGCCACCGGCGCCGGCAGCCTCGAAGTCAATGACGCCGCTTCGCCCGACTACGCGGCGCTGCGCGATGCGCTGACCGACCTGTCGCGCAACCTGGCGCAGCAGATCATCCGCGACGGCGAGGGCGCCACCAAGTTCATCACGATTACGGTGGAGCAGGGCGCCAGTGTCGAGGAGTGCCGCAAGATCGCCTATTCGATCGCCCATTCGCCGCTGGTGAAAACCGCGTTCTTCGCATCCGACCCGAACCTGGGCCGGATCCTGGCGGCGATCGGCTACGCCGGCGTGGACGACCTGGACGTCGGCAAGCTCGATATGTACCTCGACGACGTGTGGGTAGCCAAGAACGGCGGGCGCAATCCGGACTACCAGGAAGCGGACGGCCAGCGCGTGATGAAGCAGAGCGAGATCACGGTGCGCGTCACGCTCGGCCGCGGCGCTGCCGCCGCCACGGTATGGACGTGCGACCTGTCGCACGAATATGTCACCATCAACGCCGACTACCGTTCGTAACACGATGACGCCCCTCGAACAATTCCTGGTGCGCGCCGAAGCGCTGCTGCTGCGCGTCGAAGGCGTGCTGCCGCCGGCCATCCCGCGCGAGCCCGACTGGAAGCGCGGTTTCGCTTTCCGCTGGAAGAAGCGCGGCGGTTCCGGCTACTTGCAGCCGGTCGCGCACGCGTCGACCATCCGCCTCTCCGACTTGCACAACATCGGCACGCAGAAGCAGCAGATCGAGCAGAACACGCGCCAGTTCGTGCAGAAGCGCCCGGCCAACAACGTGCTGCTGACGGGCGCGCGCGGCACCGGCAAGTCATCGTTGATCAAGGCTTGCCTGAACCAGTTCGCGACCGACGGCCTGCGCCTGATCGAAGTCGACAAGGCCGACCTGGCCGAGCTGACCGACATCGTCGACCTGGTCGCGGGCCGCCCGGAACGCTTCATCATCTTTTGCGACGACCTGTCGTTCGAGGAAGGCGAGAGCGGCTACAAGGCATTGAAGGTCGCGCTCGACGGCAGCATCTCGGCGCAGTCGGACAACGTGCTCATTTACGCGACCTCGAACCGGCGTCACCTGATGCCGGAGCGGATGTCCGATAACGCGGGCTACACTTCCGACGACAACGGCGACCTGCACCCGGGCGAAACGGTGGAGGAGAAAATCTCGCTGTCCGAGCGTTTCGGCCTGTGGCTGTCGTTCTATCCGTTCAAGCAGGACGACTACCTCGACATCGTGGCGCACTGGCTCGGCAGCTTCGGCTGCGACGCNNGTGGCGTGGCAGTTCGCCAAGGACCATGCGGGCAAGCTCGAGGGCGGGCCGGCCGCATGAGCGATGTGAAGGCGGGGCCGATCGATGTCGCGGTCGGGATCCTGATGAAGCCGAACGGCGACGTGCTGCTCGGCCAGCGCCCGGCCGGCAAGCCGTACGCCGGCTACTGGGAATTCCCGGGCGGGAAAGTGGAGGCGGGCGAGGATATCTTCGCCGCCCTGCAGCGCGAATTCGTCGAGGAGCTGGGGGTGCACATCACCAGCGCGGACGAATGGTGCGGCGTCGAGCACGTGTACGAACACGCGCACGTGCGCCTGCATTTTTTCATCAGCCGCGCCTGGCGCGGCGAACCGCAAAGCCTGGAGGGGCAGGCCTTTGCGTGGCAAGGCACGGTCGGCGTCGCGCCGCTGCTGCCGGCAACCATCCCCTTGCTCGAATGGCTGGACAGGCTGCGCTATCCGGCTTCGGGCAATCTCTAAATCAGTTCAAGGAATCCTGTGAAAATCATCGTCCTGGGTAGTGGCGTCATTGGCACCACGTCCGCGTATTACCTGGCCAAGGCCGGGCACGAAGTCACCGTGATCGACCGCCAGCCGGGGGCCGGCATGGAAACCAGTTTCGCCAACGCGGGCGAAGTCTCGCCAGGTTACGCGGCGCCGTGGGCCGGTCCCGGCGTGCCGATGAAGGCGGTCAAATGGCTGCTGATGCAGCATAGCCCGCTGGTGGTGCGCCCCGCGCTGGACCCGCAGATGTGGCGCTGGATGTTCCAGATGCTGGCCAACTGCAACCGGAAAAGCTACGAGACCAACAAGGGCCGGATGGTGCGGCTGGCCGAATACAGCCGCGATTGCCTGGTCGAGCTGCGCGCCGACACCGGCATCGCCTACGACGAGCGCAGCCAGGGTACCTTGCAGCTGTTCCGCACCCAGAAGCAGCTCGATGGCTCGGTCGCCGATATCGCTGTGCTGGACCGCTACGGCGTGCCGTACTCGGTGCTCGATCCGGCCGGCTGCGAAGCGGCCGAACCGGCGCTGGCCAACGTGCGCGGCAAATTCGTCGGCGGCCTGCAGCTGCCGGGCGACGAGACCGGCGACTGCTTCAAGTTCACCCAGCGCCTGGCCACGATGGCCGAAGCGCTGGGCGTCAAATTCCGCCACGGCGTGGATATCCAGCGCCTGGTCGGCGACAAGGACAAGATCACCGGCGTGGTGACCTCGAAGGGCGAACTCAAGGCCGATGCGTTCGTGCTGGCGCTGGGCAGCTATTCGCCGCTGCTGCTGCGCGAGATCGGCATCCGGATTCCGGTCTATCCGGTCAAGGGCTATTCGATCACGATCCCGATCGTCGACGCCAGGGGCGCGCCGGAATCGACCGTGATGGACGAGACCTTCAAGGTGGCGATCACGCGCCTGGGCGACCGCATCCGGGTCGGCGGCACGGCCGAAATCTCGGGCTACGACCTGAGCTTGCGCCTGGCGCGGCGCGACACGCTCGAGCATTCCGTGAGCGACCTGTTCCCGCGCGGCGGCGACACGAGCAAGGCGCAATTCTGGTGCGGCCTGCGGCCGATGACGCCGGACGGTACGCCGGTAGTGGGGCCGACCCCGTACCGCAACCTGTTCCTCAACACGGGCCACGGCACGCTGGGCTGGACCATGGCCTGCGGCTCGGGGAGGGTGCTGGCCGATATGGTGTCGGGACGCCAGCCGGAGATCGGTCTGGAGGGGCTGTTCATGGATCGCTACGGGCGCAGCAACAAGCCGATTTTCGTGCCGCAGGGCGTGACCGCGTAATTACCGCGATCTCTCGACGTCAGCATGGGTTCCCGCAGAAGGCGGGAAGCCATCGCCCGCGTGCGTCGACGCGGCTTACTCGTCCGCCAGCGGATCGTTCAGCGGATCGGTCGGCGCGGCGCCGGGAATGACGAACTTCTCTTCGGCCCAGGCGCCCAGGTCGATCTGCTTGCAGCGCTCGGAGCAGAACGGGCGGTACTTGTTGGCCTCAGTCCATTCGACTTTCTTGGCGCAGGTAGGGCAGCTTACAACGGTCATGGCAAATCACTCACATCTTAAAAGTTGCACAGCGTGAGCTCGAACGGTACGTCGTCTTCCAGCGGCTTCGGTTTCAGGTCGCCGCCTTGGGTCGTAAAGCGAACCCACAGCATATATTTGTTCGCCGAAATCTCGGGAATCGCGCCGATGGTTTCGTCCAGGGTCAGGCGCAGCATCTGGTACACCTTGCCTTGTAGCATTTGCTGGTAGCTGCCGGCGATCGCGATCATTTTAACCGGGCCGCCCGAGTCGCGCAGCAGGCGCAGCACCAGGGCCAGCGCGTCGAACAGCGGCGCCAGCGGTGCGAACCAGGCGATGATGTCGTTGTAGCGCTGCTGGGCCGGGCGCTTCTGCCAGGCGTAATAGGACGGCAGGTCGAATTCGCAGGCGCCGCCCGGGATGATGGTGCGGCCGCGGATGCTCATCAGCCATTCGTTGTCGCGCACGTTCTGGCCGGTCTTGCCCTGCGCCGCCACCAGGTTGGCGCTGACGGTTTCCAGTTCGTTCAGCACCGCGTCGAGCATCTCGGCGGCCACGTTCGGATTCGAGCGGTAGTTCAGCAGGCTCTGCTTCTGGCGCTCGAGCTCCTGCAGCAGGTCGGACTTGAGGTCGGCGCGGCCGGCCACTTCGAGCATGTCGAAAATGGTGGAGAGCGCGACGTGGTGTTGCATCGCGTGTTCTTGGTTCACGAAGAACTTGAATTTTTCGTACAGGTCTTCCAGCCGCAACAACGTGCGTATGCGCTCGTTGAAAGGGTATTCGTAGACGATCAAAATGACATCCCTTTACATGTAGGCCGGATAAGAATCACGTGATTCTGAACCAAGCGACGAAAAATTACAAACGCTCCATTGGTATTTTTGCCATTCTGGCCGAAATTGCCATATAAATCCGGTGCAGCGCCTCTACTTGCGGCGCCAGGGCGGCAATTCCGTCGTCGTTGGTGATCACATCGTCGGCCGCCGCCAGCCTGTCGTGGCGCGAAACCTGAGCCGCCATGATGGCCTTCACTTGCGCTTCTTGCAAGCCATTGCGGGCCATCACGCGCGATATTTGCAGTGCCTCGGGGGAGTCGATCACCAGCACGCGCGCCACCCGGCCGCGCCAGTTGCCCGATTCGATCAACAGGGGCACCACGTAGATCAGGTAGGCGCCTTGCGCGGCGGCCGCTTCGGCGTCGGCCGCGGCCCGGATCAGCGGATGCAGGATGGCTTCGAGGCGCAGCTTGGCGCCGGGATCGGAAAACACCAGCGCGCGCATGGCGGCGCGCTCAAGCGCGCCTTCGGGGGTGAGATAGGCGGCGCCGAATTCGGCCCGGATCGCCGGCATCGCGGGGCCGCCGGCGGCGGTCATCGAATGGGCGATCAGGTCGGTGTCGACCACCGAGGCGCCGAGCGCGGCGAACATGTTGGCGACGGTGCTCTTGCCGCAGCCGATGCCGCCGGTCAGTCCGATGCGCAATAGTGGGCCGTGCGATTGGTCCATGTCCTCCTCGCCGGCCGGCATCGCCTTAGCCGAAGATGTTCTGGGTGAAGCCGGCGATCGGCGCGCCGTACAGCAGCGCGATCATGCCGGCGGCGGCGAGGTAGGGGCCGAACGGGATCGGCTTCTCGCGCCCATGCTTGGCGAACAGGATCAGGCTGATGCCGACCACTGCGCCGACCACCGACGAAATCAGGATGATGGTTGGAAGCATGGTCCAGCCCAGCCAGGCGCCCAGCGCCGCCAGTAACTTGAAGTCACCATAGCCCATGCCTTCCTTGCCTGTCGCCAGCTTGAACAGCCAGTAGATCGCCCACAGCACCAGGTAGCCGGCGGCGGCGCCGATCACCGCTTCCTGCAGCGGGACGAAGCTGCCGTTCAGGTTCACCAGCAGGCCGGCCCACAGCAGCGGGAAGGTCAGGTCGTCGGGCAGCAGCTGGGTATCGATGTCGATGCAGGTCATCGCCAGCAGCGCGTAGCCGAAGCCGAGCGTGGCCAGGCCGGCCCAGCCGCTGCCGAACTTCCATACCAGCAGCGCCGACAGCAGGCCGGTGATCAGTTCGACGGTTGGGTAGCGGATCGAGATCGGAGCCTTGCAGGCGCTGCACTTGCCGCCCAGGGCGACATAGCTGACAACCGGGATATTTTCCAGCGCGCTGATCTGGTGGCCGCAATGCGGGCAGGCCGAGCGCGGCACCATCAGGTTGAAGTTGTCCTGGTGCGGCAATTGCTTGCCGCTCTCGTGCGCCACATAATTGTCCGATTCGCGCTGCATCATCTTCGGGATCCGATAGATCACCACGTTCAGGAAGCTGCCGATCAACAGGCCGAACAGGCCGGCGACCAGGGTGGCGCCGAGCGAGCCGGGCGCTGCGAACAAAAGAGTTTCCGGTAGCATAACACTCCAAAAGTAGACGGCAAAACCTGTGGCGACGCGCCCGCATGTTGCATTTCAGGAATATAACTTATCATAGACGCGATCCCCTCGATTGTGCAAATCAAAGCGACTAAATATCGCGCCCGGCGCCCGGCGCGGGCAGGCAATCGTCGACCGCGATTTGATGTGGATCAAAGATATATCGATGGCAAACCGACAAACTGGTGTTGGGCGTCGACCCCGCCGCCATTGGAAAGGGAACGCCATGTCTTACAAGACCATCCTCGTCCACGTCGATCAGTCGCCGCGCGCCAAGGCGCGGATCGAACTTGCCGCCCGCCTGGCCGGCGAGCACGGCGCCCATCTGGTCGGCGCCGCGACGACCGGCGTCTCCCAGTACATCTTTCATGGCAGCAATGTCGACATCACCCGCACCGTGCTCGAGACCCAGCTCCAGCTGCTCGTCGCCAACGCCAACGCCGCGCTGGCGCAGTTCGACGCCATCGCCGCCGGCGTGGCCGGGCTGTCGTTCGAACGGCGCATGATCGACGACGACGAAGCGCCCGGGCTGGCGCTGCAGGCGCGCTATGCCGACCTGGTGGTGCTGAGCCAGGCCGATCCCAACGCCCCGACCGCCCGCATCGCCCCCGACCTGGCTTCCTACGTGATGCTCAACAGCGCCTGTCCGGTGCTGGTCTTGCCGTTCGCCGGCGTGCCCGCCACGCTCGCAACCCATCCGCTGGTCGCATGGGACGAGAGCGTGCAAGCGAGCCGCGCGATCGCCGACGCCGTGCCGCTGCTGCGGCGCGCGCGCAAGGTGTCGCTGGTGGTGTTCAACCCCGAGACCGAGCCGCTGCTGGCCGGCGCCGACATTGCGCTCTACCTCGCGCGGCACGGCGTCAACGTCGAGGTGATGCGCGAGGGAACCGAATTCGAAGTCGGCTTCGCGCTGCTGGAACTGGCGGAGCAGCTCGGTTCCGACCTGCTCGTCATGGGCGGCTACGGCCACACCCGGTTTCGCGAAGTGCTGCTCGGCGGCGTCACCCAGACCATCCTCGCCAACATGACCATCCCGGTATTGATGTCCCATTAGGAGAATTGTCCATGTATAAGAAGATCCTCGTTCCCACCGATGGCTCCGAGCTGGCCGGGCAGGCGGTCGATGCGGCCATCGACTACGCGCGGGTGGCCGGCGCCGCTATCGTGGCGTTCTCGGTAGCGCAGCCGTATCCGCTGCTGCCGGCGCTCGACGGGGCGATGGTGATCGATCCGGGCATCGACAGCGCCGAGCTGCAGCACCTGGCGCAGGAAGCGGTGGCACAGGTGGCGCGCACGGCCAAGGCCGCCGGGGTGGCGTGTGAGACGCATACCTCGCTCTCGTTCATGCCGTACGAGGAAATCATCCGCGCCGCCGAGGACTACCAGTGCGACGTCATTTTCATGGCTTCGCACGGCCGGCGCGGCCTGAGCCGCCTGCTGGCCGGCAGCCAGACCCAGAAGGTGCTGGCCTACTCGAGCATTCCGGTGCTGGTGCTGCGGCCGGCGTTGCCGGCGCCGTGAAAGGGCGCCGGCGCGTCCTTCGACGCTTCCAACCCTGAGGCGACCGAGTCGTCATGGAGTGCACGAACGCGGCTGATGGTATCGGGTAGCAGTCCCGTCAGACCACCGCGCCCAGCTTGAAGATCGGCAGGTACATGGCGATCACCAGGCCGCCGATCAGCACGCCGAGGATGACCATGATCAGCGGCTCCATCAGGGACGACAGGGCGGCCACGGCTTCGTCGACTTCCTCCTCGAAGAAGTCGGCCACCTTGCTGAGCATGGAGTCGAGCGCGCCCGATTCCTCGCCGATCGCCACCATCTGGGTCACCAGGTTGGGGAACACGTTGGCGTTCTGCATGGCGGCGGTCAGGCTGGTGCCGGTGCTCACTTCATTCTGGATCTTGCGGGTGGCGTCGAGGTAGACCGCATTGCCGGCCGCGCCGCCGACCGAGTCGAGCGCTTCCACCAGCGGCACGCCGGCGGCGAACATGGTCGCCAGGGTGCGCGTCCAGCGCGCGATCGCCGCCTTGCGGATCACGCTGCCGAAGATCGGCGCCTTGAGCAGGGCGATGTCCATGAAGCGCTGGACCTTGAGCGAACGCTGCCAGGCCTGGAAGAAGAAATAGATGGTGCCGAAGATGGTGCCGAAGATCAGCCACCACCAGGCCACGAAGAATTCCGAAATGCCCATCACCACCAGGGTCGGGGTCGGCAGGTCGGCGCCGAAGCTGGCGAACACCGACTTGAAGGCCGGCACCACCCAGATCATGATGATCGCCGTGACGATGAAGGCGATCGCCAGGATCGACACCGGGTACATCAGGGCCGACTTGATCTTGGCCTTGATGGCCAGGGTTTTTTCCTTGTAGATCGCGAGCCGGGTCAGCAGGTCTTCCAGGATACCGGCCTGCTCGCCGGCGCCGACCAGGTTGCAGAACAGCGGGTCGAAATACAGCGGGTATTTGCGGAACGCGTTGTTCAGGCTGGTACCGGTCTCGATGTCCGAGCGCAGCTCCATGATCAGCTTGGACATCGACGGATTGGCGTGGCCCTTGCCGACGATGTCGAACGATTGCAGCAAGGGCACGCCGGCCTTCATCATGGTGGCCAGCTGGCGGGTGAACAGGGCGATATCCTTGCCGGTGATTTTCTTGCCGCTGCGATACGCCTTCTTCTTGATCTTGGTGACCATCACGCCCTGGCGGCGCAAGGTGACGTTGACCACCGCTTCGCCGCCGGCGCGCAGTTCGCCGCGCACCGTTTTGCCGGACTTGTCCTTGCCTTCCCAGGCGTAGACGGTTTCCTTGACCTGCGCGGAGCCGGCTTTCGATGCTGAGGTTGCCATAATTTTCCTATTCGTTAGTGCAGCCAAGCACTTCTTCGAGGCTGGTGAGGCCCTGCTTGACTTTCATCAGGCCGGAGCGGCGCAAGGACTTGACGCCTTCCAGTTCCGACTGGGCCGCAATTTCCATCGAGTTGCCGTGCGCGAGAATGATCTTCTCAATCGCGGGGGTGATCGGCATGATCTGGTAGATGCCGACCCGTCCCTTGTAACCGCCGCCGAGGCAGCGGTCGCAGCCGACCGGGCCGTACGGTTTCCAGTCGCCTTCCAGCTCCTCCGGGCGAAAGCCGGCCGCCATCAGGATTTCGCGGCTGGTGTCGACCGGCTGCTTGCAGGTGCACAGGCGGCGCGTCAGGCGCTGCGCGGTGATCATGATGACCGACGAGGCGATATTGAACGGCGCCACGCCCATGTTCATCAGGCGCGTCAGGGTCGACGGCGCGTCGTTGGTGTGCAGCGTGGAAAACACCATGTGGCCGGTCTGCGCCGCCTTGATGGCGATGTCGGCCGTCTCCAGGTCGCGGATCTCGCCGACCATGATGATGTCCGGATCCTGGCGCAGGAACGACTTGAGCGCGACCGGGAAGGTCAGGCCGGCGCGGTCGTTGACGTTGACCTGGTTGACGCCCGGCAGGTTGATCTCGGCCGGGTCTTCCGCGGTCGAGATGTTGATGCCGGGCTTGTTGATCACGTTCAGGCAGGTGTACAGCGACACCGTCTTGCCGGAACCGGTCGGGCCGGTCACCAGCACCATGCCGTACGGGCGCTGGATCGCCTCCATCAGCAGCTCTTTCTGGTCCGGGTCGTAGCCGAGGGCGTCGATGCCCATCTGGGCCTGGGTCGCGTCCAGGATCCGCATCACGGTCTTCTCGCCGAACAGGGTGGGCAGCGTGCTGACGCGCAGGTCGATGGTCTTCACCGGCGACAGGATCAGGCGCATGCGGCCGTCCTGCGGCACGCGCTTTTCCGAAATGTCGAGCTTGGCGAGCACCTTGATGCGTGACACCAGCTTGTCGCGGATGGTGATCGGCGGCTGCGCATGTTCGCGCAACACGCCGTCGATGCGCAGCCGGATCCGGTAGAACTTTTCGAACGGCTCGAAGTGGATGTCGGAGGCGCCCAGGTTGACCGCGTCCATCAGGATCTTGTTGAGGAACTTGACGATGGGCGCGTCTTCGATGTCATTGGCCGCGTCCGGCGCCACCGTGGTGGTTTCTTCCTCGGCGAACTCGATGTCCTGGTCGTCGCCGGCCAGGTCGGACAGGGTCTGCGCGGCGCTCTTGCCGAGCGTGGCGAGCAGGGCCAGCAAGGCGTCGTGCGGCACGATGACCGGCTCGACCGAGGCTTCGCTCTGGAACTTGATCTGGTCCAGCGCCTGGGTGTTGGTCGGGTCCGAGATCGCGACCGACATCTTGTTGCCGCGCTTGGCCAGCGCGATCACGCGCTGCGCCTGCATCAGCTTGTCGTCGATGACCTTCGGCGGCAGCAGCTCCACGTTGAAGGTCTGCAGGTCCATGATCGGATAGCCGAAGGTTTCGGCGCAGAACACCGCCAGCCCGCGCGAATCGATCAGGCCGCTGCCGACCAGGCTGTCGATGAACTGGACCTTGTCGGCCGCCGCCTTTTTTTGCAGCGTATCGGCCTGTGCCGGCGTGAGCCGTCCGGCCTGGGTCAGCGCGCGCGCCAATCCCGACATCGGAGTGCCTGAAGCCGTGTTCGGAATCACTGCTGCCATATGCGCGCGGGTTTGGGAGGGACGATGAACGAAAAATCGCCGTTCCAGGTTGGACTGTTACGGCGAAACTGCATTGGATCATGCCTCCGAGCATCACTTTTGTAAAGGGTTTGTCGCAGGAGAGAGGCGTCCATACCACGTAGACGAAATGGCATGCGGCGAAATGGTGCGGCGGGGAGCGCGCCTAAAGCGCTCGTTTGCCGGGCGGGCGCTTGAGCTTGACGACCTTGATCGACTGGTTCTGGACCTGGATCACCTCGATCACGCAATTGCCGATTTTCAGGCTGATGGGCGCGTCGGGAATATCCTGCAACTGCTCCAGCATCAGGCCGTTCAGGGTTTTCGGCCCGTCCAGCGGGAAGTTCACGGCCAGCCGTTTGTTGATGTCGCGCAGCGGGGTCGAGCCTTCCAGCAGGCACTCGCCCTGGGCGTCCCAGCCGAAGGTTTCGCTGCGCGCGGCGCCGGGAACCGATGTCGTAAATTCACCGATCATTTCCTCGATGATATCGTCGAGCGTGACCAGACCCTGCACCTCGCCGTATTCGTCGACGATGATGCCCAGCCGTTCCTTGTTTTCCTGGAAATACTGAAGCTGGGCAAACACGCCGGTATCCTGCGGAATGTAATAAGGCGTGCTGAGCAGTTCACGGAAATGGTCGACCGTCAGCTCTTCCGCCTCGTTCAGCAGCGCGACCGCCTTGCGCACATGCAAGATGCCGACGATCTGGTTGATTTCACCTTCGTACACCGGCAGCTTGTTGTGATAGCAAGTGGTCAGCTGGTGTTTGATCTCGTCGACCGTCACGGCCAGGTTGATCGCCTCGATCTGGGCGCGCGGCGTCATGATGTCCTCGACCGAAATGGTTTCCAGGTCGAACAGATTAAGCAGGATGCTCTTATGCTTTTGCGGGATGAAGTTGCCCCCTTCCAGCACGATCGAACGCAATTCCTCGGGCGAGACGCGGGGCTGGTCGACTTCCTTGCCCGACTTGATGCGCAACACCTTGAGCAGCAGCGTGACGAACAGGTTGACGAACCAGATCACCGGTTGCGACACCGCCATCAGCGGCTTCAGGATCGCGCTCGATGCCAGCGAGATCTTTTCGGGATAAGTCGCGCCGATCAGTTTCGGTGAAATCTCGGCGAACACGATCAGCACGAAGGCCACCGCCGCGGTGGCGATGACGAGCACGCTTTCCTCGTGGCCGAAGTAAAGGATCGCGAAAGAGGTCACCAGGGCGGCGGCCATGGCGTTGATCAAGGTATTGGCGATCAGCACCAGCGACAGCAGCTTATCGGTGCGCTCGAGCAGCCACAGGGTGGTGATGGCGCCGCGGTGGCCGCGCTTGGCGAGGTGGCGCAAACGGTACTTGTTGGCCGCCATGAGGGCCGTTTCCGCCATTGCGAAAAAAGCCGAGAAGAAAATCAGGACGATGAGCGCGGCGACCAGCACCCAGAGTGGCACGGTATTCAAGGCTCACCGAAAGAAATCAAGCATGGAGAAACTGGGCGCATCGCAGCGGGCCGGGCCCAGAATGGTTCGGCGCCAATCGGCTGCCGCAGAGCTTCGGATTCTAAGACACTCCCGCCATCCTTGCAAGTTTGATCAGTGCGCGCCCGGGGCGCCGTCAGCCGTTCCACCAGTGCGAGGTAAGCCCGGCTTCGGGCAGCCGGGCTTGTACGGCGCGGTGGATGATGCCGGCCGCGAGCGCCTGGTCGGCGTCGAAAATGCGCGCGTTGCCGAACAGGTGGGTGCGGATGTCGTCGGGGATCCCGGCCGATGCAGTGGCCTCCTCGAAGATGCTGGCGTAACGCTCGGCATCGAAGTCGAGGCATGCGCGCCACTCGCTGATGCGGGAGTGGTCGGCCGCGACCAGGTTGCCGAAGCCCCAGTGCAGCGGATGGACCAGGAAGCGGGTGCCGGGGCAGGCGTAGCGTTTGTGGCCGGCCAGGAAGATGACCACGCCGACCGACTCGACGCTGCCGATGTTGTGGGTGGTCAGCGGCAGCGGCAGCGACTTCAGGAAGAAATACAGGGCAAAGCCGGCGGTCATGTTGCCGCCTTCGGTCGACAGGTGCAGCTCGATCTCGCTGGCGCCGCTTTGCAGCGCCTGCAGGCACAGGTTGCGGATGGTGCAAACCGAACTGTGATTGATGGGGCCGATAAAGTGAACGATGTGCAAGGCCATGTGTTCTCCTGACGCTTTGTTACGTCAAGAATACCAAAAATAATGCGATCCCCGNNCTAGCTACCCCGATAGGTCGAATAGGACCACGGCGTCACTACCAGCGGCACGTGGTAGTTCTGGTCGGCATGGGCAATCCCGAACGCGATGGTGACCCGGTCGATGAAGCGCGGCTCCGACAGTGGCACGCCCTGGGCGGCGAAATAGTCGCCGGCCGCGAACACCAGTTCGTAGCGGCCCGGCAGCAGCGCGTCGCCTTCCAGCAGCGGCGCGCCGCAGCGCCCGTCGGCATTGGTGGTGTCCGACTTGAGCAGGGTGCGGCCGGCGTCGCCCACGGCGAACAGCTCGACCCGCACGCCGGCGCCCGGCTTGCCCTGGGTGGTGTCAAGCACATGCGTACTAAGTTTTCCCATCGCGTTTCCTATATGTCCGGGGTGAAGCCGGGTATCGCCCGGATCATATACCCGGCTGTTGCGAACATTATATGATAGGGGATATACCCTCCATTCCGATTGCCAGCCCATGAGCACATACGACAACTACCCGCGCGACCTGACCGGCTACGGCCGCACGCCGCCTCATCCGGCGTGGCCCGGGCAGGCCCGCATCGCGCTGCAGTTCGTCCTCAACTACGAGGAGGGCGGCGAGAACAACGTGCTGCATGGCGACCCCGCCTCCGAAACCTTCCTCTCGGAAATCATCGGCGCGGCCGCCTTCCCGATGCGCCACATGAGCATGGAGTCGCTGTACGAGTACGGCTCGCGCGCCGGGCTGTGGCGGGTGCTGCGCATGTTCGAGCAGCGCCGCCTGCCGCTGACCGTGTTTGGGGTGGCGATGGCGCTCAAGCGCAATCCCGAGGCGGTTGCCGCGTTCCGCGAGCTGGGCCACGAGATTGCCTGCCACGGCCTTAAATGGATTTCTTACCAAAACGTCGACGAGGCGACCGAGCGCGCCCACATGGCCGAAGCGGTGCGGATCATGCGCGAGCTGACCGGCGCGGCGCCGCTCGGCTGGTATACCGGGCGCGATTCGCCCAACACGCGCCGGTTGGTGGTCGAGCACGGCGGCTTCGCCTACGATGCGGACAACTACGGCGACGACCTGCCGTTCTGGGAGCAGGTCGCGATCAGCGGGGGCGACGGTGCGCCGGCCGTCAGGCCGCAACTGGTGGTGCCGTACGCGCTCGACACCAACGACATGCGGTTCGCCGCCATGCAGGGTTTCAATTCCGGCAGCCAGTTCTTCGATTACCTGAAGGATGCGTTCGACCTGCTGTACGCGGAAGGCGACCCGAACGGCCTGAACCAGCCGAAGATGCTGTCGGTCGGCCTGCACTGCCGGATCATCGGGCGCCCCGGGCGGACCGCGGCGCTGGCGCGTTTCCTCGATTACGTGCAGCGGCACGACAAGGTCTGGATCACGCGCCGCATCGACATCGCCGAGCACTGGCGCGCCACCCATCCCTTTATTATGGACAATAAGCTATAACCGACATCAGCACATTCATATAGTCAGGTGCGTTGGCGGTGTTAACCTTGGAAGCTGGGAGAAAACCGGGGCAAGCATGTCAGATCCAATTCGTTTCTATTACCAGGGCAAGGTGCAAGAGGTCAGCGGCATGGCGCCGACCCGCACCGTCCTGCAGCATTTGCGCGAGGATCTGCATTGCACCGGGACCAAGGAAGGCTGCGCCGAAGGCGACTGCGGCGCCTGCACGGTCGTCATCGGTTCGCTGGAAAACGGCGAGCTGGCGCTGAAGGCCGTCAATTCCTGCATCCAGTTCGCCGCCACGCTCGACGGCAAGGCGCTGTTTTCGGTGGAAGACCTGCAGCAGGCCGACGGCACGCTGCACCCGGTCCAGCAGGCGATGGTCGAATGCCACGGTTCCCAGTGCGGCTTCTGCACGCCCGGCTTCGTCATGTCGCTGTGGGGCATGTACCTGAAACAGGACGGCAAGCAGCCGAGCCGCCGCCAGGTCGACGATGCGCTGTCGGGCAACCTGTGCCGCTGCACCGGCTACCGTCCCATCATCGACGCCGCGCGCCGCATGGGCGAACTGCCGCGCGTCGAGTTCGACCGCGCCGCGCTGGCGGCGCGGCTGAAGGAACTCAAGCGCGACACGATGGCCACCTACACCGCCGGCGGCCAGAATTTCTTCGCGCCGCGCACGCTCGATGAACTGGCGCAGGTGCGCGCGCAGCATCCGGCCGCGCTGCTGCTGGCCGGCTCCACCGATATCGGCCTGTGGGTCACCAAGCAGCTGCGCGAGATCGGCGACATCATCTACCTCGGCCAAGTCGACGCGCTCAGGGCCATCACGGAGTCGGGCGGCATGATCGAGATCGGCGCCGGCGCGACGCTGGACGACGCCTACAAGGCGGTCTGCAAGCATTACCCGGATCAGCTGTCCGAAATGTGGCAGCGCTTCGCATCGCTCCCGATCCGCAACGCCGGCACCCTGGGCGGCAACGTCGCCAACGGTTCGCCGATCGGCGATTCGATGCCGTGGCTGATCGCGCTGGGCGCCGAACTGGTGCTGCGCGGGCCTTCGGGCGTGCGCTCGATGGCGCTGGAAGACTTCTACCTCGGCTACCAGAAGAAGGACCTGCAGCCGGGCGAGTTCGTGCAGGCGGTGCGGGTACCGATGCCGCGCGCCGGCGTGCAGTTCCGCACCTATAAATTGGCCAAGCGCTTCGACCAGGACATCTCGGCGGTGTGCGCCGCGTTTGCGTTCCGCTTCGAGGGAGACCTCGTCGCCGATGTGCGGATCGCCTTCGGCGGCATGGCGGCGACCCCGCAACGCGCCGCCCGCACCGAGGCCTTGCTGGCCGGGCGCCCGTGGAGCGAGGACACGCTGCGCGAGGCGATGGCGATGCTGGCCCAGGACTATGCGCCTTTGAGCGACATGCGCGCGTCGAGCGGATACCGCATGAAGGCGGCGCAAAACCTGCTGCGCCGTTTCTGGTTCGAGACGCGCAGCGAACAGCCGCTGGCCGCGGGCGGGGTCAACGCGTTCGCCCGGCGCGCTGAAGGAGAAACAGCATGAACGACGCCGGCGTCCCCAACCTGAAAGCTGCTGCGTGGAGCGCCGTCGGCGTGCCGCGCGCGCACGAATCGGCCGCGCTGCACGTGCTCGGCCAGGCTACCTATACCGACGATATCCCCGAAGTTCAGGGCACCTTGCACGGCGCGCTCGGCCTCTCGGCCAAACCGCATGCACGGATTACCGCGATCGACTTCGCGAAAGTGCGCGCAGCCGCCGGCGTGGTCGCCGTGTATTCGGTCGACGATATCCCGGGCGTGAACGACTGCGGCCCGATCATCCACGACGACCCGATCTTTGCCGATGGACTGGTGATGTACGTCGGCCAGCCGATCTTCATCGTGGTCGCCGAAACGCACGACCAGGCCCGCCGCGCCGCGCGCCTGGCCGACGTCACTTACGAAGAGCTGCCGGCGATCCTGACCCCGCAGGCGGCCAAGGCGGCGCAGTCGTACGTGCTGCCGCCGATGCGGCTCACTCGTGGCGAGTTCCGGCAGGCGTTCGAACGGACGCCGCATTCGGTCAAGGGCGAGCTGTACGTCGGCGGACAGGAGCAGTTCTACCTCGAAGGCCAGATCGCCTACGCGCTGCCGAAGGAAGACAAGGGCATGCTGGTGCTGTGCTCGACCCAGCACCCGAGCGAGATGCAGCACGTGGTGGCGCATGCGCTCGGCGTCCATTCGCACAACATCGTGGTCGAATGCCGGCGAATGGGCGGCGGTTTCGGCGGCAAGGAATCGCAGTCGGCGCTGTGGTGCGCGGCCGCTGCCATCGCCGCCGCCAGGCTGCAGCGCCCGGTCAAGCTGCGCGCCGACCGCGACGACGACATGCTGGTCACCGGCAAGCGCCACTGCTTCCACTACGAGTACGAAGTCGGCTACGACCTTGAGGGCCGGATCGTCGCGGCCAAGGTCGACATGGTCACCCGCGCGGGCTACTCGGCCGACCTGTCGGGCCCTGTCGCCACCCGCGCGGTCTGCCACTTCGACAATACCTACTACCTGTCGGACGTCGAGATCCACGCCGCCTGCGGCAAGACCAACACCCAGTCGAACACCGCGTTCCGCGGCTTCGGCGGGCCGCAAGGCGCGATCGCCATCGAATACGTGATCGACGAAATCGCCCGCAACCTGGGGCGCGATCCGCTCGACATCCGGCGCATCAACTTCTATGGCGCCGAAGGCCGCAACGTCACGCCGTACGGCCAGGTGGTGGTCGACAACGTGATCCACCAACTGGTCGACCAACTGGAGCAGGGCAGCGACTACCGCGCCCGGCGCGACGCGATCGCCGCCTTCAACTGCGCCAGCCCGGTGCTGAAGAAAGGGCTGGCGCTCACGCCGGTCAAGTTCGGCATCGCCTTCAACGTCACCCACCTGAACCAGGCCGGCGCGCTGGTGCACGTGTACGTCGACGGCTCGATCCTGGTCAACCATGGCGGCACCGAGATGGGGCAGGGCATCAACACCAAGGTGATGCAGGTGGTGGCGCACGAGCTGGGCGTCGACATGGCCCATGTGCGCGCCACCGCGACCGACACCAGCAAGGTGGCCAATACCTCGGCCACCGCCGCCTCGACCGGCGCGGACCTGAACGGCAAGGCGGCGCAGGATGCGGCGCGCCAGATCCGCGAGCGGCTCGCCGCCTGCGCCGCCAAGCTGTATGGCGGCGACGCGGCGGATGTGCGCTTCGCGGCCGACACGGTGTACGTCAACGGCCAGGAAGTGCGCTTCCCGGAGCTGGTGCAGAAGGCGTACCTGGCGCGCGTGCAGCTGTGGTCCGACGGCTTCTACGCCACCCCCGGCCTGCACTGGGATCCGAAGACCATGAGCGGCAATCCGTTCTCGTACTTCGCGTATGGCGCGGCGGTGTCCGAAGTGGTGGTCGATACGCTGACCGGCGAATGGAAGCTGCTGCGCGCCGATGTGCTGTACGACGCCGGCCGCTCGCTCAACCCGGCGATCGACATCGGCCAGGTCGAAGGCGCCTTCATCCAGGGCATGGGCTGGCTGACCACCGAGGAACTGTGGTGGAACGAGGGCGGCAAGCTGATGACGCATGCGCCGTCGACCTACAAGATCCCCGGCGTGTCGGATTGTCCGGAAGACTTCCGCGTCGCACTGTTCGACAACGCCAACGCCACCGACAGCATCCATCGTTCGAAAGCGGTGGGCGAGCCGCCGCTGCTGCTGCCGTTCTCGGTATTCTTTGCGATCCGCGATGCAGTGTCGGCGGTGGGCGGCCACAAGGTCAACCCGCCGCTGAACGCGCCCGCCACCAGCGAAGAAATCCTCAACGCGATCGCCGCCGTGGAAGCGGCGGCCGGAGCGGCGTGATGGACGCGTGGATCCTGGCCTCGCGCCTGCCGGCGGTGCTGGTCACGGTCGCCATCGTCGAGGGCTCCGGCCCGCGCGAGCCGGGCGCCCGGATGCTGGTGGCCGGCGCGCAGCTGGCCGGCACCGTCGGCGGCGGCCACCTCGAACTGCGCGCCATCGAGATCGCGCGCGCCATGCTGGCCAACGGCACGGCGCGCCACTTCGAACGCTTCGCGCTGGGGCCGAGCCTGGGCCAGTGCTGCGGCGGGGTGGTGTACCTGGCGTTCGAACTGATCGAGCCGGAGCAGGCGGCGCTGCTGGCCGCGCGCCGCACCGAGGACAGCTGGCGCCTGGTGGCGCTCGACGGGGAGCCACGCAGCGCGCTGTTCGACGCGGTCGGCAAACTGCTGGCGGGCGATGAGGCGCCGCTGTTCGCGCGCACCCGCGGCGCCCACGTGATGCAGGAGCAGGACGGACGCCGCTGGCTGGTCGCTCCGGTCCTGGCGCCGCGCGCGCACCTGGTGCTGTTCGGCGCCGGCCATGTCGGCGCCGCCGTGGTGCGCGCGATGGCGCACCTGCCATGCAGCATCACCTGGGTGGACGAACGCGAAGACAGGTTCCCGCCTGATGTCCCCGGCAATGTGCGCATCGAAGCAAGCGACGCCCCAGAAGACCAGGTGGCGAGCGCGCCTGCCGGCGCCAGCTACCTGGTCATGACCCACAGCCACGCGCTCGACCAGCGCCTGGCCGAAGCGATCCTTGCACGTTCCGGTGTAGGCTGGTTTGGGCTGATCGGCTCGAGGACCAAACGCAAGCAGTTCGAACACCGGCTGCGCGCGCGCGGCTTTGACCCGGCCCGGATCGAGGCGATGGCCTGTCCGATCGGCCTGCCGGGAATCAGCAGCAAGGAACCGGCGGTGATCGCCGCCTCGGTGTCCGCGCAACTGTTGATCTTGTGGGAAGCGGGCGCATATGCGGATGCTGGCGCGCCGCCAATTAGACTGGTAGGCTCACACCGACCGTAACAAGAAAGTACCTGATGTCGATAGCAACACCTGTCCACCTGCGGGCCTACCGTGCCAGCTTGCTGCATTTCCACGCCGATCCGGCATTCGCCGAACATGCCTATTCATGGCATGAGGACGGACTGCTGCTGGTCGACGGCGACCGGATACATGCCGCCGGCGATTACGCGCAGCTGGCCCCGACGCTGCCCGAGGGCGCCGAACTGATCGACTACCGCGGCAAGCTGATCATGCCCGGCTTCATCGACACCCACCTGCATTTCCCGCAGACCGACATGATCGGTTCGCCCGCCCCTGGCCTGCTGCCATGGCTGGAAACCTACACCTTCCCGACCGAGCGCCAGTTTTCCGATCCGGCGCACGGGCGCGAAGTGGCCGAGTTCTTCCTCGACGAGCTGCTGCGCTGTGGGACCACCACCGCGATGGTCTACTGCACCGTGCACAAGGAATCGGTCGAGGCGTTTTTCGAAGCGAGCGAGGCGCGCGGCCTGCGCATGGTCGCCGGGAAGATCCTGATGGACCGCAACTGCCCGGAGTTTTTGGCCGATACGGCCGAAGGGGGAGTGCGCGACAGCGAAGACCTGATCCGCAAGTGGCACAAGCGCGGGCGCTCGCTGTACGCGATCACGCCGCGCTTCGCGCCAACGTCGACCGAACGCCAGCTGCAGCTGGCGGGCGAACTGGCGGCGGCTTACCCTGACACCTTCATCCAGACCCACGTGTCGGAAAACCCGGACGAGTGCAACTGGGTCAAGTCGCTGTTCCCGGGGTCGCGCAGCTACCTCGACGTGTACGACCGCTACGGTCTGCTGCGCCCGCGCGCGATGTTCGGCCACTGCATCTGGCTCGACGACCGCGATTTCGCGCGCATGGCCGAAACCCGGTCGGCGGCGGCGGTGTGCCCGACTTCCAACCTGTTCCTGGGCAGCGGCCTGTTCGACTTCGAGCGCGCCGATGCGCATCGGGTGCCGCTGTCGCTGGCGTCCGACGTCGGCGCCGGCACCGCGTTCTGCATGCTGCAGACCATGAACGAGGCGTACAAGGTGGCGCGCATGAAGGGCAGCTACCTGCCGGCGCTGCGCATGTTCTACCTGGCCACGCTGGGCGCTGCGCGCGCAATGCAGCTGGAAGGGACGATCGGGAACTTCGCGCCGGGCGCGGAAGCGGATTTCATCGTGCTCGACCCGAAGGCGACGCCGCTGCTGGCGCGCCGCAGCGCAGAATTCGACAATCTCGAGGAGCTGCTGTTTGCGCTGGCGCTGCTGGGCGACGACCGCGCGATCGCCGCGACCTTCTCAGGCGGGCGCAAGGTGCACGAACGCGCTGACCGGGCGCAATAAGCAACTCCTGGGGTCAGTGCCGACATTCGGACACGACCTGATCAGTGCGCCCGCACGTAAGGCTGGGCTCGTGTCCGAATGTCGGCACTGACCCTGGGGTTAAGCCAGCGTCTCGATCAGCGACATCAGGGCGACGTGGTCGAGCGGCTTGTTGAGGAAGGCGGTGGCGCCCTGGCGCAGGGCCCAGATGCGGTCCGAATCCATGTCCTTGCTGGTCAGCAGGATGACCGGGATGTGCCAGGTGGTTTCGTCGTTGGTGATCGCGCGCGTGGCCTGGAACCCGTTCAGCCCGGGCATGATGATGTCCATGATGATCAGGTCCGGCAGTTCGCTCTTCGCTTTCGCGACCGCTTCCTCGCCATCGTTGGCCATGATGACGCGGTGCCCCTCCTTGGTCAGCAGGGCGTTCAGGATCAGCCGCTGCGACAGGGAATCATCGACTACGAGAATTTTTTGGCTAGGCATGGCGGGCGTGTTCAGGTTGCTGATGGGGCCGGCGTTTGATCGCCGGCGGTCTTGTCTTCGGGCAGGTAGCGCCAGTAAAACGCATGGGGCTGCATGGCGAATTCGGTTTGCAGCTCTTTGCAGATCATCGATTCGGCCAGGTACAGCGCCTTCAGGTTGGTGGTGCGGCTCAGGGTCACATACACGCGCAGCGTCTTGGTCTGCGACGAGTTGTGCAATTCCATGTCGGTGACGTCGATTTCCATCCCGCGCAGTTTTTTCTTGATGTGTGTGGCCACATCGCGCTTGACTGCTTTGAACAGCTCCGGACTGAGGAACTTGGCGTTCGGCATGAATAAGGCCCCGAGAAAATGACGAAAAAAGGATTATGCGCGTCTGGGATGCGCACTCTGCAGTAGATAGGATGTGTTGTCGGTCGTCAACCCGTTGAGGTCTACGAAACGGCAACTTTCGCTCCGGCGGACGCCCACCCGTCCTGGCCGCTACTTCCCCGATTATACCTCCGCCACGCAGAAAAGTGCCGGAAAGCAACATGAAGGATGGCGCCGCCGGCGCCGGCGGTCCGATGTTGCAAACGATGCATGAAGGCTATAAAGTAGCGCGCAGGAAAAGGCGGCCGCGCCGCGCGAATAATTCACCGAGAGAACACCGAATGCACAAGACACTGAGCAGCGTAACGATCGCCCTGGCCTTGGCGGCTGTTGCCGCGGATGGCAGCGCCAAGGGCCCCGCGCCGACCGGCAACGAGGCGGCCACCGCGCGCCACCTGGCGGCCCTGGTCGGCCGGCACGACCCGCAGCTGGCCGGTTTGTCGATGTTCTTCTCGCAGATGCCGAAGGGCGGCGACCTGCACCACCATTATTCCGGCGCGCTGTACGCCGAGCAGTATGTCGAGTTCCTCGACAAGCAGGGCTTTTGCGTCAACAAGCTGAGCTACCGGATCGAGACCAGCAAGGCGGTGATCGACGCCGAGCGCGCGCTGCCGCCGGCCCAGCGCACCTGCCTGTCGTCGGGCGAGCTGGTGGCCGACGACTTCACCTACCGCGAGCTGCTGCAGCGCTGGTCGAGCAAGGATTTCAACAACCACGGCGCGGTCCAGCCGCCGCCCGACCGCCAGTTCTTCCAGACCTTCGGCTATTTCGGCCCGGTCTCGAACGCCAATTTCAACGAGGGNNTTCACCCTGCACGCCGGATTCGACGCGAAGGCGGCGCAGCTGGGGCAGGACGAGGCCGGATTGACCGAACTGATGCGCGCGCAACTGGCGCTGCTCGAGCAGGATCCCGCCTTCGGCCGCAACATCGCCGACTACGTCGCCAAGATCCACGCCGCGGCGGCCAATATCGACGACGACCACTTCACCATGCGCTACCAGGCCTACGTGCTGCGCCTGCTGGCGCCGTCGCAGGTGTTCTCGTCGATGGTGGCCGGCTTCAAGGCGGCCAGCCAGAGCGACCTGATCGTCGGCGTCAACATCGTCGGCCAGGAGAGCGCGGCCGTGTCGATGCGCGACTACACCTTGCACATGAAGATGTTCCAGTTCCTGAAAACGCAGTATCCGAAGGTCAAGGTGGCGCTGCATGCGGGCGAGCTGGCGCTGGGCGACGTCGCGCCGGAAGGGCTCAAGTTCCACATCGACCAGGCGCTGAACCTGGCGCGCGCCGACCGGATCGGTCATGGCATCGACCTGGCGCACGAATCGAACGTGTTCGCGATCCTGAAAAAGATGCGCGAAGCGGACATCCCGGTCGAGGTCAACCTGACCAGCAACGCCTTCATCAATGGCGTGCAGGGCGAAAACCATCCGATCACCCTGTACCGCAAGCACGGCGTGCCGTTCGTGATCTCGACCGACGACGCCGGCGTGACGCGGCATAACCTGGCCCAGGAATATGTGCTGTTCGCCAGCCGCTACAAGCCGGACTATGCCGAGATCAAGAAAGTGTCGTACAACGGCGTGCGCTACGCCTTCCTGCCTGACGCGCAAAAACAACGCTTGATCAGGCAGCTCGACCAGCGTTTCGCCCGATTCGAAGCCGACATTGCCGCGCTTGAGAAGCAAAAAGCGTCCGCCAAGCCGGCCGCGCGCCACTGAGCCGGCCCGCCGGCCCATCGGCATTCTGGCAGCGCAACGCTGCCAGGAATGCAGCGGCGCGAGGACAGGCCCGGCCTGTGCCACGCCGAAGTTGTCATTTCATTATGTTTGTGGTCTTCCCGCTACACAAATTCGGTATCCGACTCGCGTTTCTGGAATTTCCCAGCGAAAGGATTTCGCCCGGGAAAGCCTCCTTTATAATCGCGCCTTGTGCATTCGCTATCCGTTGACCAACAAACAATGTAAAGACATGACATTTTTTCGCTCTATTTATATATTTAGCATATAAATATTGAAACGAAATGGTATTTGTCAACCATGTAGCCTTGCTGCATTATTGTTGAATAACTTGTCGATAATGTCCGGTTGGCAACTTTTATCGATCGCGAAGTCCGTTGATAAAGTTGATGTCATGACAATGTCACGCTGGAGTAAGAGCCCGGTCACAATCGGTCGCCATACTCCCGTGTTGCCGCCGGACAGGTCATTGTCTTGGATGAATTTTTTGCCGCAGGTGTGACACTTGCAGATGTCGTTTTTACAATAACAATCTAGGGAGTTCTCAATGCAATCCGCTTTTAAACAACAAGCTAAGCTGCGCCTGAGCCTGATCGCCGTGGCATGCCAGCTGGCGTGCCTGAGCCTGTCGGCCAATGCCCAAACCGCCCAAGAAGCGGCGGCTTCGGCGCCAAAGGCTGAAGTTGTCATTACCGGCAAAAAGCTGGGCATGGGTTTGATGGTCACGGAAGATGCGCCAAAAGCGCGCTCGACCATCACCGCTGAGGAATTGGAAAAGCAGCGCCCAACCGGCAATGCATATGAAGCTCTTGAGATGTTGCCGTCCGTGAATAGCTACAACCACGACGCAACCGGTCTGTTCGGCGGCGGCATGAGCCTGCGCGGCTTCAACAGCGACCAGATCGGCGCCACCATCAACGGCGTGCCGGTCAACGACTCCGGCAACTTCGCAGTCTATCCACAAGAATACGTCGACCAGGAAAATTCCTGCTCGCAGTTCGTCACCCAGGGTTCGACCGACGTCGACTCGCCTCAGGTGGGCGCCTCCGGCGGCAATTTCGGCATCGTCACCTGCAACCCGCAAGACAAGCAGCGCGTGCGCGTGATGCAAACCATCGGCCAGCTGGCGATGCACAAGACCTTCGTCCGTTACGACACCGGCCTGTTTTCCGACAAGCGTTCGAAGGCATTCATTTCGTACTCGCGTGCCGAGGCCGACAAGTGGAAGGGCAAGGGCGGCGCGGAGCGTGACCACATCGACGCCGGCTTCAACTACGACTGGGATCGCTTCAACTACGTGCACGCGACCGTGCTGTACAACAAGGCACTCAACAATAGCATCAACAACCTGACGCTGACCGAGCTGAGGAACAACGGCTACTTCTACGACACCTCGCCGACCTTCCCTGGTCACGTCACGCCGGTCAAGGGCACCGCGCAGCGGGACACCGTGCCGTCGCCGCTGTACTACGGCCTGTACCTCAATCCGTTCAAGAACGCGATTTTCTCGGCTACCGCGAAATTCCGCCTGAGCGAGAACACCGACATCAAGATCGTTCCTTACTACTGGTACGGTTTCGGTAACGGCGGCCTGCAGCAGCGTTCGCAGTCCGAAGGGTCGGGCTTCCTGAACTCCACCACGTTCAAGAACACCGCCGCTGTCGACCTGAACGGCGACGGCGACACGCTCGACACCGTGATCGTCGCCAACGCGTCGGTCACCCGCACCCAGCGTCCCGGCGTGACCGCATCGCTCACCCACGTGATCGGCAACCACGAACTGCTGGCAGGCGGATGGTACGAGAAAGCAACCCATCAGCAGACCGGCCCGATGGTTCCAGTCACCAACGCTGGCGACCCGGTCGACGCCTACCTGCAAAACGGCAAGATCCTGCGTCCGGACGGCACCCCGTTCGCAAGCCGCGACAACCGCACCATCTCGACCGCGTACCAGGCATTCGCCCAGGACACGATCAGCATGTTCGACAGCCGGGCGCTGATCAACATCGGCGTGCGCACGCCGTTCATCAAGCGTGATTTCACCAACTTCGCCAGCGAAGGCAACCAGAACGCCACCTACAAGGTCGAGCGCACCTACAAGGCCGTGCTGCCGCAACTGGGTGCGCGTTATCGCATCACCAACGACGACCAGGTCTTCATCAGCGTGGCCAAGAACATGAAGGCGCCGCCTAACTTCGTGTTCTCGAACGTCGGCACCAACGTCAAGATCATCAGCCCAGGCGTGGTGCAGCTTGCCGGCGACGTCAAGGAAGAAACCTCGTGGAACACCGACATCGGTTATCGCCACCAGGACAACCGCTTCATCGCCACGTTCACGGCGTTCGGCGTAAGCTTCAAGAACCGCCAGGCCTCGGGCTTCGATCCGATCGCCAACGCCAACAGTTACACCAACGTCGGCGACGTCAAGACGCGCGGTTTTGAAATCGAAGCGAACAACATGCCGATCAACGGCTGGTCGCTGTACGGTTCGGTCGGTTACATCAAGAGCGAAATCCAGAACGATCTGCGCGTCACGTCCACCGCAACCCTGCCGCTGGGTGGCAAGGAGCTGCCGAACACGCCACGCCTGAAAGGCGGCCTGTCGCTCGAGTACTCTCAAGCGGCGTTCTGGGCGCGTCTGAAGGCCAAGGCCACCAGCGAGCAGCAGTCGACCCTGGTCAACGATGAAAAAGCGCCGGGTTACACCGTGTTCGGCTTCGACGCTGGCTACACGTTCGCCAACTACGGCTTGCTGAAGCGTCCTAAGCTGACCCTCAACTGGAGCAACATCACCAACAAGCAGTACCGCAATGCGTCGTCGACCAGCATCACCAATACCACGGCTTACCCTGGTATTTCGGCCGGCACCTTGCGTTACTACCTGGGCGCCCCACGCTTTGCGTCGGTCACCCTGTCGGTTGACATCTAAGATAGTTCCAACCTTTCCGTTGCCGGATTCGCCCGGCAGCGGATCGGAAAAGGTGCATAATCGGACAGGCCTTCGGGCCTGTTTTTACGTCTGCCATTTCAAGTACATACAGCCATGACCTTTCGTCCCGCATTCACCTCGATCGCACTGGCCCTGTCGCTGGCGCTGGCCGGCTGCGCCGCGCGCGCGCCCGCACCTGCGGCATCGGCCCCGATCGACATCAACCTGGTCGCGCTGAACGACTTCCACGGACACCTCGAAGCGAGCAAGTTCGTCCACACCAGCGTGCGCGACGGCAAGGAAGCGACCATCACGGCCGGCGGCATCGACAATCTGGCCGCGGCGCTGCAGGCGTTCCGGCTCGAGGACAAGGACCTGCTGCTGGTCGGCGCCGGCGACCTGGTGGGCGGCAGTCCCGCCCTGTCCTCGATGTGGGCCGACGAGCCGAGCATCGTTGCGCTCGGCATGCTCGGCATGCGCTTCAGTTCGGTCGGCAACCACGAATTCGACAACGGCCGCGCGGAGCTGCTGCGCAAGCAGCGCGGCGGCTGCCAGCCTGCGCTGGCCGGCAAGGCCTGCAAACTGGCGCCCGATTTCAGCGGCGCCGCATTCACCTACCTCGGCGCCAATGTGATCGACAGCGTGACCGGCAAGCCGCTGCTGCCGGCGTTCTCGATCGAGCAAATCAAGGGCGTCAAGGTCGCCTTCATCGGCGCGGTCCTGAAGGACGTGCCTTCGGTGGTGCTGGCCTCCGGCATCGCCGGCCTGGCGTTCACCGACGAAGCGGCCGCCATCAACCAGGCCTTGGGCGAAGCGCGCGCGCAAGGCGCCAGCGCCTTCGTGGTGCTGATCCACGAAGGCGGCAGCACGCCCGAGCCGTTCGACCAGGCCGACTGCAGCGAGCTCAAAGGCCCGGTGGTCGACATCGCCAAGAAACTCGATCCGGCGATCCGCCTGATCATCAGCGGCCACTCGCACCAGGGTTTCCAGTGCAAGGTCGACGGACGCACCATCACGCAGGCGCAGATGGGCGGCCATGTACTGTCGCGCATCAAGCTGTCGATCGATCCGGCCAGCGGCAGCGTGCGCGACGTCGCGGTGCGCAACGTCGCGGTGCGGCAGGGCGAGTACCCGGCCGACCCCAAGGTGGCCGCCTACCTGGCCGCGGTCAAGGCCCAGAGCACGGCGGCGCTGGCGCGCCCTGTCGCGAAGGTGGCCGCGCGCAGCACGCTGCGCAAGCTGAACCCGGCCGGCGAATCGGCGCTGGGCGGGCTGGTCGCCGACGCGGTGGCCGAGGCGACCCGCGCGCAGGGCGTGCAGGTCGGCTTCATGAACATGGGCGGCTTGCGCAGCGATTTCGACGTCGCCGAGAACCTGGTCGCGACCTTCGGCCAGGCCCAGGTGGTGCTGCCGTTTTCGAACACCCTGGTGGTGATGGACCTGAGCGGCGCCCAGCTGCGCGAACTGCTCGAGCAGCAGTGGCGCGATGCGGGCCGCTCGATGCTGCAGGTCTCGCGCGGACTGTACTACCGCTGGGACAACGCCAGGCCGAACGGCCAGCGCGTGGTGCCCGGCAGCGTGCGGATCGACGGCGCCCCGCTCGACGACGCCGGAACCTACAAGGTGGTGGCCAATAACTTCCTGGCCGAAGGCGGTGACGGCTTCCCGATTTTCAAGCAGGCGGCCAACAAGGTCGACACCCGGATCCTCGACCTCGACGCCTTCGTCGGCTTCCTGGTCAAGAACCAGCGCAGCGGCGCCGGCGCCGCGCTGGCCGCTCCCGCGCCGCGCATCGAAAGGGTGAACTGAGATGCGGCGCCTGGCCTGCCTGGCGCTGCTCGGACTGGCGCCGCTGGCGCAAGCCGATTTCCGCATCCCCGGCTTTGAACTGGTGCAGACCGTGCCGGTCGAAACCACGCTTGGCAGCAGCGACCTGCGCGACCCGGTCACGGTCTGGTCGCAGCTGTTCGACGGCGCCAGCGACGAAATCGTGTTGGGCCAGTTCTACGCCGCCAGCCGCGCCGGCACGCCGTTCGAGAAAGTGATCGAGCGGCTGGAGGCGGCCGGGCGGCGCGGCGTGAAGATCCGCTTCCTGCTCGACCGGAAGGGCGTCGGCCTGTCCGAGCCGGCCACGCTGGCGCGGCTGCGCGCGATTCCCGGCCTTGAGCTTCGCATCCTCGATTACAACCAGCTGACCGGCAACGGCATCATCCATGCCAAGTACCTGGTGGCCGACCGCAAGGCCGCCTTCATCGGCAGCCAGAATTTCGACTGGCGCTCGTTCACCCACATCCTCGAAACCGGCTTGCTGGTGACCGATGCGGCGATGGTGGCGCAGGTGCAGGCCGTGTTCGAACGCGACTGGCAGGCGCAGGGCCAGCTGGCGGCCAGGCTGGTCGTGCCGAAGAACCCGGCGGGGCCGCAGCCGCTGTCGTTCGGCGCCGCCGGCGCGCAGCTGTTGTCGAGCCCCGCGGCCTACAATCCGCCCGGCGTGCTCGATTCCGAAGCGGTGCTGCCGGCGCTGCTGGCCGAGGCGAAAAGCGAAGTGCGGGTGCAGCTGCTCGACTACGCGCCGCTCAGCTACGGCCCGGGCAAGACACGCCCGTACTACGCCGTGATCGACAACGCGATCCGCGCCGCCGCCGCGCGCGGCGTCACGGTCAAGCTGATGGTCTCGAACTGGAACACCGAGCAGCCGGCCATCGCCTACCTGAAAAGCCTGGCGCTGGCGCCCAACGTGCAGGTGAAGATCGTGACCTTGCCGGCAGCGTCGAGCGGGCACATTCCGTTCGCGCGCGTGATCCACAGCAAGACCATGTCGATCGACGGCAAGCTGGCGTGGGTCGGCACCAGCAACTGGAGCGGCGGCTATTTCGACAAGTCGCGCAACCTCGAAGTNNCAGGAAAAACCAACATGAAAAAATTCGCTTGTGTACTCGCGCTGACCGGCGCCTTCGTCTCCTTCGACGCGCTCGCATGGGGCAACGACGGCCACCGCGCGGTCGGCGCCATCGCCGACAAGCTGCTCAAGGGCAGCAACGCCGAAAAGCAGCTTGCCGCGCTGCTGATGCCGGGCGAGAGCCTCGAATCGATCGCCAACTGGGCCGACTGCGTGAAGGGCAACTGGTGCGGCCCGCAGACCCCGGAGATGGTCGCCTACGTGGGCGCCAATCCGAAGGCCAGCGAATACCACTACACCGACGTCCCGTTCCAGAAGGACCATTACCACGACGGCGAGATAGGCACGGGGCAGGACGACATCGTGCAGACCCTCAAGCAGGCCATCGCGGTCCTGCAGGGCAAGACCGACCCGGCGCTGAACCCGCACGGTTTCAGCAAGCGCCAGGCGCTGCTGCTGATCGCCCACATGACCGGCGACATCCACCAGCCGTTGCACGTGGGCGCGGCCTTCGTCGGCAAGGACGGCAAGTTCGTGGTGCCGAACAAGCACACCGACGTCGATACCATCGCCATCTTCGATTCGCGCGGCGGCAACAACTTCCTGCTCGACGACGAGAAAATCGCCGCCATGGGCGCGAGCCAGATCCCTGGCGAGAACCGGCCCGAGCGCGAAGGCGCGCCGAAGTCGCTGACCAAGCCGTTCCACTCCTACTGGGACACCACCACGGTCGATTACGCGATGCGCCGCGTCAGCACCCGCACGCCGGAAAAATTCGCCCAGGCGGTCATCGACAGCAATCCGGGCGTGGTCAAGAACACCGGCGATCCGGTGACCTGGCCGTACCAGTGGGCTGACGATGCGCTGGTGGTGGCCAAGCTGGCTTACGCCGACGTCACCACCGGCCCCGGCATGCCGCAGACCAGCAAGCGCGGCGAGACCTACTACAACTGGAACCTGGAAGTGCCGGCCAACTATCCGGTTCCGAGTTCGGCGATCGCCAAGACCCAGCTGATCAAGGGCGGCTACAACCTGGCCTCCTTGCTGCGCGCCATCTGGCCATGATCATGCGCCCGCTCATTCCAGGCGCGCTGGCGCTGGCCATCATGCTGCCCGCCGCCGCCCAGCAGGCCCCGGCCTTGCCCCTGTGGGAAGCCGGCGTGGGAGGCTTCGCGGTATCGACGCCGGCCTATCCCGGCTCGGACGACCGTTCCTCGCGTCTGCTGGCGTTGCCGTTCCTGATTTACCGGGGCGCAGTGCTGCGCTCGGACGCGGGCGGCATCGGCGCGCGCCTGGTGCGTACCGAGCGCCTCGAGTTCGACGTCGGCTTTGCCGGCTCGCTGCCGGCCCGCTCCGACGCGGTGGCCGCCCGCGCCGGCATGCCGGACCTGGGCACGCTGATCGAATTCGGCCCGCGCGTGAAGCTGCTGCTGGCCAATCCGACTCCCACCACCCGGCTGCGGCTGGAACTGCCGCTGCGCGCGGTGATGGAACTGCGCGGCGGCGTGCGGCGCCGGGGCGCGACCTTCGAACCGAAGCTGGTTTATGAAACGCGCGACAACGGCAGCCCGTGGGGCTATGACGCCAGCATCGCTCTGGTGGCGGGCGACCGCGCAGTGAACCGCTATTTCTATGAAGTCGAGCCGCAGTATGCGACGCCGGGCCGTCCGGCCTACCGCGCAGAGGCCGGCCTGATGCTGGTGCGGGTCGGATTATCCGGGTCGTACAAGCTCAACGCCGACGTGCGCCTGTTCGGCTTCGTGCGGCATGAAAGCTACGCCGGCGCCGTCAACCGCGACAGCCCGTTGATGAAGCAAAGCAGCGGCGGTTCGATCGGCGCCGGTTTCGCCTGGACCATCGGTCGTTCTACTTTCCCGGCGCGCGGCGCGCCGTAGCGTTTGGATCATGCGGCGCCTGGGTGCAGGGTGCAGATCACCAGTTCAGGGTGGGCGTTCAGGCGCAGCGGAATGGTGCTGCAGCCGATCCCGCGGCTGACCACCAGCACGCCGTTGGCTTCGACCTGGAAGCGCCCGTAGCAATACTGGCGGCACAGCGGCCCGTTCGGCACGATGATCGGCCGACCGCCTGGCAACGCAACCTGGCCGCCGTGAGTGTGGCCGGCCAGCGCCAGGTCGAATTCGTGGCTGCCGGTGAGCAGCAGACCGTCGGGCGAATGGATCATCAGCACCCGGGTTGCCTCCGCATTGGCGAACGTGAGCGCCGCATCGGGCTGGCCGGTCCACGGATCGTCCATGCCGCACAGCGAGACCGACTCGAATGGCGCCGCCAGCGCGACGCTGCGGTTGACCAGCACTTCGGCGCCGGCCGCGGCCAGCATCGAGCGCAACTGCCGCTCGTCGGTCCACAAATCGTGATTGCCCATCACCGCGAACTTCCCGAGCGGCGGATCGCAGCGCGCAAGGCCTTCGGCCAGCGGCGTGAAGTTCTTCGCTTCGCCCGAGACGAAATCGCCGCCCAGCAGCAGCACGTCGGGCCGTTCCAGCGCGATCTGTTCGAACATGCGCGCGAAGATCGCCGGGTCGGTGGTCGGCCCCGCATGGAAGTCCGAAGCAAAGGCGATGCGCAAGGAGCGGGCCAGGGCGCGCCCGGCGGGGAGCATCACCTCGTGCCGGGTCAGGCCGAGCCGTCCTTGGAGGCCGCAGAGATAGCTCCAGCGCGCCACGTGGCCGCCCGCCAGGACGGCGCCGAGCAGGGTGGCGCTCAGACGCCGGAAGCGATGATTGAATTTGCCGCGGTGGTGCGCCATCGGGACCCCCTGATCCATGTGAACGCTGCGGTAAAGATGGCCGGCGTGCCGCGCGCCGCCGGCCGTTGTGGCGATTAGCGCGACTTGACGAACGGCTTGCCGATCGCTTTCGGCGCCACCGACTTGGCCATCAGGCCGGCCAGCACGATCACCGTGACGACGTAAGGAATCATCTGGATCAGCGAACCCGGAATGCGGCCCACGCCCGGCAGATCGACGCCTTCCATCTGGATCTGCACCGCCGAAAAGAAGCCGAACATCACGCAGCCGAGCGCCGTGTAGATCGGGCGCCAGTTACCGAACACCAACGCGGTGAGGGCGAGGTAGCCGGCGCCGGCCGACATGTCGCGCAAGAAGAAGCCGCTCTGCACGATCGCCAGGTAAGCGCCCGAGAAGGAGCACAGCACGCCGGCGATCAGCATCGCCATGTAGCGCGTCGCCTCGACGTTGACGCCGGCGGCATCCGCCGCGTGCGGGTTCTCGCCGCAGGCGCGCAGGCGCAGGCCGAAGCGGCTGTGGTACACCACCCAGTGCACCACCGGGATCAGCGCGAACGCCAGGTACACCAGTACCGAATGGCCGCCGATGACGTGGCCGTAGAACCAGCCGATGAAGGGGATGCCTTCCAGTGCGGCGGTGCCGGGCAGGACCACGTCGAACAGGCGCGCCTGGCCGAGGTCCGGCGTGCGGCCGCCCTGCTGGTAGAAGAACTGGGCCAGCACAAACGTCAGGCCGCTCATGGCGATGTTGATCGCGATGCCCGCGACCAGCTGGTTGCCTTTCTGGGTGATGCTGACGTAGCCCTGCAGCAGCGCCAGCGCAGCGGACACCGCGATACCGGCCGACACGCCGTACCACGGATTCTGCGTGGTGAAGGCGACCGCCGCCGAGGCGAACGCGCTGGCCAGGATCTTGCCTTCGAGGGCGAGGTCGATCACGCCGCTGCGCTCGGCGAACAGACCGGCCATCGCGGCGAACATCAGCACCGGCGCATTGCGGATGGTGGACACCACGATGCTGGCTAAATTGAATTCTTCCATGGCTTATCCTTTCTGCCCGGACGTGGTCCGCAGGTTGATCAACTTCAGGATCGCGGGCGCGTAGAAGTTCTCCATCGCGCCGCAGAACAGGATGATCAGGCCCTGGATGAAAATGAAGGTCTCCTGCGGGATGTTCGGCTTCTCCAGCGACAGGTCGAAGCCGCCCTGGATCAGCGCCCCGAACAGCACCGCCGACAGGAAGATGCCGACCGGGTGCTGGCGCCCCATCAGCGCGATCGCGATGCCGACGAAACCGGCGCCGGCCGGGAAATTGAGCGAGAGGTAATGGGTCGAGCCCATGATCGAATTGACTGCCGCCAGGCCCGCCAGCGCGCCGGAAATGAGCATCGCGACGATGATCGTGCGGCTGATCGACACGCCGGCGTAATGCGCGGCGTGCTGATTGAGGCCGGTGGCGCGCAGCTGGTAGCCCCATGACGAACGCCACACCATCACGCCGTAGATCACCAGCGCGACGATGGCAAGCAGGAAGCTGACGTTGAGCGGGGTGTCGCCCAGCACCGGGAACCACTGGTTCAGGCGCGGCATCATGCCGACGTCGGCGAACACCCGGCTGGCCGGGTTCTGCTGGCCTTCCGGGATCAGGTACTTGACGATCACGAAGTTCATCAGGCTGGCGGCGATGAAGTTGAACATGATGGTGGTGACCACCACATGGCTGCCGCGTTTGGCCTGCAGGTAGCCGGGCAGGAAGGCCCAGGCCGCGCCGAACAGCGCGCTGCCGATCATCGCGGCCGGAATCAGGGCCCATGCCGGCAGGCTCGAGTCGAGCGCCAGCATGGCCAGGGTCAGTCCCAGGCCGCCGAGGTACATCTGGCCTTCGCTGCCGATGTTGAACAGGCCGGCCTTCATCGCGATCGACACCGACAGGCCGGTGAAGATGAAGGTGGAAGCGTAGAACAGCGTGTAGGACAGGCCTTCCGGATTGATGATCGCGCTGTTGACCAGGATGCCCATCGATTCGGCCGGGCTTTCGCCGAGCAGGTAAATCACCAGCGCGGCGACCAGCAGGGCCGACACCAGGTTCAGGACGGGCAGCACCAGCGCGCTGGCCCAGCGGGGGAGTTCAGTGGTTTTCATGATGTGTGCATCCCGCCCATCAGCAGGCCGATGCGGGTGGTGTCGAATTCTTCGATATTCAGTTCGCCGGTGATGCGGCCGCCCGACATGACGATGATGCGGTCGGCCAGCGCCCGCACTTCCTCCAGTTCGACCGACACCAGCAGGATCGCGACGCCATCGTCGCGCATTTTCAGCAGCTGCGTGTGGATGCTTTCGATGGTGCCGATGTCGACCCCGCGGGTCGGCTGCCCGACCAGCATCAGCTTCGGCTGGGCCGACACTTCGCGCGCGATCACCACCTTCTGCTGGTTGCCGCCCGAGAGCAGGCCGATGCGGATGTCCGGATTGGCTGGCCGCACGTCGAACGCCTTCAGCAGATGCGCGCAGCGCCTGGCGATGGCGGCGAAGTCGAGCAGGCCCCAGCGGTCCTTGACCCGGTCCTGGTAGCCGAACACGGTGTTCTGCATCACCGAGAAATCCTTGATCACGCCGTCGCGCAGGCGGTCTTCCGGCACGTGGCCGATGCCGAGGTTGCGGAATTTGGCGGGCAGGCCGTCAGCGTCGGAGCGGCCGGAGAACGGCAGTTCCTTGCCCAGCAGCTCGACCCTGCCGGACGTCGGCAGGCGCATGCCCGACAGGATTTCCAGCAGTTCGCTCTGGCCGTTGCCCGACACGCCCGCGATCGCGACGATCTCGCCGGCGCGCAGGGTGAAGTCGATGTCGGCCAGCAGCCGCACCCCGGCGGCGTCCTTCAACTGCAGGTGCTCCACTTTCAGCACCGGCGCGCCCGGCCTGAACGGCGCGCGCGGCAGCTCGCTCTGGATCGGGCGCCCGACCATCATGTTGGCCAGTTCTTCCTTCGAGGCGGTGGCGGTGGCGACCGCGCCGACCACGCGGCCGGCGCGCATCACCGTCACCCGGTCGGTGATCTCCATGATCTCGCCCAGCTTGTGGGTGATCAGGATGATGGTCTTGCCCTGCTCCTTGAACAGGCGCAGGATCTCGAACAGCGACGCGGTTTCCTGCGCCGTCAGCACCGCGGTCGGCTCGTCGAGGATCAGGATGTTGGCGCTGCGGTAGATCTGCTTGAGGATTTCGACGCGCTGCTGGGCGCCGACCGACAGGTCCGAGATGACCGCCAGCGGATCGACGTCGAGCCGGTAGCGGCTGCAGATTTCGCGTAGCTTCGCTTCGGTATCAAAGCGGTGCGCGGCCAGGCGGAAGCCGCCTTCGGTGCCGAGCATGACGTTATCGAGCACGGTCATGTTCTCGACCAGCATGAAGTGCTGGTGCACCATGCCGATGCCCAGCGCGATCGCTTCATGGCTGGTGCGGATCGCGCGCGCCTGGCCGTCGAGCAGCAGCTGGCCGCTGTCGGCGTTGTAGTAGCCGTACAGGATGCTCATCAGGGTCGACTTGCCGGCCCCGTTCTCGCCGATCACGCCGTGGATCGAACCTTTGGCGATCGAGAAGCTGACGTCGGCGTTCGCCTGCACCGGGCCGAAGGCCTTGCATATGTTGCGAAATTCTACGGCTGGCTGCATAAGCGAATCAGTAGGTAAGGGTAAATGTATTCAAAAGCGCGCCGGACCGGGAGAACCGGTGCGGCGCGCTTTCAGGTGGAGCGGGAAAACTCAGACCGGGCAGCTGCTGCCGGCGCGGTAATCGATGACCTTGATCTTGCCGCTGATGATGCCGGCTTTCGCTTCGTTGACCTTCTTCTCGATCTCCGGCGAGACCACCTTGCGGTTGTCCTTGTCGAGCGCCCAGTCGACGCCGCCTTCTTTCAGGCCGCGGTGGGTCACGCCCGGTTTCCAGGTGCCGTTCTTGACCGCCATGAAGGAGTCGTAGACGGCGCCGTCGACCCGCTTGACCATCGAGGTCAGCATGGTGCCCGGATGCATGTAGTTCTGGTTCGAGTCGACGCCGATCGCCAGCTTGCCCTTTTCCTTGGCGGTCTGCAGGGTGCCCATGCCGCTGCCGCCGGCCACCGCGAACACCACGTCGACGCCGCGGTCGAACTGCGCGCGCGCCAGCTCGCCGCCCTTGGCCGGGTCGTTCCAGGCCGCGCTGGTGGTGCCGACCATGTTCTGCAGCACTTCGACTTTTGCGTTGTTGGCTTTCGCGCCTTGGCTGTAGCCGCAGGCGAACGCGCGGATCAGCGGGATGTCCATGCCGCCGACGAAGCCGATCTTCTTCGATTTCGACGCCATCGAGGCGGCAACCCCGACCAGGTAGGAGCCTTCTTCTTCCTTGAACAGGATCGAATTGACGTTGTTGCCCTTGGCGACGGCGTCGATCAGGACGAATTTCACGTTCGGGAATTCGGCCGCGACCTTCTGGACGGCCTGGGTCTGCGAGAACCCGATCGCCGCGATCAGGTCGAGCTTCTTGCGCGCGAGACCGCGCAGCACCTGCTCGGCCTGGGTATCGCTGCTCGCTTGCGCTTCGATGTAGCCGATCTTGGTCTCGGTCTTGAAGCGGTTCGCGCCTTCGAAGGCGGACTGGTTGAAGGACTTGTCAAATTTGCCGCCAGCATCATAGACGATGCCCAGTTTCGGGTCGGCAGCCGAAGCGCCGGCGGCGACAAGCAGCGCCGCCATCGTGATACTGAGTTGCTTAAATTTCATGAAGGCTCCTGGAATTTCGATATTGTACCCGGCGCAACGGCTGCGTTGGGAGGGACTGCGTAGCTTTATCGCAACTAAGCAGGCAAAGCCAGCAATTCAGCAAGGGCTTGCCGCATTGTGTCAGTCCTGCGCGCAACAAGTCGTTACCGATTGTATCGAACGCGATTCCGCGGCGGCCAGGCGCCTGGTTTGTCCCTGCGAACTATGCATCAATGGCAATATGTATGGCAAATACGTTTTTTCTTGCTGATTTATATGTTTCAGGTATAGATAACGCGAACCGGGGTCAGACTTAGGTCTGACCCCGGTGGTGGCGCCTTATTCGCAGGCGGCCGGATTGAGGATGTTCAGGAAGGCGCGCACCACCGGCGCATCGTCCTGCGTCGTGTAGGCGAT
>CXWL01002834.1_pt1 | contig 63538 bp, 65 predicted proteins | sample 590931 | NCBI WGS metagenome assembly CXWL01 (sample SAMEA3498368, study PRJEB10139) | groundwater metagenome | biome: water well; material: biofilm material | place: Germany | collected 2015-04-27 | reverse complement strand
ACGTTCCGGCAGTGGCCGAGGCCCGACCAGGGACAGATCGCCAAGAACGATATTGATCAGTTGGGGCAGTTCGTCGAGACTTGTTTTTCGCAGCCATTTTCCAATCGGTGTAATTCTCGGGTCGTCCTTGATCTTGAATACCGGGCCATCGGCTTCGTTGAGATTTTCAAGCAACTGTTGCCTAGATTCCGCATCTGCGGACATGGTCCGAAACTTGAACATCTTAAACCGGCGTTTATTTAGGCCGACGCGTTCCTGAATAAAAAAGATCGGCCCATGCGACGTTAGTTTTATTAGAACAGCGATGATCATCATCAATGGCGTGAGCAATATCAACAAAGCAAAGCCGCCAACAAAATCGATCGAGCTTTTAACAAACGCCTGCCAGTCGGAAAGCCGTGTCGCATAGATCGACAGGATCGGAGCCTCACCGATCTCCCCAGCGATCGCACGCGACAGTCTGAGGTTAAAGAGGTCAGAGTGTATTCGCACGGTGATCCCTTGCTCCTCCGCCACCTCCGCGATCGTTTGTATCTGATCGTAATATGTCTTGACGGGGAGGCAGATGAATACCTCATCTATCACATTGTTGGCCAGGATCGTCGATACCTCGGCAAGCTTGCCGATCACATCGGGTACCTGCATATCGTCAACAAAACCTGCAAACTGGTACCCGACCTCCGGATTGTCCCGGATCAGTTCCACGATCCTTTGGCCACGATCGCCGGCACCGACAACAATTACGGAGCGAAGGTTACGCCCGTGAAGCCTAAATTGGGTGAGTAGGCTGCGCTTAAAGAGACGGATGAGGAAAAGTAGGGAAAAGGAGACAAAAGCGAAGATCAGGAGAAATCTCTTTGGAAAGACCGACCATTCGGCCAAGAATATCTGTGTCGCCAGTATCAGTGTCGCAAACACTACAGCGCGGAGAACGTCGCCGACCTCATCCTCCAACTTTGCCAATCGCTTAGATCTATATAGCCAGAAAGACGACAGCATGAACATCCAACTGGCAAAAACGCCTGCAAAGAACAGCGTGCTGTCAAAAGACGGATCAGACGCCGCCCGCTCGATGTACTTTGTGCCAACTGGACCTCCGTAGTAGAAAGCAAGATACAACGCGGCGCCCAGAGCCGTCAGATCCAGGATCCTGTAAATGAAAAGTAGGGATGCTCGTAGCCTTTCCTTCATATCGTAACGGGCATAACGTTATGCTGAAATGTCCTCACCGGATTCGAGTAATGCTCGTCGATTCGAAGCGTTCTGCATGCCAGCCAATTCGGATATATGTATCGTGGGTATTGCCGCAAGGAGCGGTATGTTCAACCGTCCTTCGATCTCATGTGGAGCCCGAACGAGATCATTGTCGTAACCCTTGGCCGAGAATTTCTCCAGTGTTACGGCTCCAGCAAATGCAGCCATAGTGCCAACGCCGATCAGCACGAGTAAATTAAGTAGAGGCTTCGGATTCTTTTGTTCGCCATCGGTTCTGGGAGGGTCAACGACCGCGAAGTCCATGATGCGCTCCCTATTCAATACCTGGCCGACTTCGTTCTCTCGAGATTTCTTTTCGTACAAAAGATAGGCCTCTTCGTTTAAGCTTCGCTGACGTTCGAGGCCGGTCCTCTCGATACTTTTTGTATTTAGAAAAGCAACCTCGCCGCTTAGTTTCGTCGCTTGTCCAACGAGCGTCTTTTCACGTTCCTTCAAGGCGGCCAGCGAAGTTTGGGCATCATGAAGTTCGGCCTCGAGTTTTCGGCGAAGTTCGTTCAAGGCATAAGATCTTTCTTGCGGAGGATTTGCCGTTTCTGCTGCCAAAGTCCTCTTTAGCTGATCGATCCGCTCTTGATTTTCCCTGACAAATCTACTGTTCGGCTGATACTTTTGCAGAAGCTGTGTCCGCTGCTGTTCGAGTTGGATCAACTCCTCTTTGATCTTGTCCATAGCGGGAACATATTTCGAAACCCATCCGGTTTGGATCTGTTGCGGCTCGGCAGCGATCTTGGATTTTAATGAAGCGATCCTTTTTTCGGTCTCACCTACCTGTGTTTTGGTTGCACTTATCTGCGTTTGAGTGTCCGAAAGCTGCCTTTGAAGCAGTCCTTGCTGGGTGTTAATATCCGCGCCGATCACCCCGTTTTGGGTATCGAAGTTCTTTAGCTTATCGGTCGCGGCGTTCAGCTTCTGACTAAACTTCCCCGTCTGTTCATCAAAAACCTGAGTGGTTCCTCTTTCGTTCAGTTCGACATGAAGATCAACGAATCTATGATAGATGGCGTCTAGCGTTTTTTTGGCCCTATTTGGATCCGTGTCCGTGTAGGTGATCTTAATAACTCGAGATTTTTTGACCGGAACAACCTCGAGATTTCCGGCAACCAGATTCACCGTTCTTTCGAGAGCGAGGTTCAGATCGTCCTTGGATTCGCTGGGTCTTTCACCGTCAGGCGAGTTGGTTGTTATCAGGCCGTAGAACGACGCTTTTATCCGACCGCGCCATTTGCTAAGCGAGGTGTCCTCCTTGGGCTTGCGATCTTTGACGAGATCCAGGTCTTTAACGACGCTCGTGATCACGTCAAGGCTCTTGAAGAGCTCAAGCTCTGAATTAAATTCAGCATCGTTGACTGCGGTCTGAGTGATCTCAACATTCTTGTCGGCTGCCGTTATCTGAGGGTCAACCTTACCCTTTGAAACAAGGATACTCATCGTGGCCTCATATTTAGGGGTGATGAGAAATGTCGCAGCCATACCTGTGATCACTACCATAAAAAAGACGGTAGAGATCAGCAGCTTGTGCCGCAGCGGCCTTCGCCATGATTTTGCCTGATATGTTTTTCGACGCGAGTGCTTCATGTTTAGCAGCTTTCGATTCATTGAGCCGGTCTAGAAGATTCGTGGCAAAAAGCCTCTAAAGGTCTCAACAGCTTTATTTATCTGAGACATTTTTGAATCCGGAACAAATACATAGTCGCCGTCTTGGAGTATCAGATCCTTCTCCTTAATTTTTGGATCAAGGATCTTCATGACATTTGCGATCTCGATATCCCAGTCGCCCTTACCGTTTGGCCGGGCTCGCAGGACCATTGACCGTCGTGCATCGGGTGTAAATCCACCGGCGAGAAATATCGCCTGCACAAGTGTGCCAGCCTCTCGAATGTCGTACCGTCCGGGTTTAGTGATCTGACCGCCAACAAATATCCGAGGCGTTACAAAGTCAACGACCGAAACTGTGATGATGGGCTGTAGAAGTATTTCGTTATAGGCCCATTCGAGTGCCTTCTTGAGCTCATCGACGGTTTTCCCTTCGGCTCGAATCTCCGTGATTATCTGAGGGCTGATGAAACCGTCAGGGCGAACTAAGAGGTTTGGTTCGTTCAACTCAGCGTGAGCGAAAAACTTAATGGAAAGTTTGTCCCCTTGCCGGATCCGATAAGATTCAGGCGGGCGCGTTTCCTGCCGGCCCGAAACCTGTGCATTTGATAGAAACGGGAAACAAATGATCAAAAAAACTAATCCGGAGATCAGTGCTGAAACTAACCGCATAAAGTCCTCAAAGAAAACGACTTACTTTTGCGATATTACAGAGCGAATCAACTCCTTATTCCAGTAATATTTGGGGTAGAAGTCGGGTCCGATAGTTCGGACAGATCTGCAGCCGGCCGATTGCTCAAGCCATAGCTCTGATCAAGACGGGCGACTCGGTTGGGCATTTGCAACAGTTTTGACTCGTGACATTGATGAACCTCGTGGCCGATGAGCGAGGTGCGGTTCAAATGAACGGAATATTGGGCCAAACCCGCCCCAGTGAAACCTTCTCTTATCTTCAAGAATCGGTTTCTTGGGGCTTTCTATGTTCCCCACAACACTCGAACGATTAGTTGGTCTCACACACCTTTAGCATCCAGATGTTCATAAGTTTGTTCTGATTATATGATTCACGTCATATTCTCCACTCAAGATCATCCTTAGAATTGCAGATGTTTCACGATCAAGCTCCGCAATGAAAGAGAGCGACCTCGCTGAAATAAGCATAGCGGCACGATAGTTGCAATTGTCCTGTGAATAGGCAGTTTTTCGCATTCAAATTGACTCTCGTTGGTGGAAATATTCGCACTCAAGTGTGAACATTTCTGGATTTTGGTGAGGCGAGCGGAATGTTACCGATTAAGGTTCACGCGCCCGACGTGAATCACCATCATAACCTCATTTCATGCCAAGTGGCGTGCCCCGTGCATACTGACGCACGCGGCTATGTGCGAGCTATTGCCGACGGACGCTTTGAAGAAGCGTATCTTATAGCCCGCGGTCCTAATCCGTTTGCTTCGATTTGCGGCCGCATTTGCGGTGCCCCGTGCGAGATCGCCTGTCGTCGCGGAAAAATACCTAAAGTTAATGACGATGGAATGTTTGTCGGGCAGGACCGCCCGATCGCGATCCGGGCTCTAAAGCGATTTGCTTGTGACCAATTTGGGCCCGAGGTCAGGCCAATAAGTGAAGTGCTTGACTCCATTAAGGATTTCATCCCTCCCGTCGCCGCGGATGCCGAGGAAATGGCCGCTCTTTTAAGGTCAGCGACCAATAGTGGGGTCGAAAAAGGCGACGGCGAAATGATCGCGATCATCGGTGCCGGCCCCGCGGGGCTCTCGGCCGCACATGACCTGGCGCTGATGGGATTTAAGCCGGTTGTATTTGAGATCGAACCGGTCGCGGCGGGAATGCTCGCGGTCGGGGTACCGGCATACCGGCTGCCGCGGGAACTGATTGAAAAAGAAGTTGCTGTCATCGAGGCACTTGGAGTTGAGATCCGTTGCGGGGTCAAGATCGGTGAAGATATTACATTCGCCGAGCTTCGCAAGGAATTTGCGGCGGTAATCATCGCGGTCGGGGCGAAATCGTCGCGCGGCCTCGGATTGACAGGCGAAAACGGTCCGGGCGTAGTAGGCGGAGTCGATCTGCTCCGGGCGGTCTCTCTCGGCGAAGACCTAGACATGGGCAGTGAGATCGTCGTCATTGGCGGCGGAAATGTTGCCTATGACGTTGCGAGGTCGGTCGTTCGCCAGATCGCTTTTGATACCGCACGCACGGCTGCGAGGCTATCCGAGACGGCGAACGTTCACCTGATCTCGCTTGAAGGTGCGGAAGAAATGCCTGCGGACACGATCGAGATCGTTGAGGGCGACGAAGAAGGCATCAGGCGGAGCAACGGTTGGGGGCCGACCGAGGTAATACGCGATGAAGACGGTAACGTAACCGGTGTCGCGTTTCGGAAATGTTTAAGGGTTTATGACGAAGATCGAAAGTTCTCACCGCTTTATGATGACGAGGAAAAGAAGATAGTTCCCTGCGACACCGTACTTCTGGCAGTCGGGCAGGCGCCAGCCCTTTCTTTTTTAGAGGACGGCGGACAGGATGTGGAACGAATGCGAGGGGACTGGCCCAAGGTTGACCCAGCCACGTTGCAGACCACCGCGAAGGATGTTTTTGTCGCCGGTGACCTCGCACACGGAACGCGCTTGCTGATCGACGCCGTCGCGTCCGGCAAGGCGGCGGCGCGTTCCGTTTATCAATATCTAACGGGTAACAAACTCGAGCACGAACTTGTTAAAACGCACGTCGTTCTTGACCGATACCGTCGTGAACGCGGTTACGAATCTATCCGACGCGTTGAGGTGCCAACCATTGAGCCGTCCGAACGTCTTGCGCATCCTGAGAACGTCGTAGAGATCGGTTACAACAAAGCGGAGGCGATGCGAGAGGCTTCCCGGTGTCTGGATTGCGGCGTAACCCCGGTCTTTGACGGCAGCCGGTGTGTGCTGTGTGGCGGCTGCGCAGATGTCTGTCCGACCGAATGTTTGAAGTTGATATCGCTCGACAGTCTCGCATTTGATACCGATATCGACAAGATGATCAGTTCATCAATCGGCAAGGACGCAGATCTTGGCGAAAACTCGGCGATCTTAAAGGACGAGGACCGTTGTATCCGCTGCACCCTGTGCGCGATCCGCTGCCCGGTCGATGCGATCTCGATGGAAAGAGTCACATTTTCAACTAATTGGAGTTCTGTATGACGACACATCCAAGTGAAAAAAAGTCACGTTTTGACCCGGAACCGATGGCGCGGCGGGATTTTTTGGGGCTCGCGGCGCTGGGATCAATGGCTGCGGCATTTGCGCTCTCGATCTTCGGGATGTTGAAACTGCCAAAAGCGGCGGTGTCGGCTTCGCCCGCCAAGAAATTTAACGTTGTCCTGCCCGATACGCTCCCCGAGGGTGAGGCGTTCATTCCCTCAGGGCGAAATGTCGCTGTGTTTCGCGATGGTGGAGGCGTATTTGCGATCTCGACCGTCTGCACTCATTTGGGGTGCATCGTCAAAACAAGCGCGGCTGGATTTGATTGTCCGTGCCATGGCTCTGGATTTCAGAAAGACGGAACGGTACGAAAGGGGCCGGCTCCGACACCACTGCCATGGCTTAAGGTCTCGAAAAACGGAGGTGTACTTACCATCGACGAGGAAGCAACTGTAAAGACCGGGACAAAGGTATAGATCATGAAGGCAGAAGGCTATTCAGCGTTACACGAATTTTGGACCAACCTGCGGGCAATCCCGAATCACGTCTATCGGGCCATGTTTCGCGGTGGCCCGCCAAAGACGGACCGCACGCGCTCATCGTTTATTTTCGGTAATGTCTTTCTCCATCTTCATTCGGTCCGCACACATCTCTGGAGCCTGCGTTGGAGCACGACGATGAGCCTCGGCATTATGACGACCGCGGCATTCCTGATCACGCTGATAACCGGCATTTTGCTGATGTTCTATTACAAGCCGTATCCGGACGTGGCTTATCAGTCGATCAAGGACATCCACTTTATCGTGCCGACAGGGCGATTCATGAGAAATATCCATCGCTGGGCGGCCAATGTGATGGTGATTGCTGTAATTCTACACATGGCCAGGGCGTTTTACACGGCGGCGTATCGCAAGCCGCGTGAGTTCAATTGGTTCATCGGCTGGGGCTTGCTGGTCGCGACTTTGGGCCTGTCGTTCACGGGCTATCTGCTTCCCTGGGACCAACTCGCATACTGGGCGATCACGATCGGGGCAAACATCGCGCAATCGCCGCGTGAGATAACTGATGCTCTTAACATCACACAATACTTCGACATTGGCGGATTGCAGCGTGAGATCCTGCTTGGCTCCGATAAGGTGGGTGAGGAAGCACTTATCAGGTTCTATCTGCTTCACGTAATGATCTTGCCGCTGGCACTTGTCATGCTGATGGCGGTACATTTCTGGCGGATACGCAAGGACGGCGGGCTCGCGAAACCGGAGAATGCCGATGAGATGGTTGCCGACGAAGCCAAGGAGTTTTATCCGGTCTTTACCGACGTGCCGACCAAGACCTACCATCTCGCCGCCGTCGTCAAAGGCAAAACACCCGCGGTCGGCAATGGGCCAGAGCACACCGTTCCCTCAATGCCGCATCTTTTCTATGCCGAGCTTGGTGTGTTGATGCTGACAACCCTCATCTGTGTCGCTCTGGCATTTGTCTCCGATGCTCCGCTTAAAGAACTGGCGAATCCGCTCGTTCCTGAGAATCCGGCAAAGGCGCCGTGGTATTTCCTCGGCCTGCAGGAGATCGTATCGTTCTCGGCATTTATGGGCGGAATCGGCATTCCGATGCTGTGCGTGATCGGTTTGGGGCTGATACCGTTCCTTGACCGCGAAAAAGACGGTACCGGCGAATGGTTCGGCGGCCCGGGCGGATGGAAACTGGTGAAATGGTCGGTCGTTGTCGGTTTTGCGGCGTCTATCGGCGTCGAAGCGTTCGCGATCAAATTTGGCTGGCTCCGCGAGTGGTTCCCCGACATTCCGCAGCTTTTCATTACATTTATCAATCCGGGGACAGTATTGACGGCGATATACGCGGCATATTCGATCTGGGCAGTCCGCAAATATAACTCCACGCGGGCTGGAGCACTCGCCCTTTTCACTTGTTTCTTGTGCGGTTTCATTGTGCTGACGGTGATCGGCACTTATTTCCGCGGCCCGAATTGGGACTTTTTCTGGTCACCGTCAGATTGGGGAGGCCATTGATGCTATGAACAAGAATAAATATCTGTTGATGGTTTCAAGTATCGGGGTGTTCCTGCTCCTCGCGGCGGCGGCCGTGTCCGAAAACTTCATGAAAGACTGGCACGACATTCAGGGTAATGCCAAGACTACGGAAGGTCCGATAGATCTGCGATTGCGACAGATCGTCAATCCGAATCTCAGGGTCACCGACCGATGCGTAACGTGTCACGTTGGAATGGCCTCGGGCGAGCAGATAACGACCGATCAAAAGGTCGGAGCGGCCCATAAGCCTGTAGTCCATTCACCGGCCGAGATCGGGTGTACGACTTGTCATGGCGGCCAGGGTCAGGCAACGGAGAAAGACGATGCTCACGGCAATGTGCATTTTTGGACCGAACCAATGCTGCCGGCAAAATATGCCTACGCGAGCTGCGGAACCTGCCACACACCTCTAAACGTGCCAAATCTGCCGACTCTCGAAAATGCACGCAAGACTTTCGAAAGGCTCGACTGTTACGCGTGTCATCGCCTCGACAGCCGCGGCGGAACGCTGCGTCCGGGCGGCAATGTGACCGGAATGGAAGGTCCCGACCTATCGCACGTCGGCCTTAAAGGCTACAACGCCGAATGGTATGCGGCTCACCTGCAAAAGTCCCAGCAGGCAGCCGATCCAGCATGGACAACGTCATTCCGTGAGGTAAATGAGGCCGACCGAGTGGCCCTTAAGATCTTTCTCGGCACCCAAATGGGGGCTCCAAAACTAATCGAGGCAAAGGCGCAATTCAACACGGTCGGTTGCGCCGGTTGCCACACCGTCGGGAGTTTTGGCGGTGACGCGGGCGTCAATTTATCGCTATCGGGTTTAAAAGATCCGAATCAATTGAACTTTTCAAAAGTCACGGGTGGCCACACCGTTTCAAATTGGATCGTCCAGCATTTTCGCTCACCGGCTTCGACTGTTGCAGGTTCGCAGATGCCTGCGCTTGGATTGTCTGAGAACCAGATCGACTTGCTGACGCTCTACACGCTTTCGCTTCGCCGCCGAACGCTGCCGGACATTTATCTTCCGAAAGACCGTGTTAGAGCAATGCGGTTTGGCGAGCGCGAGTTTGCCAGTAACGGCGAGACCATCTACACGGCGGTGTGTTCGGGCTGTCACGGTGCGGACGGACGCGGAACTCGTTTTCCCGGCCTTGTGCCGAATCCATCGATCACCGGACCCGATTTTCTACAGTTAGCCTCGGACGATTTTCTCTTTCAAACGATCCGAAACGGGAGGCCCGATCGGCCGATGCTGCCTTGGGGCGATCGAGTGAATGGTTTCAAGGACGACGAGATTCGGGTTCTCATCGCCTATATTCGCCAGCTCGGCGGCAATGTTCAGGCCCAGTCTGATTCCAAACCGCAGATCTGGGCGATGGGCGATGCCGCCCTTGGAGCGACGCTTTTTGCTTCAAATTGTTCAGGATGTCATGTAAAGAACGGAGTCGGCGCGGATGGCCCGGCATTAAGCAGCAAGGTGTTTCTTTCAAGTGTTTCGGATACGTTTTTAGTCGAAACGATCACGCGTGGGCGCGCCGGAACCGTAATGCAGGGTTTTGGAAACCCTTCGCCGATCCGTAAAGCACTAACCCAGGCCGAAGTCGAGTCGATCGTGGTCTATATACGTTCATTGAGTGCGAAATAGTTGAGCATTAAACGAGGAATGATATGAAAAAAGAGATTTCAAGACGCGAATTTATGGCAAGGATAACGGCGGCCGGCTTTGGAGCACTCGTTGCGTCAACGACAAATGCTTGGGGCCTGGAGGCGATAACAAATCCGTTGGCCGCATATCCGAGCCGTGATTGGGAAAAGGTCTATCGCGATCTGTGGGCATACGATTCGCGTTATACCTTTACCTGCGCTCCAAACGACACGCACAACTGTCTGCTCAACGCACACGTTCGTCAGGGTGTGATCACTCGTATCGGTCCGACGATGAAGTACGGCGAGGCAAAAGATCTGCTCGGCAACGGCACCTCACACCGTTGGGATCCGCGCGTTTGCCAGAAGGGGTTGGCATTGACACGTCGATTTTACGGCGACCGGCGGGTGAACGGAACGATGGTTCGTGCGGGTTACAAGAAATGGTACGACGATGGTTTTCCGCGTGGCAAGGACGGCCGTCCTGACGAGAGTTATTTCAACCGGGCCCGTGACGAATGGGTCCGGATGCCGCACGCGGAGGCTGCCGTTATTGTTGCCGCAGCTTTGAAGAATATCGCGGAGACGTACACGGGCGACGAAGGAAAACGCAAACTAAAGGAACAGCACTACGACGAAGCGACGATTGAGGCCACACAAGGCGTCGGAACTCAGGTGATGAAGTTCCGCGGCGGCATGCCTCTTTTGGGCATGACCCGGGTTTTCGGTATGTACAGATTTGCCAATTCTATCGCCTTACTTGATTCGCACATTCGCGGTGTTGGCCCGGATCAGGCGATGGGTCCAAAGGGCTTTGACAACTACTCCTGGCATACCGATCTGCCCCCCGGACATCCGATGGTCACGGGGCAGCAGACCGTCGAATTTGACCTAAATTCTGTCGAGCAGGCGAAAACGGTCGTTGTCTGGGGCATGAACTGGATCACGACAAAAATGCCTGACGCCCACTGGCTGACCGAGGCCCGCATGAAAGGCACCCGCGTCGTCGTGATCGCCTGCGAATACTCGGCGACCGCGACAAAGGCTGACGACGTCCTTGTAGTGCGGCCGGGCACGACGCCGGCACTAGCTCTCGGTTTTGCAAACGTAATCCTACAGGAAAACCTCTACGACAAAGAATACGTCCGCCAATGGACGGATATGCCGATCCTCGTTCGGATGGATTCGCTCAAATATTTGAAAGCGGCAGAGGTTTTCGGCGGCGATCCGGCGGTGCTCAAGCAGACGTTTATCGTCAAGGAAGGCGAAAAGGAACCGCCGCCGATCCAGCAGACCACGCAAAATGTGGTTCCCGAGAAACTGCGAGCGGAGTGGGGCGATTATGTTTGGTGGGACACCAGATCAAATGCGCCGCAGGCATTGACCCGTGATGAAGTAGGTAAATACTCAAAGGTCGGCGAGGCATTGCTCGAGGGTTCGATCGAAGTCACGCTGGCCGACGGAAGCAAGGTCAAATGCCGTCCCGTCTTTGACCTCGTCAAGGAATACGCCGCACATTTCACGCCACAGACGGTCGAGGAACTCACCTGGGCTCCTGCAGCGGCGGTTCAAACTCTTGCCCGTCACTTTGCCAAGGATTTTGGCACAACTCTCTTTGCCCTGGGAATGGGGCCGAATCAATTTTTCAATAGCGACAATAAGGATCGCGATGTATTTCTTCTCGCTGCCCTGACCGGAAACGTAGGAAAGATCGGCGGAAATGTCGGCTCATATGCGGGAAATTATCGCACCGCACTTTTTAACGGCGCTCCGCAATATATCAACGAAAATCCTTTCGATATCGAGTTGGACGAGACAAAACCGGCCCGTCCAAAGCAGTACTGGAAGGCCGAATCGGCACACTACTACAACCACGAGGATCATCCGCTTCGCGTTGGCAACAGGCTGCTGACCGGCAAGACGCATATGCCGTGTCCGACCAAATCACTGTGGTTCGCTAACGCCAATTCGATCCTCGGCAACGTCAAGTGGCACTACAACATGGTGGTCAATGCCTTGCCAAAGATAGAGCTGATCGCTGTAAATGAGTGGTGGTGGTCGACCTCGTGTGAGTATGCCGATGTAGTCTTTGGCGTCGATTCTTGGGCTGAACTAAAGCACCCGGACATGACCGCCTCAGTGACCAATCCGTTCCTGCTTGTATTTCCAAAAACGCCGATCCCTCGCATTTTTAACACGATGGGTGATATCGAGGTTTATGCGCTCGTTGCGTCGAAGCTCGCCGAACTTACAGGCGACAAGCGATTTAACGACTACTGGAAATTCGTCAACGAGGACCGGACGGATGTATATCTGCAGCGGATACTCGACCATTCGACAAATACCAAGGGCTATTCGTTCAAAGATCTGCACGAAAAGGCGCTGAACGGTGTGCCGGCGATCATGAACAGCCGCACGACGCCGAAGAATGTCGGGTACGACCAGATCGTCGATTCGTCGCCTTGGTACACCAAGAGCGGCCGGCTGGAGTCATATCGCGAAGAAGATGAGTTTATCGAAGCAGGCGAGAACCTTCCGGTCCACCGAGAACCGGTCGACTCGACCTTCTACGAACCTAACATCATTATCTCGGCGCCGCACGAAGCATTGCGTCCGGCAAGCCCCGAAAGTTACGGCGTGAAGCGAGACGATTTGACCTCCGAAAACCGTTGTGGACGCAACGTAGTCTATACGTGGGCAGAAGCCAAAACGCATCCTCATCCATTGATAGAGGACAATTACAAATTCATCTTTCACACGCCGAAATTCCGTCACGGCTCGCATACGACGCCAATCGACACCGATATGAATGCGATGCTATTTGGCCCGTTTGGTGATATCTATCGCCGTGACAAGCGATCGCCTTTCGTCACCGAGGGTTACGTCGATATCAACCCGTCGGACGCGCAGGAACTCGGCGTTGCCGACGGCGATTATGTCTGGATCGACGCCGACCCCGAGGACCGGCCGTTCCGCGGCTGGCAGAAAGATAAGAAGAATTACGACCTTGCCCGCCTTCTCTGCCGAGCGAGATATTACCCCGGAACGCCGCGGGGCGTGACACGTATGTGGTTCAACATGTACGGCGCGACGCCGGGTTCGCAGCAGGGACAAAAGGAACGCAAGGACGGGCTCGCAAAGAATGCGAAGACAAATTATCAGGCGATGTTCCGTTCCGGCTCGCACCAATCAGCAACCCGCGGCTGGCTCAAACCAACGTGGATGACCGATTCGCTGGTGCGCAAAGGAATGTTTGGACAAGGAATGGGCAAGGGTTTTGCGGCCGATATTCACTGCCCGACCGGTGCCCCGCGTGAATCATTTATCAAGATCACAAAAGCCGAGCCAGGCGGCATCGGGGACGAACCGCTCTGGAGGCCGACGAAGTTAGGCATCCGCCCGCGAACCGAGTCGGATGCGATGAAAAGGTACTTAGCCGGCGATTTTATCGGTAAGAAATAGAACCTGAGATGGACGCGACGAAGCTGCATTTAATATTCAACTACTTTCCGCTTGCAGGAACCGTTATCGGCCCAATTGTTTTGATCTACGGAACACGACGGCGGAGCGAGAAGACTCAAAAGATAGGCCTCGGAATCCTGATCTTGACGGCGATACTGACAATTGTCGTTTTCGGGACGGGTGAGGCGGCGGGAAAGGGGGCTGATCTTTTGATCGGACAGGTGTGGACAAACATTCAGGGGCACAGGGCATCAGCCCTGCCGGCTTTTGCCGTGATCGAAACGACCGGCATATTCGCTTTTTTCGGCTTGATCAACCTGATGCGGAAAAAGGCTTTGACGCAGTGGCTCGTCATTATGGTCCTGCTGCTCTCGGTCGCATCCATCGCCCTCACGGCCCGAACGGCCCATCTTGGCAGATCCATCCATTCGGTGGATGCCGCAATTGCAAGGTAAGGAATTGAAATTTACGGACGAACAATGAAGTTACCGACAAACCAACGAAAACGGAGAACAAACTTATGGCACGCGTAAATAATTGGCAGCTTGGACGGGAAATGTCCTACTGGTATCCGGAGAGCCGGCCGCAGAAGCAATTTGCCGCCGTTTTCGATACGAATAAGTGTATTGCGTGCCAAACCTGCACGTTGGCGTGCAAGACGACGTGGACCTCAGGCAAGGGCCAGGAGTACATGCTCTGGAATAACGTCGAAAGCAAGCCGTACGGTTCGTATCCGCTCGCTTGGGACCTAAATCTGCTGAGCCTGCTCGACGGGCAGAACTGGGGCGAAGAGAATGGACAATCCGTCTATAAGGGCAGCACGATCTTTGAGTCGGCACCTGCCGGCGAACGCGTACTTGGCTGGCGGCCCGAGGATGAAGATTACGCCTATCCGAACGTTGGCGAAGACGACTGTGCCGGAGGCGTCGAGCACGGAGCGAGTATCGATATCCCGCATCAGATGGCGTGGTTCTATTATCTTGCCCGCATCTGTAACCATTGCACATATCCCGGTTGCCTGGCGTCGTGCCCACGCGGATCGATCTACAAACGGCCAGAGGACGGCATTGTGCTTGTCGATCAGGGCCGTTGCCGCGGCTATCAGGAATGCGTACGTGGCTGCCCATACAAAAAAGTGTTTTTCAACCCGATGACGTCGACCTCCGAAAAATGCATCGCCTGCTATCCCAAGATCGAAGAAGGATTGTCACCGCAATGCTTTGCAAACTGCATCGGCAAGATCCGAATGGCCGGGTTTATCAATACGCCCGACAAGGCGCAGGCCGATAACCCGATCGATTATCTAGTGCATATCAAAAAGGTGGCATTGCCGCTCTTTCCCCAGTTCGGGCTTGAGCCCAATGTTTACTACATACCGCCGATCCATGTGCCGACCGCGTTTACCCGCCAGATGTTCGGCCCCGGCACAGATAAGGCTGTCGAGGTCTACCGCAACGCACCGAATGACCAGGATCTGACCAGCCTTTTAGGCCTTTTCGGCTCGACCGAGGCGATCGTCCGTAAATGGAAACGGATCGGCGAGAAAGCGATCGGTATGGACGAGAACGGAAAAGAACTCGTCAACGTGCCTTTCAAGGAACCCGTACATATTCGCCCGGCCTACGACAAGCTCTATCAGATCACGCGGACAAATTGCCCGTGAGGAGGTTTTATATGCGATCGATAATATCGCTGATGATCATTATTTTGTTGATTGCGGCCGCCTGCAAAAAGGCCCAGGTTGCAACCCCCGAGGTCAACGTCGTTCAGGTCAAAGAGTTAACACTCGACCCGAACGCGCCTGTTTGGGATCCAGTTTCGCTCCACATATCGAAAATGATCTTGCAGGACCTGGTCGAGCCGCGTCTCATGGAACCGTCAACACCCGAGGTGCAGGTCAAGGCGATCACCAACGGCAACGAGGTCGCGTTTAGGCTCGAATGGGCCGACGAAAGCCAAAGCGACATGCCGGGGCCCAGGCATTTCATCGACGGCTGTGCGGTGCAGCTTCCTTCAATGGTCGATCCAAATGTCCCGGCCCCGCAAATGGGCGAGGTTGGCAAGACCGTAGAAATATCATATTGGCGTGCCGATTGGCAGGCGATCGTCGAGGGCCGGGCGGATAATATCAATGCGATCTACCCAAACGCGTCAATTGACCATTACCCAGCGGAGGCAAAACCACTAGAGAATAATCCACAAGCCCAGGCTGAGGCGGCGGTTCGTTACGCTCCCGCGAGAGCTTTGGGAAACCGTCGTGCCGGCCCCCGGGATCAACCAGTCGAAGACCTGATCGGCGAAGGGCCGAGCACTTTGTCACCGGCACCGAATGCGATCTCAAAAGGGAAAGGCGTCAGAACGAAAAACGGGTGGGCTGTCGTGATCACACGTCCGATTCCATTCGGTTTTTCTGCTTCGACACCATCCCAGATAGCGTTCGCCATTTGGGAAGGTTCACATATCGAGGTTGGGGCAAGAAAGATGAGAACGGGCTGGGTACCACTCATCCTGAAATAAGCGATCGAATCCGGCAGCTATGACTTACATCAGGGACCTCAAAAACGTGCACAGACTGATCGATGAGATGTTTTTCGATCATCAGAAAGCGCTGCTGCATTTTGAGTTTGATAAAGCCTATTCATTGCTTGAGATGTATCAAACCACATTGCTCCGCCATATGCAGGATGAGGAGCTAATTTTACTGCCGGTCTATTCTGATCGTGCGGAGTACTCAGGAGCAGGCGCTCCAAAGCTCTTTTTTGATGACCACGAGAAGATGCGTGCGTTTGTTGAACTTTTCATTAAAAAGACTGTCGAATTAGGACATGAGCCGGATATAGACAAAGCGTTGCTGCAGCTCCTTGATCGCGAAGCTTTCTACTTGCGGCTCTGCAGCCATCATGACCGGCGTGAGACGGATTTCCTCTATCCGATCCTTGAAGATATCCTTACTGATCCTGAAAAAGAGGATCTTATATCTCATATCGATCTCAGTCCGGAGATTGCATCTATCCAACTTGAGGAGAATCGTCATTGATATCGAGACCGTGAGTGTGGGAGGAAAAAATGAAGAGCGTTGACCTACATAAGCAATTTCTTGTTGAGGCGGCTGAATGGCGGCTCATTAGTCTACTTTTCGACTGTCCAGCCGGTGACTGGTTCGAGCAGGTCAGTAGACTTGGCCGACAAGTTCTAGACAAGAAATTAAAACGGGCCGCAAGGGCTGCTCAAAAGCATGCAAGCGAAGGGCTGTTCCACTCGATATTTGGCCCCGGCGGCCCGGCTCCCGGTCGCGAGGTCAGCTATCGGGGCTGGGTTCAGCCCGGCTACCTACTGTCAGAATTATCGAGCTTTTACGATGCGTTCTCCTACAAGCCCACAACGCGTGAGGTTCCGGATCATGTCGCCGTGGAAACGGGGTTTATCGCATACCTTCGCTTAAAGCAGCTATATGCCCTGGAATGCGGCGACAGCGAAAACTTGGAGATCACTGCTGACGCATCGCGTACATTCATCAACGATCATTTGTCTAAGTATGCCGAAACGCTGGCGAAACTACTTGCGGCGTCGGGCATAGATTATCTTGTGCTTGCGGGCTCGGCCCTTTTTGATCGCGTGGGGCGGGATAAGGACAAGTCAAAACAAGTGTACCTGCCTGTGCTTGAACAAGAGGACGAGCCTCTGTTTGAGTGTGGCGTTGCTACTTGACGGGCCATCAGCCCCGACTCTAGCCATCGTCGCCAGAAACATTTTGCATCAAAAACCAACGAAATGGCCGACCACTACCGACAATACTGTTAAGGATCCGTAAATCAGTTCCCATATCCCGATCTGCATTGCGCGCATTTTTGTGCGATTCGGGGCAAGGCCCGAAACAGAGCGATAAAGCAGCAGGAGCATAGCGAATATCGTTAAGATCGGACTCAGACCGTTATAGGCCAGGATCGCGATCAATATTACAGCACCAATGTGGGCGGCCGTAGGTGTGATCCTCGAGTATTCCTTTCCTTTTTCAAGCCGCAGACGGTGACGGACATATAAGATCGAAGGGATCAGCCGTGATACAAACACAAGCCAAAGCGCACCGGCAGTCATCCACGGCAGGCCGCTCGATAGTGCTATCACCGCAACTGATGATGAGACGCAAACGGCTCCCGTTATCTCGGGCACTAGCTGACGGCTCCGCCGAAAAAAATCGTTGTAGATCTGAAAAATAGCCAAGGGCAGCACAAACAAGAAAGGGAGCATCTGACTAAAGCCCGTGGAGGTAAGAGCCCCAGTCATCCCGATAGCGAATAACACCGAGTAAAGAACCACAAATGCGGCCGCCGCCAAGGCCCGTTCACGGCCTCTCATTCCGAGCCGATCGATGACCAGTACCTTGAGCGGTTGGCGGATAAGAAACGCACCGATCGTCATCAGTGCGATCCACGGGGCGGCTGGTGAAAAAGCAATTATGAGGCCCGCAACCAAGGGTTCGAGCAGAAAGCTCCATCCGCCATGCTCCGTCGGAAGAGCTATCTGCCGTAATCGGAACGTTCGAACGGGGGCGATGGCTCGAGCAGCGGATGACATAAGCAGGGTACGGTGTGTTATTCGGACGTTAGCGAAAATGCCTTTTGCTCCAGTTCGATCGCACGTGGAAAGAGCAGATTATTTTCAAGGTGAATATGTTGGTGCAAGTCACGCTCAAACTCGCCTAGTCGGTGATACAGGGCCGTAAAACTCGGGCAAGCGTCCGCAGGCAATCTGTAGTCATTGGTGACTTCACGCATTTTGGCTAATATTTCGCCGACCTCTTCATGTTCGACATTCATCATAGAAACAGGATGATGAAGTGTTCCGAATGGGGGATACGCAACATGTAGATGATTTGAATAACTATGATCTACGTTTTGGATGTATGGGAAAAGAACCATTTCTTCCTTCACCATGTGCGGCTCCAGATCATCACACAGAGCCTGGAACAACTCTTTCAACTCAAAAAGATCCGGACGCTGATCGCCGTGACGGCTAGCAACCTTTGCCATCAACGGGGTCAGATGGCTCATTTCGTTCCGCGTGTAAACATGGTGTTTATCCAGAATATGATCTATTAGATCACTCAGATCCAATGTGGAAAACGATTCGCTTTCGCCTCCCATTGATCCATCCAAAACATCGTCGATCTTCTGCTTTACGACTTCTGGACTCGCACCGATATTCCGACAAGCATCTTCGAATTGGGTATCTCCATGACAACAATAATCGATCTTGAGTTCCTCAAAGACGCGGGTCGTCACCGGCATCTCAAGTGCTATTTCACGAACTGTCTTACCTTGAACAGATATCATTAATTCATCCTCCAAATGATACTCCAGCTTAATTATTGCCGAAAGATACGTGGGGAAATATGATCTCGGTCATGTTAAGAACGTTAGTGATGTCAGCAGGCATCGTTGGCTTTGGGGTGAGGGTACCGGTCAGACTGGTCCTCGTCATTATGGGCATTCAGGCAGACAAAGTCCTTTTCGATCAAAATTTTAAGCTCGGTTTGCTCGTCCGCCCGAAAGGTCCCGGAAAGGCTGACGTCGTCCGAGTTGGCCCAATTATCGGCATCTGAGGCAGGGACGCGGACCACTATCTGTCCATCACTAAAACAAGCCGAAAATCCATCTTCAGTCGTCTTTTCGAGTGAATAACTAAATTCGTCCACTCTAAGGCCAAAGCTAACTTTGTCCCCGATGACTCCTTTTCGTTCAAATGTTTCTACTTCGGAGCGGCCTAAACGAAAACGGAGCGTGTTCTCTCTAATTCGAAGTTTCATGATAGAACTCTCAACGATAAGTGTTTCAAAGGTAGAATTTAGCACTTAGACCGGTTTCCGGATATGATCCAGATCACCTTTTAGAGATGTAAAAGCCAGCCAGGATAAGGGCTAACTGACAAGATTGCGAAGGTGGTCGGTCGTTTCAACGAATATTCTTCCGCTGACTATTTTTAGATGCCCTTTATCTGCGAGTTTTCGGATAATTCGGATCGTGGTTTCGAGCGAAAGTCCAGCCATTTCAGCTATATCTTGCCGGCGGTGGGTAATTTTCTTAACTTCGCCGCCATTCATCTCGCCAGTCAGCTTCAATATTACGTTCGCGATACGATGTTCGGCGGATGGCGTGGCCATGATCTGAACGGTATCGGCCCGGTCACGGAGTATACCGCACATGCGGTTCATCACCAGCGAAGAAAATTCGGATGAGGATCCCATCAAAGCCAGAAATTCGTCTCGCGGGATCATCAATAGTTTGCTTTCCTCAATCGCAACCGCTGTAGCCGGAAATCTCTTTCCGTCCATTGCCGGCGGAATGGCAAATATCTCACCCGCCTGAAAAATTCCAATGATGATCTCCTTTCCCGCTTCAGGATAACGAACCATTTTGACCTTTCCGGCAAGTATTATCGGCAAAAAGGTCGCCCGATCACCCTCGAAAAAGACGTGCTCGCCGACACCGAAGGCTCTATTGGTGCCAATGGCAAAGAGACCCTCTGTTAATTTGGCACTAAAGTGGTCAGAAATCTGATTCATAGAAATACGCAAGTTGTCACCGTCTGCATGCACATAGCGATCCTAAACTAATATTTCACATTTTATGACGCAAATCATAAGCCGATCCGCCGAAATTTGATAATCATAGAACAGAATGAGGCAACTCTATGAAATATTTAACAAAGACACTGTTGTCGTTGGTGTTCTTGGCTGCACTTGCGTCCTTTAAGCACGCGCAAACGCCAGCTCCACCTACCCTCACAGAACTTCAGAATCATATCGTTGATCTCGAAACAAAACTCAAAGCGATCAGCGTTGAGCTTGCTAGATTAAAGCAAGTCAACTCCGCGGCCTTCGCCACCGTTAAGGACGAAATTCCAAATGTTGCCGAATCTGCGGCAAAAGCTCCTCCATCTAAAAAAGACGCGGAGCCAGAAAAGAAGAAAGACCTTGGTGTCGATATAGGCGGTGTACGGCTGACGCCGTACGGAACGATATTTTTCAACGCATTTGGAAATAGCGGGGGAACCAATAACGCCGATATACCTATCTTTGCTACAGCGACCGGCAGCGGAAACACAAGTGCGAGCGTCCGGCAAACGCGTTTTGGCCTCAAACTAGAGGGGGCCAAGGTCGGTAAAGCACGGCTCGGGGCGGTGATCGAGGGTGATTTTTTCGGAGGTTTCCCGTCGGTTGGGATCGGTGAGAATTTCGGATTATTTAGGGTTCGATTAGCATATGCCCGTCTTGATTGGGAGCGGACATCCATGACGGTAGGTCAGGACTGGATGGTCTTTGCTCCAGTAAATCCTACATCAATGGCGACTGCCGGCAATCCGCAATTGGCGGCCGCCGGAAATATTTGGGCTAGGCTACCGCAGGTTAGACTCGAACGAAAGATCGGCGGCCACATCACCTGGCAAGGCGCATTGCTAGAACCCCAGACTGGTGATTTCGCAACCAACGCAGCATTTTCGGTTCAGCCCACGAGTGGTGCCGCTTCAAGGCTTCCGTTCTTTCAGAGTAGGATCGCCTACGCTGATAAGAACTGGTTCGGAGCAAAGAGGGCAGGCAGTATCGGTCTCTCAGGACAATACGGCCGTTCTCGAGTTCTCACTGGAGCTGCAAATATTCGTAATGACATCGAGTCGGTGGGAATAGCTCTAGACTGGAACTTTCCGTTCACTGAACGGATCAGTGTCTCCGGCGAGGCCTTTCTTGGACGTAATCTTGGAGGTTTTCAGGCAGGTATTTTTCAGAGTTACAACAATGATTTTGGATATCGTGTTGGTTCTCTGATCGTTCCTGGTGGTGTCCGCTCAATAGGCACGCGCGGCGGTTGGGTCCAGTTGGGCATGACACCGCCCGTTCTGAAAAACCGGCTCAGCCTATACGCTTCCGTCGGCATCGATGACCCTAATGATCAAGACCTTGTCAGTCTTTCGCATCGTGATTGGCGAACGAGGAATCTTGTGACAGCCGCAAATATCGTCTATAAATTTACCCCCCAATTTTCGATCGGGGCAGAGGTGCGCAGGTTTCAAACAAACTACTTCTATAGTCGCGGTCAGAGGGCGAATCATGTAAATCTCGGCGGGGCTTACACATTTTGATATTATTCTAGGTGAATGATTCCCATCGAAGGATTTGTACTTGCCGGCGGCCATAGTCGTCGAATGGGGCGAAACAAAGCAGATTTGCTGCTCGGTGGCGTAACGCTCATCGATCGAGCTACAGCGGTTTTGGAAGTCGTGGCGGACCCGGTTCACGTCGTCGGTAGGTTACCCGTTGAACGAGCGTCGTTGAAGATCATCGAGGACGAACCAGTTGGGAAAAATGTTCGAGGTGCGATTGTCGGGTTGTATACAGCACTGTTTCATGCAAAGACTGAATGGGCCTTTGTACTCGCATGCGACCTTCCGTTTGTAAGCGGTGAATTGCTCACGAGAATGGCCTCGGTGGTCGCCCATTTAACAGATAACTCGAACGACAATGCCGACGCCGTCCTCGTCGAACAGCCCGATGGACGCGTCCAACCGCTTTGCGGGCTTTATCGTGTTGAAGGGAGTCTGCCCGGGATCAAGAAAATGTTAATCGAAGACAATTGGCGCCTGCAGGATCTGTCAAAGCACGTGAGCACCAGAATCCTTAGATTTACCGAGTTCGAAGAAATCCCCTTTGCTGATAATTTGTTCTTGAACGTAAATACGCCTGACGATTACCGCACCGCCGTTAAGTATGAAAGCAGTCTGCGTGATATCCGCAGCGACCACAAAAATTCAGGTGGGGATTGAAAAAAGGACGGCGTTGAAAATATGGTTTCGAGGTGAATCTCTGAATTTTTGCCTACTCGCTGGCCTTAATGATGAGTCGGGTTTTGTTTCAGTATTTCGGCGCGGAGAAGAAAGCTGCCTTCCGTTACAATTTTATCCCCGACATTTAGACCTTCGAGAACTACAAAGCGGCCGTTGTTTTCTTTGCCGAGCCGCACAGACTTTACAGCGAAAACATTTGGCTTGCCGGTTGCGACAAAAACTACTTGTTTGTCGTTCATATTCTGAACGGCGGACGACGGGATCGTCGGCATAGTTCGTTCGGCGATTCCCATTGATCCAAAGGCGACGTTTACGTACATGCCGATCTTCAAGACTTGTCCTGGATTGTCGAGTTCGACACGGACTTGGGCAGTGCGCGTTTCCTGGTTGATGTTCGGGTCGATGTAGGTCACGCGACCGCGAAAGAGCCGTCCTGGGTAAGCATCGGTGGTAACGCTTGCACCGCTTCCGTCACGAACCACGGAAAGGTCTTTTTCGAAGACCTGCGCGATCACCCAAACGCTTGCGAGGTTGGTGACACGCATCAATTCCTTGTTTGCCTCGATGACTTCACCCGCGCTGACGTCTCGCTTTGTTATCGTACCCGAAATAGGCGCCATCAATGCGATCTCCGAAGTAATTTGCGATGGGGTGCGTAGCGAATTTACTTTTTGCGGTGCCAATCCCAGCAGCAAAAGCCTTTGTCCGGCGGTTGCGAGATCGGACTCGGCGGTTTGGCGTTTGACGGCGGCCTGCTCGAATTCGCTTCTGCTGACCGGATTGATCTCGGCAACTTTGACGGCGCGGTCAAATCGTTTTTTCGCTTCTTCAACGTCGGCCTCTGACGTGCGTAATTTAGTCGTGGCCTGCTCAAATTCCTCGCGGCTGACGGCGCCTATTTCAAGTAGCTTGCGGGTACGGTCATACCTCTTACGATTTTCTTCCAACTCCGCCTGAACGGCCTTTAACCTCGCCAACATTTGGTCAACCTCTGTATTGCTTACTGGGCTGATGCTAACGAGTTTTGCGGTCCGGTCGTAGTTTTGCCGAGCCGTCTGGGCGTCGGTTTGCAATGCTAGATAGCGTGATTGAGACGCTGCGAGTTCATCGCTGAAAATCACAGCAAGGCTTTGGCCTTTACCAACATACTGTCCGAGTTCTCCTGTTACGGAGCGCAACACACCGCCGAGAAGCGAAATGACCGGCGTTTCTTTGTAGGCATTCGGTTGAACGACCCCAGTCGAAGCCACATCCATTGCTTCGCTCGACAACGTTTCGCCAACTGTTTCGATCTTCAGGCCGATCTTTTCAAGCTGATCGGGCTGAATGGTAACAGTTTGTTCGCCCGTCGTTTCAGTTGTTTGTCCCGAACTATTGTCGTCGAAAGTGACCGTCCTTGGGGCCGGGACGGCATTGCCCCCCTCCCGCGAGCGCAAGTACCAAAAAAGCAACGCTCCGACCAGGACAATGCCGATGACCGATAAAGCGATATAAAGCGGCTTTCGATTCGGTTTTGGCGTCGAATGTTCCCCTGATTCTGTTTCTTTGATAATCTCTTCTTTAATTTCTTCGCTCATTTCTTTTTTAGCGCCGGTGCATTGGTCGCCCGCATGATCTCAATGTTTGCTATGTATGTTTCGAGTTCGGCATCTATCAATTCGTTCTCGACATCGAGAAAACGTCTTTGTTCGGCTATATAATCAAGCAAACTCCGCGAACCAAGCTCGTAGGTTTGCCAGATGACCTGCAAATTAGAGTTTGCCTGATCGCGGACGCCGTTTTGAAAGATCGACAATGAACGCACCGCACGGGTATATCGAGCTACGGCCACGGCCGCTTCGCGCCGGACAGTAAGCTCGCCAAACTCGATTCGTCTCTGAGCCGCTTCTCGCTCGAATTTTGCGGCTTCGACCGCTCCTTGATTCCGGTTGAGCAGCGGAAGATCGATCTCGACGCCGAAGGTGAAAAAGTGAAAGACATCCTGTATCGGTCGAAGCAGTCCATTATCGTCGATCCCGCTGAGCATAAAGCCCGTATTCATTCGCTGGTAACCGCTTTTAATACTCGCGTCGATCCTGCCCTCGGACTTTGCCATTTCGATCTTTGCGACAGCAAGTTGTTCCATTGACCTTGTACCTTGCAGATCGGGACGCTCGCGCAAGGCGTAGTCGGTTGATCCAGAAACTGAAGGGGGTGTTTCGATAAGGTCATTGAAATCGCCGCGAAGACGAACCGGTTCTTGCGGTTTCATACCGATCATGTTGCGAAGCTCAAACATTGCCGTCTCGACCTTTCCTTCTGCGATCTCTCGGATCGACTGCAACCTATTTACCTCGACAAGAAAAATATTTTGTTCGAGCGGTGCGATCTTTCCTTCAGCAACTCTAGCCGCAACAAGCTCGAACCCCTGCTTTGCAGCCGCCAAGGTCTTATCGGTAACCTCGAGCTTCTTGATCGCAGCCAACGCCTCACCGAATTTGAGCCTCACTTCTGACGCAAGAAGGCGTTCCTGATTCTCAAATGCAAACTCGCGGATCTCCAATTCTCGCTGTGCAACTGCGATCCGTGCCGCTCTACGTCCACCAAGCTCAAGCGGCAGCATTGCCTCCGCCATTTGATTGTTATCAGCACCGCCGATCTGCCTGGCTCCGCTGGCGGTCACCTTTGGATTCGCTCGTAACCCCGCTTGTTTGACCAATGCACGTGCGGCTTCGACTTCTTTCTGCAGCGCCTGGATCTCACCGTTGTTTTCGAGGGCACGGGCAACAGCTTGGTCGGCGGTCATACCTCCAATATTGTCGCGATAGGGATACGTGCTGTTGGGCGTCGGCGCCTGCGCCGACGCACCCACGAAAACGAGGGCCGAAACAAAGCCGATTTGGAGAATTCTTAACATCAAGTCACTGCACTACTAACTTTCCGCGCATCATATTCATCCCACACGTAAAGTTAAACTCACCGGATCGTTTGGGAGTAAAGCTTACTGCGATGGGAGTATTCAACGGCAACGAACGGCTTATGCCGTACGCCGGGATCATAACTTCGGTCGCACACGTTGCGTCGGTTTGTCTCAAGAAAGTGAGCCTTGTTGGAACGCCGCGACGCAAGACAATGCTACTTCGCGAATAGCCTTGTTCGGTGATCACGACATGAGCCGTTTGCAGCTTTGTTTTCGGATTCTTAGCGCGTGCCTGCGCTTGCGAGTGAATTGTCATCGCGAACACAAACAGTAACGGTAAAACTATCCAATGAATGTAGTCTTGCTTTTTTCTCATACACTTTTTTAATCACCTCGGTGCTGATTTCATGATTCAGTTTCCTTTCTAAGTTCCCGTTCTCGTAACCAATAAAAGATCACCGGGGTTACGATCAGCACATGCAAGAGGCTCGAAACCATGCCGCCAAAAACCGGCGTCGCCAGAGGTTTCATCACTTCCGACCCTGCGCTCGTGCTCCACATGATCGGCAAAAGCCCGGCTACGATAGTGGTAACTGTCATGAACTTGGGCCTCAGGCGAAGTAGAGCACCCTCGGTGACGGCTTCGAGCAATGACTCGCTGTCCAGCTTTCCGATTTTCTCGGCCTTTCGCTTTACCGCTTCCTCTAGATAAACGACCATAACGATGGCTGTCTGAACAGCAGCGCCGAAAAGGGCAATGAAGCCGACCCACACCGCAACCGAAAAATTGTATTGCAGCATCCAGAGCAAATAGAACCCACCGGTCAAAGCAAACGGCACGGCGAGAAGAACGTGAGCGGCCTCAAGAAATGAGTGATAAGTGATATAAAGCGTCGCAAAAATGATAAGCAGGACGATCGGCACGACGATGAGCAGACGGCTCCGGGCACGTTCCTGATTTTCGTATTGCCCGCTCCATGTAATGTAATACCCCGCCGGCAGTGCTATCTTCGTTCGGATCGCTTCCTTGGTTTCTTCGACAAAACTCCCGATGTCCCGGCCTCGTACATTGAGCAAAACCGTTCCGCGAAGCAAACCGTTCTCGCTTTGGATCATTGACGGGCCTTCCACTTTGCGAATATCGGCCAATTGCGAAAGCGGGATCGGAGCCCCGCTCGGCGTACTTATCGGTATCTGACCGATCGCGTCGGCGGACGAACGGTACTCAGGGGCATACCTTACGCGAATCGGAAATCGCCGCCGCCCCTCGATCGTGACCGTAAGATTTGATTCCCCGATGCCTTTTTCGATCACTTCCTGAATCGTCGAGACGTCTATTCCATAACGGGCCGCAGCGGTTCGGTTGATATCTATATCGATATACGGGGCGCCGCCGATCCGTTCGGGATAAACGTCAGCCGCCCCCGGCACAGCCTGAACAACCCCCGCAATCTGTCGTGCGGTCTCTTCCAACGTGTCTAGATCGTTACCAAAGATCTTGATACCGACCTGCGATCGAATTCCGGTTGCCAGCATTTCAATACGATTGATGATCGGCTGCGTCCAAATGTTGGTAACGCCCGGCATCCTTAGCGCCGCATCCATTTCGGCTATCAACTTCTCGCGTGTCATTCCGTCCCGCCATTCGCTCTCGGGCTTAAGGTGAACGATGGTCTCATTCATGTTGATCGGCGACGGGTCGGTAGATGTTTCCGCTCGTCCTGCCTTGCCCACGGCCCATTCAACCTCCGGAAAGCTTTTCAGGATCTCATCTTGTTTCCCCATGATACGCGTAGCTTCGTCGAGCGATATGGCAGGGTCGGTTACCGGCATATAAAGCAGGTCGCCCTCGTTCAGTGGGGGCATGAACTCACTGCCGATCTGCGTTGCAACGATCATTGCTCCGGAGAAAAAGACAAGGGCGATTAATACCGTTGTAAGCCGGTGACGAAGTGCCGCAGTAAGCAGCGGCTTGTATAAACGGCGCAGGAGGCGCATGATCGGATTCCATTCCTCCGGCCGCAGTTTTCCGCCTAGCAGGTATCCGCACAAGACTGGCCCTAGAGTAACCGCCATCAATGCCGCAGCGATCATCGCAAACGATTTTGTGAACGCAAGCGGATGGAACAGCTTGCCTTCCTGGCCCGTTAATGCGAAAACCGGGACAAACGCTATGACGATGATCGACATCGACGCGAAAATGGGGCGTCCGACCATTTTGGTCGCGTCCAGTACGACCTCCCAAACACGCTTCTTATCCTTCATGTCCACGCCTTCTTTTTCTATAGCCCGATAGGCGTTTTCTGTCACGACGATGCCCGCGTCAACCAGATCTGAGACGGCGATCGCGATACCGGCAAGCGACATTATGTTCGACGTGATCCCAAAGAAATACATGAAAAGAAAAGAGGCAAGCGCGGCAAGCGGGAGCGGGATCGTAACTATCAGGATCGAGCGAAAATGGGCGAGAAACAACAGGTTCACGATCGTTACGAGGATCAATTCCTCGGTCAATGCCCATTTGAGGGTGTCTGCCGTGCGGTTTATCAGATCGGTTCGGTCATAGAATGAAACCAGTTGGACACCGGGAGGCAGGCCCGGCTTGATTTCTTCGATCTTTTTCTTAACATTCTCGATCGCTTCGAGGGCGCTGATGCCGTAGCGCATGATGACGACACCGCCGACCGATTCCTTACCGTCCTTATCGAGCGAGCCGGTTCGAAAGGCGTTGCCGAGCTTCACCTCGCCAAGACTTCGAACGTAGATCGGAGTTCCATTCTGAGAGCCGACGACAATGTTCTCAACGTCAGCGACGGACTCGACCAATCCGATACCGCGGATAACGGCCCACTCTCCCGCCTGTTCGACCACATTTCCGCCGACATTGTTATTCGACCGTTCCACTGCCTCGACCACGGTCGATAACGGCATGTTGTAAGCGCGGAGCTTGTTCGGGTCTATGTCCACCTGATACTGCTGGACAAAGCCGCCGACCGTCGCGACCTCGGCGATCCCGGGGGTTGAATTGAGCTGGTAGCGCACGAACCAGTCTTGCAGCGTACGCAGATCGCGCAAGCTCATAGTGTCCGATTCGAGCGTATACCAGTAAACCTGCCCAAGACCCGTAGCGTCCGGGCCGAGGGTCGGCACGACGCCTGTCGGGAGTTGTTTCGTAACAAGATTCAGTCGTTCCAACACCCGTGTCCGGGCCCAATAAAGATCGACATTATCCTCAAAGATAATATTGACCATCGAGAAGCTGAAGGCGGAACTCGCCCTTACAGTACGAACGCCCGGCAACCCCTGAAGGCTCGTTACAAGAGGGTAAGTAACCTGATCCTCGACCTCTCGCGGCGAACGGCCCGCCCAATCGGTAAAAACGATGACCTGGTTATCCGAAAGGTCCGGTATGGCATCGATCGGCGTCTTTACAAGCGCGTAATAGCCCGCTATCGCCAGTGCGATATAGATCGCAATGACGATCACACGGTTTTTCAACGACCAATCAATAAGCCAGTTGATCATGACTGTTTGTGCGTTCTCCCTTCACGCTCTTACTGGGCACTGATCGGCAAACTCACTTTACCTTTCCCAGCCGGGCCTTCGTACGTGATCTGGGCCTGCCATTCACCGGCCATATCGAGGTTTACCTTTCCGCTATATACTCCCGGCGTTCCCGTTGTCGTCAGGGTTGCGGCATTATTCATCTCTGACATCGAGCCCATTGCCGCCATCCGATAATTGAGTCCAGCTGCCCCGATATCAACAGTCTTCCCAGCAGCATCGGTGAAGGTAAGAGAGAATTCCTGCTTGCCTTTTCGTAGAACACCGTCCGCGTTCGATAGCGTCACGGTCAAATTGTTCCCGGCCGAACCAGTCGCGATCGCCTTACCAAGGGACGGAGCGCCAGTGCCAGCATTGTTCGGCGAACCGCAGCTCACCGCGAAAGCAACGACGGCTAAGAGTGGAATGGCTCCAATATATAAAATGTTCCTTCTCATTTTGTATTCTCCTGATTTAAAGAATTATAAGTAGTTTCCCAGTTCCAACGCAGGAAAATCATTGCGCAAGAACAGATTGAAATACGCAAAAAGGGGCACAGTGAACCCGAAAAAGGGCGCACTGATGCCCAAATTATATCAAGAGGGCTTTGTGTTTGATGTATTTAGGTTGGAGTTTCGGCGGAATGATCCTTCGTGTGGATAGCGAAGGCGGCGACAATTGTGGCGTTTTGTTTGAGAACAACGCCGCTATCTGTTCAGCGATCGATCTTGAAATGGAAATACTTGAGGAAGAAAAGTTATACGATGCGCTCGATGAAGTCGGAACCGATTCAGAACAGTTGACCGCACAGCATAAGTCAGCTGCATTCGCCGCTGGCGATCTATCCTTACTTTTGGCCTTATCGCAGCACTTCATCATTTTGTCATTCGGGGAATGTAGCGGTGTCCCTGACACGACTCCACCTACCAGAGCGACAAGTACAAAAAGCAATGCGACCCGCTTTAACATTTGAATCAGTCTAACACAAAACGCGCGAATATCGTTGTGACATTCATCACACCAATTATGACAAAAGATTTTACCGATACTGAGAGGCAAAATACCGATGACGTGCTGGCGGGCGCTAAATTTTTGATTGCTCACACTAAAAAGGAAAGGGCAACCGTTTGGCTGCCCTAAACTATTGAAAACAATGGAGCCGGTGATAAGACTCGAACTTACGACCTGATGATTACAAATGAACTACACTAATTAATAATCCACTCCGACAACAAGGTCTTACTGCCTTCCAAGACTCAATAACTAAGGGCATCAAAACAACTTCTCTGTTTGCATTGTGTTTCTCAATTTGTCATAATTTAGCACAGAAAGTTAGTCCTAATAGTCCTAAATATAGTCCTAATGTCTATCAGAGAGGGAATTTATGAAAATCAGTCAATCGATCTTCACACGCGGAAGGAAGGGCGGCGATGCTAAAGGGTATGCAAACACCTGGACGCTTCGGCTCACGCAGACAGACGAACGGGCAAATAAGACAAGCAAGACTTGGCAATATGCAACTAAGCAAGACGCTAAGGATGATATTGAGAATCGAAAAGCGGAGTTGATCCAATTTGTCCAAAGCAAAGGACTCGATCTTGGTGACGTTAAAACGTTCAAACACTGGGCGGAATATGCGAAGGCGGATTTTTACCGACCGGCGGTTATAACGGAAGGCCGCAAGGTTGCCGGAATAAAGGCTCACAGACAGACGCATATTTTGATAGATCAGTTGGTAGAGTGTTTCGGTGATAAGCCGCTTGCCAAGTTCTCAAAGTACGATCTCGACCGTTACAAGATTTGGCGGTTAGAGCAAGGCGATCGACGCGGCGAAAAGGGCAAGCTTGAATCGAAGGAACGCGATGCGGTTAAGCTCTCGACGGTTAATCGCGGCCTTGCGATCCTGAAGCATTTGTTAATTGAGGCTCATGATGCCGGACTAATCGCCAAGAATGTAACCAAAGGCTCTAAGGCGATCGATGCGGATGCTGAAACGGCCAGGACGCGAACGCTCACAGATGCCGAAGAACAGCTTTTGCTTGCGTCTTGTGTGGGAACGCGAACGATTGAATACAAACGCAAGGGAAAGGACGTTAAGGCAACTGTAGAGGCCGACAATCCATATTTGAAGGCGGTTATATTGCTTGGCCTGGATTCGGGATTAAGACGCGGCGAAATCCTAACGCTCGACTGGAAAGACATCGATCTTGACGCAGGGATTATCAAGATTCTCGGAACTCATACCAAGACGCAACGAACGCGGTCCGTACCAATGACGAACCGGACAAAAGCGGAACTGTTAGCACTCGCAAACTTCGACACAAGCGGCAAGGTTTTTCCGTTTAATGACTTCAAACGATCTTGGGCAACGGCGGTTAAGGTTGCGAATATCGACGGCCTACACTTTCACGATCTTAGACGAACATTTGTGACAAGGTTGCAGTCCGGCGGCGTGTCGATCGGAATAGCGGCGGAACTTGCCGGACACTCACGGCTCGAAACAACGCAAAAGCACTATACGTCAACCGACAACGCGGCGGTAGTCCAGGACGCAGCGGCCAAGATCAACGCGGCAAATGATGCACGACTCGAAAGCTGGCCTGACTTGATCGACTAGTGACCTTTGGTCTCGAATGTGAGACAATTCAACCGGATGAAGGAAGTCTTATTTCACATAAAAGCAATAGAAGCAGTAAGAGGATTTTCTTCATCTGCTAAAGATGATGTTGGTCTGCTTTTGCGTAGGTTACAGGAAGGCGAAATATTGGCGTTTCCAGATTCCAGGCCAATGCCGGACATAGAACGCGGAGCGTATGAATTGCGAGTTAGAGACGCTGACGGCATTTACCGGGTTTTCTATTATCTGAAATCGGCAAAGGGAATTTTGGTATTTCACGCCTTCACCAAGAAAACCCAGGCCACGCCACAAAGGGAAATTGAATTAGGAAGGACAAGACTATGGGAGATGTTAAACCAGTGAAAATGGGAAAGACCAAAGTTTATATTGCACGGGATGCAGCCGAACTTTATGACATTATCGGCATTGAACCGAAGCGGGCGGCGGAATTGGAGTTTCGGTTTCAACTGACCAATAAGATCATCGACGCCGTAAAAGCAAAGAAACTGACGCACGAACAAGCCGCGAGGCTGTCCGGTGCTTCGCGAACCAGAATGACCGCGATTCTAAACGGCAATATGTCCGGCGTTTCAAGCGATCTGCTTTTGCGCATTCTCTATTCGCTCGGCTACCAAACCAAGGTGACCTTTTCGCCGGTGAAGCTGGCCGCGTAACGCTTTCTTAACCTTCAACCGTCTTACGCTTGCCTAATTAGCTAGCGGACAACGCCGATTCTCTGACGGCGCTGACGGTTGACCCATTATCAGAGGTTGGAACTAACAGAGAGGTTCTAAATGCCACGAATTGTAGAGCGGTTTCCGTATCGACTTAAGTACGAGGTCGTTATTGAGCGCACCTTGGTTGAGGGTCAGGATAATACGATTGGTTTGGCATTCAATGCATCCGTAAATCTCTCTGATATCTCCAGCTCAATTGAGCATTGTTCGGAAGCCCGAGTGAGAGAAATGTTAGAAGCCGAGATTGAGACCCTTTCACAATCCAAATTTGCTGATACATTGAAATTGTTGGTTGAAGAAATCGCTGAAACCGCATCTTACGGGTCCGACAAATTTCAGATTGATCGAAAGGCCGAGATTGAGAAGTCGAAAAAGACTTATGAAAAAGCCCTGAGAGGCTTGGTACCCGCAAGGCGAGGCCGACCGACCGCAGAGGATGAATTCAACCGAAATCGACACGATTTTCAAGAGGCAGCCGGTAAGTTCGTACTCGAGCTTATCGTTGCGTCAGTAAATATCGGTGTTACTGGAAAAAGAATAACGAAAAGCGCGATAGCCGAAACAATATTTCCAAATAATTCAAATCCGCTTCAAGCGCTGAATCGAATGTTCGATAGATTTGGTTATTCTCAAGAATCAAAAGATGAAATGTTCGAGACCATTTTGAAGCCGATAGAACATTAATTAAGTGCCCAATTGAAGTTCTCGTAAGCGGTCAAAAAATTGATTGTAATAGACGGTGTTGACAGGAATTGTCAATGCCGTTCTTGTTTTTACACAGAACGTCAATATCACGAAAGGACGGAATCGATCACTAATGAAATTAACGGAGTTTATCCGCGAGAAAGATGTTTTGGACCAGTGGCCGATGTCGAAGGCAACGCTAATTCGGGCGCGTAAGAAGGGCCTGCCGTTCGTTAGATTGGGAGCTTTCGTATGCTATCGCCCCGAGGAACTTGAAAAGTTCTTTTGCCAACCGCGATCAACGCCGAAAGGCAAGGGGGAAAGAATCAGTGGCTAGAAATGATGAAGCCGGATACCGTCTTACTCACGGTTCCGGCTCAAATGAAAAACATTTAACGGGCAAGTCAAAGCGGTCTTTCTTTTCGGATTATAGACCTTTTCCGAACGCGATTCAATGCCAACATTGCTGGTCTGACTATATGCGATTTGCGGTCGACGGTTATTGCCAACGATGCCAACAAATGGCGGAATACGTCCTTCGGGAACACCCCGCAACGGTAAGGCGGCTTGCGTCAAATAGCTGAATGATTGATACCGTATCACTCACACACGCAATGAGACCGCGACTAAGTGAACGCGGGTTGATGAACATTGGAGCAACGCATCCTAAAGGGCGGACTCAATGGGCGATCAATCCGCGTGATGGTGAAGCAATCCCGTCAATTACCTTTCAGACGCAACCGAACGGTGTTCAATATCTGACGGCTCGACAATCCTTACCGCGAATCCGATACGGGCATAATGCTACTTTGCCCGCTTCGCAAATCGACATTTACGCGGAATTGGCATTGATGGCTGATGCGATCTACAAGCGTACAGGCATTGAATTTAATCCGCTGACCGCGAATGTTACGGGCGTTCATTTCACACGAGATATTTACGTCGGACGTGAGTTGATAGCTCCGACCCTGACGCGATTGGAACCGCGACAGCTACCGCGTTATCGGCGGATTCGGTTTGATCACGGGATAGAATACAAACAGAAAGGGGCATCGATCTTGATCTATTCCAAACACCACGAAATGCACCAGCAAATAATTAACGGAACAATCTCGAAGGCGTATCACGCGGACGCATTACAGGCGTGTGACGGCGTTTTGCGGATAGAGTCTAGGCATGCCTTGGCATCGTTAAATCGATTGCAACAAGCGGCTAGTAAGACTCGACAAGGCAAAGATGTGCTGACACCCGAACTATCCAATCAGGTGATAGGGGAATTTCTGAATAGACTACAATTCGATGGAGCGGTGAACAACGCCGAATCAAACAAGGCACTCGATCGGCTTATCGAAGTTCACGGCTCACGGGTAGCAATTCGCCTTTATGGTTTCCTGACAATGGCTAGATCGTATGGTAAGGATTTTTGGAGAATTGAGGTTTTGGACTATCCTCGAAAAACTTATTTCACCAACCTTCGTTTGTGTCGAACGGCGGACGTTTGGGATGTCTGAAACTCTTTGAATATCAATTGTTACTTTTGATGCCAAAAACGGCACTAACCGCGACAAGGGTTCGTTGAAGTTAGCACTAAAAAAAACGATATGAAAACAGCAACCAAAACAACAAGAAATATTCCGCGAACGCTCGACCTTCGGGATCGGCTTAAATCAATCGTAGAGTCAGAACTTGACCGCTTGCCGGACTTACTCGACGGCCTAAACGATTATGCACGGCTCGACGTGATCCTGAAGCTGATGCCGTTCGTTATGCCGAAGGCAAAGCCGGTGCATCATACCGCTAACGAACCTGACAACTGGCCTTCGCTTGTTTGAAATTTAGCGGACATTCCCAACCTATTTAGGTTTCAGATTTTACATATATGCCGAAGTATCCAACATTTCCCGACTGTTTTGATGAGTGCAAGCAGGTCACCATAGGAAGCCTTAAACAGCTCGGCTTTCTTTCACCCGACGCTACAATCCGTGGATCGTATAGGTGGACTCGCGGAGGAAACCCTTCCGGTGCGATAAACATTTCTGTTAGCTTACTTGAGCGATACGCCGGATTAGATTATCTCAGCAACGGAAAACCCGTTAACTATCGCGTACAGCTCGAACGCATTCCGGCTCACTTCGGCGGTTATAACTGGTACTTCATATGTCCGGCAACCGGCAAGCGATGCCGGACGCTCTACGGCATTGGCGGATTGTTCCTTTCACGGTTCGCGTACCCGTCCGCGATGTATAGCACGCAAACCGAAAGCAAACGTTACCGCGATTTCTCAAAGATGTTTGGCGTGCTTGACCTTCGGAACGAGTATCTAAACAAACGCCACTCTCGAACAACCTACAAGGGCAAACTCACAAAACGCTATCGCCGGATACTCGACAAAGAAAGTCGCTTTAATCCGAATGCGATTAGGCAATTCCTCAACCGGTAAAACTCCACGTTCGAAACCGTTCGCGGTAGAGTATCCTTCCGAGTCTGTGGGTCTTGATTGCGATCCAGTTCGGGCGTATGCTTACGGAAAATCGCGAGTTCCAAAATAAGCATGAGAAAGATCATCCCGCTTCGACTCAACGCTCGTTCCCGAAACATTCGCCCAGCCATCATTGGCATTGTCGGGTCGCTCTTGTTGTTGGTGTCGCTCTGTCAGAGTGGAGGAGGCGTGGTTCGCGCCGATACAACAATCGAAAATGTTGCTGTGGCCGAACGCCCATTGGCCATATTCGCTTGTACCGAGTTCGCCGAGAATTTTGATGTTGCCCCTCCCGCATCATGGACCGTAATCAATAGAAGTAATCCGGTTGGTACGACCACGTGGTTTCAGGCCACCGGTACCCCATTTCCCGCCCATTCCGGAGTCGCGAGCTCATTTGTAGCGGCTAACTTCAATAGTAGGGTAGCACCGGGACCATTAGCAACTGGCTCATTTTGCCGCAACAGTCAGTAGTTAACGGCAACACCCTAACGTTTTACACTCGAACTAGGGCAGTCCCTCAATATCCTGATCGGCTCCAAGTTAGGTTAAGCACAAGTGGTTCCAGTACTAATGTAGGATCGACTGCGACGTCAGTAGGAGTGTTCACAACATTACTTCTGGATATTAATCCTACATACGAGGTAGATGGATATCCGGTAACATGGACACGGTATGATGTTACTATTACCGGCGTTCCGGTTGAGTCGCTGGGCCGGATTGCATTTCGCTATTTTGTAGAAGATGCAGGCCAAAACGGAAATAACTCGACCTATATTGGAATAGATACGCTTGGTTACTACTGTGGGGCGCCACCTCCTACGCCCACGGCAACCCCAACCCCAACCACGACGCCTACTCCAACACAACCTATTCTGTTAGTCGAGGACTTCAACTACTTGGGCTTGCTAACCTCCAATGGATGGACAGGACATAGCGAGGCCGGTACTAACCCAATTATCGCCGCTGGTTCGGGACTCACGTATTCTGGATATCAGGGTTCGGGAATCGGGGGGGCTGCTACCATGACCACCTCCGGCGAAGATGTTCACAGGCTGTTTTCCCGCCAAACTTCGGGAGCGGTGTATGCTGCAGCTCTTGTCCGTTTCAGCGAGGTGGCGTTTGATCCATCCGGTATCGGCGGATATTTTTTCCACTTAGGTTCCGAGCCGCTTTCAACCACCGATACGGGCCGTGTGTACGTTAAGAAGGATGCGGCCAACAATGTTGCCTTCGGTATCTCGAAAGTTGCTGCCTCAGGTCTTCAGAGTATTTCGTTTACAAATTTTAATTATTCAACTGATTTTACTTATTTGATTGTGGTCAAGTATACGATGCTAAATGGCGGGAATAATGACACAGTCTCACTTTTTGTTAATCCTACGCTTGCGAGTGCCGAACCAACCCCCAACGCAGTCGCTCCGGATAATGGAGCCGACGACATTGAACCTGGCTCGGTTGCTCTTCGGCAAGGGGCGTTAACAACGTCACCGACTTTGCTTATCGATGGGATCCGTGTTGGTCAGACATGGGAGAGTATAGTGGGGCCCCCGCCAACCGCAACCCCTACCGCAACGCCTACCCCGACTCCGCCGAACTTTCTGGTTGAAGACTTCAACTATTCGCAAGGGGAATTACTAACCAGTCACGGATGGATTGCTCATAGTGGTGCTGGTACGAATCCTATTGGAGTTGTATCACCAGGAATGGCGTATTCGGGATACCCCTCTTCGGGTATCGGAAACTCAGCTTTCATGACGACGAGCGGTGAGGATGTCAATCGACCAGTTGCTTCGTTAAGCTCAGGATCCCGTTACGTGGCTTTTATGGTGAACACCACCATCGCTCAAGTGCCCGGTGACTATTTCCTTACTTTCCTTCAAAGTGATACGCAGTTCAGAGGACGTGTATACATCAAACGTGACCCAGCATCTTTCAACTATGCATTTGGTGTTTCCAAAGCATCCGGCACAGTCAACTACACCGGATTCAACTATAGCCCCCTCTCAACACATCTGTTGGTCTTGAAATACTCCTTTAATAACGCCAATACTTCGGACGACAATGTAGAACTTTTCGTTGATCCTTTCCCGGGGCAAGTCGAGCCACTGGCCACTCTCGGATATTTGGACACAACAAGCACGGATGCAATTGCGATCAATGCGATTGGCTTACGCCAAGGCTCGGCTACAAATTCTCCAGAGTTGAGGGTTGATGGGATCAGGGTCGGTCCCACATGCGAAGATGTGCTTGGACCACTTGTGACGCCAACGCCGACGGCTACGCCAACCAGTACTCCGACGAGTACACCGACAGCAACACCGACCGACACTCCGACGCCAACGCCGACGGCTACACCAACCAGTACTCCAACGCCTTTGCCGATGCCGGGATTTGAGGGCGATGTAACTCCGCGTCCCAATGGCGATGCCGTGGTCTTGGCTACTGACGTGACTCAACAAAGGAGATTTGCAACTGGGCTAGATACCCCAAATGTCGGCACGAACGAGTTTCAGCGGGCGGATTGTGCTCCTAGATCGTCAAGCGGTGACGGTATCATTAACTCGGCTGACGTAATTCAGGGTCGCCGTTATGCTGTGGGGCTCGACCCGTTGACTGGTTCGGGCGGCCCGACAACGGGAGCATTCGGCCAACTGCGAGCTTTTATTGGAGGTTCATTGTTTGCACCGAATGTCGGCAATTCTAGTCACATCCGTTTGGAAAGGTTGGAGGTGCGACTGGATGGACGCGTGGCGATCGCCGTTGAACTCGAATCGAACGCGGAAATTGCGGCGATTAGTTTCAAGTTGCACTACGATGCCTCGAAACGTGGTAGGCCGGAAGTAAAGCTCGGCGACAACGTTCCCGAAGGTGCCGTGCTGACGGTCAACGATACGATCGATGGCGAGTTGATGATACTGATCGATTCTTCAGTGCCGATTGCGATTAGCGGAAAACCGTTGCACATCGTGGAGATCGTATTTGACGCGGGGGAATGGGCGAACAGTAGTGATGGCCCGGTTAGCTTCCTTGGACCGCCAATCCTTTCGGATTCATTTGGAAACGACCTCCCGGTGACCTTCAAATATGAATAGAGGTAATGCTCGACAGTCGGAAACGGTGATCGTTTCTAATAATTGACAGGAGCGCCTTTAAACGCTCCACTGCGATCATGTCCTGAAGGCATTTTTCCACGATCCCGAATCTTTCGAAACTCAGTAAAATTCCCCAAAATCGACTCCGCGTAGTCCTATTTCTAGTCCTATATGCAAAATAGGCGGAAATCGATCCGCCTTTCGTTTCCTCTAAGTATTTGTGTTTATTGGAGTTAATATGGAGCCGGTGATAAGACTCGAACTTACGACCTGATGATTACAAATTCGATTAAGCCACTGTTCACCAAATAGCATATAGTGCCATCTAGTTATACTTATTACACTTACAGCTTTCACAGTACACCACGTAACACCCCGAAACTGCACAGACTCCCTACATTTTTCACTACACTTGCGCGACGCTTCTCGTTTCATTCGCGAACGCTTGTCCGCTCCTCGACTCGACAGATCGTCTGAATGCAGAGCCCAAACCATCCCCAAATAGCTTGAGAAGACGGTGCTCGCCCGTTCAGCATCAAGCACCGGACAATGAAATCATACGCGGCATCATCACTCGTGAGTAAACGAGCCATAAACGGGTTAATAATGGAAGTTATAAGTTATACAGACGAAAAGAATTCATCAACACCGCTTCTCGACAGGAGAAAATTACCCCTGCAGATTGTCAAGATGATTCGGCGAAATCATAATTCAGCATCATCTCAAGTTAGATCAAGGAAATCGTTAGACGGCAAGCGCTCGGTGAGAATTTCTTTTGTGATCAGGCCCGAAAGATAGGAATTTGTAGAATTCTCGCCCGGCTCCTCGAGTATTATCCTGACATGCGGCACCAGCGGTCAATGAAAGTCTTCGCATCAACGAGGGTTTCGCCGTCGAGCATGCGCAAAGCCTTGGGGTGCCTCATTGCACGAGATATTGTCAGGCAGGTGGAATCATTCGGTACTGTTCTCTTTCGTTTTGGAGATCTCTTCTTCGCAAGCTGGATCCGTCTCTTTATGTTCTCGTCTTCGAGTTGCCGCAGCCGCCTCAACTCCGCCGTCCCAAGCCCGTCGTACTTCTTCTTCCAGTTGTAAAAAGTCGCCTCGCTGATTCCCAGCTTCCGGCACACTTCCGCAACCNNATTTTAGATCGGTACTGTTTTTAGGGGGGAGGTCAATATTATGTCTTCCCGGTGGCTACGTCGCCCCTAAAACAAAATACCGGGAGGCTTTCTCCCGGTATTTCGCCCACGAATTAAATCGCGGAGTGTTGCTGGTGATGATCACGGAGTTTTAACATTGGTCGTCAAACCTCCTGATCAATAGAGGGGCGGTTAATGGCCGCCAAGTAGGTGGTGAAAGCCGCGTCGAAACGCGTTGCGGCTATCTTTATGCGGGCGGGAATAGCGGTTATTATTGTATCCGTTGCTGCTGTAACCATTATTGTAATTGCAGTTATAACCATAATTCGGGTAGTTGTTATAATAACCGCTATTTGTACAGGGGTTGGTTAGGTGATAGATGTTATTTGACGGGCGTTGGTATCGTCGATCGATCCCCCATACGGGGATCACCTGACGCGGCTGAATTCTGATCTGGGGCCTAAATCCCCGGTTGTGATTTTGGGCATAAGTTGTAACACTCGCCCCTGCAAGCAATACCATTCCGAGAAATCCGACACTTAAAATAAACTTCATACTGCGTGTCCACTTGTTCATTTGTTTACTCCTAAAACTCAACTTATCCGATCAATCCGGCCTTTATTGACCGGACACCACCTGTTAGAAGGCTTGTCGTTAACGACGCTAATCATGTCTCCTCATCGATAGTATCAATCTGTCATTACTGCAAGTGCCATACCAAAGCAAATGTCTGCTATAGCGGCCTACATTCCGGCATGTCCCGCACGTTCTATCTCGATAACAACCTGCCTAAATAGATGCCAGAATTCCCGATAACAACTTAATTGATCTATGAGTCTGTTCGAAAACAGACAGCACGTGTTGATTAATAGCCACTTAGGTCCAGAAAACGGGAGGCGAATTTAAAAGTGACGAGCGGCATGCCCAAAAACCGTTCGAGCTTCGTCCGGCAAATAAAATTTCCCAACGTTCTTACGACTGCCAAGTCTATGGCTGACAGTCGTCGCACAATGCGGACTATCACCGGTCACTTGTGGTATTTAACTCAACTATTCATACTACCTTACCCACAATATTCCAAGAAGTGGCTAATTTACTGGCTGGCACGCTCGTTGCTCTTCAGATTGAATAAGTGGCTAGCTTGCAAAAGCGTTTAGATGAAGCCTCATAAATTCATAGGAGGGTCCGGATGCAAAAAGTACAGGTTTTCTTGGAAGAGCGGCGGCTTTGACGTTAGCCATGCTGATATTGGCCTTTGCGGCGACCGCACAGCGAAGAACATGGCCTGCGGAATCGTAAAAGAGAGTCATTTCATTAAATTCCGAAGACACATGATGGTTACCATTTCACAAAACTATCCCAACCACCCTCTAGTTATTGAGTGTATCAAGGTTCGAGGATCCTCCTCTCGATTGACAAAGTTTGAGCCGAACCGGGAAGACCGCCCCGAGCCCCGGTCGAATTGAAATCTCTATGAATGCTCTTATTTTCCCATTGCCGAGTAATGAAAATATAACGGAGTGTGTATCGCAAAAGCTCGCCGGGATATTGGGTAACGCCGTCATTCGCCGCTTCCCTGATGGCGAAAGCTACATCCGTGTCGAATCAGACGCGACCGGAAAAACCGCAATTATTGTCGCCGCTTTGCGCGAACCGGATGATAAGTTCTTACAGGTCATTTTTCTCGCCGCGACGCTTAAAGATCTGGGAGCGGCCCGAGTCATTTTGGTCGCTCCTTATTTGGCTTATATGCGGCAGGACCGCCGTTTTAGAAGCGGCGAAGCAATTACTTCTGTCTACTTCGCCAGACTGATCTCCGAATGGTTTGATGGGCTTGTAACGATCGACCCGCATCTGCACCGTCGTTCGTCTCTCGATGAAATTTATACGATTCCTAGCGTCGTCATGAGCGCCGCCCCGGATATCTCGGAATGGATCCGGGAAAATGTTCCAAATCCTTTGCTCGTGGGACCAGACGGCGAGAGCGAGCAGTGGGTAAAGTCGGTTGCAGAAGCCGCGAACGCGCCCTACCTGGTTCTCGAAAAAATCCGGAGCGGCGACCGCGATGTCGAAGTTTCAATTCCACACGTCGAAAAATGGATTGAAAAAACGCCTGTGCTGGTTGACGACATTATCTCAACTGCCCGCACGATGATTCAAACCGTTCGGCATTTGAAAAACGCGGGGTTGCCAGCGCCGGTCTGCATCGGCATCCACGCGGTATTCGCCGGAAACGCTTATGAAGAATTACTCGCCGCCGGCGCATCCGATATTTACACGTGCGACACGATTCAGCACGTTTCGAATTCGATTTGCGTTGCCGATTTGATCGTTGAGGGCGTGAATCAGTTGCGCGAGACCTCTTACGCAATCGACTCGGAATTGGTTCACATTGTGTAAGAGACAGGTTGGTCACAGATATGGTTGGTAAAATGAAGATTTCACAAACACAGCAAGCATTACGTTGGTTTTTGATCGATTGGCATTTGCCCAAGGTCGCCATGGAAAGGCCGAAATCCACCGGTACTCTTAGAGCATAGAGATCATAGCGACCTCTGTGAGGTGATATGGTCAAGTAAAACTGGACACGACCCTCACGCTAAGCCCTTTTCTATTTGATTTGGCTGCCTTTTCATTTTTTGAAATTTCGAATTTTCGTTCAAACTGTTCGGGACTCAGGTAACCGAGGGCCGAGTGGCGGCGGATGCGGTTGTAATAGCCATCAATGTAGCTGAAGGTTTCGGATATTGCCTCAGCGACATTTCTGAATACGCCGCCATCGACGAGTTCGGTTTTGAAACGTGCCCAGAAGCTCTCGGCCTGGGCGTTGTCGTAACAGTTGCCTTTCCCGCTCATCGATTGCCTAAGGTCGTGTTGTTTCAATAACTTGCGGAAACGGAGTGATCTGTATTGGCTGCCCCGGTCCGAATGAATGATCGCACCGTTGGCTACCATTCCCCGGACAAGTGCTTTTTCGAGTGCTTCGATCACGAGATCGTCAGTCATCCTCATCCCAACTTTCCAGCCCACAACTCTTTTACTCACCTTGTCCTCCCAACTCGCCAGGTAGCACCATTTGCCGCCAAAAAGAGGCAAATAAGTGATGTCTCCGACCAGCACCGCCCGCGGCTCTGTCGGTGTGGCATCTTTCAAGAGATTCGCACTGGCACGCCGGTTATCTCAAACCGTCGTCCGCGGCACAAATGACCGGGGCTGGATCGCCTTTAGATTCTGTTCTCTCATCAGGATGCTGACACGGTGCCGCCCGGCCTTAATGCCCGTCGCTATTAACTCAGCCGAGATCCGGCGGCTTCCGTAGCGCCGCTTGTGAATCCAGTAGACCTCTTTCACCTTGGCCGCAAGCACCTCCGCCTGTTCGCTTTTCAAATAACTCTTGCCCGATGCGTAAGCGTAATAACCACTGTAGCTTACCTTTAGCATCCGGCACATCAGGCGGACCGGATACCACCGACTTTCCCGCTCGATAAACCCATATCTTACGACCCGCCTCTGCCGAAGATAAGGGCCGCTTTTTTTAATATGTCCCGCTCCATCTCAACCTCACGCAGCCGCTTCTTTAACTCGATGTTTTCCCGCTCCGCGTCCGTGCTGCTCGTCAGCTTCCGCTTCTTCCAGTTGTGGATCAGCCCCTCGGCCACCCCCAACTCCCTCGCCACCGACGCCACGCTCTGCCCGTCAAATACCTTCCTCACCGCTTCCCGCTTGAATTCATCGTCATATTTCCTCATATTCTCCTCCACATTCTTGAATTCTCATCCAAGCGTGAGGATCGTGTCCAGTTGAATTAGACCACTTCAATAATGTAACCTGCCCGTTCGGAACGATTCTCAAGAAACATGAAAAGTGAATCGGCAGCGAATGTCAGCCTTCCAACGGGAATGGCTTCAACAGCCAGTTCGGCTACGATTGCCCCGGTCTCGGCATTCAGGCGGTAGATGTGCTGGTTGGCTGTACCGACATAAAGGGTCCTGTTCCGGAAAACAAGCGAAATGGAGCTAGCCGCCGCAAGCTTTCGCGTCCACATAACCCGACCGGATGCTGCGTTCAGCGAGTAGGCGGCACCGTCCAGTCCTGCGAAGTACAGCCGATTTTCGGCGGCCACTGGTGATTTGATTGCCGTACAGTCTTTGTTACGGGCGTCAGTCGAAAAACTCCAGTTTAGGCCGCCGGTGTGAAGATTTACGGAAGACCACTTGTCCTGGAAACTTCCGACGTACACATTTGAGCCGAGTTGAACGATGTCCGTGGGGACACTGATCGAACGGTACTTCCAGCGCACCTTTCCACTTTCTCTCTCGAAGGCATAAACGTGTCCTATACCATCCGGCTCGCATGACTGATCGGTGCCAATGAGGATCAAATCATCTACGACTAATGGGTCACCGTGGAAGCTCTGTTGCTTGCCGTCTTTGCGGATGTCATAGCTCCACCGCACGTGACCTGTGGTCTTGTCAATGGCATAGAAGGTGCCGGAGCAAGAGCCGATGAACAGTAAATCCCCCGCGACCGTGGGGGGTGGAAAACACTCAGCCTCCGGTGTCGTATTGCCAGAGCGGTTGCGGTATGGCGGCTAAGAACAGTTCGGGCTCTTTTTTCTTGGACTGAGCGCAGTTCAGAGATACCGTCGCCAATAAAATGTTAATGGAAATAAGAATCAGATATTTTTTCACAGCTACCTCCATAAGAGACTTACCAAGACCGAGTGCCCTAATTTCAATTGGCGGCCCAACTTCGAAGTTCAGGGGCGCCCGTTTGCGGGCGTCCCCTGGAACGCCGGGTTGGCCGCTTTGACGGCACGGTACAAAGACATAGTGCCAAACAAAGTTGAAAACGTTCGTACTTGAGAAACATCAGAAAAGCCCGCATTCTGAAAAAGTTCGATCAGTTTGCCGTCGACGTTGTCTTGAGTGTTCTTAAAACCATCAAGTACCTGAACTGCGAAAAAAGTCCCTCGCATCAAGAGTCCCGTCGCGCGGCCCCAGTCAGCGACGTGTAACTCACCGCCAGGACGTATTACTCGATAGAGTTCTCTAGCTGTTCGTTGCTTATCGGACCATGATAGATGATGGAAAAACAGGCTCGACAAAACGCAATCGAAACGCCCGTTGGAATACGGCAAGCTGAAAGAAAGTCCCTGGTCAAAATGGATTGCGATGTTCGCCTCTTTCGCCTTACGACCGGCAATTGCCAGAATATTCGGGTCGCCATCAATCGCCGTAACGTTCGCCAGCGGATGGCATTTTTTTGCCAATGTTGCCAAAGTGCCAGTGCCGCATGCCAAGTCTAACACCTCCTGACCGGGCTCGATATTGGTCTGCTCAATCAGTGCTGACTTGAATATCTTGTGNNCTCGATATTGGTCTGCTCAATCAGTGCTGACTTGAATATCTTTTCGCGGGTAGTTAAGCGAACTACCAGGTCGTAAGCGGGTGTCAGCCAGTGGAACCCCAACGCCGGGACATACCGTGATTCACTCGATTGAGACATATCTATTCCTCCGTTTTGTGATCTAGGAGCCACTATACAACCTGACCTGTTCCCACGATTGAACGAAAGAGCTAACGGCGCCGATCAGCTTTCAATGGAGTTACTCTTTCTATAACGTCAGATGGCCTGACCCCAAACATCTGCACAAAAGTTCTTGTGAAGTGCGCCTGATCGGAAAACTGTGCGATGTGCGCAGCATCGGTCAAAGTTGAGCCTTTTAAAGCCAGATCAAGTCCGAAAATGAGACGCAGCCATTTACGGTAGCTCCGAAGTGGAAGCCCAGTTTGCTCACGAAACCAGTGGGAAAATCGGCTTTCAGACAGCCCGGCCACTTTGGCTAAGTGAGCACGGTCAGCTCCACGCCCCTCGGGAACTCCACGATTTAGCATTTCAAGCACAGCATCCAGTTTTTGAGGGCGGATGCGTGGATCACTAACCTGGAACGCTTTCAGAAAATTTTCTAAGCCATCCTCTAACGACCGTGCGTTGTCAAAAAGTCCGCACAGTAGTACGGCCATGTTCTCTGGCAGTTCAACTATGCGGCTGCCGCAATCGATTCTGTTACATACCGCACGCGCTATTGCGCTAGGTGGGTCAAGATAAACAGAAAGTACCGAGTTTGCTACTAGTCGATGCGGAGTGCCCGCCAAAATGAACAGCGCTTTCGCGCAGTGACATACACCATCGGCTATCACTTCAATATCGCTATCCAACCCGACGCTAAGTTGATGTGCCCAGTGGCGATGCTCTCGGTTATCGCCGGATTGGCCTCTAAAAACGCCAATAGCAGGAAGTAGGGCTACGCTGCGCGCCCACGAGTGTTTGTCTTGTACTCTGTCTGACATCAACTGTCTTCGGAAAAGTGGTGGCTAACGACCTGGCAATAAACTCCGGCCGCCAGGGGCGGCCGTCAGCTTCATTGCCGTGTTAGGCGGCTGCTTCCGTGGCGGAACACTGTGGCCTACACTCGGCCATTTGGAGCCGCGGTCCCGACGAGTCGCACTGGAGGAGGGCCAGTCGGGGCGTCCAGCATCGTTGTCTCTCGCTATCTCTCAGGAACTCGCGGGTGGCACGACCGAGCGCCCGACGAACACCTCGATCTCAGCGATTCGCTCGCCCTCAAACCGAACGTACTCGGCCATGGACATTGCAGGCCGCTCCACCCCGGGTGCGCACTCATGCTCGTAGAGCACGACGAACTCGGGACCCTGCCCGAAGACTCTGAGATTCGTCGCCCAGGTCTGCCCAACGGCTGGCCAGATCTCGGCAAGCATGGCGTCACGATCGCGATATTCGCCGAAGCTGCTGACAAAATGAAAGGTCGGCGTGAGAAGCGACCGCAGGATCTCTCGCTCGCGGTTCCGATATGCTCGGTAGTAGCCTTTGATTGCTCCGTGGTAATCCATGACGAACTCCTAGCGGCGAGGCCGCCTAACTTTTGATTGAGCGGAATGATTAAGGCCAATCACCATTTTTTGTATATTATCAAGAACGTTTCTGCATAATAACCGTTTTAGGCGCCATCTTCAACGCGGTTGCCGGGCTCGGATGGTTGGCCTTCCAGGGGGGCGGTCCGCGCGCCCTTGATTACGAGCCAGAGAAGAATCAAGAGCTCCCCAATAGCCAGGAAGGTCAACTGATTAGCCATGCGAGCGTAAGCTGGGAAGAGCAAAGATGTCAAGCTAATGGTCAGCCAACCAAAACAGGCGATAATCAGGAAGACGCCGAGAATTCGGGGAATAAACCCGGATCGAAATACAAGAACCCCGAACGGTAGGAGCCATAAACCCCACAGGGCCATGGTCGCGGTTGTTCCGTAGCTTCCCAAGCTTAGAAATCCCATTGTCAGGGCATCGAGCTGATGTTTGTCGAATGCCGACCAGTAATCGGCCCCATTCAACAATACGAGTGGAGCGATCTCGCAGAGCATATTGGCAAATGACATCGGAACTTGAACGAGAACCAGTGCCACCATCAGTGCAGCCAGTCTCTTGTTCACTCCTTTGAGCAATTGATACAGAGCCAGCGCCAGGAAGACAAAAAAGATCTGCGACGCCAGTCCGCTGACGACGTAGAACCGGTAAAGCAACTGAGCAGACGCAATCTTGTCAGCTGTGGCCGCGGCATCGCCACGTACCATGAAGGCTGAAGGGAGGCTCAGGCTAATAGCGGAGGTTACTCCCAACAGCAGATACAGTATGCCGGCGACCCTTGCTTCACGTTTGCGAGAATTCATGTTTTTACTCCAAGTGTCATGATGTCAGGCCTGTCCAGCGGGAACATGAGCAAATAAAAGAAACCGGCGATCCTCGCCTTGAAACGCGGCGACGTTTCTGCAATCCGGTCCACCGCTACCGCCGTGTTCATATTCGTTCTCCTTATGCGAGCGATTGAATGAAATAGGCATGGCGGGCTGCGATTGTTAGCTCCCGCCATTTATCAGGACTGGTCTTCAGGGCTGCGCCACGTCCATGAGTACCAGATGATGAACAATGTAGATGCAATTTCTATAGTCGAAAGGAGTATATAAAAAGCCGGTGAGTTTCGCCCGAGTGTGACAGCCACGAACGCGGTACCAACTACTCCACCGATTATGTTTGCCCAACGATTTGCCTTGTACGTCAGTATCCGGGAAAAGAGAACCATGGCGATAAGGACTTCCATTAGTACCGTGGCTCCCAACGCAACCCCGGCGCTCATTTCCGCAGCTATCTTTTGGTACATTGCTGGATGGAATATCATCATAGCCAAATCCGCGTAAAGATAATTAAACATTACAAATATCCATAATGTCGACAGTACTGTTTTTCTATCGATCGATTTAGTTGTGATCATTTTTGAATCTCCTTTTCTGAAAGCGGCGATGGAGCAAAACGAAGTTTTCAAGTCTCCGAAGGGGACCAACAATATAGAGCGGCCCGGGCCATCATGAGTAAAGTCCCCACCCGGCCCACGGCCGGCCCAAAGGCACATTATTTCTTCGGCGGTGTCATGAACCCCGGCTCGCTGGATGGAGGAACGATGTTCTTCATCCGCATGTAAGTAATCAGGTTGCCGTAGTGTAACGCGCTGTGTGCAAGGTTTACAGTCAGCACTCCAAGTTTCGGCATGTCGCCTCCGAATGCCTTCACCATCACCATTTGGCTCCCGGACGCGTCGGTCATGCCGTTGTAGGCCCTGTCGCAGTACGCGAAGGCGCCTTTGAGTGCGGCGATTAGATCGGCTTTCGAGGTTTTGGTCTGCTCAATTTTCAGGAGGGGATTTTTCTCGCCGAGCACGGCGGAACAAAACATGTACTGTGAGTCGGCGATGTGGCCAATGATCTGGCCGTAGCTGCGGACCGCGTCCGTTGGCTTAAAGTTGTAATTCTCCTCGGGCATTTTTTCGGCTGAGCGGAGCAAGATACTCTCCGTCATCCCTCCGTACATCATCTTGTTGTGTGCGCTGAGCGGATTAGCCTGGGCGACGGGGACGGCCGCTTTCGACGGCTCCTGAGACGACGCGACGGCGGCCGTCGCAACAAGGCATATCAGAAGTGTTAGTGTTCGCATGGGTGCCCTCAGATTCGGGAATGCCAGCGGTTTAATTACGTTAGTTACGTTTACGATAAATTGCATTTTTTCTCCTTTTTATAACAGGTCTTTAATTGCCATTAGGCAGTCAAATTTTCGATCGTTCGCGGAAACCACAGAATCAGCGATCAATTCACCAGCATTCGTAGTGCCTGCCCGTGGCCTTTCAGTGATCATGTTTGTTCCCCCGGTATTTAGGTTATCGAATGCTGAAACATAGGGACATGACGCGGCGTATCAAAAACATGACCGCAGGTTGCAAGGAGCTAACAGAATATGGCTAAACCAACGATTGCCGCCGGATTTCCGAAAGCCTTTCTGGATTTCGCCGTCTCGAGAGGCGCGACGCGACGGATACTAATCGAGCGATCGCGAATCCATCTCGACGACCTCAGGGAACCGGACAACCGCATTCAATTGGCGAATTACATAGCCTTGCTCAAAGCGGGTATCGAATTGTGCAGCGAACCTTCTCTCGCACTACTGTTCGGCGAGGCGGTCAAAATGCAGGACATATCGATCGTGGGGTTGATAGGCGAAGCCGCCCAAAGCGTGGAGGTCGGTCGGCAGATGATGAACCGCTACGCTTGTCTGATGATCGACGAGGATAATGCTGATACGACGGATCGGATCGAATTTGTTCGCGAAGACGGCAAGGTCTGGTTGAAATTCGCAAGCACGCTCTACGTTGATAATCCGCTTATCACGGAATCGGGCTTNNGTGCACGGGAGATGCCCGGCTCTTCCGAGAACTTTCCTTTTATTAAGGCGATCCACTTCACTCATGAGGAACCGAGCTACCGCGCTGAATATGACCGGATCTTCGACGTGCCGCTGTTTTTCGGCAGCCACATGAACGCATTTCTGATTGAGGAAGCACTCATCAACATAAATCTGCCGCGCCCGAACCCCTATCTTTCACACGTATTGACCGCTCATGCGGAGGCACTGCTCAAGAACCTGAAAAGCTCAAAATCCACCAGTGGCCGCGTCGAAGGCCTGCTGATCCCCATCCTGCACACCGGCGAAGCGAGCATGAACCTGACGGCCCGCAAACTCGGCCTCAGCCGCCAGACTCTCTTTCGCAGGCTCAAAGCGGAGGGTGTGACTTTCGAGAAGGTGTTGGATGAACTGCGCCACAAGTTGGCACTTCAATACCTGAACGCTAAAAACGCCTCGGTAAGCGAGACGGCGTATCTGGTGGGATTCTCCGAACCGGCCGCATTCTCTCGCGCATTCAAGCGCTGGACCGGCGCCAGCCCGAGCTTGATGCGGGCGTCAAAGACGGGCGATAACCGGACGAGATTATCCTAGGCGGGCAACCTGGCATTTCATATCGGCATTAAATCTCGCTGATCTGTTGTTGTTCTTTTACGCCCTTGATCAACAGCCAGAGGATGGCCGGGATCGCTCCAAGTCCGCCACAGAACATTGCGATTTGGGTAAATATCGTGGGATAGAACTGCGGCACAATTATCTTGGTAAATGTATTGACCGGAAAGCTAATACTACCGATAATCAGCAAAACGCCCAGAATATTTGGCATGTATTTTGATTTGATGATAAGCAATCCAAAAGAAAACAGAAAAATGGCCGAAAATATTTCAACGAGTCCTATGCCGTAATTGTTCAGTCTGAGAAATACCATCATGATCGCGTTGAGCTGCTCTTGAGCGAATACGTTCAGGTAATCCGGCTTGCTTACGATTAGTACGGCTGCCATATTGTTGAGCGAATTAACGACCCCAATGGCAACCGTGATCAAAACGGATGTCAAAAATACCGTAGCCCATGTTTTATTAACACCTTTGAATAAGCGGAATGCCGTCAATCCAAAAAAGAATAAAAAGATTTGTGAGAAAACAGTGCTCGCAATCGCCATTCGAAACAGAGACTCGTTAGCCATTATATTGTTAGCGGTCGCCGCGGCGTTTCCGGAAACAAGCAGCGTGGATCGGACATAACCGAGGCTAAAACCCGTTGTTACCGCAACCAATAGCCACAATAAACCTGCGAGTCTTGCTGTTTTTTTGAGTGGGTTTGTTTCTTCTTCCATATTTTTTAGTTTTGATCACGACGTATTTAAACGCCTGAATTAAGCCGCTTCACAATGCAGCGCTCGGCCGAGAACCTGGCAGTTAGACCTCTGCCGGAGCCGACCGTGTCCTTGCCCCCTTGATCAACAGCCAAAGAATGATCGGCAATTCCCCAAGAGCGTAAAACACCACCGCCACCGGAACGACGAAGCTCCTGTGTTCACGAGAGAGGAAAACCGTCAAGGTTGTGGCCAGATAAGTAAAACAGGCCGCGGGACATCGCGCTATCATCCGCAGATACTGCGGAAGGTGATCGTGTACAAGCGCCACCGTACAGGTAGTCAGTCAAGGAGCGGTCGTACTCGCTGTTTCCTTCCACGTTTGTATCCAGCAAGATCAGCCGGACAATGTAACCACTTAAGCCAATGATGCAGTCCTCCCAAGCTCGAACCTGAACTGTCCTCCCTTCGATTTCTACCTGTACCGACTCAGCCAAGGGCCGCAAGAACTGTTCAGGCGCCCATCTGGCCGGGGCTTCCTGCTGATTTCCCCACTCGTCAAGCTTCTGGTCAAAGTAACCTTCCCGCGAGAGCAAAGTTACTCCTACAACCGGAACGCGCAGATCGGCGCAGGACTTCAACATGTCTCCCGCCAGCACCCCGAGCCCTCCCGAATAGCTCGGTATGTTTGTGCTCAGTGCCACCTCCATCGACAGGTACGCGACGTGCCGATTCTCTTTGGCTTCGTCGCTGCTGGGCTTGACCAGCAACGCTAGGTACGTGTCCGGTTGTTCGAGAAATTTGTCCCGGCAGAATTCAGAACAGAAATAGACAGTCTTATCATCGGAAGAAACAGTTAATCCTTTCTCGGACAGGACGGACATGCCGCACACCGGATCTTTGTGGACGTTGTTCATAACGCAATGCGGTGTTCTTAACGCCGACGTCCTCCGAAGTGTACGCGGCCAGCTCGACCAAAACCGCGGCCACGAAAACCAACCGACCCGTGCCTGCCGCCAAAACCGAACCTGCCGCTGAAGTGACGCGAAATTCCGAACCCGTGCCGATAATGGTGACCATAGGGCGAGTACCATCCGCTATAGAACGGGAAAAACGTGTGATACCCAATGAATGGATCGAAGACCCAGAGACCACCGAAGGAGCCGTAGCCCGATCGTCCCCAGTGGCCGCGATAACGCGAATAGTTCCTCGCAATGTGGCGCTGCGAGAGTCGGCTGTTGGCGGCAACCAGCGTCTCTCCCCGGTCCTGGCTCCACAGGTCAAAGGCATCCTGATTTCGTTTGTCGAACGTAGCCGTTGTTATCTGGCCACCGCTGACAGAGGCCATCCTCCCGTCCTTCACGTTTGTTGCTATCGCCGACTCTCCGCTGATGATCGCCGTCCCTTTGAGCACTAACAGTTCAGTTCTGTTCGTTGATGTGACATTGACGCGATAGAGACCTCGGCGATCGATCATGATTTTCGATTGCGGCGTAATGGCCTCGATCGACATCTCTGTTTCGTCAGCGCCAGTTACCTCAATGAGACAGCTGCCTTTCACGATCTTGATGCTCAACGAATCCAGTGAAGGATCCGTCATCTCAAACTCCGAGTTCTCGGCAATACGCAGATACGAGCCCGGATTGAGCAATACCTCGGCACGCCCGTATGAACCAGTTTTCACTGTATCGCCGGCACTCAAATCGTCTTTCGACGTAATCGGCTCCCAGTCGGCTGCGCCTCGACGCTTCATCGTCACGTCGCCCGTTACCATGTTGACACCGCCTGCCTTGGCAGAGACTATATACCGTTCGCGGTCCTGTGCTCGCGCTTGAGCGAATCCAAACAACGCAGCGAGCATTAGAAGACCGACACTGTTGCTAATAAATCTTGGATTCTTTCCCATGACAACCTCCTTCTGTCGGCGCCCTCACGGCGCCCATAAAACTAACTGGCCGCGGCGGCCCACCGAGTCTGCCAGCCAAGACCGGCGAGCGTCGAGAGCACGCGCGCGGGTTCCCCCAAGTCGCTCCAACCGACCTCGCTTACGCGAAGCACTGCGAGGCCATCATGACGCTTCGCCAATACTTCCTGCGAGAAGTTGGTCGATGGGATGGTTTGATACAAAGTGCTTAGCACTCCTTCTCTCTTGTAGTTACCAAACGAGCTATGCGCGGCGACGAAACGGTCATGCAAGTCGGGCAGAGCCCGGCGAACCATCCGTAGAAAAGCGGACACGCGGCCCACCATCAAAAAACTGTTCCACAGACACCCCCGTTCAAGTAGTGATTGGGCCAACGCCGGATGCGGCTTTTCCCAGAAGCGACGAACGTGATTGATCGTTCCAGATGACCGGCACAGCACCGGGTTGCCAGGCTCAATCCAACCATATCCCGTTTCTGGCCCGGTGGGACTGATCCCGAGCAGGACAATGGTCTCGCGATGTTCCGTTACAATTTCGAAGGCCTCTTCGATGTGAGCTATCAAGGTCTCCTCATCTGAAAAGTAATGGTCCGATGGAAAGAAGGCGACTGCACCGTTAGGGTCTTCTTTTGCGAGACTTAAAAGAGCATGAAGAATGGCGGGTGCGGTTCCCTGGTTGGATGGCTGAACCAACAAACGCTCAGCGGGCACATCGCACAGTTGTGTCGAATAGAACCGCTCATGCGTCCTGGTGACGACTATGGTGGTTTGTGCCGAAGGAATTGCCCGAGCAACCCTGCTTCTCGTTCGGTCAAGCATCGTCTCACAACCAAACAGGGCACAGAACTGTTTCGGAGTTTCGTCACCTGTGATTCTCTCGGTAAGAGGTCTCAAACGCGTGCCGTCGCCTCCGGCTAAAATCACCCCCCAGCGCCGACTTGTCGCCAACTGAAATTCGAAGTTTTTCGACTGCATAATTCCACACTCCCCGGCCTTTTTTCACCTTGAGAGAATCATGATGACCATTCTGATCAGGACGCTTGTCGAGCCGTTACTCCAAAAACCTGTCGCTTGCTCATATCAAACCTTCCAGTAACTACAACACGTTTCGTCGGGATTGAGGTTGACGTTTATTTCGCACCACCTCGGTCAAGTCCCCTTTACCGCATGAACTGACAGGATGATGTCCAGAAACACACTGTCCACCCGTCTGACTTGAAAGCCCGCTGCTATCAAGTTGCCGAGAGTGTCGCGGTTCATTTCGGTCCCTTGGCGACGCGTTGCCAGCGTCATCAGATCCAACGCCAACCCAAGGATTCGGTTGCGGCTGCGAACGTGTTCAAACATCAGTAACTGCCCTCCGGGACGCAGCACGCGATAAAGCTCCTCGAACGCGAGTCTGGGTTCAGGTACTGAGCACATCGTGCAGGATGTGACCACGGTGTCAAACGCTTCATCACAAAAGGACAAGTTAAGTGCGTCCCCCTGCACGAAGTTCAGGACACCCCGATATCCGTTCCTTCGAGACTGGGACCTTCTAAGCATTTCCCCGCTGATATCAATGGCGACAATATGATGGTCGGGCGGAAAATGCCTGATATCAATCCCCGTCCCAACAGCAACGAAAAGTACCCGGCCAGTCATTTCACGAAAGAGCTCTGCCTTGGCAGGGCCCCGTCGCAGGTCCGACCCTTCAAACAAATCATAAAGCTTGGCGCGCCTGTCCCAGACTCTTGACACTACAAACTTTCCTTCTGCGGGAGTCCGCAGCTCAAAGATTCTCTACACCTGTGGCCAAAGGCCTGGATCAGAATAAAGATGCTGATGCCTCCGGTAGCGCCAAGCGCAAAAGATTCCCATCCGCCCACGTTAATCCCGACCAAGGCCAGCAGGCAAATGAACATCGGGATGATCATCGCTGCCACCATTGACGGAACTTTGCTCTCAATAGAACCAAGAATGGGCGAGACACCGAGAGCAAGGAGAGTCTGAACGATCGCCGCGAAACTCATCCCGACAACAAGGGATATGAAAAGATGCCAGATTCGACTGTTAACGAGATTCATCATCAAACCGTGAACGACATACATTGTCAGACTGGCTGTCACTCCCACGAGAATCAGAAACAGGCCGTCACCACAACTGAACATGAGCGCCCGAAATTCTTTTTGCCGGTAACTCTCGATGACCGAACCAATGCTTCTAATTTTCGTCACTGTTTTTCTCATGATTTGGTACCGGGTGAGAGAATATCTGCCTCACTCGGCGATGCCCGGACTTCCTGCTCCGCCTGAAGCCAATCATGAAGTTCGTGCCCGTGCTCACCGCCCCGGGCCTGAAATATCTCGTGGGCTCGCGNNGTGGGCTCGCGCGGCAATCAATTCACCGATATCGACACTACCCATCTCATCACTGGGGTTTTCCAATTTACGTTTGCTCATTGTTAAGCCTCCTTCTTAATTATCCGAATCATTGACCTACGGCTGAGCCGACGCGCCAATCGGGCCGCGCCGGTTAGCCGTATGCAGCATCAGAGCAGGTGCTTGACGCTTTCGCCCCGCATGTGGACATCTTCAACCGTTTTCTCGCCGGCCGCGTTCGTACCGAAGCGGATGCCGCTGTGCTTGGCCTTCTCACCGAGAGGTTCCACCCGGCATTTCACGCGCGCGATTTCCTTCCCTGTTATCAGTTGGCTTAGGGAGTCGCGCGACATTTTCCTGAACACGATGATGTGATCCTCACCGTTCATTACGTGTTGGATTTGGTAAGTTCCCTCCTTAAGCAGTTGGTCGCCGACGCGCACGGACGAGTCGAATACGATCTCTCCCTTCTTGCCGAGGTTCATCATGTCTTGATGTTTGTCCTGGGCTAACAACGTAATGCCAAAAGCCCCCACTAGCAAAGCGAGCATCGCTCCCCTTCCAAACCAATTCATTTTCGTTTTCATATTTTTTCTCCTTTTTGTTAGTTATAAAGTTTTCTCCTTAGTCGGAGTTCTGTTTGATCACACCATCGACCACTTAATGTCGATCCCTATGCGAATGCGTTATTCATGGTTCTTAGCTCACAATTCATTACGCTTGTGGCTTCATATCTCCTTATGATCTGCTGACGATGATCTCGTCACCGCGAGTGTTGACGTTGTATTCTTCGAGTGGCCGTGGCGGTGGGCCGCTAATGTTCTTGCCGTCTACGCTGTAATGTCCGTTGTGACACGCACACCAGATATGCTTGAGGTCAGGCCGGTACTGCACGATGCAATCAAGATGAGTGCAAATTGCGGAACACGCTTTCAGCTCTCCCGAGTCAGTACGGACGATGATGCCCGGCTTGCTGCCAAATTTGAATATCTTTCCCGAGTTATTTGCCAATTCATTCACTTTGCCGGCCACCACGGAGTTCTGCGTCGCCTCAATGATCTGCGGCGGTGACATGAACTTAAGAATAGGATAGAAGATCGACCCCAGCGTCACGATCACACTGGTTCCTAACAGGTAGTCGAGGAACCTTCGTCTACTTGGTGGAGTTACGCCGGATGATACATAACTGTGTGCAGGTATTTCGAAGTCAGCTTTTTTCATGTTGCAATTTCAAGACTTAAGGATTTCGGCCATCATCTGTTCAACTCCGACCGTCATTTGTTACGGGCCCGCTACAGTTCCTATTATTCGCGTCACCAAAGCTGTTCAAGACCCCGGCGAGTACTCCGCGATTATCTTCTCGCGGATATGTTCGGGATTGAGTTTTTGCTCCTTCTTCAGTCGATAAGCGCTCATCGCCTCGTTCATGCAGGTTCCGCATTTCGAGGCATGGTCGTCCGTAAAACAACTATGTAGGCTTTTGTGCCCCAAACTACGGTCGCACTTGCAGTAACACGGAATCTGGGCGAGGGTCTCCGGGATTTCCCCCGCTACGGTGTAGGCCGCCCGAACCGACCCGGTAAACATAGCTGGGGAGAGGGTTGGTGGAAGATTTGCGATGGATGTTCCACTCTGGAAGGCCGGAATCTCTATAGCACGCGCCTTTTTAGGCCTCTCCAGCGTTGGAGGCGGCTTGATAGAGCTCACTGGTTGTGGTGAAGATGCCCGTCTCGCGTTTTCATCAGTCTGCAAACGCCACATTATCACCACCCCGCCGAAGAATAATAAACCGACAAACAAAATCGTCAATATTGTTTTCACCATTTTCTGGCTCCTTAGCGTTCTTCTGATTTCACCGAAATATCATACTTCCGAAAAAAATTGATTCTAAGGACGAACACTGACAGTAACCCTAACTTGTTGGCTGCTATCACTTCTGTCAGCACATTACCGAGCAACAAGTATGCCAGATCAAAAATCGCACCTCTGTTGGTTGTCCTGCAGCAAGTAGTTTCATGGTGTACGGAAAATCACTCGCTTAATAAGCCATTTGACACAATCTTAAAGGGCTTCGAGCGGAAAATCGGTCATCCGACCTGCAATTGCCGATTGGCATAAGGATTGCGACAAATATTTTGCAGGAGCCCAGCTTCGGTCGGCTCTGAGGGTTCTCTGAAGAGATCTGAATGGAAGAATTAATATGAGATACAAAACAACTTTTCTTTTGCGAGCCACGGTAGTAGGATTGGTTCTCACTGCATTAATCGCTGTTGCGGATGCGCAGCAGGCGCCCCAAAGCCCCCCGGTTCGCTCCCGTAAGCCGGTAAAAATACGCCCGCAAAGTTTTGACGTCGGAACGGGGATGAGTTCGATAAACACCGACTTGATGCAGGTGGCTGCCGAAAGTGCAATGTTCCTGCAGTTTTCCGAGCAGATCGGGCTAACTGCCGAACAGCAGAAAAAACTAGAAGAGGCGTACTTAGAGGCTCAGAAGTTCAGTGTCCGACGACAAGCGGATCTGGATGTTGCCGAGGCCGAACTTAGACGTATCCTTAGCAACGATCAGGTCGATCTGGCCGCAGTGCGACTCAAACTTAAGGAGGTTGAGGCGTTGCGGGCTGAAGAAACGTTGAGATCAATCGAGGCGGTCCTGCTGGCAATAAGTACGCTGAGTCACGAACAGCACATTAAGGTAATACTGCTGACAAAGCAAATATTGAAGCAGGAATTGCCGTCCGTACAATATAGATGATGAACTTAAAAGAAAAGTTCCTTAGCGTAAAAAGGTAAAATCATGAATAAAATACCAGAGATTGCTTCCCTGAATGAAGAGTCGGTCAAGGACTTGATTGAAATGCACCGCGTCTGTTATGAGTGGAGTAACGAATACGAAATGGTGAACGGTGTTCGAACGGCGACTGGCTATTCTTTGCGGTTATATGGTGATAATGTCGAACATAAAGCTGATGATGCCGAATCTGTACCTGTCCCCGGTTGCCCCGTGTGCCGGAAAACCTATAACGATATACTCTGTGTTGCCCACTGGATTCTGCCCAGGGATAGGCGCGAATCAATATACGAGATCGAACCCTTCGATTTCGCTTTCCATTTTGCCCCGAATCGGAGCTGGCGCGAGGAAATTGTCGTCACCATTCATATATTGCACCGCATTGACATAACTCAGCCAAAAGATGAATGCGAAAACCGTTGTCTGGCAGAAATGACCGCCAGTCTGAAAAAACTGGGCGTTTTGGAAGGGCGCGTGAATCGTGAGTTCGGAGAGCATCGCGGGAGTTTTTCTGACGGCGCAAAACACGCCGCCTGAGAATCCGCAAACCGCAGGGCACAAATGCTTTCTCCTCATTGTTCTGGACTTACTGCCGCGCAATGCTTCTCCCAACTCCGCATACCACTTGGGGTTCGTGTTGGCGAAAGGAGCAGTGAAGGCCGCGGATGTGGCCTGGACTTTAAAAGAGAGAATTGAAAAGTTCAGCCGCGAGGAACGTCAGAAATTTTTTTCCGCTTTGCCCGGATTTCATAATCGAACTTCGCTTACGCTCGGATACTCTAAAGGAGGTTTTAGCAAAAATGGACGAATGGATCGAAAACGGCGCGCGGCTTGCTTGACTAATCGACCCCAAAACAAAAAAAAGCCATGTCTATCGCCTCAACCGCGAACCGGAAGTGTTTGATAACCCAATGACAGTTCTGGGCGAGGATGCCCTACCCGGTTTCGAATTCGACCTCACCGAGATCTGGTGATCGAGCCCGCAGCGCAGCGGCAAAAGCTGTTGAGCCTGAGCCAAGTATCACCAAATCGAATGAGAATTGTTACTCAAAAGACTTTTCCCCTTTGTTTGCTTGAACCCCAGAGTGAACAGCTAATCGTTTCACGGCTTTGTTTATTTCGCCCAGACAGCAAGAGCCAGCGGGATTGCGTATTTCACAGGCACAGAGTTTTTCTTTGATAAATTGCGTGACTTGAGCCGAAACATTACTTTTTCCCGTTATTGCGATCTCTCGACGAAGATTTCCCTCCGTGAATCCGAAACAATAACATAGCGGACGATTGTCGCCTTTGGTTTTCGATGTAATCAATTTTCGAACATCGTCAGTCGTAAACACACTTCCGTCCGCAGAATAATAAACAACATCACAGTTCGCCGAGCCGCAGAATCTATATTCCGCATCGCTTACCGCCGGAAGTTTCTCGCTTTTAACTTGATGGACGACGGTTTGCTTTTCGACAATTCGTCCGATTTCGCCACAATTATCACAAGCCGTTTTTGCGACCTCGTTGACCGTTACGACACCGTTATTACAACAATCCATACAATTAAATTAGTTCGTAACCAGTTGCCGTGATGGTTTCTTTGATCTTTTCGACCGTGGTCAGCGCCGAGTCATAAACGACCGTCACGTTATGTTTTTTGTAATCGGCATCGGCTGAGATAACGCCGTGCAGTTTTCTTAACGGAGTTTCGATATGCGTCTCGCAGGCTTCGCACGTCATGCCGCGAATTTTAAGAATTATGGTTTTTCTCGTAACAGGTTCTTCGGTCACGGCGACCGGAGCGGATTCAACTGCCTGCGGACTCGGGGCAGTGATCGCCGCCGCGATGTAACCCAAATATGATGGGGAGAACGCAAATGCGACGATAACTACCGCACCGATCCACAGAAATATCTTGTTGATACGGCTGACAGGCTTGGTCGCACACGATTCGCCTTCAGCACATTCTTCCCGTCGAAAATAGACTCGGTAAAAACCATACGCCAATGCCGCGAACGCCACGCTTATCATATACGGCCGGGCTGTTTCAAAGATTGCCGCCGCTCCGAACGCACCGAGGCCAAAGAAAACCGCGATCAACGGCAGCACACAGCACAGGCTTGAGACAAATGCCGCAAACACCGCACCGCCGACAAGAACATTAGATTTTTCCATTACAAGATGCCTCGCTTACTTCCTTGATATTTCAATTGTGGTCAAAACGGGACACGCGGCGGCTTTGCCGTGGGCGTTCAATTCGCTTTCGCAGGCGGTGAGATGATGATTTAGGATGTTTTTGAAACCCTTCATCTTCTGCATCTTGCCTTCGAGTTCTTCAAGTTTTATGCGAATCAAGTCACGCACATTTCTACATTGATTCTCGCCACCGCCGGAAACAAAAAGCTGTTTTATGTCATCAAGGGTAAAACCCATTTCCTGCGCCTCTTTGATAAATTTGATCCGTTCTGCGGTCTCAACGGAAAAGACACGATAACCGCTATTCGTCCGCGCCGCCGTCGGCAGTAGTTTCAGCCGTTCATAATAACGAACCGTATCAACGCTAACATCCGCCAACGCCGCAATCTCACCGATCTGTACCGAGCCATTCTCAACCACAACCCAATCTTACACCCTTGAGTTAACTCTAGTGTCAAGCGGAAACATCAACTGTTTCTAAACCTTCTTCTGAACTCTTCTCAAACCTATGCCGACGAAAACCGGCCTCGTTGACCTCGCCGGGCTTGTCAAAAAGTACGTCAAATCTCTCTACCGAGCCGATTCGCCCCAATTCCAACAAATCAGCGGCTTCGAATTCACGCGTCCGAGATAAGTTATTCAAAAGCGGACTTTTGTTCTGCCAACGCGCCCTTCCGAAATCCGAAAGCGCTTCTCTGAAATTGCAAAGCGCCACTCCGAAAAGCCAGAGCGCTCGTCTGAAATCGCGAAGCGCCAATGCGAAAAGCCGAAGCGTTCTTGCGAAATCGCGAAGCGCTTTTTCATTTTCATGTGCGGATTTTACGAAACGCCGACATAGAACGCATAAGGGTGGCTCGAAGATCTTTATCGTCATGCAGTCGGTCGTCTGGACCTTTACGCACCAGACACAATTCATCAGGCATTTAGACCGTCTGGTATTTCAAACCAACTGTCCGGGCATTCTGACCTGGCAGGTTGACGACACACAGCCGCAAACCGAACCGCTCATGCCGGTCGGCGGTTCAATGGCAGGAGCACAACGATTTCAACTGATTATGAAAGATTTTCCGCTCGATGCCTGCCAGCTCCGTTTTCGTTTCCGCTGCACTCACCCGAATTGCGATTGCCGGAGCGTCTGCTGCGCGGATGAAACCTACCAGGTGCATTTTATTTAAACGAGGGGAAAACGAGCCTGCGCGATCGCGGCGCTGATCCCGTTATGCCCGCACCCCAAACACTAAACCGGATAGCTCGGACAATTCAACCGCGGTAACAGCCGCGAGAGTTTACTTTTTCAAATCGATGCCGATCCCGGACGATTTGCGATGGAAACTCAAAGAAACTGGTCGTTGCGCGTAAGCACGTTGACTCTTTAGCAGAGTTTGTGCTAACTATCTAACTTGCCGAAAAAAAGCGTGCGGATAAAAAGCAATAATAGAGAACTAATGAACGGGCGTCGAGCGACACAATTGCTTGCTCTGTTCATTTTGCTGTACGCATTGGCTGACGTGAGCGTGCTGCAAGCCTATTGCGGCAACGAGTCGATGGGTATTCCGCCCGATCACCATTCGGTTCTTCGGGCAAACGATTCGGCTCAAAGCGAACATGATACTTGCTCCGAATCGGGAAAAGCGGATTGTCGACAGACTCCTGACGAAAAAGAATACGACCATCATCACGAGTGTTTTTGCTGGCACCAGATCATTGTCGGATTCTACCATTTCAATCCCGTACTGTTTACCGAGTCGCTAAGAACTCAGCCTTCGGTTTCTTACGACGAGCAATATTCCGATTCAAGCCTGACCCATCTTTTCCGTCCCCCTCAGTTAGCTTAGTTCTTTCCAACGAAACGACAGCTCCCTTAGTGGCTTCGATTGCATGAGGGTAGCCGGATTTGCCAAACCAGTTTACCATAAAGGATTAAGTTATGAGAGTTCTTGTGGGAGAACGTGCCATCGGCGCGTTCCTGCTTGCCGTAGCTGTCTTGGCGAATACAAGTTTTGCTCAGACACCAATAGCATCAGTCAAAACGGTGTCGATTCGACCTAACGGCGAATCGAATGAGATGGAGCGACCTCTCGTCGCTTCGGTAATTTCGAATTACTACAATCAGACCGATGGCATTTCGCTTTCGGAGATCGTCAAACGCGCGCTCGAAAACAATGGCGAGATAAAGATCGCGCGGCTTGATATAGACAAGGCACGGGCCCGATTGACCCAAGCCCGGCTAAGACCAAATCCGACGCTCGAAGTTCAACAAACGTCGGGCCGCCTGGCCGGCTCGCCGGGTGACCACGAGTTAGGCGTCGAACTTTCCTTGCCGTTAAATCTTTATGGTCAACGAGGCCGCCGCATCGATCTGGCGAACGCTGAGATCACGTTGAAAGAAGCCGAGGTCGCCGCGCGGCAGAGACTATTGGCGCGTCAGATATTCGTAGCCTATGCCGAAGTCCTTGCGGCTTTGCGCGAGTTGCAGGTTTTGGAAGAGCTTCTCGAACTCGATACGCGGACCGTTCAATTCGTACAAATCCGGGTCAATGAAGGCGAAACGTCGCCGCTCGAACTCAATCTTTTACAAACGGAAGTTGAGCGTCTTCGAGCAAGGCGGCAGTTAGTCGAAGGAAAACTCCAGGCAGCCATCTCAAAACTGAAATTCTATGCCGGTGTCCCATTCGAAGAACCGTTGAAGATGCGCGAGGAAATATCGACGGCATCTATTCCTTTGCTTCCAGCTACGATCGAGACAAGCATTGCGGTCGGATTAAAGAACCGGCCCGAGATTCGTCTTGCCGAGCTCGACGAACAGCTTGCGGGTGCAGGTCTCCGTTTGATCCGAGCTCAAAGCGGACCGGATGTAACAGCCTTCTCACGCTACACACAAGGGCGTTCGACGATTGATTTGCCAGCCGGGACATTTCCGCAACAAGGCAATCGCAGTCTCACTTTCGGCGTGTCAATAGAGCTTCCCGTATTTAACCGAAATCAGGGAGCAAAGGCCGAAGCTCAAATCTCGATCCGTCAGGCGCAGGAACGTCGGGCGTTTGCCGAACAAGTCGTTAAAAACGAAGTCATAATGGCTTTTCAGAGAATCGAAGCCGCCAGGCGCGCCTTGTCAATCCTCGAAACCGCCGTTTTGCCGCGTTCACGCCAAAACACCGAAACCATTCGAAAAGTCTACGAGATCGGAGAATTAAGGATCACCGATCTTATCGTTGAACAACGCAGCTTACTGGACGCTAATCGCGACCTCACCGATACATTGACCGAACGGTACCGGGCTCAAGCCGATCTGTTTATCGCCCTCGGAATCACATTTGAGAATTAAGGAAAAACTATGTCGGAAACATTCAAACCAGAAGGAACTTTACATCACAAGGACGACGAGGCCGAACTTGCCGGTCTTGAATCACATTCTGATCGAGCTGATGCGGAAACCGAAATGGCTTCATCGCCGGGATCCCGTTCGATGCGGGCGTGGATCATAACGGCACTTGTTTTGGCACTAATAGGAATTGCCGCGGCTGCATGGATTTTGAGCAAGGGCCCGACAGCGGGCGATAAAACAGCAAGCGAAGAAAAAAAGGCTGAAAGCGGACAAACGGAGGATGAAACCGGAAAAGAAGTAAAGCTCGACCCAGAAATGCTAAATTCCGCCGGAATTCAAACAGAAACCGTAACGCAACGTCCGGCAATCGCAAAACTTTATGTTACCGGCGCGGTCGACCTCAATCCTGAAATGACCGAGATGGCAACGCCCTTGGTCGGGGGCAGAATTGAGCGGGTCTTTTACGGCGTCGGCGACTATGTCCAGCAAGGAGCTGTGTTAGCGACAATTTCCAGCCCGCAGGTAGCGCAGCTGCACGGGAAAATGCACGAATCCCGAACCCGTTACGAGTTGACGCAAAGAAATCTCGTCCGA
>CXWL01004738.1_pt1 | contig 63636 bp, 56 predicted proteins | sample 590931 | NCBI WGS metagenome assembly CXWL01 (sample SAMEA3498368, study PRJEB10139) | groundwater metagenome | biome: water well; material: biofilm material | place: Germany | collected 2015-04-27 | reverse complement strand
GCGCGCTCTTCGGCGCCTACGCGCGCGGCCTTGCGGCGGTAATGGTCGGTCAAGGCGTTGCGCACGATGGTGTAGAACCACGCCCGGACGGAGCCCTCGTCGCGCGGGCGGGCCCTGCTCTTCAGCCCTTTGACGTAGGCGGCCTGGAGGACCTCTTCGGCCTCGTCGTCGCTGCCCAGGCGCGCCCGGAGAAACGCAAGGAAAGCGGCCCGGTTCTCGACGAGTTCGGAGGGGATTATTTTGCGGGGCATAGACCGAGGGTACTCGAATTTTAGATCGGACGCAATGATGGGCGGGTTTGGTTCGAATATCGTCCTGTTCCCATCACCCTGTGCTCCGCGCCACTGCCCGCATTCCGGCGTTTAGGCGTCCGCACGGCGCGTGAAATCGAGGAGGAGAAGCAGGCGCTGCTGCCAATTCTTCTATTAGATGGGAACGAACGTGCCCCCAACCTCGACTGGAACGCGGAGGCTGTTCGATACGATGCAATGTTTCTTCGCCATATCGAGGAGCCGGGCGGCTCTTTCCGCGTCGCCGGAGCGTACGGTCACTGTCAGCGTGATGCGGGTGAAGCGCAAGCCCTCTGGAGTCTTGTCGAGGATGCCTTCCGCCCTGCTGTCATATGCGGAGTAATCCAGCTTCGATTTGGCTGCGATGGCGGCAAACGTCGTCATCAGACACAGGTTGGCCGACGCGAGCAGCAGATGCTCCGGGCTCCAGCGCTGATCGTCGCCGCCGAACTCGGGCGGCGGCCCCCCGGATAATGAGGGTCGTTGCCCGGCGCTTAGTTTTCCGAGGGGGCCTCCTTCGGAGGTCAAGTTCACTTCATAGCGGTGCGGGAATGGTGCATTCATGGTGTGCTCCGAATACGGGAGTTAACTGCTTAGCGCAACATAACGGCCACCGTCTAACCGGCGCGCTGTTGTAGTCTTTCTTTTTTTGCGAATTCGCTCTATACTTGCGCCTTATGGAACAAAACGAAGCTGCCGCGTTGCGGGCCGAGTTGAAAGCGTTGAGCGAGCGCATCGCTGCGGTTGAACTGCGACAAGGCTTTATCGCTAAACCGCACGCTGTCGCGGCACCGCAGGCCCCCAACACCGTCGAGGCGCAGGTTTCAGATAACCGTCTCGCCGGCAACGCTTTAGGCATCATCGCCGTCGTGTGCTTTATTCTGGCTGCCAGTTTCTTGATCAAGCTTGCCGTCGACTCAGGTTGGTTGACGCCGGCCCGACAGTTGGGACTGGCTGCCATGCTGGGAACTGCGCTGATCGCAGCCGGGCTCGGCAGCTCCAGGCGCGAGGCAGAGTACTCGGGCTTGCTGCCTGCGGCCGGCATCGTGATCCTCTATCTGGCTGCCTACGGCGGCAACCTGTACTACGGACTTTACGGCTCGTGGACGGCGGCGGTAGCGGCCAGTGTGGTCTCCGCGCTGGCGCTGCTTCTGTTGAGGCAGTTCCAAAGTGAGATTATCATGGGCGTCGCCGTGATCGGCACCTACGCCTGTCCCCTGCTGCTGCCTGTGCTCAAGGGGGCTTCGCTTGATTCGATGGTCTTCTTTGCGGTCTGGGACGCCGCTTTCGTTCTATGGGCGGCATGGACGAGCAACCGCTCGCTGCCGCTGATAGCTTGTTATTTGGCCATTGGGGTCTTTGCGGTCTCTTCTCCGACGATCGTCTGGAATGCTCCTCATAATGATCTAGCCAAGGCCGCGTTTTTTCAGTTCATCCAGTTTGCGCTATTCTTGGGCGGTATAGCCTATGCCTCGGTTCGAAATCGTCGACCGCTGACGGTCAGAGAAGCGTGGGCTTTCTTTCCCGTCCTGCTCTTTTTTTACTCCACGGAGTATTCTCTTATCACGCGCCTATCTTCCCAGTGGGCGCCTTGGACCGCGCTTGCTTTTGCCGGCATCGTCTACGCGGTTTATCTCCTCGCGGGCGAAAAATTGGCGCAAGATTCGCTCGAGAGCGCTCCGATGGTCAACGCCTTTGTCGCTGTCGTGCTGCTTCACGCGTTTTACCTGGAGCTTCTGCCCGACCGCTTCGGGCCCTGGTTCGCCGTCCTGTTGCTCGCGGCGGCGCCTGCTTTTAGAGGTTCGGTCGGTTCAGGCGCGCTTTGGCCGTTCGGCGTCGCCGCTCTTGCCGTCATCGCCATGAATTATCTGGCCACACTTTTCAGCGTCGGCGGTCGAGGGCTTTTGGAGGCCAGCGCCCTCAACCTCGGCTTTTGCGGGCTGATGATTTTTTGCGGATTGACTTCGCTCCGCGTCGAGGAGCGTCGATCGGGAGACGATCTACGGTTCTGCGCCTTGCTGGCCGCGGCCGCACAGGGGTTGATGGGTTTGCATCGCCTCGTTCAACTAGCCGATATAGGCGCGTATGAACGCTTTTGCGTGACTTCTTTGTGGGCGATCTTCGCCATCGGCCTGCTGGTCCTCGCCGAGTCCAGACGCGATCAACTGATGGCGAAGTCCGCCGTCTTTGTGCTCGGCGTCGCCGCGGGCAAGGGGCTGCTTTTCGACGTCTCCGCCAATCAGCCCGTAGTCCGAATTTTTTGCCTTTTAGCCCTGGGCAGCGCTCTTTACTTCGGCGGCTTGCTTCTTCGCAGGGCTGCCTCTTGGGGCAAGCTCGAGGGATCGGTCTAGTGGACTGGCACCAGTAGATCGCGGGATGAGTGCATCGCCTGCACCAGCCTTAGCGGCCGAAGATCAGGTAAATCACGACAAGAACGCTTAAAGGGACGCCCAGAAGCCAGGCGACTCCATACCCCACCACTCCGTTCTCGTTGCTTACCGTCTTGCGCATCGACGATTGCATCTTCGTTAGCAGGTTCATGGGATTTCTCCTCTCTTTCGAGAACCTGCCTATAATATACCTCCTGAAATGAGTCCTGACCTTGGAGAAAGTGTGACATTATGGTGTAGAAGCGCGGACTCTACGAGCGCGCCCTCGCAGAATTGGAGCTTCGGGGAGTACAGAGCGTGCCGCGGTAAGGTCTGGCCAGGCGTTAAGCGATAGCTTGTTCGACTTGGAGAAGGCGCATAAACGCCCCGAGCATCGGAAGAGAGGGCTTCCGCGATCCGACGATGAGCCGATGGATAGCCTGTCGGGACACATGCATTTGTTTCGCCGCTTTTGAGCGGTTTAAGACCCTGAGGTGAGCCTGTAGGATAGTGACCACGGCTTCATCATCTCCTTCAGCGAGCGCTTGCAATACCGCCTTCTTGATGAACTTTGGATCGCGAAGTTTTTCAGCCGGGTCGTAATCCTGTGCAGTCGATCCGGTCCGCAGTCTAAGCGGTTTCCCGAGCCAGAATGTTCCGCGCTTTTCGGATGTCTCGGTTTTGGCCATCTTTATCGCCCCCTAGCAATAAGAAAATTGCCCGCCCGTACTTATCGACCGTGTAAGCGAAATAAACGCGTACGCCATTTCTCCATCTTAGTTCGAAAAGACCTCCTTCCAGACTTTTGGTGTCCCCGAGGTGATCGTTATAGCGGATGCGGTCGAGTCGGTCATTGACGAGGGCCTGGAGCTTGTCCGAAAGCGAACCCGCCCATTCGTGGAACTCGGCGGTGACCCGAATATTCATAGTGTAGCCATATGGCTACACTTTGTCAAGGGTGTTTGGGCGAGGTCGGTCATATCTATATACGATTGGCCCCCCTAAAATGTTCCCTGTCTCTTGACGGCGGACGAAGAAAGCCTTACTCTCGTCCGATAGCCGTTCTCAAATAGGAGGCCGCCCTCATGATTCGTTCGCTCGCCTTGCTCGCCGTCCTTGCCCTGCCCATGTTCGCAGTTGCTTCGTCCGAGTATAAGCTGCGGGTCCCGCTGGGCCTCAAGGAGCCCGACGTTCCCGCGGATAACCCGATGAGCGAGGCGAAGGTCGATCTGGGGAAAATTCTCTACTTCGACAAGAGACTCTCGCGAGACGGCACCGTGTCCTGCGCCACCTGCCATGACCCCTCCAAGGGCTGGACCGACCAGTCGCCGGTATCCACCGGCATCAAAGGCCAGAAAGGGGGAGTCTCCGCGCCCTCCGTGCTCAACGCGGCCTACTATGAGTTCCAGTTCTGGGACGGCCGCGCGCCGTCGCTCGAGGAGCAGGCGAAAGGTCCCATCCAGAACCCCATCGAGATGGGCTTCACCCACGAGGAGGCGGTCGCGCGGCTGAAGGAGATCAAAGGCTACGCCCCGCTGTTTAAAAAGGCCTTCGGCGACGCCGCCATCGACATCGACCGCGTGGCCAAGGCCATCGCGGCTTTCGAGCGCACCGTGCTGACTGGCGACGCACCCTTCGACCGCTGGCAGGCGGGGGACAAAAAGGCCATGGTCGACGCCGCCGTTCGCGGGCATGCGCTGTTCAATGGAAAGGGCAACTGCGCCTTCTGCCACGACGGCTTCAATTTTTCCAACTCGGACTTTCACAACATCGGCGTGGGCATGAAAGCCGAGAAGCCCGACCTCGGCCGCTTCGGACAGACCAAGGAGGATAGGCATAAAGGCGCATTTAAGACCCCGACTCTGCGCAACCTGCGCTATACCGCCCCGTACATGCACGACGGCTCCGAGAAGACCGTGCGCGACGTCGTCGAGTACTACAACCGCGGCGGCAACAAGAACCCTTGGATCGATGGACGCGTCAAGGAGCTCAAGCTCTCGAAGGAGGAGGTCGACGACATCGTCGCCTTCCTCGACGCGCTCAACGGCGACCCGGTCGCGATCAAGGAGCCGCAGCTCCCGAAGTAGCGACGCTCAGCGACCGTTTCGGCGCCGACGGCGCGCGTCTGAGCGCCGTCGGATATGGATCGGTCTCATTAAAATGGCGCCTCTGCCGCGCTGCCGGTCAATGTGGGAGACTGCTCTCGGTTCTGACGCCGGGCGTCGTCTTGGACGCGGGGCTTCAAGTAGTCGTGCAGCGCGCGCGGGGTGTTGGAGCCCGAGGAAAGACCCTTCAAAAAGTGATAGGTGAAAATGCCGTGACCCTGCTCGTCGAGGCTGCCCGTGATCTCGGCGCCGGACGCGGCGGCGAGCACGACGATGTTCGCGGCGGTCGGCACGCTCTCATCGAGCTTGACGACGAGAGGGCGCGCGCCCTTGGCCAGCACCGAGCGCCCGCCTGAGCCCGAGAAACAGGCATCGAGCGCCACGATCACGCGCTTTGCTTTGAGCGTCGAAAGATCGGCGTAGAATTGCTTGAGCGGGTAGGCCGAGGTCGTCAAGAACATCGGGTCGGCGTCCCAGGGCACAAGGTATGCCTCTCCGCTGGTTGGGTCGGGGGCTCCGTGGCCCGAGTAGTAGACGAAGACCGTCGATTCAGGTTTGACGTTGCGCGGCAGCCATTGCTGCAGATAGCTGCGCAGCTTGGAGCCGGTCGCCTGCGCGCCCTCAAGCGCGATGATGTTGCGCGCGGGCACGCCCAAGGCCTCGAAATGCTTGCGGACGGTCCTCGCGTCGCGCGCGCCGTAGTCGGCCTTGGGCAGGGATTGGTACTCTTCGACGCCGATGACGAGAGCGAAATCGTCGGAGCGCTCCGCACCGCGGCGGACGGGCTGATCGACGTCGGAAAGCGGTTCTGTCTTGACGTCGAGATTGTCCGGCTGGCGGCGAGGCTCGGGCGTCCGGGCGCGGGCTGCTTCCTTTAGCAGAATCACCAGCTCGCGCTTCTTGAGAAGTTCCAGATACCCGACGGCCGTATTGCCGCCGTAACCCGCGTACGATCTGTCTTCAAGCGCGACCTTCGGGTCGGTTCCCCGCGAGTAAAGCAGCTTGACGCCCTCGATTTGGTAGTTCGAGGCGGCGTAATGGATGACATGGATGCCGTGGTCGCTGCTGCGGCCGTTTGGATCGGCGCCCGCGTCGAGCGCCTCGCGGGCGAGGTCGAGCCAGCCCCAGGCGAGCGCCGTGCACAGGGCGTCCGTGGCGCGCTGCTTGCTGCCCGAGGCGATGTCGGCGCGGACCTCTTGCTGCGAGCGGCGGGCAATGGTCGCCATGCAGCCGCTTACTCCAAGCGCCACCGCCGCCGCGCAGAGTCCGAAGACGAAGGCTCTCACAAGGCGAACGCCACTAGACGGTGAGAGAATGGCGATGATCATAACGTAATGTAGATAATCCAGACAGGCAGGGGAATATGACGTTGAGCAGGAGAACTGTTATCGCGCCACTGGTGCTACACCAACGGCCATAGAGACACTCAAATCGTGGCTGTTTCGTTGCTGCCACTTAAGCGGAATTTAAACGTTTGATAAGCATCCGATTTGCCGGTTCGGGTATCCTTTCGGCAGCACTTCAAGAAGCACGAAATGAGGAAGGTCTGTTTGGATCTGGAGCCCCACGTGATTGAGATACTGCGGCTGGCCGCGATGGTCGAGGAATCTAATGACGCCATTGTCGGAACGACGATGGAGGGCACTATCACCCATTGGAATCGCGCGGCGGCGCAGTTGTTTGGGTACACCAGAGATGAAGCGATCGGCAAGTCGGTGGGTATGCTGCTTCCGATGGAGCGTCAGACGACTGTTCCGACTTATATTCACAGAATGAGTCTCGGCGACGTCATCCGAAATGAAAAAGGTGTCTCTGTGCGAAAGGACGGGTCGCTGTTCGACTACGCCATAACGCTCTCCTACCTTCGAGATGGCGGCGGCGAGCCCAACGGGTTCGTGGCAATCGTAAGGGATGTCACCGGGAGTAATTTGACGGATGCGCAAGCGCGCCTCGTCACGGAAAGGCTAAGCCTTGCTGCGGAGTCCGCTCACCTCGGCATTTGGGACATCGACTTGGAGAAGAATTCCCTGAATTGGGACAAGCGAATGTATGAAATATTTGGAATCCGCCCGGAGGAGTTTGGCGGCGCTATAGAAGACTGGGAAAAAACCTTGCATCCTGATGATAAGCCAGTCGAGATCTCCAAATTTCAGGATGCCCTCGCAGGAAATGGCGACTACCATTCGGAGTTTCGAATCGTTCGGCCCGATGGACAAGTGCGCCGTATTGAGGCTCATTCCATCGTGCAAAGAGGCCCCGACGGCAGGCCGCGACGCATGATCGGCGTCAATCGTGACGTGACCGAGCGAAAGACCGTTGAACTCGAGATGGAACTTTTGCAGACGGCCATCGCGCAAACCGGGGAGAGCCTCTTCATCACCGACGTCAAGGGAAATATCCAGTTCGTTAACCCGGCTTTTGAGGCCTCGACGGGCTATAGCCGCCGCGAGGTGTTAGGGAAGAATCCGCGCATTCTCAAGAGCGGCAGGCATGAAGACGCATTCTACCTCGAATTGTGGAGGACGATTGCTTCCGGCCGAATTTGGAAGGGACGTTTGGTCAACAAGTGCAAGGACGGCTCTCTTCTGACCGAGGATGCCACGATTTCACCGGTTCTTGGGACCAACGGTACGATCACTCATTATGTGGCCGTTAAGCGTGACGCGAGCGAGCAAATTCGCTTGGAGGCGGAACTCCGCCAGTCGCAAAAGATGGAGTCCGTGGGCCGCCTGGCCGGAGGGGTGGCCCACGATTTCAATAACATCCTGACGGCCATCAACGGCTACGTCGGCTTTGCCCTGTCGGGACTGGCCGAGGGCGACCAGAGACGGGACGATCTCAATGAGGTGCTGCTCGCCAGCGGTCGAGCCACCCGACTCACCAGGCAGTTGCTGGCTTTCAGTCGAAAGCAGATACTCAATCCCGAGGTTCTGGACATCAATGCGGCGGTGGGCGAAAGCGTGAATATGCTTAAGCGCCTCATCGGCGAGGACATTAAATTCAAAACCCAGCTCGCCGCGCAGCCATGTCTGTGCAAAGTCGACGCGGGACAGATTGAGCAGGTGTTTCTCAACCTTGCGGTCAACGCTCGTGACGCCATGCCCAAGGGCGGGACTCTGACCATTGAGACTGAAATCGTGCCCACCACGGCGACCTTTACAGCAAGACATCCGGGGATATCGCATAGGACCCTGGTGTGCGTGACCGTGCGCGACACGGGATGCGGTATGAATGACGAGGTCAAGGCTCACGTCTTCGAGCCGTTTTTCACCACGAAGGAAATAGGGAAGGGCACAGGTTTGGGATTGTCCATGGTCTATGGGATCATTAAACAAAGCGGCGGCGATATCGAAGTGGAAAGCGCGCCCAGCCGCGGCACGACTTTTCGGATATATTTTCCACAAGTCATCATGGAGCATTCGAAAAAAGACAAAGACAAAGACAAGGATAAGGACGTCGTGTCCGGGGGCAACGAAACGGTTTTGTTTGTCGAGGATGAGGACGGCTTGCGTCGTCTGGGAGTTCGCGCTATGAAAGCCGCCGGATATGAGGTGCTGTCTGCCGCGGATGGTCGGGAGGCGCTCGCGGTCATCGAGCGGCAAGGCAGGGCCGTGGACTTGCTCGTCACGGATGTCGTCATGCCGGGCATGAGCGGGCGGCAATTGGCCCAGGCGATCGCATCAAAAAAGATGGTTCGTCGGACTCTCTTCATCTCGGGATTTACGGACGATGCCATCGTACAGCATGGAGTCCTGGAGCCCGGCTTGGCGTTTATGTATAAGCCCTTCTCGCCTGACGTGTTGCTTCGCAAGATGCGCGAGATTCTCGACGGTCCCGCTGATAAAGCCAGGGCATAGTATCGCGCGACAACGTGTGGAAGCTGTGTTGCACTGGAAGCGGGCGAGGGGCGTTTGGGGGCTTGCTTGAAGGCGCATTCGGCGAAGCTCTCTAAGCGCTGTCTGCGTTGGGCCTCCCATGGGGGCAAGGAGCATATCGACGAAGCTCTGTTGCGAGACATCGACGGCCCGGCGCCGAAGCCATAGCGGGCCGCTAGGAGCATCACAGTGTGATGGAGAAATTCTTGGCGAGACCGGATATGACGTTTGCCAATGCCGGATCGTTCTTTGAGCGCGCATTGTAAAGCAGCCAGACATGTTCCTTCATATCGGTGGCCGCGGAGTGCAGCTTGACCAACCGGCGGGCTTTTAAGTCATCGTTGATCGTCAGCGTGTCGATGATCGCCGCGCAGATATTCCAATGTCTGCAGGGAATCGGGATTTTTTTCATCGATAAAATATCCATCTTTGGATGAACTCGCCAAACTCGAAAGACTTCATTGATGAGCGAAGATTCCCGCGGTCGGAGAAGCTGCAAGCCCTCACCGGCGGCTAAGATATAATCCCCGCTGCTATGTAGCCCTCGCCGCGACAACAAAGCTAGTATCTGCCCGATGAATCGCTCGCGCCTGGGCTGGCCCTTGTTTGTGTGCCTGCTGGTCTTCGTCCTCAGCCCGTGGGCCTCGCCGTCCATCGCGCTGGTGCTCGGGATCGCGTTTGCGCTGACGTGCGAGCATCCGTGCGCGGGCAAGGCGCGGGCCGCGGCCAAGCCGCTGCTGCAGGCGGGCGTGGTGGGGCTGGGTTTTGGCATGAACCTGCACCGGGTTCTCCAGGTGGGGGCCTCCGGCGCGGCTTATACCGCGGGGGGGATCGCGTTCTCGATGGGCTTGGGGATCCTGCTCGGCCGTCTGCTTCGGGTGCGGGAGACGACGGCGTATCTGATCTCCACGGGCACGGCCGTCTGCGGCGGCAGCGCCATCGCGGCGGTCGGGCCGGTGCTGGGCGCCGACGAGGAGGAGATGTCGGTGTCGCTGGGCACGGTGTTCGTGCTCAATGCCGTCGCACTTCTGATTTTTCCGGCGGTGGGGCGGAGTCTGAGACTGACGCAGGAGCAGTTCGGGCTTTGGGCGGCGCTTGCTATCCATGACACAAGCTCGGTCGTGGGCGCGACGGTGAAGTACGGCGCCGCGGCGCTGGCGGTGGGCACGACGGTCAAGCTCGCGCGCGCGCTGTGGATCGTGCCGATGTCCCTGGGCACCGCCGCTTGGCGCCGGTCCAAGGCGAAGGTCCAGTGGCCCTGGTTCGTTCTCTTTTTCGCGCTCGCCGCGGGGCTCAACACGTCGCTGCCCCATCCGTTTTGGGCGACGCTCAACGCCCTGGGCAAGATCTCGCTGACCGTCACGCTGTTCCTGATCGGCAGCGGGATATCCGCGGGCGCCTTGCGAAAAGTCGGAACCCGGCCCTTGCTTCTGGGGGTGATCCTGTGGCTGGTCGTCTCCTGCCTGTCCCTCGGATTGATCGTCTCCGGAGTTATCCGCTAAAATGAGGTGTTCCTTATGATTTGCCGCTCAATTGGCAACGGTTCCTGCAAGACCCAACTCCTGGTTTCCCCTAAGACCAAGGAGGTCGTTCTCGTCGATCCCCTGCTGGAGAAAACCGCGGACTACCTAGACTTGCTGCGCAAGGAGGGACTGAAACTGGCCTGCGCGATCGACACGCACACCCATGCCGACCATCTCTCCGGAGGCCTGGATTTGCGCGAGAAGACGGGCGCGGCTTATATCATGCACGCGGCCAGCCGATCCAACTGCGTCAGCCGCCGCGTCGAGGACGCAGAGACCGTGGGCGTCGGCGACATCTCCGTGAAATTTCTGCACACCCCCGGCCACACGCGCGACAGCGTGAGCCTGCTGTTGGGCGACCGGCTCTTAAGCGGCGACTTTCTCTTCATCGGCTCCTACGGAGCCGGACGCCTCGACTTGCCGGGCTCCGACCCCGCGATTCACTTCGACAGCCTCAAGAAGCTCGACTCTCTTCCAGACTCGCTGCTGCTCCTGCCCGCCCACGACTACCAGGGCCTTGAGCAGTCGACCTTGGGCGCGGAGCGCAAGGCGAACCCCGTGCTGACCCCGCGCGGTCGCGAGGAGTACTTGAAATGGTGGGCGGCGAAGACGTTCGGGCCCAGTGATTGGATGAAGGAGGTGGTGGCGGCCAATCTCCAGGGCGCGCGGGACCCCCGCGCCGTGCTCATCCCCAAGGAGAACGCGGCCTGCGCGTGCGCGGCCGCGCCCGCCGTCGGCGCGCCCCAGCCCCAGATCTCGGCTGCGGACTTAGCCCGCAACCTCGAGCGCGCGCCGGGCTCCGTCGTGCTGCTCGACGTGCGCACGCACGAGGAATACAACGACGAACTGGGACACATCGCCGGCACCGTCTTGATCCCGGTCGACGAGCTTTCCGCGCGCGTTCGCGAAGTGCCTCCAGGCGAGGTCGTGGTCATCTGCCGCAGCGGCAAGCGCGCGGCCCGGGCCGCCGCGATGCTCAGCGAGGCCGGACGCGACAAGCTCTGGGTGATGACCGGCGGCATGATCGCCTGGAACGAAGCCCATCTGCCGACGGCCTAAGATATGGCGCATCCCACATGCGCATCCTCGAGCATCAAGGATTAGGCGCGCATTCGAAAGCGACGTACTGATATTCGTCCATCTCGAACGTCGCTTTGTTGCCGATGGGCATCGACGCGCCGAACTTGCTGCGCGGACCCTCGGTCGTGACGGCGTATTCGCCGCCGCAGAAATTGCGCATCTGCTTTTCGGCGTCTGAACGCCGCGCCTTCTGAAAGGCTTTGGGGCCATTGGACAGGTAGCGGATGACGCCGCCGCGTCCCTGTTTTTCCTGGCCGATGGTGAATGCTTGGATCTTGTCGCCGTGCGTTTCCAGCATGTGAGCTTTGCATCCTGCGCCGAGCGCGGCCAACACCACGAGACCTAAGAGTCGTTTAATCATAGCCCCAAGGGTAACTCGATATCGCGCAAAATGCAACGGCATGGCGACCGCCGTTGTCAGGCGGCGATGGAATGTGCGACGATTGCCCGGCGATGAAAACAGCCTCCAAGTTCGCGATGCTTATCCTGCTTCTTGCCTTCAGCGCCTGCGCGAAGGACAGCGGCGGGAACTCGGTCTGGCTGGTCGTCAAAAACGAGACCGGACGAGCGATTCGCGACTTCACCCTCGATTATGGAAGCGCCTCGTTTCAATACGCTATCTTCGATTCCGGATCCACTCAAGGCGGGTATGCTCGGGTGCGTGACCGCCAGCCTTTATCGATGTCCTACACGGATGATGCCGGCGCTAGGCAAGCGCCCAAAATCGACGCCGTCCTAAGCCCGGAGATGATCGGGAGCGTCGTAACACTCACGGTGCGTGCCGACGGTGCTGTCGTCAGCGAAGTCCAGGCGCGCACCGGAGCGCCGCCCCGAGGGGCGCGGATCGAGGATTATGCGCCGTGGATCATCGGCGTGCTGGCTTTGCTGCTGCTGCCGCCGACGATCCTATTTATCCGCAAAGCCAAAGCGGCGGCGGCCGACGTTCCGGCGCGGGCGAAGGCGTTTTTTTCCAATCCCGTCCTCGAGGGGGCGGCGGCTTCCTTGGGGTTGGTCAAAAAGATCTGTCCTGTGCGCATGTTCACGATGGATCCGTCCCATCCGGAATCCTGGCATGAAGGGACGCTCAACGGCCGAATGATCGGCCTGCTCGACTCGGGGCGCTTGTGGGTGGGCTCGCCCGATCAGGCGACTATGTGCGCTTTCGGGCGCGCGAACGCGCAGGCGCCCTTCGTCGGCCGAGACTTCACCGAGCGCGACGACAGCCCGTTGCTGAGCGACGGGGAGATCGCCCGCATACTGGCCCAGATGTCGTCGGCTGTCATGAACGTGGGCGTTCTGGGGGATGCCGTCGAGGCGGAATTTAATTGGAAGTCGGCCACGCCGGAGAGTGTGGCGTCGGACGCGAGGCTTTTGTCATCGCTGAGGGATCGAGTCGTTTCATTCGATCCGCCTTTGGTGCGGGCCGTCATGCACGGCGACTCGGAGACGGTGAGCACTTTGATCCAAGCCAAGACCGACCTCGAAGCGATGACGCTGGGTTTCGTCAACGCGGTGACCGCGGCCGCGACCGCGGGGCGAACCGAGATCTTAAAGGCGCTTCTCGCCGCGGGCGCCAAAGCCCTGCCGGAGTACGGTCGTCCGCTGCACCAAGCCGCCCGCGCTGGGCACTTGGAGGCGGTGCGCGCGCTGTTGGATGCGGGCGTCGCCGCAGATCACGACGACGGCTGGGGCGGCACGGCTCTAATCGAGGCCGCCGTGGAGGGACGAGAAGACGTCGTCGCTTTCCTCCTGTCCCGCGGAGCGAACCCGAACGCGCGCAATAAGGACGGCGGCACTGCTTTGGGCTATGCCCGGCACGGGGGCCATGCGCGAGTCGTCGAACAGCTTAAGGCTGCAGGCGCGAAATGATCGGAGGACGCTTCATCGTGATGGGCGTCCCGGAAACATTGGACGCGTCCGCGCGCCGGACGATCCGGGATGTGCAGCCCGGGGGCTTCATCCTGTTCGGCCGGAACATCGGGCTGCCGCCGATACCTGATGCGCAAGGACGGCGCGGCGTCCCCGGCTCGCCGCTGAAGCTGCACGCGCTGATCGAGGAGCTGAGCTCCTTGGTCGAGCACAAGCCGGTGGTGTGCATCGACCAGGAAGGCGGGCGCGTGTCGCGTTTGCGCGGGCTGCGAGGCGGCGTCGAGCCGCCCTCGGCGCGGAGCCTGGCCGCGCGCGGAAAATCGGAGCGCCCGAAGAGTATCGCAAACGCCAGAAATAATGCGACGCACCGAGGTCGTTGAGCTGCGACCAATTGATATGGAACATGGCGCGCAATGAGTGTACTTAATAGATCCGGAACAGAAGAAAGGCGTTGGCCACGACGTCGAAATTCGTCTGTCCCGAGCGGGTCGCGCTGTCTTTGAGGATGAAGACGTAAGGCCCGAGGTCTAAACCGGCCGACAGACGGCTTCCGAATCGCCGCTCGATGCCGACGAACGCGCCAGGTGCGGCTCCGGAGACTTTGTAGACGTCGCCGGCCGCGCGCGCGTTGACGTATGCCAGCTCGACGCCCGCATAGGGGTGATAGATGCCGGTCATTCGAAAGCGCTGGATGCCGCGCAGGCCCGCCACGCTGGTCGTGACCGTGCCCACGGCCGAGGCCTGCTTTCCGGTCAGGTAGCGCAGCTCGAGACGGTGGCCGCGTCCGAAGTCGTAGTCGAGCTGTCCTCCCAGATAGTTGATTCCCACGCCGAGTTCCGCCGCCGCCGCGGGGACGGAGCAGAAAAGCATGACGAACGTGAGGGCTCTCATCGCGTGAAGATCTTGGCGTTGCCGTCGAAGGGCTCGAAGGCGTTCGTGCTGCCGGGGAAATATTGGGCTTTGAGCGTGCGATTGTCGAGCAACTGCACCATGAACAGGCCGAACGAGGCTGCTCCCGAGCGGTTGCCGTTGTTCGGGTCCCAGTGCCATAGCTGATATCCGTAGGCGCCGCTGGCGACGGTGATGTTGGCCGGCGCCTGCGCGCCGGCATGGACCATCCATTCCCCAAACGCTCCGAACGCCTGCGCCCCATGCTTGCCGCCGAAGACGATGTGGATCGCCGATGAATAGACGTTGCCGTAGGCGATAGTGAGCTGCTGGTCCCAGGCGGCCGGTCCCATCCAATCGGAGGGCGCGCCTTGCGCGATCCAGCCGCCCTGGACCGTATTGGCGACGTCGTAGCACATCACGCCGTCCTTTGAATTGGAGCCGGCGTAGTCGGGGGTCTGGCGCGTGACGAGGCCGTACAGCGTCGTTTGGAGGGGGGCTTGATAGTACTTGAGCGGGGCATCCGCGTTGGCCGAGCCGCCGTAGTGCGATCCGTCGATGAAGGGCTGGGTCACGCTGAGATTGAGGACGCCGAAGTCGACGGCCATCTGATGCCAACCGCCCGTTGTGCCTAGCAATTGGCCTGCCGTGACGGGGATGCAGACGTTGTTCCACCCGAAAGGAAGCGGACCGGCTAGCGCGGCGATCGACGCGTCGAGAGAGCCCACGTGATCGTAATAGCTCGAGAACGTCGCGGTGTGAGCGAAGGAGAGCTTGTATTGGAGACTGGCGCCTTCTTGGTAGTAGTAGATGCCGGTGATATATCCGTCCGCCGCGGCGTAGATGTTGTAGTTGACGTTGAACTTGCTCGGATCGGGGTCGCTGGGATCGACGTAATAAAAATAGATGTGGCCGGTGGGCAGCGTGTGACCCGGCGGGCTAAAATGGCCGAGGGGCTCGATGTATTTGATGTATGCCGGGCTGATCGGAGAAGTCGTGAAGACGGTTGTTCCGACCGAGGTGAGGGAGCAGCCTTTGGCCGCGGCGGCCTTCTCGACGGTCTTCTTGGCCGCGCGCGCCGCGCCCGCTCCCAGACCGAAGCTCAGCGCGCCCGCGGGCAGCGCGCGCAGGACGATGAGGGCGGCTAGGAGGACCTTTCGCACCCGTCCCCAGTGTAGACGGTTTTCGCCGGCGCCGCCATGAGACTTTGGTTAGCGGGCGGGCAAAGTGAAGTGGAAGCGGGCGCCCTTGTTGGGCTCGCTCTCGGCCCAGACGCGCCCGCCATGACGGCCCACGATGCGCTTGACGATGGCCAGGCCGACGCCGGTGCCCTCGAATTCGTTGCCGTGCAGGCGCTGGAACACCCCGAACAGGTTGCCGGCTTTGCGCATGTCGAAGCCGGCGCCGTCGTCCTGGACCCAGTACAGCAGCTCGCCGTTGCCCGTCTGGCCGCCGACGGTGATTCGGGCGGATTTCTTATCGCCGGTGTATTTGAGGGCGTTGGCCAGCAGATTGGTCCAGACCTGGCGCAGCAGCGCGACGTCGCCTTGCGCCGGAGGCATCTCTTCCATGATGAATTCGACGTCCGGACGCCGGCCGGGGAGAAAGTTGAAGACCTCGCGGACCAGCGCGTCCATGTCCACGGGCCTCGGGCGCAATTCCTGTCGGCCCATCCGGGAAAAGGCCAGCAAATCGTCGATCAGCTGGTTCATGCGGCCGGCCCCGCTGCGCACTTTGCCGAGTAGGCTCAACGCTTCTGGATCCAAGTTTTTGCCGTAATCCTCCGCCACGATGCGCGAGAACCCGTCTATCGTGCGCAGAGGCGCGCGCAAGTCGTGGGACACCGACATGTTGAAGGTGTCGAGTTGCTCGTTGGCCGCTTGCAATTCGGCGGTGCGGTCCCGCACTTTGAGCTCCAAGTCCTCGTTGGCTCGTTCCAGCGCCATCTGCGATTGGTCGCGCTGCTCCTCGGCATCGGAGATGCGCACGATCTGGCGCCACATCCAATCGGCCTGGCGGTCGTGCACCGCCCGGTCGTGGGTGTCCAAGAGAATCTCCGGCGGAACGTAGAACAGGTTGTCCTCGTTGAGCCGCTGGCCGATGAACAGGGAGCGGTGGGTCAACAGCGCGTCGCGCACCGCCCGGCTGGGGACGGTGTCGCGGTGGTATTGGCAAACCCCATTGAGCGGCCTGTCTTTGAACAGCTGGTCCAATTTGGCTTCGTACTCCCGCAGACGGTCGAAGTTCTGGTCCTCTCCCAGTTCCCAGCGCATGTCGCCGCTGGCGCACAAGCCCTCGAAGCCGTCGCGCACCGCTTGGTCGATGGCCGCGCAGAGGCCTGCCACCATGTCGTCCGGGTCGAAGCGTCCGTTCTTGAGGTGGCTGCGGTCGCAGGAGAGCACCAGGGCGCCGCGGCTTACCTCCTTGACCACGTCAACATCCGCAGCGCTGAGCGCCTTGCGCAGCATCTCGACCATGTCCGGGGCGCCTAAATACATGCAGCGGCGGTTGCGCTTGAGGCCGTCCAACAGCAGGGGCACTACGATCGGCAGCTGCTCGGAGGGATGACCGTCGTAAATCAGGCACTTGTGGCGGCTGACTTCGTGCTCGGCGACCGCGGGCATAAGCGGTAGTAAGTATAGGGCTAATACTGATTTTTGTCCAGGCCTAAACGAAGCAAACGAAGTGCCGTCTAAAATCCGCTTTTGGGCAGGTGGCGACGCGGGTCCAGGGCCACGTTGGCGCGCCGCATCTCGAAATGGACATGCGGACCCGTGGAGTGCCCTGTGGATCCCAACAAGGCGATCACTTGCCCTTGACCCACAGTCTCGCCGAGGCGGACCTTCAGGGATTGGTTGTGCGCGTACAGCGTGGTCATCTTCGAGTCGTGGCGGACGATGACCACGTTGCCGTAGCCGTGCATGCGGTTGTCGGCGTAGATGACCCGGCCGACCGCGGACGCGTAGATGGGCTCGCCCTCGTCGGCGGCGATGTCGAGGCCCTCGTGCGGCCTCTTCCAACGCCTGCCAAACTCGGAACTGACGATCCCGGCGCTGAGCGGCCAGCGGTAAGTGCCCTTATAGGCGGGGAGCTTCGGATAGCGGCGGCCGATGAGGCGCCGCACCTGTCCGGACTGGAGATGTCCGCTGTCGTGGTGTTTCTTGTAGAACGCCGCTCGCGCCGCGTAATAGCCGACGTCCTTGACGATCGTCCCGGCGATGACGACCGTGCCGACTGCGACCTTGGTGGCGATCTTGGCCGTGCCGTAGGTCAGCTTCGCCGTTGTCTTGATCACTTTTCCGGTGGTGCGGCAGGAAGCCAACAGCAAGACGGCGGCGATAAGGGTCCAGGCGCGACGAGTCATGAGGACAAGGATAATGTCCTGGCGCGTTCCTTGCAAGGTCGTTGCCGGGCAACGTACAATCGGGGCATGAAACGAGCCTCTTTGAAGTCCCGCCGTCCTGCCGCCGGTATTCCCGCCGTTTTAGTCGCCACGCGCAAGGGCGCCTTTATTCTGAAAGGCGACGCTCAACGCCGGACCTGGAAGACCTCCGATCCCATCTTCCTCGGCCACATGGTCCACCACATGGTTCAGGACCCACGCGATCCGAGCGTCATCCTCATCGCCGCGCGCACCGGTCATCTCGGCCCCACGATCTTCCGCTCCTCCGACGCGGGCAAGTCTTGGACGGAGGCGGCGCGGCCGCCCGCTTTTCACAAAGCTCCCGAAGGCAAGACCGGCCGCGTGGTCGACCACGTCTTTTGGCTGACGCCCGGGCATGCGTCCGAACCGGGCGTGTGGCTAGCGGGCACTTCTCCGCACGGTCTTTTCCGCTCCGAGGACGGCGGAAAAACCTGGGAGGGCGTCGACGGCTTCAACGAAAATCCCGAGCGCCCGAACTGGTGCGGCGGCGACCCGACGCCCGACGGCCCCAAGACCCATTCGATCAACATCGATCCCCGCGATAAAAACCACATCTACATGGGCTTTTCGAGCGGCGGCGTCATGGAGACGACCGATGGGGGCGCGACTTGGCGGCATCTGATCAAGGGCCTCGACGTCGTCGGAGGCTTCGACGGCGGCGATCCGCGCGTCCATGATCCGCATTGCGTTCGCCTGCATCCGGCCAATCCGGACCGGCTGTACCAGCAGAATCACTGCGGCATTTACCGCCTTGACCGGCCCTCCGAGAAGTGGATACGCATCGGCCGCAACATGCCCAAACAAGTCGGCGACATCGGCTTTCCGATGGTGGTTCATCCGCGCAATCCCGATGCCGTCTGGGTGTTCCCGATGGACGGAACAGAGGCCTGGCCGCGCACGAGCCCGGACGGCAAGCCCGCGGTTTATGCGACCAAGGACGCGGGCAAGAGCTGGAAGCGCCTCGACGGCGGTCTGCCCAAATCCAACGCTTGGTTTACGGTCAAGCGCCAGGCCATGGCGGCCGATGATCGCGATCCGGTGGGCCTTTACTTCGGCGCGACGCACGGAGAGGTGTGGGGGAGTCGGGATGAGGGCAGGTCGTGGTCGCGTTTGACCGCCTATCTTCCCCACATCTTCGCCGTCGAGACCGCGAATTTGCCGCGCTGATGCGCGTGATCATTCCGTCTTCTCTGCGCTCCTACACGGGCGGACGATCCGAGGTCGAGGCTGCGGCGCCGACGGTGTCCGACCTGCTCAAGGAGCTCGACTGCCGCTACCCGGGATTCCGTTTTCGCGTGATCGATGAGCAGGACGCGCTGCGTCCGCATATCCGGGTCTCGGTTAATTCCGAGGTCATCGTTGATCTCGCTATGCCTCTGCGACCTGAGGATGAGGTGGCATTGATCCAGGCTTTCAGCGGCGGCTGATTTGCAATAACTGTTGGCGCCAGCAGTCAAACCATCGCACAAGCCATGTTTCCTGATGGTAAAAAATTATTAAAAAATAAGCGTATGTACTTGAATTCGGCGCGTTCTCCGGCTACCCTTAGGGTATGGTTATCAGCACCCTATTTCTCGCCGCCGGCGTGGCCTTCGCGGGATCCCATAAAGCCGAGGTGCGGCATTCAGAAGAGACTTTGCGCGTCATGCTTCTGAATCTGCGCCAAAGCCATGCGGCGCAAGTGCGCGACACCGTGCTCGGGGCCGGCGAAGAGTTGCGCGACTCCGTGACGGCCGGAGCGGGAGTCGATAAGCACCGGCTTGTCGCCCGACTTCCAGGAATGGCCAAAGACCCTTTCAACATCTGCCGCGACCTCGAAGGCTGCCGCGAGGCGCCGCTGTCCCTTCATGTCGAGGACTTCACTTTGATCGATGACGCCTTTGTCGCTCTGGCTCGGCCGTGGTTTAAGCTGCAGCAGGCGCGGGGCAAGGCCGTCGCGGTGAGCGTCGACCCGGGCAGCGGCGTGCAGCTCAAGCTCGAGGGCTTGCGCAAGCAGCCGGTCGTGACGTTGACGGCGTCGCCGACGCCGACGGGCGGTTTCGACGTGGCGCTCGAGGAAGGAACCGAGGCGGCTGCGACGTACGCCGCCGAACGCGCGGCCGTATTGATCGTCGCCGACCCAGGTTGATTTATCCACAGACTTGGTCCAAACCAAGTTTGTGGATAAGTCATATACTGTGTCCAACGTGACCATCGCGACGATCCAATTCTCGAAGAAGGACGCGCAGAAGTTGTCTTCGATTAATTTGCGGAAAGTCCAAGCCGCGATGAAGCGCGACGGGGCGGTCGCTTTTGAGGGGCTCTTTTCCATGAGTCTGCTCAAGAAGGCGCGCCTGCACGTCCAGCGGCGCCATGACTCCGGGCAATTGCGCAAGCGAGGGCTTGTCCGCGACATCGGCGGCCGGTACGCCGCCGTCCTGCCGTTCGAGGGTCCGTTTTTGCAGCCCGCGTTCTACGCGAATCCCCGGCTTATCGAGATCATGAAGGCTTTGCTGGGAAGCCATCATTGCATCGGGAGCCTGGAGGCGGTGATCTCTCTGCCCGGCTCCAGCCGGCAGCATCAGCATATCGACGGGCCGGTGCGTTTTGACCGGATCGTCGGCAAAACGAAAAGCGGATTTTCGGGGGACTTGTCGCAGCTCCCGCCCTATGCCGTCACGTTGTGCGTTCCGCTGTGCGACATCGACGAAGACAACGGTCCCACCGCCATTTGGCGCGGCTCGCACCGGATCGCTCTGCGAAGCAAGTTTCCTAGCGAAGCGGAGATCGGGCGCACGTTTCCTGTCGAGCACATGAACGGCCGTTTCGGCCGCTCCTTCCTGTTCGATTTCCGCACCTTCCACGGCGGAATGCCTAATTATTCTCGTGAACCTCGCCCGCTGCTGATGTTCGTGTTCACGCGCAGCTGGTATCGCGACCCGAACACGGCCGAGGTCTTTCCCAGCGTGGTTATCTCGCCGCGGAACTACGGCAAGATGTCCGAGCGGCACAAATACTTGTTCATGCTAGCGCCGGCCGCACGTCGTCCACTGTGGGAAAGCTAACTCGGTGGCAGCCTGGCCTAGCGTTCGACGACTTCGAGAAAATTGAGGCCCTTGATCGTCTCCGACTGAAGCATCGGCCTCATGAACTCGACGGCGTCCATGTCCACGACCTGCTTCTTGCCCACGGACGTCGCTTGCCGCACGAGCAGGCGGCCGTCCTTGCGTATCATCAGGACTTGGTGGGAGACATTCATGCGGGTGCCGATCGCCTTGAGGAGGTCCCAATTGGGCCGCACGACGTTGACGACGGCTCCCGAGGGGATGCGGTCGAGTACGTCCGTGTCGACCTCGCCGTCCGGGGCGAAGATCGCATCGAGGGCGACGTAAGGAATGCTGACCATTTCGGGCTTGATGTCTTGACCGACGGATTCATGCTTAGTCTTGCGGTACCAGTTCGCCTTATCGATGAGAGCCGTCGCCGTTTTGACGCCGGACTTGCCGGCGACAGTCTGTGTGATATCTTTAAGAAAGCCGGCGGCGATGTTGTTCGGGTTCCAATCCGCGTCGGTGAAATGGTTGCGCGCGACGTAGGACACCGTGCCGTCCTTGTAGCGGATGAGGTTCATGAGCCTTTCGAAGTCCGCGAAATCCTTGGCGAGGCTCAGGGCCATGACCGTTTCCACGAACGTGGTGCAGTCGAACACGTCGAAACGATACAAGGGATCCTTGTCGTACTCGCCGGAGGGGCCTTCGCCCAAAGGGCCGAGGACATAGGGGCGGCCCAGGAAATGCGCGCTGACGTCTTCTATCCGGCTGGCGAGAGGAGCCGGGCTGCCGATTTGGGGGATCGTCGAGGCGCAAGCCAAGGAGCCGAGAAGAAGGAACGCGAGGGTCGCCGCTCGGATCATGAACCTGATTATAGGTTTTTCACCCGAGCTGAGATCGACATGTGTTTTAGGATACAGGCTTATATGCTTAAGCATATGGAACTGTTTCCGGGAATAGTTCCATATGGTTTAAGATATATCGAAGACTTCTTCGGTGGCGCAGTTTGCTGAAAACACGGAATCCATGTCCGTAACGGCTTGAGAATATTTTGCGAGGGCTGCATCGGCTCGAGCCATGTCCTGACTAAAACCAGGCACGGCTGAAAGCAGAATAATCAGGATTAATGACTGCATTTGCTCATCTTATCAAAACCGTCGTAGCGAAAAGATGACGGCTTTGGTCCAATGAATTTGACAAAAAATTGGTGGTTTTCATCTGTTATCCGGCTGTACACTGTGATCGTCAGCGGTCGAATCCAGCGCTCAGGGGGGCGGCATGCGCACGAAAGTCGACGACAGGCCAAAGATCGTCATCATCGACGATGAAAGCGACTTCTTGACGGCGATGGAGCGCTCGCTGAAGCCGCTATACCGGGTCACGACCCTTTACGGCAGCGAATGGACGTACAAGCAGGTCGCCGCTTTGGAGCCGGACTTGATCCTGCTCGACATCCACATGCCCGAGCAAAGCGGGTTCAACGTGTGCCGCGACCTGCGCGCCGATCCCTGCTTCGCCGATATCCCGATTCTCTTTATGACCTGCTCCACGTCGGATGAGGACTACAGGCGGTATCAAAAGGCGGGAGGCACGTGCTTCGTCAATAAGACGATCGATCGTCGGCACCTGCTCGAGCTCTTGGCGAAGGAATTGGCTCCCCGGCTGGCGCACCATTAGCGCCGCTTAGGCGCCGAGGGACAGGCGGACGGTCGTTCATCTTTTCGGACCGGGGCTTTTCTTTTTCCTGTTTAGGGGCTAAGCTAGGGCCATGACCAAAATCGATGAGATGCTATTGGCCGCCCAGCAGGGCAAAGCGACGTCCGATGACTTCTACAACTTATTCTTGAACAGCGAGATCTTCATCCCGCTCATCGAGCCGCCCGATCCGGCCGACCCACGATCCATCAAGCCGATCCTTATCGAAGCCGACGGCAAAAACTATCTCATGATGTTCGACGCGGAGGAGAGGCTGTCGGCGTGGGCCAAACGGAAGATCGACTTCGCCGCGCTGTCCGGCCACGGCATCGTCCAGATGATGGACCCTTCGATGTCGTGGATTTTGAACGTGGGCACCGAGCACATGAAGCAGTTCGTGCCCGAGGAAATCGCCTGGCTGAAGGAGTCGATCGCGCCATCGCTTTGATGGGCCACACCAACTGCGGGATGTCCGGCTTGGCTACGCGGCGCGGGGCCTTCCCTTCCTGTGACTGAAGTCATGTCGATGGAGGCTGACTGCGAGTCTATACTTATCCCTTGAGACCTAAAAAGAGTTCTTGGCGGATCTCCGGCTTCACGCTCATCGAATTGATGATCGTCGTCGCCATCATCGGCATTTTGGCCGCCATCGCCATACCTAAGTTCGCCGAGCTGATCCGAAAGTCTCAGGAAGGCGCGGCCAAGGGCTCACTGGGGTCCGTTCGCTCAGCGATCTCGATCTATTACGCCGACAATGAAGGCAATTTCCCGGCCGACGATCTCGCTTCGCTCGTCCTCAATGGGAAATATCTAGCCGCGATTCCGCCGGCCAACGCGCCCTCCTATCACGCGCCGAGCCAGGGGGTTTGCGTGTCGCTGCTGNNCCCGCGGGTTACGACGCCCAGTTGGGGCCTTTGTGGATATATTGGGAGCAGGAGCAGCCTCCCATGTTGGGTGTTTCCCGCGCGAAGGGCGAGTTTTGGCTGAGCTGCCAGCACACCGACACGAAAGGCACGGTGTGGACCAGCTACTAGGCCGGGCCCTACGGGCCCGGCACAGACGCAGTTAAGGAAAGCTTCATAGCGTCTAGCGCCAGATCGTGCGGGAGGACGGCGGCTCGGGCGAGGGGTCCTCGATGACGGTGAAGTCGATGCGGCCCAGCTCCCGCTCGTCCGAGGTCTCCACGCGCACGCGCCAGCGGCCCGGCATGTAGCGGCTTTTGACGCTTTCCGCGCGAAAGCCCTCGTCGCGTCCGCCGACGACCGCCAAGGGCATGTCGCCGGCTTCTTGCCACCTTCCCGACGGTTCCTTGAATTGCCACCGCAGCAGCAGGCGCTCTTGGAAGCGGGTCGGCGAGAAAACGCTGACGAAGCAGTGGATGGCGTCGCCGGGGCGCGCTAAAAAGGTTTGATCGCCGCGCTGCCAGAACTTCCAGCGCGGACGCGTCATGGTCAGGGCGAAGCGGTCGTCCTCTCGGCGCACGTCGTGATAGATCCCTATCGTCGACAGCGACAAGGGCACGGGCGGAATCGCCTTCAGGACATAAAGGGCGGAGAAGCCGAGCGCGACCAAACCGAAAGGCACGATCACGTGCCGCTCGATGACGGGCTTGGGAAGACGGTTTTTGAGCAGGTAGACGAGGAGAAAAACGCAGGCGCCGGCCCCCGCGATCGACCCGGCGAAGGCCAGGCCGCCGATGAAGCCCAGCAGCATCGGCACGAGGTAGGTGAAGTATGAGATCAGGCACAAGCTGAACAAGGTCATGCGCAGAGTGGCGCCCGCGTCCTTGAACGGCTTGAGCTCGTTGACGGCCAAAAGCCCGGCGAGGATCATCAGGAAGAGAAAGGATGTGCCGAGAGAGGCGCTCTTGAAGAAAAACAAGGTGTAGATGTTGAGCAGGGTGCCGAGCATGAAATGCGTGGCGCCGACGTGGTAGCGCCACGCCGTTTTCAGCCGCTCGGGCGGGGAGAAGCGGCCATGGAGCTCCTGGAGCTCGAGGCTCGTGAAGAACGCGCACAGGGACAGATAGCTCGCCTGATGGAGGACGTTGTGAAGGCGGTCGATGCGTCCGACGGCGATCGTGTCGAATAGAAAGCCGGCGGCGAAAAAGAGCGTCGTGCACAGCGGCTCGTGATCCCGGTAAAACTGCTTCGCGCGCTCGACCGACGCGGCGAGCCCCATCGATTATTTCCGGCCGGTGTAGACGTAGTTTGCGAACTTCTCGCGCACCCGGACGATCTCGTCGTCGGACAGCAGGACAGGCTCCTTGACCTGGATGGCGCGCCAATAGACCTTGGCCAAGGTCTCGGCCTCGACGGTCAAGGCCAGCGCGCGCTGAAGATTTTCGCCGAGGACCACTAAGCCGTGGTTGCCCATAAGCGCGGCGGAGCGGCCTTCCAGCGCCTTGACCACGAGATCGGACAGCTCCTGCGTGCCGTACGTCGCGTAGTCCGAGCAGCGGATGTTGTTGCCGCCGAACATCGCGGTCATATAATGGAAGGCGGGGATGTCGCGGCGAAGGCAAGCAAGCGTGGTCGCGTAGCCGCTGTGGGTGTGGATGATGGCGCCGACCTCGGGCCGGCTGCGCAAGACGTCGAGATGAAAGCGCCATTCGCTGGAGGGGGAATGGCGGCCGGTGTGCGCGCCGTCAAAGCGCATGTGCACCATGTCCTCGGGCTGCATGATGTCGTAAGGCAGGGCGGTGGGCGTGATGAGAAAGCCCTCCTCCTGGCCGGGGCCCAGCCGCACGCTCACGTTGCCCGAGGTCCCTTGGTTGAGGCCGCGGCGCTCCAGCTCGCGGCAAACCTCGATGATTTTCCGGCCCAGAGCGAGTTCTTGTTCTGAAAAGTTGATCATAGAGCCGGCGAACCGTAGTTTAGCTTTTTCGCGTCGGCTGTGACTCTGGTCATGTGCCCATGGTCATGTTGACAACGACCGCAACACAAATTACACTCTGTCTCACATGCCAACCAGCGCGCCGTGGCGGGAATATTCTTTAAGGTGCGCGCTCGGCAGTTGCGTTTTCTCGCTGCTGGCCGCGACGGCGGCCTTCGCCGCTCCCGCCAACTCGACTCTCAATGTGCGCGTGCGCAACCAGGCCGGCACGCTTTTGCCGGGCGCGCAAGTCGTGGCGCTCTCCTTTAATAACGGCAACCCCGACGCCGTCGTCAGTCGCGTCGCCGTGACGGACCTGACCGGAACGGCCAATTTCAGTTCCGGCAACGGCAACGCCTTGACGGACGGAAAGTTCTACCAGGTCATCGGCGCCACCCAGGGCTTCCTGCCGTCGTTCGTCGATCAGTTCAACAACGGCGCGCCCGGCTTGCAGGCGGTTCCATCTCTGTCGACTCCGGTCATCACGATCACGGTCAGCTCCGCCGGCGTCGCGGTCGGAGAGCTCGACGGGACCGTGAGCAACGCAACGCCCAACTCTTTGTTGTTCGGGCAGGTCGGCCTCCAGCTGGGGGGCGGGGCGGCCGCCTTCGGCTTCGCACTCACCGACGGCGCCGGCGCCGCGACGCTGCGCGTCTTCAACGTCGCCTTCGCCAGCGCCGGGACCTATGCGATATCGGCGTTCGATCCGGTCAAGAACCGCTCCATTTCCGCGAATATCACCTCGACTCTGGACGTCGCGAACAACCTTTTGACCGGAACCGTGCTCAATTTCGCCAATTCGGCGACTCCGGTGAGCAACGTCAGCCAGACTCAGCAGTCCGGCGCGGCCGGCGGCCTGAGCGTGGATGGAGTGATCGTCGACACCGCCACCACTCCGAATCCGATCCCGTATCTTCAGGTCTCCTTCGGCGCCCAGTTCCAGGACCAGTACGGTCAGATGCGCCACGATTTCCGCGGTGCGCCGACGGATCAGAACGGCCGCTTCCAGCTGTACGGGCTTTTGCCCGGGGTCACCTATTACACGACGATTTATGGCATGTGCAACGCCGCCGCCTGTTATGAAGGAAGTCAAAGCACGGCCATGGCCGCCGGCTTCGGCAGCGCGCCCGGCGTCAACGATTTCCTTTATACCGCTACGTCGACGGTGCTGCGGCCCACCATCGTCCTCAAGCAAACGGTTCCCAGCAACGGCAAGATCGCCGTCTATGTCAGCGATCAGTTCGGCGGTCCCTTTCCGCAAAGCGGCGTCAGTCTATTTCCCGATGGGGCTCCTTGGATGACGACCGGTGGCGGCGCCTGCACTGCAGCCGGTCCGCCGTCGCCGGGATCGGCCCACTTCAACGTGTTCGCCTCATCCGGCTACGCCTCGCTTACGGGGCTTGCCTCCGGCAACTATCAGCTTCGAGCGTTCACTCCATACGGCGAATCGAACTTCAACGCCGGAGCCGACGGGATCTTCAACTTCGGAAATTGCACCGGCGCCAACGCCGCCGACGACCGGCGTGTGACGATCGACACGATGACCACGCCCAACGTCCATATTTACGACAAGTTCGGCAATCAGCTCGGCGCGGCCGTCTCGTCTGTGACCCTGGTCGTGCGCGTCTCAACTGGATCGACGGGCATGATATCCGGATCGCTGACCTTTCCCGGCGTGGTGGACCTCTCCCAAAGCCCGATCCTGATCACGCTCAATCCCCAATGCCTGCCTAACCAGCCTTGCACGGGCGGCGGCGGCTTCAAGTCGTTCAATTCCGCCAGCACCGGTCCGGTCATCAACTATTCGATTGGGGTCTCAAGCGGCCAGTCTTACTTTCTCAACGTGGTGTCGAACTATTGGGGGGCCGTTTTCCCCGGCGGCAACCAGCCTCAGCCGAACTTGATCCAGAGCAGCAACTCCGTCGTCAATATGAATTTTTTCCCGTCCGGACGCGTGTTGGGATCGCTGCGCAAGCCCGACGGCAGCGTCTATGTCCCGCCTTCGAACCAGCAGGGCGGCGGAGGCATCAGCGTCTTCGCCTCCGGCAACAACTCCTGGGCCAACGGCCAGCTCGCCTCCGACGGCAGCTTCGCGCTGACGGGGCTGCTGCCCGGCCGCTACACGATGGGCGTGCAGAACTTCGGCGGCGGCTCCTTTCCGTATACGATCAAGCAGCCTGCCCCGCAGGTCACGGTCATCGCCAACCAGGACACGCGTCAGGACGCGTATCTTGAGGGCGCGGTGTTCGTTCGTCCGCAGGTCTCCCTGGCCAGCCTGCCTCCGCTGTCCATTTACAACGCTTGTCCCGCCAATAATTTCGGCGACAAGGGAGACTGTCCGCCGGAGCGCTGGCAGGTGCTGGCGCTCCCTCAGGGCACGCCCCTTAATGCGGCCGTCGTCACGCCGCTGCTGGTAGGCGACAACCGAAAACCCGGCCTCTTTGACTACTCGGTCGGCGTCGGAATGGCTACGCGCTGCAGCGGCAGCGGCGGTCAGTATATGACCCAGCCCGGTTTCTGCTACGGCGCTCTGACCGCCGGAGCTGCGGGCGCCACTTACGATTTTTATGTCACTCGCCACGGGGGCTTTGACTCGAGCGGCTTGGCCGGCGGAGTCCGCCCCTACTTCGTCATCCAAAATTCAAGCAAGAGTGTGGTTGTTGACTCCCCTCTGGCGTCGACGCCGGTTCCCAACTTTCCCGGCTCCTCGACCACGACGGTGCAGGACATACAACTTACGCCGTCGCCTTCGTTGGCCGCCCTGCCTCAGGCCGTGTTGACCGGAACGATCACGATCGCAAACTTCATCACGGCCCAGCAATTCACCGAGCTCGGTGGAGACTTCAGTAAGTTCTTGAAGTTCCTGCCGACTATTTGGCTATACGACTCGACCGGGACGCTGAACGCGATGGCAATCGCAGTTCCGTATCCGCCGCGGGTGAAGGCTTTCGACGACCAGCTCAACCAATCTGTGGCTCTCAACGATTTCGCCCAGTTTCAGTCTTTGACCGATGACGGACCTGGAGGGTGGGGGGCATTAGGTTTCGACATCCGCGGCCTGACGGCGGCGCGCACGTATGCGCTGGTCGTCACATCCCCGAACTACCCGCCGTATAAGGCGAGCATCACTCTCGGCGCGGCGGGATCGACGACGACGGTCATCGTCAATCTCGATCTTAATCCCGGTTCCACGCTGTCCGGCGTGGTTCGCAGCACCAGCGGCGTAGCACTCTCCGGCGCGCAAGTCACGATCAAGGCGCAGGGTTTTTCCGGTAAGACGCTGACGACCGACGCGGCGGGCGCTTGGAGCGTGGCCGGCCTTGCCGACGGCAATTATCAGATATTGGCGGTCGCCTCCGGCTACGTCCAGCAGGCGCAAAGCGCGGCCATCAGCGGCAACTCGACGGTGGTGCTGCCGGCGTTCTTGCTGTCGGCCTCGAACTCGTCGATCTCCGGGACGGTGTACACTAACAACGCGATCTGCCCGGCCGGCTCTACGGGCTGCGCGGCGTTCGGCCGCACCTCGATTCAGGACGCCACGGTCCTGGCTTACGACGACACCTTAAACGCCACCGACCCCACCGCTGTCCTGCCTCTTTACCGCGCGGTGACCGACTCCAGCGGCACCTACACGCTGACCGGCCTGCGCACAGGCAGCCTGTACAAGGTCTTCGTCAACGTCTCCGGCTACTACGTGCAGAACCAGTCGACGCTAACCGTGGCCGGCGCGCGCACGGGATTCGACTTCGCGCTCAAGCCCAAGCCCCTCGACGTCAACGTCTTTGGGCGTCCCGCCGCGCCGAACTTCGAGTTCCAGATCACGAACTTCCAGCAGTTCTCCAAAGGGTCGGCCTGGATCGGTCTGTCGCCGTTCGTGAAAGCCACGTCGACCGACGTGTCGAACAACTTCATTCAAAGGCCGGACAGCCTGGGCGTCAATCAGCTTATTCTCTCGTATCCTCTCTCGAATCTGAGCTCGGGGACGGTGCATACGCTGCATCTCGAGGCTCAGCCCAACGATCCCCGCGCCGCGCTTGTCGTCAAAGACGTGACTTTCGGCTTGAACCTGCCGCGCAACACCTGCCAGAGCATCGATCAGGCCCTGCTCGGCGATGAGTCGGCCGTCAACGCCCAAGGCCAGCCGCAGAACCAGGCGCCCATCGACATCAGCGGCGGCGACAGCGGCAACGGCGCGGGCATCTCCTTGCCGGCCGGCGGCGTGATCCCGATTTTGTCGACGTCGATTCCGTCCATGTGCATGAGCGAGACCAACGCGTCGGCCGCGCCCCAGGTGTCGGCCGCGATCCGGACCTCGGGCATCACCTTGGCGGCCTTCCTCAGCGGCGTGTACTCGGTGCAGCTTTCCAGCATCAACTACACGCAGAAGGGTATCGACCTGACCTTGTCCTACGACAAGACCAGCGCCGACCTCAACGACCTGGCCATCTTCTCCTTCAGCGGCGGGCGATGGAAGTCCGTGCCCGGCCTGCAGACGGTGGACCCGGTGCTCGGCACGATCTCCGTCAAAGGCCTTAAGAATCTGGCCAGCGTCCTCTCCGTCAAGGAAGGCGGCGGCAACGGCCTCATGGCGGTCAACAACGGCAACGGCTACTCCCCGAACGTGTCTGTCGCCGCGGTCGACGACGTCGGCGCCTTCGCCGTGCTGCGCCCCTCCCAAGTCAGCGGCGGCGCCTTTTCCGGAACGACGGTGCGGATCTTCAACTTCCCCAACCCCTTCAACCTCCAAACTAAGACCGTGCCGCTGAACGCGACCAGCCTATGCGCGGGCGGCGCCACCAGTGCTGTCACCGACGGCACGGTGATCAAGTACGAGATACCGGCCGACGTCAGCGGCGCCGGCGTGATCCGCATCTACACTTTGGCCGGCCGCTTGGTGCGCGAGCTCGACGCGGGGCAGGCCGCTGCGAGCACCTGCTACTACACGACTTGGGACGGCAAGAACCGCTCCGGACTGCCCGTGGCCAACGGCGTCTACTACGGCGTGCTCTCCATCGGCGGGACGAAGCAGGCCTCGGGCACCTTTAAACTGGCGGTGATCAAATGAGGGGCGCGATCGCTGCCGTCCTGGCTTTCGCGGTCTCGCCTGCCGCGGCGTTGAATCTACTTTCCGGCGGGCCCGGGACCAGCGGCGCCGACTTCCTTACGATCGGCGTCGGCGCGCGCCCGCTCGGCATGGGGAGCGCTTTCTCGGCCGTGGACACGGGCCTTGACGCCAATGCGGTGAACTGGAACCCGGCCGGGCTGGCCTTCGTGGACAAGCGCAACGTCACCGCCAGCTACAGCTCCCTCTTCGTCGACCAAAGCCAGGGCTATTTCGGCTATGCGACGCCGATGAAATCCGTCGGCGGGACGTTGGCCGCGGGCCTGAACTACCTGACGGTGACCAATATCGAGAAGCGCGCCGGCGATACCGAGCAGCCTGACTCGACGTTTTCCAACCAGAACTACGCGGCGAGCGTCTCGTACGCGCGGACCTTCACGGAGCGCGTCGCGGGCGGGATGAACGTGAAGTACGTGCGCACGGAGCTCGATACCCTGAAGGGAAACGCGATGGCGCTGGACTTCGGCGCGTTGGTCCGCACGCCGGTCAACGGGCTGACCGCGGGCGCTTCCTTAAAGAACCTCGGCTCGGACATCGGGCCCGACAGCCTTCCCCTCAATTTTCAAGGCGGCCTCGCCTACAAGATATTTGATTCCAAGCTGCTGCTCGCCACGGATGCCCATTGGCTGGTGACCGAGCGCCGCATGTACTGGAGCGTGGGCGGGGAATACTGGATCAGCCCCAATCTGGCCGCGCGCGGCGGCTACCAGCTCGGCCGCGGCGCCGACCAGCTGCAAAGCTCGCTGGTCGGCCTCAGCGCCGGTCTCGGCGTGAACTTTAGCCGCTTCTCGATGGACTACGCTTTCCTGCCGTACGGAGACCTCGGCAACACCCACCGCGTGACGTTCGGTCTGCGCTTTGAGTGATCGATCGATGAGACGTCTGGTCCTGATAGGGGCGGCCATGGCGGCCGCCGCGACGGTCCAGGCGCAGCAGATGACGGGCTGGAAGGCGCAGGGAGGTTTGGAGTTGATGACCGGGCAGTACTTCTTTAACGACAGCGCCGGCTCGCTCAACGGCTATGCGGCCGGAAACATCCAATTGCTGCGCAGTCTGACCAGCGATTCGGGCTTCTATCTCGACGGCAGCGCGTCCTATACCGGCTTTAAGCAGGTCAACGAGCTCGCCGGCGGCGGCACTTTGTTCCAGCAAAGCGCGAACGGATCTCTGGGTGCTAAGTGGGTCAAGCGCTTCGACGGGGGGTGGAGCCTCAAGCCGCGCGTAGGGGTGCGCCAGGAGTTCTTCCGGGAGACGGTCGACGAGAAGTGGGGCAAGGGGCTTTACGACTTCCAGCGCTACGAGGCGGGCGTACTCCTGGAGCACAAGACGCGCTGGGGCTATGAGATCCCCTGGACATGGCAGCTGTCGTATGACCTCTATTACACGCGTTATCCGAACTTCCGGTCCCTGGCCACGCAGTTCGGCACCCAGCAAACCGCGCCCAACCCGGGTTCGCGCATTCTCGACACGGTGAGCAACCAGATCGCCTTCCGCAACGAGTTCGATTTCCCGGGTTTCGTGAGCGCTTGGGCGTTCTATTCCCTGTCGTTTATCACTTTCACCGACCAGAAGGTGGTGCAGTCTCAAGGGCAGTTCCTGGGGACGAACCGTTCCGACGCCTACCAGAGCCTGAACCTGGGCGTGAGCAAGCGCTTCAACGACTGGGAGGCGCTTGGGCGCGTAAGACCGGTCGCAGCAGTTAGTTTCACCGTCGCGGACCTGATCTCGAATCAAAACGAATTCGACGCCGACCCGTCGCGCTTGAAGTTCGTGGGCGCGTTCTATGATTACTGGGAGACACGGTTGGCGCCGAGCTTGACCACCACGTTTCTGGCGACGAAGACGATCGTCCGTCTCGGCGCGGAGGCCGCGATGCGGCGCTACACGGGACGCCTGGCGCAGAACGCCGACGGAAGCTACAAGGGCGATAAGCTCGCGCAATACTCCGGGACCGTCTCGCTTGACGCGGCGCAGCCGGTGTGGCGGGACCTGGAGGCGAAGGTGCGCGCCTCTTGGTCGAGGACAAGTGCCAACACGGCTTTCGAGCAGACCTATCAGTACAGCTATTCCAACTACAACTACTTCGCGGGGTTAGGATGGAAATTCTAATGAAACGCCTGCTTACGGCTTTCCTGCTCTCCGCGACGGGCGCGGCCACCGCGTTGGGGGCGGGCCCGAGTCCGATCCTGTTGGTTCCCACCGGGTCCGTCGACGTGCGTTCGGGCCCCACCGCGCCTTGGCGTCAGGTCACGGCGGAAGAGGCGGTGGTCGCCGGCGACGAGGTTCGCACCAGCCGCACCTCGATGGCCGAGCTGCGCTTTGTCGACGGCTCGCGGGTGCAGATGAATAGAGGCTCTCTTTTCTCCATCGACAAGACCGATTCCCAGGAGACGAGCTTCACGTTGAAGGCGGGCAAGATCCGGGCCGCCTTCGCCGGCCTGCTCAGCAGCCGGGTGTCGATTCGCACGCCGACCGCTGTTTGCGCGGTGCGCGGCACGGTCTTCGACATCGGCGCCGACGACAACGGGCACACCGAGGTCAGCATGGCCGAAGGCGTGCTCGAGGTCAAGGACAATAAGGGCCGCGAGGCGGTGATCACCTCCGAGGAGACGATGAAGATCGGCGAGGGGGGCATGGAGAGGCCGCAAATCGTGGCGCTCAACGACGACCGCGCGCTTCCGGCCGTGCGACCGTACGCGGTCCATCAGGAGATGGCGCGCGACGCCACGCGCAAGATGCTCGAGGACGTGCGCAACCGCGAGCTCAAGGCCAACGAGGCGCAGTTGGGCAAGTCCGTCGTCGACGCTTTCGGCCGACGGGTGCGGCTTGAAGAGTACCTTTTGCGGCCCGCGGCGAACTCCTACGAGGTCCTTTTTCTCAGCCGCCGCGAGAACCGCTTCGATTGGGGGCACCTGATCCAGACTTTCAATTCGACGATCCCCGACGACATCAGCCTGGTCCCGGCCATCGTCCGCGGCACGTTCCTGTCCGAGACTCAGCCGGCGAACTGGCTGAAATCCACGGAGTTCTACGCGACGAACACGGTGGATGCGCTCAAAGAGAACATCACGCTCGGCGATCCCGTGCAGATCAGCTTCTCCGGCTACGGGGCGGGCAGTCTGTGGTATCCGTCGTCGGTTGATTTCACTCAGACCTTGTACGGGCCGGGAGTGCCCAACGGCGAGCGCGTGCAGTTCGTTCAGCACCAGGATTACAATCAGATGACGCTCGGGCAGTTCACGTGGTATCAGGCCGTGCAGCCCACAGCGGGCTTAGACAACATGTCGCTGATGTTTCTGGCCACGCTCGATCCGACGAACGCGGCCGACGTGACGCAGGGATATACGACGGCATCGACCGATCCCACCCTCTACGACAACACCAACACCTTCTCCTCCTTCCCCAACGGCTCCGGCAAGGCGGACTTTTTGCAGACGACGGTTTATCCCGACGCCAGCTCCGTCTCCGTGGAGAAATTCCTCGTCAGCAACGACGGCAAAATCCTCGACCGCAGCGCGGTGTCGTCCTCGGACTTCGCCCGAAACGGGGACTACAACATCGAGATCAACATCAAGTCGAGCCTGTTCCAGAACCGGGACATCGACGTCTTGATCGCCCCCGAGATCTTGCGCGTCAAATCCGCCGCCACGTCCACGGGCGGCAACATCCTCGCGCAGTAGTGTCTTACGCTTCCGCAGTTTAAATCTTTTCGCCTGGAAGCGGGGCAGACAGGGCTTCGCGAACCTCGGCCGCGCGGCCGGTGAGTTTGCCGGATTCCAGCCGGGCCAGCAGGCTGTAGGCGCAGGGCACCACGTACAAAGTCATCAGCGTGGAGATCACGGTTCCGCCGATCACCGCCGCGCCCATGGGCGAGCGCAGCTCGGCTCCCGGCCCCAAAGACATGGCGGCGGGAACGGCGCCGGCCACGATGGCCAGCGAGGTCATCAGGATCGGCCGCAGGCGCAGGGGGCAGGCCTTGAGCAGGGCCTCCCGCGTGGGAAGGCCGGCATGGCGCTGGGCGTTGGTGAACTCTACGAGCAAAATCGAGTTCTTCTTGACGATGCCCATCAGGAGCAGGATGCCGATCATGCTCATCATGTTCAGCGAGTGGTCCATGGCCCACAGCGCCATCAGCGCTCCGGAGAGGCTGAAGGGCAAGGCCAGCAGGATGGTGAAGGGGTGGATGAAGCTGTCAAACTGCGCGCCCAGGATCATGTAGGCCACCGCGATGCCGAGCACCAGCGCCATGATCAGCTCGCGGAAGGAGTTCTCGAAGTCCTTGGAGTTGCCGCTGGTGGCCAGGCGGTAGCCGTCGGGCAGCAGCTCCTTGGCGATTTTCTGCGCGGCGGCGATGGCGTCGGCCTGCGACTTGCCCGGGGCCACGTTGCCGAAGACGGTGACGGCGCGCTCGCGGTCCTCGCGCTGGATGGAGAGCAAGGTCGGTTTGTCGATGATCGTGGTGACTTCCGAGAGCGGGATGAGCTCTCCGCGCACGTTGCGCACCCAGAGCTTGGTGATGTCGGCCGCACCCGTGCGGTTTTTGTCGGCCAGGCTGACGCGGATGTCGTAGCGCCGCCCGCCCTTGGTGTACTTGCCGGCGCGCACGCCGCCCACGGTGGTGTTGATCGTGCGCGCGATGGCGGCCACGGTCACGCCGCGGGAGGCCGCCTTCTCGCGGTCGGGCATGATGTGGACCTCGGGGACGCCGATCTGATAGCTGGTGTCCACGTCGACGGCAAGGCCGCTGGCGGCTAAGCGGTCGCGGATCTGCTCGGCCAAGCCGCCGAGCTTGTCCCAATCGGGACCGCGCACTGAGAGCTCGATGGGGTAGCCCCGACCCCCGCCCACGGAAATGGTTTGGGAGCGGTCCTGGAGGGCGACGCGGCGCACGCCGGGATACTTGCTTAAGGTCTTGCGCACCACGGACATGAATTCCTGCTGAGTCATCGGCCGGCGTTTGCCTTCGGCGCGCGGACGGTCCTTGAAGTCCTTCATCGTCACGAAGATATTCCCGTTGTTGGCCTCGCCTCCCTGCCCGCCGACCGAGGAGAAGTGCTTTGCGACCTCCGGACGCTCGAGAAAGAAGGCCTCGGCCCGCTTGTACACCTCGTTGGTCATGGCCAGCGAGGAGCCGGGGGGAGTCTGTATCCTGACGGCGAAGGTGCCTTGATCCTGGGACGGGGTCATCTCGCGGCGCAGGCGCCCCGCGATGCCCAGCGAGGCGACGAATAAGACGGTGGCGGCGGCGAGCACCGTCCAGCGGCGGTTGAGCGACGTCTCGAGCGTGCGCCCGTAGAACGCCGTCACGCGCGTCATGAATCGGTCCACGGCCTGACCGACGCGGCTAGAGTGGCCGACCTGCAGGAATTGGCTGCAGCGCATGGGGGCCAACGTGACCGCCTCAAGCAGGGAGAACGCCACGGCAACCGAGATGGTCACGCCGAATTCGAAGAAGTATTTTCCGATCACGCCCTTCATGAAGGCCACCGGCAGGAAGATGGCGATGACGGCGCTTGAGATCACGATGACCGAGAAGGTGATCTCGCGGGCGCCGTGGACGGCGGCGCGGATCAGCGGCATGCCTTCCTCGCGATGACGGGCGATGTTCTCCAACACGACGATCGCGTCGTCGACGACGATGCCGATCACCAGCGAGATCGCCATGAGCGTGATCGTATTCAGCGTGAACCCGAGAAAGTACATCACGAGCAAAGTCCCGCCCAGCGCGGTCGGGATGGCCAGGATCACGTTGAGCGTCGAGCTCCAGGATCCCAGGAACAGCCAGCACACCATCGAGGTGAGCAGGACTGCGAGCACCAACGTGGTCAGCAGCTCATGGATGGTGTCTTCGATGAAGCGGGTCGTGTCGTAGTTGACGCCGATTTTCATGCCATCGGGCAGCTCGCGGGAGACCTCGGCGATCTTGGCCTTGACCAGGTGGGCCAGCTCGACGGCGTTGGCGCCGCGCTGTTTTTTGACGCCCAAGCCGATGGAGGTCTCGCTGTTGACCCGGGAGATGCGGCGGACGTCGGCCAAGCCTTCCTCTATGTCGGCGATGTCGCCGATGCGGATCGTCTTCCACAGGATGCCGCCGCCGACCCGTGTCGGGATCGAGAGGCGGCCGAACTCCGTGGTGGAGGCCGCTTCGCCCATGACGCGGACGTTGCGCTCCTCCTCCGAGGTCTGCAAAAGGCCGCCGGGCAGCTCGGAGTGCTGTGCCGCGATCGCGGCGACGACGTCGTCGACTGTGATCTGCAGGTCGCGCATCTTGTCCTGCTTGAGCCAGACGCGCAGATTGGGCTCCACGAAGCCGTTGAGCGCGACCTCGCCGGCCCCCGGTATGGTCTGGAAGCGGTCGACGATGTGGTCGCGGACGTAGGTGGTGAGCTCGCGGTACGGGCGGGTGCCGGAGACGCCGACAAACAGGATCGGCTGGTCCTCGGGGTTGACCTTCTGGATGACGGGCGGGTCCATGTCCTTGGGAAGGTTGCGCTGGGCCTGTGCTATGCGCGTTTGCACTTCCTGCACGGCCACGTCGATGTCTTTCTTTAAGTCGAACTCGGCGGTGACGTTGGCCGATCCGAAGCGTGTCGTGGAGCGGATCTTGCCGATACCTTCGACCGTCATCAAGGCTTCCTCGATGGGATCGATGACGGTGTTCTCCATGACCTCGGGTGCGGCACCCTCCCAGGTCAGGCGGATGTTCACGACGGGGGAATCCACGTCCGGGTTCTGCGACACGCCCAGCCGGAAGAAGCTGATGCCGCCAAATAGCAGCAGGCAAATCATGAGCATCCAGGCAAATACCGGCTTCTTGATGGCGACGTCGGACAGGATCATTTCAGGATATCCTCGGGCGCGGCGCCGGCGGCGATCTCGAGGTTGATGGCGGCCAGCCGGGTCTGGACCAAGGCGTCGTTGAGGGCCAGGTTGGCGATGTTGAGGCGGTCTAGCGACTGGAGAACCTCGATGGCGGTCACCAGGCCGCGGTGCTCATCCTTGGTCTGAAGCCCGTAGTCGCGCTGGGCCAAGGCGCCCGATCGGCGCTGAATATCCAGCTGACGCAGCGCCGAGGAGTAGTCGCGGTGGGTGTTGCGCACGTCCAAATCGGCGGCGCGCTGCGTCGCGCGCAGCGCGTACTCCTGGCGGCTGCGGGCGGCCTTGGCGGAATCCACCGACGCGCTGATCGCTCCGAAGGAAAAGATGGGCAGGCTCGCGCTGACCGCGGCGTCCCACTTGTTGTTGGCGCGGGCTTTCGGCCGGTAGCCGTAGTAATTGGCCAGAAGCCCTATCTGCGGGAAGTAATCGCCGCGGGCGACGTTGACGCCGGCCGCGGCGACGACGGCGGCGTCTTTGGCCGCGGCGACGTCGGGCCGCGCCTCGAGCCGAGAGAGGTAGGCATCGAGTGCGGCCGGCGCGGCCGGGGAATCGGCGGGAGAGGCTTGGGGATCGACGGAAGAGCGAACCAGGAAGCCCAGCAGGTCCGCGCGGGCCGAGACTTGCCGGGCGCTTTCCTCCAGCTGGGCGCGCAGCGCCTCCGATTGGACTTCTTGGCTGAGCGCGTCGGCCTCTCGCGCGCGGCCGACGCGCACCCGTTCCTTGAGCTCGGCTAAGCGCTTATCGGCAAACGCGATGAGCTGGGAGGTCGTGGCGACGTTCTGTTTGGCCTGCAGCAGCCCGTAATAGGCGCCGGCGACGTCGGCCAGCAGCAGCTGCTCGGCGCGCCGGCGTTCGTGCGCGCGCTGGCTGATAGTGGATTTGGCGGTCTTTAAGAGCGCAAGCTCTCGGTAGCCCGTCAGGCCGCTTTGGCTGGCGCGGATCATGCCGTCGGATTGGGTGTTGGTCGCGTTTCCCGCGCCTGCGGTGCCCGCCGAGCGCCTATCCTGCCACGATGTGTCGTTGCGCAGCGCCACGAGCGGAAAAGCCGAGCCCCGCGCCGCGCGATACAAGGCTTCCGCCTGGCGCAGCGTCTGCTCGCTGATGGCGACGGAGTCGCTGTTCTCAAGTGCGGCCCGGTAGGCGTCGCGCAAAGTGCGCACGGCCGGCGTCCCTGGGAGGACATCCGCGGCGAAAGCGGGGGCGGCGAGCGTCGCCGCGATGAGTAAGGATGGGACCATGACTTCTATTTTAGACGATTAGAGGCCGGTCGTAAGGCGGAGAGGATCAGAGAACCCGGCACCACAGGACTTTAAGGTACTCGCCCTCGGGGTGGTCGGCGGTGAAGGGGTGGTCGGCGCCGGCACCGCTTTTGCGGAAGACCTGGACGCGGCGTCCGGCGGAGCCGGCCGCGGTGCGCACAAACTGAAGGAACTCATCCCAAGACAGCATGCCCGAGCAGGAGCAGGTGACCAGGATGCCGCCTTCTTCGAGCAACGACATCCCTAGGCGGTTTAAGTCGATATATTTTTGCCGTCCTAGCTTGTAGCCTTCTTCGTTGGCGATCAGTTTATAGGGATCTAAGACGATCAATCCGTAGCGCCGAGCGTTCTGCCCGGCTTGTCTTAAATAGGGGAAAGCATCGGCGCAAACCGTATCGATGCGGACTTGGTTTGCGTTGGCGTTCATCTTGAGAACCGAGACCGCGTCGGGATCGAGCTCGACGGCGGTGACCTCCTCGGCGCCGCCCAATTTCTTGGCGTACAGTGCGAAGCCGCCGGTGTAGGAGCACACGTCCAAAACTTTTTTGCCGCGCGCGAAAGGCACGATCGCCGCGCGGTTGTCGCGCTGGTCGGTGAAGAAGCCGGTCTTGTAGCCAGTCGAGGGATCGACGACGAAGGTCACGCCGTTTTCCTTGACGCGCGTGCCGGTGCCCATGTTGGGGTCGAGCTTGAAGCCTTCCATGCTCTGAGTGTGGGGGGAGGCGCGGTGGAAGAAGCGGGCCTGGGGGTAGTGCTGCTTCATGGCGCGCTCGATGCGCGCGGCCTGCTTGTACATGCCCAGGGAGTAGAACTCGAGTGCTACGCAGTCGCCGTAGCGGTCGATGACTAAGCCGGGCAGGCCGTCGCCGTTGTCGTGTGCTACGCGGTAGGCGTCGCTTTGGGCGTCCAGATTGAGGACGTTGCGGCGAAAGCCGACGGCCGTGGCGATGCGCGCGTTGAAGAACGCGTCGGGGTCGAAGGCGCCGATGCCGCGCGTGAGCAGGCGCAGGGCGATGAGGCTGCGCGGGTTGTACAGGGCCACGCCGTACGGGGCGTTGGAGCGGTCATAGACGGCGACGATGTCGCCGGGCCGCGCCTTGGGATCGACCTCGCCCAACATGCGTTTGTACAGCTGATGTCCTGAGGCGGTCGAACGCAGGCGCACCCAGGGGATCGGAAGTGTGTGGCCGGTGGGACGGCCCTTGGGCATGGGGCGCGGGACGGAGGTCGAGGCCGGCTCGTCCGCGGGCGCGCTGCCGTCGGGCTCTCGCGGATCGCTCATGAGGTCATTGTACCACTATGTCTGGGAACATTTTTGGGGGGCAAATCGTATAGAAGAGGGAGGCCTTGGAACACTATATGCTGAAGCATATCGAACTGTTCCCAGGAAACAGTTCGATATGGTGGAAGATATATCTGAAAGGGATTCATTTACAGAGAGTTTCGATGCCCGGCTGCGCGAGAGCTTGCGCTTGGATGAGTCAGGCTGTTGGGCTCCCAAGGGCCATGCTGATTGGGGTCCAGGCAAAAGTCTTTCTCGATTGAGAATGATGCTGAATTTGTCCCAGTCGAAGATCGCCTGGCGCAGCGGCATCATGCAGGCTCAGATATCGCAACTAGAAGCCGGAAGGGATCCGCGTTGGAGCACGTTGATGAGACTGGCCGCTGCGATGGAATGCGATGCCGTGTTTCGATTAAGGCCGAGGCGATCCCTTAACGAGATGAGGTTGGAGAATATTAAGGGTTTTTACTGACCCACGCTTCGGCGGCGGCGAGCTTTTCGACGGTGCCGATATCGTGCCAGGCCCAGCGATCCGACCGGAAGGCGCGGATGTCGGCGCCGGCGGCGGCCAGGCGCAGATACGTCTTGGTGATGGAAAACACGCCGCCTTCGGTGATCTTGTCGAGGAATTCCGGCGAGATGACGTATATCCCGTCAAAGGGCAGACGTAAAGCGTTGGGCACCGGTCCTTTGATCCACGTTTTGCTCTCGCCGCGGTCGTGGCCGACGAAACGGTTCTTATTGTCAAAGAGATAAGCCCGGCTCGACTGGCGCTCGCGCACCGACAAAGTCACCAAAGCGCCGCTTTCTTTATGAGACGCGTAGAGGGCCTTCAGGTCGATGTTAGATACCACATCGGCGTTATGTACGAAGAACGGCTCCCGACCCCGCAGCAATGCCGAGGCTTTCTTGATCGCGCCGCCGGAATCGAGGATAAGATCGTCCTCGCGCGAGACGGAAACGGCGACGCCGTGACGGCGAGACAGATCGGCGCAGAAGTCGGCGACCTTTTGGGCATGATGATGAACATTCACCACGAAAGACTTGGTTCCCGCCGCCTTTAAGCTCAGCAGCACTCGCTCGAGCATGGGTGTTCCGCCTACAGGGATAAGCGCTTTCGGAGTCGTATCGGTCAGCGGCTTGAGGCGGGAGCCCACTCCCGCCGCCAGGATCAGGGCCTTCATGGCTTGGGCCAGTTCTTCTGCTCGCGGTGGGCGACGACGACGGAGACTCCCTGGTCGCGCAGGTGCTTGGCCAGGCGCTCGGCGCAGTACACCGAGCGGTGCTGGCCGCCGGTGCAGCCGAAGGCCACGGACAGGTCGGTGAAGTTGCGCCGGCCGTAGTCCTCGACGGCCTGGTCGACCATCGAGAAGGCCGAGCGCGTCCAGCGGTCGACGTCGGGTTCTTTGGATAAAAAGGCAACGACGGATTTATCAAGACCCGTGACTTTGACGAATTCCGGCTTGCGGCCTGGGTTGGGCAGACAACGGCAATCGAGTATATAGCCGCCGCCGTGGCCTTTGTCGTCGCTGGGCATGCCGCGTTTATAAGAAAAGCTTTGGATGCGGACGGTGAGCTTGAGCTTCGCCGCGCCGAATTGACGCAGCGCCGACGAGCCGACTAAGCGTTTGAACACGCCCATGAGCTCGGGGACTTCGACCGGCAGGCCGTAGGTCAGCAGGATGTGCTCGATGTTGCGGATGGCGTAAGGGATGCTTTGAAGGAACAACGGCTTCTTCTCATGGAAGCCGCGCAGGCCGTAGGCGCCCATGGCCTGCATGATGCGGATGAGCACGAAGCCGGGAAAGAATTTTTTGAATTCGTCTTTCGAGATCGGCGCGTGCTGAGAGGCTTCTTGGATATAGAGATCAAGAAGTTCGTCGCGTAATTCGAAGGGGACGTCTGCTTTCGCGTCATACAAGAGAGAAGCAATGTCATATTGCAGGGCACCGCGCCGCCCGCCCTGGTAGTCGATGAAATAGGGCTTGCCGTCCTTGAGCATGACATTCCGCGATTGAAAATCGCGGAACAAGAAGTAGTTGCGTTCAGCGGCGAGAAGGTAGTCGGCGAAGGTCGAGAAATCGTCTTCCAGCCGTTCTTCATGAAAGGGTATGCCGCCAAGGGTGAGAAAATAATATTTAAAGTAATTCAGGTCCCAAAGCATCGACTGCTTATCGAAGCTCTTGCGCGGATAGCACCAGCGGTCGTCGACGGTCTTGCCCGCGATGATCTGGATTTTAGGCAGCCAGCGGACCACGTCGCGGTAGGCGGAGACCACGTCCTCGGGAAAGCCCGCCGGCGTGCGGTGCTTGCCGAGGAACTGGAACAAAGTCGTGTCGCCGAGGTCTTCCTCCAAGTAAGTCGTGCCCGAGGCGTCCTCGCCGTAGAAGTCCGGGACCGGGATGCCCTGCTTGCGGAAGTGCTTGGAGAACTCGATGAACGCGCGGTTTTCCTTGGCGTCGTCGTTGAGCACGCCCACCGCCGTGACGCCGGGGGCGGCCAGACGGTAGATCTTGCGGTTGGAGGCGTCCGCGCGCACCGGCTCAAGCGTTTTCGCGTCTATGCCGAACTTGGCGCGGAACAGGACCCGAAGGACGTCGAGAGGATCGCTCACGCGGCCATATTAGCGCTTCAGGGACCCGCGCACAATCCTTGCTTTATAGAGTCTTGCTCAGGACGGGGCGGATGGTCTATGATCGGGCATCGGCCGCGCAATACGGCCCTGGAGGTCTCACGATGAAAAACATGCTCTCCGCATTAGCTCTTCTCGCCGTCGTCGCCGTCAACGCCGCCGAGATTAAGGCCCCTGCGGCCGCGCCCACGGCCCCGGTCCGCGAGTTCAAGTCGGTCAACATCGAGATCGCGGGCAACAAGATCTGGACGCCCAGCACCTTCATCGTCAAAAAAGGCGACAAGGTCAAGATCACGCTCATCAACACCGCCCCCTCCGGTGTCCATGCCTTCTCGATCGAAGGCATTCCTGGAACCGAGGTCGTCGTTAATAATAAAGAGGGCGACAACACCAAGGTCGTGGAGTTCACGGCCGACAAGGCCGGGATCTTCCGCGTCTATTGCCCCATGCATGCGCCGCACGTGGGCGGACAGCTCCTCGTTCTCGAGTAAGGACGCGTCTTGACCGCGGAAGCCGCTCAGCGCGAACGCGTCCGGGCGATCTCCCTATCGCTTCTCGGGGGGGCGGTCATCCTCGCGCTCAAAGCCTACGCGTACTTCCTCACGGGTTCCAAGGCTCTGCAGTCGGACGCGCTGGAGAGCATCGTCAACGTCACGGCCGCGGCTTTCGGCCTGGGCGCGGTGATTTTCGCCGGCCAGCCGGCCGACAAGGATCATCCTTACGGCCATGGAAAGATGGAATTTTTCGCCGCGGCCTTCGAAGGCGGTCTCATTTCATTGGCGGCCGTGGTCATCTTATATGAGGCGTCCTTTGCCTTGGTCCGAGGCGTGGAGCTCAGGAGCCTGGGACTGGGCATGCTAGTCAATAGCGGTGCCGGCGCGCTCAACGGCCTTCTCGGCTGGTTCCTGCTGCGCACGGGGCGCAGGCTCAAGTCCAAGACGCTGGAGGCCGACGGCCACCACGTGCTGTCGGATTTTTACACGACGGGCGGCATTCTGGCCGGGCTTCTGCTGGTGCGGGCGACCGGCTTCTGGTGGCTGGATCCCGTGGTGGCCGCCTGCGTCGGCATGCTGCTGGCCAAAACCGGCTGGAAGCTCGTGCGCGAGTCGTCATCGGCGCTGCTCGATGAGGAAGATTCCTCGACGATTGAAGCGATCGTGACGGGACTCAACGGACTTCTCAAAAAGGGGGTCGCCAAAACCGGCGTCATCACCGTTCACGGCCTGCGCGCCATCCGTTCCGGCCGCTACACACACGTCGACGTGCACTTGGTCGTGCCCGAGTACATCGACGTGGCGACGGCTCATGACCGCACCGAACGCTTCGAGAATTCCTTGATCTCTGCCTCCGGCCTCGAGGGCGAGCTGCACGTCCACCTCGATCCTTGCCGGCGCAAGTATTGCGCGCGCTGCGACGACGCGGCTTGTCCCATACGAGTGGAGCCCTTGAAGACGCCTGCGCCGGTCACGCGCGAAGAAGCGACCCTCGTGGAGCCGATTCAATAAGCGGGGAGCTTTGCCCTCTGTGCGGGGGCATGTCGCGGCGCTTTCATCAGGATGAGGGGCGCGATTTTTTGCGCTGCGGTGTCTGTGCGCTAACGTTCGTGCCGTCCTCCCAGCACATTGACGAGGCCAGCGAGAGAGCTCGTTACGCCGAGCACCGGAATTCTCCGGAAGATCTGGACTACCGCGCCTTTCTCGATCGACTTCTCCTTCCGCTGACCAAACGTCTGACGCCGGGAGCGCGAGGACTCGACTATGGCTGCGGTCCCGGGCCGACCGCCTCGGTCATGATGCGAGAGAGGGGGTTTGTCATGAACGATTATGACCCCTTTTTCTTCCCTAATATCGAAGCGTTAAGCGTGCGCTACGACTTCGTGGTTTGCACCGAAGTTCTGGAACATCTGCGGCGTCCCGCCGAGGTTTTTGCGCGCCTCGATCACTTGATCGCTTCGGGTGGAACTCTCGGGGTTCTGACGGGAATCCTGGAAGACGACGCGGTTTTTCCCGCCTGGTGGTATCATCGCGACCCCACGCACATCTCGTTCTACCGGCCCGAGACCTTAACCTGGATCGCAACCCGACACGGATGGTCGCTTGAAAGGCCCGGGCACATGGACGCGGCGATTTTTAGACGTGGAGTACCGTGAGAGCTTCCTCGGCCGAGATGATGCCGTCGGCCACCAGCTGAAGAGCCTGGCGGCGCATCGGCGACATCCCGTCTTCCACGCCCAGCGCCTCGATCTCGTCGGGCGTAGCGCCCTTGGAGATGGCCATGCGCGCCTTGGTGGTCAGCACGGGCAGGGCCTCCATGACGACCCGACGACCCATGTGGCCCACGCCTTGGCAGGCGGCACAGCCCACCGGGCGCCAGACCCTCTGAAGAGCGGCGACTTCCTCGGGCCGGAGCATGCAGGCCTCGTCCTCGGTCAAAGCTCCGGGGGCCTTGCACTTCGGGCACAGCACGCGGACTAAGCGCTGGGCGATCACCAGCCGAGTGGCGGCGGCGACGAGATATGAGGGCAGACCCATCGACAGCAGGCGCTGCACGGCGCTGGCCGCGTTGTTGGTGTGCAAGGTCGTAAAGACCAGGTGGCCGGTGGCCGCGGCCTTCAGGGCGATCTCGGCCGTCTCCAGGTCGCGGATCTCGCCGACGAGCATCACATCCGGGTCCTGGCGCAGGAAGGAGCGCAGCACCCGCTCGAAGGTGTAGCCGATGGCCGGATTCACCTGGACCTGGGTGATGCCGTTGAGTTGGTACTCGACGGGATCTTCGACGGTGGTGATGTTGCGCTTGCCGTTGTTGAGGCTCTCGAGCATCGTGTAAAGCGTGGTCGTCTTGCCGCTGCCGGTGGGCCCGGTCAGGAGGATCAAGCCGTTGGGCGAGCGCAGGACCTTGCGGGTCAGCTCCAAGTCGTGGGCGGAGAAGCCGATCCCCTCCAGGTCGACCTGAAGGCTGCCCGAAGGCAGCACGCGCAGGACGACCTTCTCGCCGTGCATCGAGGGCAAGGTGCTGATGCGGAATTTCGTGATTCCCTGCGCGCTGTTGCGGATGAACTGGCCGTCCTGGGGCAGGCGCCTTTCGGTGATGTTGAGGCTGGACATGATCTTGATCCGGGCGACGACGTTGTCGGCGACCGCGGTGGGCAGGCGCAGGAGCGGCCGCAGCACGCCGTCCACGCGCAGGCGGACATCCAGGGCGCCCGCCTGGGGCTCGATGTGGATGTCGGAGGCGCGCTGGCGGATGGCGCTGTCGAGAATCTTTTCCAGCAGGTCGGCCACCGGCGAGTTCGCCGCGTCGATGACTTGTTCTTCGCCGGCGACGGGCTTCTGGCGGCTGATCAAGAACTCGGTGAGCTCTGAGGACTGCGAGATGTGGTTCTTGATGCCGTCGTCGATGGATCCCAGCGCGTTGCGCGGTTCCGGCGGAGGAGCCGAATGCGGGGGGACGATCGGCGGCAGGGCCGGGCGCGAAGGGGCCGACGGCGGAAGGGCGTTGTGCGAGGGGCCAGTCGGCAGCTGCTGAGCGGGCGGCGGAGTCGGCGGAACAGCGGCGGGGGGCACCGGAGCCTGCGGCGCGGATTTAAAGGCCTTGATCGGCATCGCCGGAAGCGGGCCGCGCCGGAACGGGTCGCGGATGGCGCGCGGTCCTCCGGGCGCCTGCATCGGGGGGGTGGGGGACAGGGGCTTGATAGGCGCGGGCGCGTGGGCCCCCGCGGCCATGATAGAGGCCACGCTGGGCCGTGCCGGGGCTCTGCGTGCGCCGGGCTCAGCAGGGCGCGCTTTTCCCGCCTTCTCAAGAAGGTTGCGTATGGTGGCCATCACCAAAACATTGGGACTTGGCTTGGGGAGAAAGGCAACTCCCTCGGTCTTAAGCAGGTCTCCCATGTTCTTGGCGGTGGAGCTGATCATCAGGATCGGAGCCTGGCTCATCTTCTCCATGCTCCGCAGCTCGCGGATCAGCTCGAAGCCGTTCATCCGGTCCATGTTGAAGTCGACGATGAAGAGATCGATGCCGCGCTCTTGGTTGTAAACGTCGGCGCCATCGTAGTTCTTGAGCATCAGAAGCGCGTCCTCGGCGCGGCCGGTTTCCACGACTTCGTGGCCTTCCGACTCGCACAGCTCGCGCAACAACTCTCTATAAATGAGGTTGTCCTCAATCACCATTATGGTCGCCATGAGCCAAGGATAGCCGGACTTCCGGATAATTGCAATACAGGAGCGGCAAAAAGACGGTAAAAAAACAGTAAAAGCGGATGCGCGGAAGATGTACTATTAATCTCCCACCGGCACATGGCTAAAATACTGGTTGTCGACGACTCCGCCTCCGTCGGGCGTGCCGCCAAGGAGCATTTGGAGGCCGACGGATACATGGTCTCCGCGGTCCAAAGCGGCGAAACGGCTTTGGCGGCCGTGGAGTCCGAAAGGCCGGACCTGGTCCTTTTGGATATGCGTCTGCCGGACGCATCGGGCTTCGAGATATGCGAAAAGATTCGGGAGCGCGGGCACTCGTTTCCCATCCTGATCACCGGCGACTCCGACGCGGACAGCCCTTGGATCCGCGGGTTAGCCGCCGGCTTTTTATCGAAGCCTTACACGCAAGAGGCGCTGTGCGCCAAGGTGCGGGCGCTGCTGCCCGCAGTCGGGGGGGCGCCCGCGGCCTCTAAGCCGGCCTGGGATTCGCCGCTGGTCCTTCTTCATCATCTGCGCAACAGCATCGGCAGCGTCGCCCAGATCCTGGACATGTTCAGCAGAAAGACCGACGAGGCCGCGCGAGCTAAATTCATCGAGCTGGTGAAGGGCGCGGCGCAAAGCAGCATGAACACCATCGAAGAATACGTCTCGCTGCTTCAGCCGATCGCGCTCAAAAGCGTGCCGATCGCGCTCGACTCCTGGCTGAAAAGCGAGGTGGCCGCTCATCCCATATCGAATCAGACGTCGATCAAAGTCCTTTGGAAGATCGACGGCGTTTCCCTGCCCGAGACCTTGGGCGACGTGGACCAGCTTCGGCGCGCCGTCGACGCCGTTTTAAGCAACGCGGCGGAATCGATGGCCGCAGGCGGAACGTTGAGCGTGGGCGCCTACGGAGACGCCGCGCGGAACTGGGCTCATATCTCTTTTCAGGACAGCGGTCCGGGCATGGAGGACTACATCAGCGCGCGCTCCCTGGAGCCGTTTTTCACGATGAAGAAGGGCCGGCGAGGTGTGGGCTTGAGCTGGGCTCAAAAGATCGCGCGAGCTCACGGCGGCGAGCTCGAGGTGTCCAGCGTCCCCGGCTCGGGGACCTGTATTTTACTGCGGCTTCCGGTAAAAAAAGGGAGATAGGTATGGGATTCTTCACGAAATCGAGCGGTAAAACCAGAATCCTGGTGGTCGATGATTCCCCATTGATCGTCATGAGCATCAAGCTGATCCTCGAGGACGCGGGCTATGAGGTTCTGGACGCTTTTGACGGCGTGGCCGCCCTCAAATTGGCGGAAGACATGATCCCCAAGGTCATCCTGTTGGACCTCATGATGCCGGGTATGGACGGGATCGAGGCGCTGTCGCGCTTAAAGACCAACACAAAAACCGCCGCGATACCGGTGCTCATGGTTACCGGCTCGCAAACGGGCAAGGACGTGGAGAAAGCGTTCGGCTACGGCGCCAGCGGCTACGTGGTCAAGCCCGTGGAAGCCGACAGGCTCTTGGCCAAGATCACGGCGGCGCTGGCTCCGAAATGAACGCCGCCGCGCTCGTCGTTCTCGGCTTGTTGACCGGCGTGATCAGCGGCTTAGTCGGGGTGGGGGGCGGCATCGTCCTTGTGCCCGCCTTGGTCTTATTTTTCGGCTTTTCCCAGCACATGGCGCAGGGCACCAGCACGGCCTTGCTCCTGCCTCCGATCGGCATCCTCGCGGCCTGGACCTATTACAAAAACGGCTACGTGGACGTCCGCGCCGCGGCGTTGATCTGCGCCGGGTTCGTTCTGGGCGGGCTGTTCGGCGCCAAACTCGCCATCTTCCTTCCCAAGGAGACGTTGCGGCGGACCTTCGGCGGACTGCTGTTCGTTCTTTCCCTCAAGATGATACTCGGCAAGTGAGATCCCCATGAAAAACCTGTTCCTGTCGCTGCTCCTATCTGTCCCCGCGATCGCGGCCGAGGCGCCGCGCGCCCCGATTCGCGGCTTCGATGCGGCCGCGCTCGACGTTTCCGTCAAGCCCTGCCAGGATTTCTATCAATACGCCTGCGGCGGCTGGATGAAGGCCAATCCGATTCCGTCCGATCAGTCGCGCTGGGGCCGTTTCAACGAGTTGGCCGAACGCAACAAGGAGATATTAAGGGAGCTGCTGGAAGCCGCCATGGCCTCGCCCAAGGACGCCTCCGACCGCCGCATAGGCGATCTTTACGCCGCGTGCATGGATGAGACCACAGTCGAGGCGGCGGGGCTGGCGCCTCTGAAGTCGGCGTTCGACGCGATCGACGACATGCGCGATTGGAAGGACCTTCCGCCGCTTTTGGCGCGCCTGCATGGCGCCGGCGTCAACGCGGGCTTCGACTACGATTCCGAGCAGGACTACAAGGATTCGACGCGGGTGATCGCGATCGTCGATCAGGCGGGCCTGGGATTGCCGGATCGCGACTACTATCTCAAGGACGACGCCAAGTCCGTCGACCTGCGCAAGGCCTACGAGTGGCATGCGGCCCGTTCCATGGGTTTGGCCGGCTCCGACCCGAAAACCGCGGCCGCGCAGGCCGCGGCGATCCTGCGCGTGGAGACGGCCCTGGCCAAGTTCTCGATGGGCCGCACGGCGCGCCGCGATCCCATCAACACGTATCACAAGATGACGCGGGCGGAGTTGGCCAAGCTCGCGCCGGACTTCGCCTGGGAGCGCTACTTCGACGCCGCCGGTGGCCCGGCCTGGAAAGACCTCAATGCGTCTTCGCCGGCTTTTATCGAGGGCTTCTCCAAGCTTGCCGCCGAGTTTCCGTTGGGCGATCTCAAGACGTATTTGCGCTGGCGCGCGCTGTCTTCGGCGCAGCCGTGGCTGGGACGCGCTTTCGCCGAGGAGCGGTTCGATTTCTTCGGCAGGCGGTTGACGGGGGCCAAGGAGCTTAAATCTCGCTGGAAACGCTGCGTCGAGCTGACCGACAGCGTGATTGGGGAGGACTTGGGCCGCCGATACGTGGAGAAGACCTATCCGCCGGACACGAAAAAACGCATGGATGCGCTGGTCGTCTCCGTGGAGGCCGCGCTCAAGCGCGATATCGAGGGCTTGGATTGGATGACACCCAAGACCAAGGAAAAGGCGCTGGCCAAACTCGCGACGATCGTCAACAAGATTGGCTATCCGGAGAAATGGCGGGACTATTCGACGGTGGTCGTCAATCGCAAGGACCTACTTGGTTCGATCCGCTCCGCTAAGGAGTTCGAGCATCGGCGCCGGCTCAACAAGATCGGCAAGCCGGTCGACCGCAAGGAATGGTATATGACGCCGCCCACGGTCAACGCCTACTACGATCCGCAGATGAACAACATCAACTTTCCCGCCGGCATCCTGCAGCCGCCGTTCTTCGATCCGACGCTCGACGATGCGGTGAACCTGGGTGCTATCGGTGCGGTGATCGGCCATGAGCTCACCCACGGCTTCGACGACCAGGGCCGCAAGTTCGACTTGAAGGGCAACATGGAGGACTGGTGGACGCCCGAGGACGCGAAGGCTTTCGAGGGCAGGGCGCAATGCTTCGTCGACCAGTACGCCGGCTACGAGGCCGTGCCCGGCGTCAAGCTCAACGGCAAGCTGACCTTGGGCGAGAACACCGCCGACAACGGGGGCCTGCTGGTGGCGGGCATGGCGCTTGACGCCTCGCCCGCGGCCTCAGCGCCGCCGCGCGACGGCTTTACCCCGCGTCAGCGCCTGTTCTTCGGCTGGGCGCAGGTGTGGTGCCAGAACCGCACCGATCAGGTGGCGCGCATGCTCGCGGTGACAGATCCCCATTCCCCGGCGCGCGAGCGCGTCAACGGGTCCTTGGTCAACTCTCCGGAGTTCGCCAAGGCGTTCTCCTGCAAGTCCGGCGACGCGATGGTCTCGGCGAAGGCCTGCCGGGTCTGGTAGCGGGCCGGCCGTTTGCCTATTTCGGTCTGCGCCGGGATCATCCTCCGCTCCGGGGCCGTTCTCTTGGCCCGCCGCGGTCCCGGCCGCAAGAACGCGGGCAAGTGGGAATTTCCGGGCGGACGCATCGAGGCCGGCGAGACGCCGGCCGCAGCACTGGCGCGCGAGCTGCGCGAGGAGCTCGGCATCGAGGCCGTCATCGGCGCCGAGACCGCCCGCGCGCGCCAGGACGACATCGAGCTCATCGCCCTGCTCGTTCCTAAGTTCACTGGTGAGATCGCTCTCACCGATCATGACCAGATCGCCTGGGTGGAGGCGCGGCGCCTGCTCGAGTACGACCTGACGCCGGCCGATGTTCCGATCGCTGAGGTCGTCGCGTCCTATCGCCGCCGCAAGCGCTATGCGGGCACGCATCCCAAAACATTCGAGGATAAATATAAGGAGCTGGCGGCGGATCCGGCCGCGATAGCCAAGGCGAAGGCGCGGGGATCGACGCCGGCGGGCTCGCATGTTCCGATCATGGTCGCGGAGATCCTCGAGGCGCTTGGGCCTCTGGCCGGGGCGAGGGTGCTCGACTGCACGCTCGGTTGGGGCGGGCACGCCTACGAGCTTGCGCGCGCTGTCGGGGAGGGAGGTTCCGTCATCGGGCTTGACCGAGACGGCGAGGAGCTCGCGCGCACCGAGAAGCGTCTGGGCGAACGAGGCGTGAGGATTATCGCCCGTCAAGGCAACTATGCGGACGCCGCGTCCACGCTCAAAATCCTCGGTCTCAACGGCGTGGACGCCTTGCTCGCCGATCTTGGAGTTTCATCCATGCAGTTGGATCGGCCCGAGCGTGGGATGTCCTTTAAGACGGACGGACCTCTCGACATGCGCATGGACCGCTCACGGGGACAGACCGCGGCGCAATGGCTGGCCGGCGTTCGTGAAAGCGAGATCGAAAGCGTGCTGTCCCGCTACGGCGACGAGCCCGACGCCGCGGCGATCGCGCGGGCGCTTGCCGCGCTCGCCGCCCAGGGGCGTTCGCCGAAAACGACGGCCGAGCTGGCCTCAGTCGTCGGGATCGCGAAAGGTCTGGGCGCCGGGCGCTTCGTCAAAAAAGACGCGTCGGCCAAGCATCCCGCCGCGCGGACGTTCCAGGCCCTGCGCATCGTCGTCAATTCCGAGTACCAGGCGCTGTCCCGTCTGCTGAGGGATCTTCCGTCCTTGATGCGTCCGGGCGGGCGCGTGGCGATCCTGACGTTTCATTCCGGCGAGGAGGCGATGGTCGCGAAGTCCCTCAGCGAGCAGGCGGCTTCTGGGTTATGGGTCGCCGCGCCTGCCGGCCCGCGCAAGGCGTCGCCGGAGGAGATTCGCGAGAATCCTCGCTCGCGCTCGGCGCGGTTGTGGCGCGTCGTCCGGGCCCCTTGACAGATTACGGCACTCGGCTACAATACGGGCGTGTTACGGATTTTTTCTTTTTTCTTGATCTTGTTCGCCTCGGCCTCGACCCTCGGTGCGCGCGATTTCGATTCGTTCTCCGATCATAATCTCAGCCACATCCCCGACCGGCGCGGCAACTTCATCAGCGTGTCCAACCGCTCCAACCAAATCCGGCTGACCAGCTCCAACCACCACGGAATCTTCAACTGGGACGTCCTTCATAACGACGGTTACGTCGAGCGGGCGACGACGTTCTACATCGACTCCAGCGGCTCGCCCATACTCGTCGGCGTGCGCTTGGTGCGGGGGGTCAACTACGTTTGGCTCATGAAGTACTCGAGCAGCGGCCAGATGCTCTGGGAGAACATCGACTCGGAGCCCGGCTGCACGGCCTTCGCCGTCGTCGCCGCCCACAACGGGAACATCTGGGTCGCCGCTTCCTGCGCCGATGGCGGTAATTATCCCGCGCGTCTGATGCTGTTCAACAGCGCCGGGCACCATCTATGGTCCTACAATTACACCGAGGGCGGACGCAACTACGTGAGGAACCTGACTCAGGACTTCATGGGCCGCGTCAGTCTGAGCATCGAGATCAATAAAGGAGACAGGACCGGGCGCACCCTCGTCTTCGATGCTAACGGCACTCGTCTGGCGACCTACTGATATGAGAAAAATATTCGCCCTCGCCTTCCTGCTGCTAGCACCCGCGACCGTCCGCGCCCAACAGGGGAGCACGGCGACCTTCGTCCATCTGACCGGCCGGCGCTGGCTGACCTTGGATCCGGCCAATTCCTTCGACGCCGTCAGCCGGCTGATCGGCGGCAACGTCTACGAGAGTCTTCTGACCTTCAAGGGATCCGCAACCGACGTCTTCGAGCCGCTCCTGGCCAGCCAGGTGCCCACCCTTGAGAACGGACTGATCTCCAAGGACCGCCTCACCTATACTTTGCCCATCCGCGAGGGGGTCCGCTTTCACGACGGCTCCCTGCTGACGGCCGAAGACGTGCGCTACTCCTTCCTGCGCTTCATGCTGCTCGACACCGAGGGCGGCCCCGCCGCGCTGTTCCTGCGTCCCCTGTTGGGCGTCGCCGGCACGCGCGACGCCTCCGGCAAGAGGCTGATCACCTTCAAGGACGCGGCGCAAGCCGTCGCCGTCAAGGGCGGGAGCGTGGTCTTCACGCTCAAGAAGCCCGACAGCTCGTTTTTGAAGCTGCTGGCGTCCCAGCCCATCGTCACGTCCCGGGCCTGGGCCGCGGCGCAGAAGGACTGGGATGGCCTGGAAACCTCATGGGTCGCCTTCAACGGCCGTCCGGTGGATCAAACCGCGCTCCACACGCGCATAAACGGCACCGGGCCTTTCCGGCTTGACCGGACCACCGACGAGGAGCTCATGCTGGTGCGCCACGACGCGTACTGGCGCCGCCCGAGCGAGCTCGAGCGCGTCACCCTCCGGGTGGTGCCCAACGGCGGCCTGCGCCTGTTCATGCTCCAGACCGGAGACGCCGACGCCGGCTACCTGGAGGAGTCCTTCCGACCCTATGCCAAGGCCGCCAAGGGCTTAAGCGTAATCGAGAACCTGCCCGACGACGATCTCGGCGAGATTCTTTTCTTCAACTTCAAAGTGAACGCGGTGGACAACGAGCTTCTGGGCAGCGGGCGCCTCGACGGCGCCGGCATCCCGCCCGATTTCTTCAGCGACATCGACGTGCGCCGCGGCTTCGCCTGGGCCTTCGATTACGAGCAATTCGCGCGCATCGCTTTCGGCGCGCGGGCCCGGCGCGTCCGGGCCCCGTTTCCCGTGAGCATGGCGCCCGGCGCCGGCGCGGAGCCTTACGTCAAGGATATCAAGAAGGCGCGCGAGGCCTTCCAGAAGGCTTTCGGGGGAGAGGTCTGGAAAAAAGGCTTCGTCGTGCCCGTGACGTACGGTCGCAGCAACCTCAACCGCGAGTTGCTGGCCGAGTCCTTGCGCAGCGGCCTCAAGGAGGTCAACCCGCTCTTTAAAGTGCAGCTCCACCCTCTCGATGTGCAGGAGTATTACTCCACTCTGGAAAGCCGCAAGCTCCCGCTGTTTGTCAACGCCTTCTACACCGACTATCCCGATCCCCATTCGTATTCGTTCGGGCTGCTCCAAAGCCAGAGCTACTATCCGAAATACCAGGGCTACTCGGATCCGGAGGTCGACGCCCTCATCGATAAGGCCGCGGCGGAAGCCGACCCGGCGGTGCGCAAGGAGCTCTATCGAAACTTAACCACTTTAGTTGAAAAGTCCCTGCCCCACCTGTATACCTATGGGGCCGCGCCGCTGCGCGTGTGCGGCGATTGGGTGGCGGGCTGCGATTCGACCGACAACACCAACAATCTCAACCTCAACAACTTCGCCTACTTCTACTCCTACTCCAAGCGCCCCCGGCGTTGAGCCTTCCGTTTCGACTCGCTCTTGAGTTTGCGCCAAGAGTTTAGGCGCTCCAGCGGCAGGGCGCCGGTCTCCGCCGCGGCTTTGACCGCGCAGCCGGGCTCGGAGGCGTGAGCGCAATCCTTGAAGCGGCAGGACAGGGCCAAGGCCTCGATGTCCTCGAACGTCTTGGCCAGGCCCTGCTCGGCGTCCCAGAACTGCATCTCGCGCATGCCCGGCGTGTCGAGGATGATGCCGCCTCCGGGCAGGATGAAGAGCTGCCGGTGAGTCGTCGTGTGGCGGCCGCGCTCGTCGTCGGCGCGCGTCTCGGCGGTTTTCAGCCTCTCGTTTCCGGCCAAGCGATTGACGAGGGTGGATTTGCCCACGCCTGAGGAGCCGACAAGGCCCACCGTGCGTCCGGGCGCAATCCAAGCGGACAAGGCGTCGAGGCCCGCGCCGGTCTTGGCGCTGAGGGCGACAACGGAGGCGTCGCCGGCGACGGCGCGAGCGTCGTTTATAAACGGTTCGGGAGTCTCACAAACGTCGAGTTTATTTAGCACGAGCACCACAACCGCGCCGCTGTCGCGGCTAACCGTCAAGAAGCGCTCCAAGCGGCGTATATTAAAATCGGCGTTGCAGGCGGTCATCACCAGCACGGTGTCGATATTCGCGGCGATGATCTGCTCTTCCATCGTCTCGCCCGCCGCTTTGCGCGAGAGTTTGGCGCGCCGGGGCAGGATGCGCCGGATGAGGACGGCTTTCTCCCCGGGCACGGACTCGGCGGCGATCCAATCGCCCACGGCGGGCAGGCCGGCGCGTCCCTCGGCCTTGTGGCGCATCGCTCCGGGCGTGCGGGCCGGCTTGATCCCATCTTCGGAGGCTATTTGAAAAAGGCCGCGCTGCTCCTCGATGAGGCGGGCGGGGAACCAGCCTTTGGCGGCGTCGGCTCCGAAGGACTCGGCCCAGCGCGCGTCCCAACCCCAGTCTTCAAGGATGCCCAATTAGATTCTCGTGATGACCTCGGACGACGGGAAGCGGACCTTGGCGCTCCGTGCGTAGGCGTCGTCCCCGGCGCGCGCGCCCGCCGTCGCGACGACCACGGATTTCCAGCCGCGGGCGTGAAGACCCAGGATCTCGTCGTACTTGTCCTTGTCGAAGCCTTCCATGGGACAGGCGTCGACGCCGAGCGCGGCCGCCGAGGTCAGGAACAGGCCCAGGGCGATGTAGACCTGGCGGGTCAGCCAGGCCTCGACCTTCTCGGGCGGCAGCGAGACGGAATTGAGCATCGTGCGATGATAACCCTCGAGGGCCTCCTTGGGCACGCGCCGGACCTCGGAGATGCGCTCGATGAAGCGGTCGACGTCGGCGGGACCGGCGTCTTTCTTGACCGCGAAGACCACGAGCTTATCGGCGTCGGTGATCTGCGTCTGGTCCCAGGAAGCGGCCCGCAGCTTGGCGCGCACGGCCTTATCCTCGATGACGAAGAAATGCTCGGCTTGGAGACCGTAGGAGCTGGGCGCCAGAACCAGCGCTTCCTCGAGCGCCTTCCACTTCTCAACGGGGATCTGCGCGGCGGGATCGAATTTCTTGACGGCGTAGCGCCAGCGAAGGGCTGAGAGCAGGCTTTCGGGCGAGGCGTTCAGAGCGGATAATGTGGTCATGCGCTATTTTAGGTCCTTTGCTACCATAGCCGCAATAAAGAAGCCGAGGGTTTCGCGCGCCTGCACGGCGTCGGAAAAATAGAGGCTTACAGCGCGGGCTCCAAGCCGAAGCACCTGCCTCTGGATGAATTCCGCAAGGTCCGCGACTTTCGGTGTCTTTGGGGTTATATTTTAGCGTCCGCCTTGGTTTTTTTGTCTCAACAATTTTTCTTCTCTTTTCGGGCTCCGGTCCGTGGTTCGTATCATGGGCCCGATTTAATGTCTATAATAATAGACATGATTCCGGCAGGGGATGGTTTCCCCGGCGGGGGCGATTTCGACCCAGAGGCTTCGATTCAACGAACGCCGGACTGGCGGCACGAGCATGTAAATTGGTATTAACTCACTCCGCCCAACCGCAACCATGACCAACAAGCTCAAGGAAAAGACCCGTCCCGCCGGCAAAACCGCCGATGAGATGGGCAAGCAGCAGCGCGAGATCTCAGTCTCCGAGTTTTTCACCAAGAACCGCCATTTGCTCGGCTTCGACAACCCGCGCAAGGCCCTGCTGACCGCCGTCAAGGAGGCCGTCGACAACGCGCTCGACGCTTCCGAAGAGGCTGGCATCCTGCCCGAGATCGTGGTCAAGCTCGAGGCCGTGGGCGAGGGCGATGCGCCCGTGGTCGTGTCGCAGGCCACGCGCTTCCGGGTGACGATCATCGACTATGGCCCCGGCATCGTGCGCGAGCAGATCCCGCGCATTTTCGCCAAGCTGCTGTACGGATCAAAGTTCCACCGCCTGCGCATGAGCCGCGGCCAGCAGGGCATCGGCATCTCGGCGGCCGGCATGTACGGTCAACTGACCACTGGAAAGCCGGTCAAGATCATCTCCCGTACCGGCGAGAAATCCCCGGCGCATTACTTCGAGGTGCAGATCGACACCAAGAAGAACGAGCCGATCATTCTCGAAAAAAAGCAGATCGAGTGGGAAAGGCACCGCGGCACGCAGGTGACCATCGAGCTCGAAGGCAAGTACCAGAAGGGCCGGGCCTCGGTTGACGAGTACATGGAGCTCTCCGCGATCTCCAACCCACACGCTCAGTTCACCTACCACTCGCCCGACGGCGAGGTCAAGGTTTACTCGCGCACGATCCAACACAACCCCGATCCTCCGAAGGAGATCAAGCCGCATCCGTACGGCATCGAGCTGGGCATGATGCTTAAGATGCTGCAGGACACCAAGAGCCACTGGCTCTCCGGATTCCTGTCCACCGATTTTAGCCGCGTCTCAGCGGAAACCGCCGAACAAATGTGCAAAGAGGCGGGCATCAACCACCACAAGCGCCCGCGCGACGTGGCGGGGGCCGAGGCCGAGCGTTTGTTCAAGGTCATTCAGGCCACAAAGCTGATGGCGCCGCCCACCAATTGCCTCTCGCCCATCGGCGAGCAGGCTATCCTCTCCGGTCTTTATAAGCAAATCAAAGGCGAGTTCTATACGGCCGTAACGCGTCCGCCGTCCGTTTATCGGGGAAACCCCTTCGTCATCGAGGCCGGCCTGGCTTTCGGCAAGGCGCCGGATCAGGCCGCGCAAGCCGTGGTGCCTTTGGCGCCGCTGGCCGAAGGCGAAAGCCGCGAAGGCGACGACAATGAGCTGGCGCGCGTGATGCGCTTCGCCAACCGCGTGCCTCTTCTTTATCAGCAATCCGCCTGCTCCACGTTCAAGGCCGTGCTGGATACGACCTGGCGCAATTACGGTATCGCCCAATCGCGTGGGGCGCCCCCGGCCGGGCCGATGGTCGTTTTTGTCCACATGGCTTCGGTGTGGGTGCCTTTCACGAGCGAGTCGAAGGAGGCCATCGCCGACTACGATGAAATCAAAAAGGAGATCACCCTCGCCTTGCGCGAGTGCGGTCGGCGGCTGGGCGTATTCATCAAGCGGCGTCTGCGCGCCGCCAGCGAAAATAAGCGCCGTAATATTTTTGAGCTGTATATTGAAGAAGTCGTCGGCTCCTGCAAGCGCCTCAAGGGCGGCAAGATCGCCGAGGCTAGGCTCAGGGAGCAGCTGAAGGCCATCGCCAAAAAGCTCACAGGCGGACAGAAAACCGACGAGCTGTTGGACAAGAGCGCCGGTCCCCACGGGCTGCCGCACTCGATTATCGTGACCGCCGAGGGCGTCGAGGGCGAGGTGCCCGTCGAGGCGCCCGCGGCCGAACCGCCCGCCGCTTCGATCCCTGCGGCCGAGCCCGAGCGAAAGCCAAAGCCCAAGCCAAAGAAAAAGCAGAAACCTCATGGCAAAAAGAAATCCCGCCGTTGAAAAGAAGCTGATCGGCCTGGCGGATATGGTCATCGCCGCCGCGCAGAAAAAGAAAGATCCCGCCATCGCCATACCGGTGCGCTCGCTGTCCAATGTGAGCTTCAACGAGAAAAAGGGCTACATCGAGATGGGCTCCAATAAGCAGATGCGCACCTTCTTCAACGTGGCCATGGCCAAGAAGTTTATGCAGACGATGCTTGTGGCAGACGCTTTGGCCGAGCTGCAGAAGGCCGATCTGACCACGAGCCTGCGCGAGATCTACTACCGCACCAAGCACACGATGGGCGACAGCCACGAGAACACCTTCGACGACCAGGCCGAGTCCGACCCGGTCATCGAGGACTTGGAGGTCGGCTTGGCCTCCCTGCGCGAGGAGTTCCACGTGCGCGCCGAGAACGCCGGCACCATCATCGGGCCGGTGGTCTTCGAGGACGACGGCGACAAGGTCGACTGCGCCAAGCTCGGCAAGGGCGGCTACTCGGTGCCCTCGATCGTGGAAGACGAGTACCTGAAGATCAAGAAATGCACGGCTGATTTCGTGCTGCTCATCGAGAAGGGCACGCAGTGGAACCGCCTGGCCGAGGACAAATTCTGGAAGAAGTACAACTGCATCCTGCTGACCGGCAACGGCCAGCCCCCGCGCGGCGTGCGCCGCTTAGCCCGCCGCCTGCATCAGGAAAAGCGCCTTCCCGTCTACGTGCTCGTCGACAACGACCCGTGGGGGTACTACATCTACTCCGTGGTCAAGCAGGGCTCCATCAACCTGGCCTTCGAGAGCCAGCGCATGGCCATCCCCGCGGCGAAGTTCGTGGGCTTGTCCAGCGCCGATCCCGAGGAGTACGACCTGCCCCGCAACGTCGGCATCAAGCTAAACGATAAGGACATCGTGCGCGCCAAGGAGCTGATGAACTATCCTTGGTTCCAAAAGAAGGAATGGCAGGTCGAGATCAAGCGCATGCTCACCAGCGGCCTCAAATACGAGCTCGACGCCCTGGCCAACAAGGACTTCCAGTACTTGAGCAATAACTACCTGCCCAAGAAGCTCAAAGAGAAGGACTGGCTGGACTAGACGTTATAAGGCTTCAGCGCAGTGATTTGAGCCCAAGCCGGGCCCTGAAGCGGTACAGAATGGTGCCCGCGGCGAGCGCGGTTAGATAGCCGTAGGGCGTGAAGGCGGCGATAAGTCCCAGCAGCAGGACCAGCGCGAAATCCGCTTGGTCAGAGGCCTGGTCTCGGATCAAGCCCATCATGGCCAGCCCCTCGAAGATGAGCAGCACGCCGAGCGTGGGCCGAGGAAAGACCGTCACGATCTGCGCGAAGGACGCGCCGAAGAACAGGCCCAAGGTCAGGTACATCGCGCCGTACATCGCCACCGAGCCGCCGGTGCGCGCGCCGAAGGCATAGTGGCCGGCCATGCCGCCCGAACCGTGGCAAGCGGGCACGCCGCCGAACAGAGGCGCGATCAAGTTCATCGCGCCGTAAGTGAGTCCGATCTTGCGCACGGAGGGCGCGCGATCGGGAAAGAGATCGACCGATACCTGGCGTGTGGCGAGCACGGAGTTGGCCAAGGACAGGGGCAATTGGGGCAGCGCGAGAAGAAGGAAGCCCTGGAGCATGTCATGGGGAGCGGGCGGGGTAAAGCGAGGGAGATGAAAGCCGAAGCCCGAGAGCAGCGTGCCTGCGTCGAGCGCCGTCGACAGGGCGTAGGCTAGACCTAGGCCCACGACGATCAACGCGGGCGGGACTTTGTGGGAGCCGAATAAAACGATCACGACCGCGGCCGAGGCCGCGGCCAGGACCCATCCGATCGGGCCCCCGGCGGGCAGGAACTCGCGCGCGGCCAGAGAGGCCAGCTGGAGGCCCAGGCCGAATTGGACGGCGCGCACGACGGTCTTGGGCACGGCGCGCGCCATGGTCTCCAGAAGGCCGCTGGCGGCCAGAAAAAGCATGGCGGCGCCGATAGTCAGACCCGCGCCGGCGATCACGCCCGCGGGCAGCTTCTGCGCGATGGCGATGGCGGCCATGGCTTTCAACGGCTGAACCGGCATTGGCATGCGATAGGCCAACGCGGTGGCTATCTGCAGTACGCCGAACACGGCCAGCACCGAGCCGCCGTCGAGGCCGCAGGCGAGCGTGAGTCCGACGATGAGGGGCAAGGAGGTGCCGAGGTCGCCGAAGGCGCCGGCAAGCTCCCGACGGTCAATGCGCAGTGGACCAGCCCTCGGGGTTGAGCAGTTCCGTGACCGCGGCCAGCAGCGAATCCGCATCCACGGGCTTGCTCAGGAAGCGCACGCGCGCTTCCTGCGGAACTTGACTGGAGTAAAGCAGCGGCGCCGTTCCGCTGACGAAGATCACGGGTATCCGGCGCGTATTCAGCCCGGACCGGATGTCGGCCAGTAATTCGGTCCCGCTTTTTCCGGGCATTTTGTAGTCGAAAACCGCCAGGTCCGGCTTTTCGTCGGCGATCATCGATTCTCCTTGGGTGGAGTCGAGGCAGACGATGACCTGGTGACCGGCGGCGTCCAGGTAATGCCGGAGGACCTCGGCGCTGCTGGCCTCGTCATCGACGATGAGAATTTTAGCCACGGCAGAGGAAGGATAGGTCCGCTCTCTGCTCTCTGTCAAGACCGGGCGCTGGCGCGGCGCAGGCGGTCCATGACGGCGCGCCCGACGCCGCTGTCGGCGACGGTCTCGACATACAGCGTCTTGACGCCCGCAGTCTCCGCCTCGCGCAGCGAGGCGAACAGGGCGCGGGCGTAGGCTCCCACCCCGCCTTGAACGCGCGACGACCAGGCGGGTCGCGGTCCCGGCCACGCGGTTCGGTGGACAAGCCCCGATTCGCTTGGCGAAAATCTCAATAATCCGCGCCGGATCATCATCGGGGTCACGAGGGTCACCCGGCAGGAGGGGGCGTAGTGGAGATGGCGCGTGCCGGGGGCGGCGGGCGCTCGCGGTCCCGGGGCCTTAAGCGGCGCGCCGGCCGCCCGGGCGATCGCCGCCTCGGACACGGTGCCGGGGCGCAAGAGCACGGGCCGGCGTCCGCGCGCGTCGACGATCGCCGACTCAAGGCCCTTGCGGCAGGAGCCTCCGTCCAGGATCAAGGGGATGCGTCCGCGCAAGTCGCGCAGGACATGCGCGGCGGCCGTCGGGCTGGGCCGTCCGGAGCGATTGGCCGAGGGCGCGGCGATGGGCTCGCCCAAGGCGCGGATCAAGGCGCGCGCGGCGGGGTGGTCGGGACAGCGGACAGCGACGGTGCTTTTTCCCGCGGTGACCGCGGAGGGGACGCGCGCTTTCTTTTCCAAAACGAGAGTTAGGGGTCCCGGCCAGAACGCGGCCATCAGCCTTCGCGCCAGCGGCGTGACGCGGCGAGCGACCGCGGCCAGCATGGCTTCGTCGGCGACGTGGACGATCAGCGGATTATCCGCGGGGCGTCCCTTGGCCCGGTAGATGCGTCGCGCGGCCGTCGGGTCGAAGGCGCGGCCGCCGAGACCGTACACGGTCTCGGTGGGAAAGGCGACCAAGCCGCCGCGGCGCAGTATCTCCGCTGCGGCCTCGATGGACGTCTTGCCCGACGCCAGAACGCGTGTCCTCACGAGGCAATGATATTACTTCCCGAGGCCAGCCGGCTTAAGGGATCAGGATGCCGGCGATGTTCGCGGTCATGAAGGTCGCGATGGCGCCGACGACCATAGCCTTGAGGCCGAGCTTGGCCAGGTCGTGGCGGCGCGTGGGCGCGATGCCCGAGATGCCGCCGATCTGGATCGCGATCGAGGAGAAGTTCGCAAATCCCGAGAGCGCGTAGCTGACGATGATCACTGAGCGGTGGGTCAGGGGTTGGCCCGTCTTGAGGATGTCGGTCAATTGCAGGTAGGCGACGAACTCGTTGAGCACCGTCTTGACGCCGATGAGCTTGCCCACGGTCCAGCAGTCCTGCACGGGCACGCCCATCAGCCAGGCGATCGGCCAGCCCACGAGGGCGAGGGTGTTCTCAAGGCTTACCTGCGGGTAGCCGACCCATGCGCCCGCGGTCTTGATCAGGGCGTTGAGCATGGCGATGAGCGCGATGAAAGCCAGCAGCATCGCCGCGACGTTGAACGCCAGCGACAGTCCTTCGGAGGCCCCGCGCGCTGCCGCGTCGATGACGTTGGCGTCAAGCTTCTCGCGGCCCATCTTCACGTGGCCCATGGTCTTGGGCGTGCCGGTCTCGGGCATCGCGATCTTGGCGCAGACAAGTGCTGCCGGCGCGGACATCACGGACTGGGCGATCAAGTGGCCGGCGATGTCGGGAAAGTATTGATGAAGCATCCCCACGTAGGCGGCCAGCACGCCGCCCGCGGTGTTGGCAAATCCTCCGACCATGATGGCCAAAAGCTCGGAGTTGGTCATGTCGGCGACGTAGGGCTTGACCACGAGTGGGGCTTCGGTCTGGCCCACGAAGATGTTGGCGGCCGTCGACAAGGTCTCCGCGCCCGAGGTCTTCATGGTCTTATACATCACCACCGCGAACAGGTCCACGATCCATTGCATGAGGCCGATGTGGTAGCCGACGGTCATGAGCGCGGAGACGAAGATGATGGTGGGCAGGACGTGGAAGGCGAAGTTGACCATCGGCGTCTCGACTCGGCCCGTGACGAAAGAGCCGAACAGAAACTTCACGCCTTCATTGGTGAAGCCGAGCAGCGCCATGGTCCCCTCATTGAGCTTCTCGAAGAACCATAGGCCGGGGCCGGTTTTGAGGATGACAATCCCGAACAGGAGCTGCAGTGCCATGCCCCAGGCCACAAGCGTCCAGTTGATCTTCTTGCGATCGGTCGACATCAGCCAGCACAGGCCGATGAGCGCGAATAACCCCAGCAAAGAGACCGAGCGTTCCAGCATCGTGCTCGGGGCCTCGGCGGCGCGGCGCGCGTCCATCTGGGCGCGGATAAGGTCGGCCTGCGAGGCCTCCGGCTTCGCCTCGATCTCGGCCGTGGGCATCTCCTTGGGAGCGGCGGCGGAGAAAGCGGCGGTGCCCAAGGCGCCGAAAAGACCGCACATGGCGAAAAGAGCCCAAACACGTCCGAGGCGGCGCACCGAAGAAGGGATTGTCATTGGCGAATTGTACCAAAGGGCTTGGATGATTTCGTAGTATGGCGCTATGAAAGACGGCCAGCGCAACGCCTTCGCCGCGGTGATGCTCGCGGCCCTCGGTTATTTCGTCGATATCTACGATCTGATTCTGTTTAGCATCGTGCGGGTGGCCAGCCTCAAGGACATCGGCGTCGCCTCCGATCAGCTGCTCGACACGGGTCTTTTCCTGATCAACATGCAGATGGTCGGCATGCTGGTCGGCGGATTGTTGTGGGGCATCCTTGGAGATAAAAAGGGCCGTCTCTCGGTTTTGTTCGGCTCCATCGCGGTGTACTCCTTGGCTAACATCGCCAACGGCTTCGTCCATTCGGTGCCCGCGTATGCCGCCCTGCGCTTTATCGCGGGCATCGGTCTGGCGGGGGAGCTGGGTGCCGGGATCACGCTGGTTTGCGAGCTGATGCCCAAGGAGACGCGCGGCTACGGCACGATGGTGGTGGCGGGGGTGGGCATCGTG
>CXWL01000356.1_pt1 | contig 63663 bp, 41 predicted proteins | sample 590931 | NCBI WGS metagenome assembly CXWL01 (sample SAMEA3498368, study PRJEB10139) | groundwater metagenome | biome: water well; material: biofilm material | place: Germany | collected 2015-04-27 | reverse complement strand
CAGCCGCTGATGGACCAGGGGTTCATTGACTCGCTGCTGGCCAACGACGCCTACAACTTCCTGATCCGCCGCGCCCTCGACGCCGGCCTTGCCGTCAAGCGCGTCCAGGCTGAGAAAAACCGCTTGCAGGAGCGGCGGGCGCGGATGGAATCGTTCACGAAAGGCGAGGTGAAGGACCAAGCCGCGGCCATTGCCCAAACCCAGAAGGCTTTGGTCAACCTGGAGGCCGGCTATCAGGATTTGTTGGCAAAGGTGCGTGTGGTCCTGGACGACTACGCGCGACAGGAATATGCCGATGCCGTCCGGATCAGTATGCAGGCCAGGACCGATTCGGTGCTGCGGGCCCTGCTGATCGCCGGCGCCGTGGGCCTGGTTGTCGGTTTGTCGGCGGGCCTGGGCCTCAGTTTGCTGGGGATTGCCGGCAGAAAGCCAGCCGTAGGCTAAGGCAGTTTTACCACGGATTACGCGGATAACACGGATTAGGGTAGGTCGGGCTTAACGCCCGACATCGATCAAGACCGGTTTACCACTAAACACCCCAAATACACGAAAGGAACCAAAACAGGGTTCACAGGAGACCGCAGAGCTAGCAGAGATATCAGCAAATACAAAACACCTCTGTTCCCTCAGTTACCTCCTGTGCAAATGGCTTGGAATATCCTGATCGTATCCGTGGCATCCGTGGTTAAAAATCCGGTGTTTGGTTTGGTTGCGACTCCGCCGCAATAGGCTTTTCGTGGCCAATTCATCCTTCTCCATGGATTCCCCATTCAAGCTCACCTGGCGGCGCGGGCTTTTCGCCACAGTGCTGGCCGGCGGGGCGTTTCTACTGCCGCAGGAAGTGCCGTTGGAGTGGTATCCGCTCAACGAACCGGGGCCGGACATACTCTACCTCGAAATCTCCTGCGCCTCGGACAAGAACGGGGATTTCCAGATCTACTACAACACGACCGACGGCATCAACGAACTGGACAAGATTTCCGTCCCGATTTCCCCGACCACCCAAACATTCACCTACACATTTCCGCTCAAGGACGCACCCATCACGGAACTGCGCCTCGACCCGGTCGGCGATGGCGGGGCCCTGACGGTCCGACAGCTGCGGATCATCGACCGCCGCGGCACCGAAATCCAGCGCTTCACCCGGGAGGACATTGTGCCGCTCCACCAGATCGCCGGAGTCATGGCCTTGGCCGATGGCTGGAAAATAACCTCCGCGCCGGGCAGCAACGATCCCTTCGCCCGCATCCAGTTGAACACCCCCATCATCGCCAAGGGCATCAACCACCGGAATTTCCTGCGCTGCCTTTATTCGTGGAGTTATCTCGCCCTGATGCTGTGGATCCTCCTGCTGGCGGTGCTCTTCACTTTTTACAGACCAACTGGTTTTACACGAAGAGAGCAAAGAACGCCAAGCCATGAAGCAGAATCTATTAGCGAACCCGGCGATCTTGGGGGAAAATCATCCGCGCGAAAATCAGGATGGACCGATCTCTTGCTGCACGTGGGCTTCATGGCCAGCATTGCCCTCCTGTTCGCGTTCGTCGGCAACCGGGGCCTGATCAAGAATTCGGTCCACTACGCCCGCTTCGCCCCCCCGGTGGTTTCTCCCGGCGCGCAGCTTGAAGTCGATCTGGCCACCGACCACCCGCTGGTCGCCCAGTTGTTCTGGGATCTGGGCCGGGGGTTCAATGAAGCCGACAGCGCCCGGCGCGACTACGAACCCCACCCCGGCCTTCAGACTTTGCACTTCCCGCTGCCGCCCGGACCACTCCAAGCCCTGCGTTTCGACCCGCTCGACGGGGAAGCCCGCCTCGTGCTCCGCGGCCTGCGGGTCGTAGATCCAGCCGGGCGCACCCTGGCCGTGCTGCCCCCCGCCTCATTGGAAGCGGCGCAGGATATCGCCCGGCACACGGCCACGGAGGAAGTTCTGACCGTCGACACCGCACCGGGGCGCAAGGATCCCATCCTCACCTTCAGCCCCGCGGCTGTCAGCGCGGTCAACCAGGCGCTGGCCGGACGGACAAAACCCTAATACCAATCGCCCCAGGCTTTCAGACTTTAACCACGGATTTCGCGGATAGGCACGGATTGAACGCCGCCCTTCCGCCAGCGCTACTCCTCGGGGCAAGCCCCGAGGAATCTACGCGCGGTTTGCACCGCCCCGCCTCGGCGGGCCGGGCCGGGCGGTGTCCCAATCCCACTAGGGAGACCCTGTGGCATGCTGCGGGGAATGTTTCAGAATTCAAGCCCATCCATCAGTAATCATCCGTGTGATCAGTGGTAAAACTCCGCTTAAGTTTTGGTAAATAGTCCAAAAGCCAAAGGATCCTGGTGTAATACCAATGGCCCGAAACGAATGGACTCTACACCAAGGACACAAAGGTAACGAAGAAGATGCCGGCCAATCCTCTGCGAGCTCTGGGCAGAGCCTGAAATATACAGGTTGCTGGGCTAACTTCCGGCTGGCGGGAAGCCACCAAGCTCATTTCCATGGGCGTTCGCATGCCTTCCTCCTCCCTTTCGCCCGTCGCCGGTCCCATCATTTCCCTCCGGGGTGTGACCAAGACCTATACGATTTGGGATGATCCTTCCGCGCGGTTGTTCGCGCCGTTGAAAAGGATGCTGGGGCTTGGGGGCAACGGGCAACAGGGCCGGCTGTTCACCGCCGTGCAGGACGTCTCGCTCGAGATCGCCGCCGGCGAGTGCATCGGCATCATCGGCCGCAACGGCGCGGGCAAGAGCACCCTGCTGCAGATGATCGCCGGCACCGTCCGCCCGACCAGCGGGCAAATAACCGTCCGGGGCCGGGTCGCGGCCTTGCTCGAACTGGGCAGCGGGTTCAACCCCGATTTCACCGGCCGGGAGAACATCCAGCTCAACGCGGCGATCCTCGGCCTCTCGGCCGGCGAGATCGCGGCCAAATACGATTCCATCGTCGCTTATTCCGGCATCGAGGAATTCATCGACCAGCCGGTCCGCACCTATTCCAGCGGCATGACCCTCCGGCTGGCCTTTGCCGTCTGCGTGCATGTGGACGCCGAAATCCTCATCATCGACGAGGCGCTGGCGGTGGGCGACGCGCGCTTCCAGTTCAAATGCCACGCCACCCTGGAACAGATGCTCAAGGATGGCTGCACGATCATCTTCGTCTCGCACGACACCAACGCCATCAAGCGCATGTGCCGCACGGCGCTGCTGCTGGAACGCGGCCAGGTCCTGCTCCAAGGCTCGCCCAACGACGTCACCAACATCTACACCAAGCTCATCACCAGCCCGCACGGCGTCGAGGCGATACGCGATGAAATCGCTGCGCTGCGAGAGCAAGTAGAAGTGCCGTTGCTGGTTGCCGTTTCGACAAGCTCAAGGCCCCGAGCCAGTCGAGGGGCTGCCAGCCCGGCATTTGTCCTCGGTTCTGGCGCGTCATCCGTCGCCAAACCGAGGCAAAGGAGAACGGAGGACAGGGCCGAGAAAACAGTAGACGGTGGACAGAGGGCAGAGCGCGATGAATCGAAGACGGAAGACATAGAACAGAAGCCCGAGGTCTGTGCCCTTTCACCTTCACTTTCACTCTCACTTCCCTCCTCCGAGCGCCTGCTCGTCGAGGAACGCTCGCATCAGCAGATCTCCGACAAGGAGTATGCCTACGGCGGNNGCGCCTGAGTTTCCTGAGCGGCAGCCGCATCCGCGTGCGCTTCGCCTGCGTCGCCCGCGTGTCCGTGACGGACCCGATCTACGCACTTACCCTCAAGGATATCCGGGGTCAGGAAATTTTCGGCACCAACACCTATTTCCAGAACCAAACCCCACCCGCCGTGCCGGCAGCCGGCCAGTCCGAGGCGGTCTTCGACCTGCAGCTCAATGTCCTGCCCGGGGTCTATTTCATCTCCCTCGGCTGGGTGCGGTTGGTGAATGGCGAGGTGCAGGTCATCCACCGTCGCTACGATGTCCTGCGTTTCGACGTGCTCCCGTGCGACCAGTCCTTCGGCATCGCCTGGTGTCCCGCGAAAATCACCGTACTGAACCGGAATTGACCGACCATCCCCTTCCCGTGTTTACCGTCGATTTCACCCATCATCGGAAAGCGCACACCCTGCGCGCCGGCGAGCTTTACGCCGCGCCCCGCGCCGAGGGCTTCCGGGACACCCCGACCGCTGAACTGCGCGACCTCATCACGGAAGTCGAAGCCGGACGGCCTTGGCGCGAAGCCGTTCACGCCCGCTACGCCGAGACCAAGCCCTGGCTGCACGGGATTATCACCGATCCGCGACGCACGGCATTCTTTGACCTTGTCCTGCCCGGCGGCATCGGTCCCGTGCTCGATGTCGGAGCCGGCTGGGGCCAGATCGCGCGGCCGCTCGCCGCCTTGCGTCCGGTCGTGGCACTCGAACCCGTGGCCGAGCGTCTCGGCTTCATCCACGCCGTGGCCCGGCAGGACAACGTCGCCGCCAACATGGCCTTTGTCGCGGCCGATTACTTTGAAACCGCCTTCACCACGCGCTTCGCCGCCATTTGCGCCATCGGGGTGCTGGAGTGGGCCGGCGCGTTCCAGAAGCAGTCCGACCCGCAGGAACGGCAACGGGCGTTCCTGCGCAAAACCCGCTCTGAACTCGCGCCGGGTGGCGCACTCGTGCTGGGGATTGAGAACCGGCTCGGCCTCAAATATCTCCTCGGCTGTCCCGACGACCACCTCGGCGTGCCGCATATCGCGTGGCTGCCCGCCCCGCTCGCGCGCCGGCGCTGGTTGGAGACCAGCGGCCACACCCTCCAGAGCTTCACCTACACCCTGAGCGAGCTGACCGCCCTGCTGCACGTGGCCGGGTTCAAGCAGGTCGAGTTCTTCGGCGCCTTCCCCGACTACAAGCTGCCGGCGAAGATCATCCCCTTCGCCGACGGCGGCGTGGCGCTCAACCGCTGGCTCCTCAACGAGCTCCCGCCGCCGGAGCACAACGGCTACGACGGCAGCGACCTCGAGGCCGCACAGCAGGAAACCCTGGCCGCCGCCTACCGCAGCCTCGCCGCCGACGGCATCGCCCACCACTTCGCGCCCAGCTTTTTCGTCCGCGCCAGCTGAGGCATTTGACCACGGATAGAGAGCCGAAACACAAGACAAGTTAAACCACGGATTATCCGGATGAACACGGATTCAGACCAAGGCGGGTTAACCGCGAAGTGCGCGAAGCTACGCGAAGAAATCACCTCAGAAGAAACGGAATGCACCGAACTACGCCCAGGCCGCCAACCAGATTAAATCCGTGCACCGAGCGTAGCGACATCATCCCTGGTTAAACTGCATCGGTTCGATACAAACACCAGCGGAAGAATTTGACCACGGATGCCACGGATGGCACGGATAAGGCATGCTCCATGAAAAACTGACCGAAGACATCATCGGAGCCGCCATGCTGGTCTTGAACAAACTGAAACCGGGGCTGGACGAGAAACTTTACGAGCGGGCTTTGGCTCTCGAACTGGTCAAGCGCGGCCACAAGGACGAGCAGCAGCGGGCTTTCCCCGTGTATTACGATGACACGGAAATCGGCCCCTTGATTCCTGATTTGATCGTGGATGGGACCGTCATCGCCGATTCCAAGGTGGTGACTGATTTCAACGAAACCCATGTCGCCCAGATGCTGGGCTACCTCAATATCACCGGCCTCCAGGTTGCACTTCTATTGAACTTCAAGCACTCGGATCTGCGCTGGAAGCGCATCGTCCGATAGGTTCCTCCATCCGTGCTATCTGTGAAATCCGTGGTTAAAAGACCAGTGTTTAGTTGTGAGCCCGCCGCGCCATGACCGACTCACCCATCAATGATGCCTTCAGGGAGCTCATCGCGCACGGCCTCATCGCCGACCAGCCCGCGCCCCAACTCCTGGCAACCGGCAATGTTGACCGGCTCCCGGCGGCAAACCGCACTTCCTGGCGGGTGAGCCTGCCCGATGGCCGGCAGGCCCGGCTGGTCCTCGGGACCGGCCTGGTTGATCTGGGGCAAAGACAGGCCAAGTTCGCGCAAGATTGCCCGGACATGATCCCGGCCCCGGTCTTTCATCAGCAGCTCGCGTGCGGGGAGGCTTTCGCCGACCATTATTTCGAGGGCGCGCCGCTCGAATCCACCGCCGGTTCCAGCCCGGACAGCACCCGGTGCGGATTTGCGCGGATTTGCACCGGACTGGCGGCAACGAGCCAGCCTTCAACCGAAGCGGCCCGCGCCGCCGAGTGGCTGGCCTGGACCGGCTGGGTGGAATCACTCGGCGGCTGGACTCCGGTGGAGATGCAGCTGCTGCGCGATCTGGTCTGGCCCCGGCTCGCCCCGTTGCTCTGCGCCACGCCGCCTGCCACCCGCTGGACCAATGGCGACTTCACCAGCGCGAACATTCTCCTCGCCCAATCCGGCGACGTCCGGCTCATCGATTGCGAATTCGCCACCAGGACCCATTTTTTCACCGAGGACTCGGTGCGCTTTGCCACGCTTTCACCCGTCGCCCGGCAAAGGCCGGATTGGTTTCCCTCCACCCTGCCCCCGGCGGGACCGGCCTGGCATCTCTTCTTCTGGTTGCGCCAGCTTGCCTTGGAATCGAGGCAGAACACGGCCGGCTATCTCGCCCGGGTGCGCCCGGTCCGGCTCGCGCTGATCCGCCGGCTGAGCGAACAGATTCTCGGCTGCCAGCTGGCGGGCTGGTCCGTTGCCGCCACGCCCTTGCACCATACCCTGGAGGTTGCCGAATGGGCGCAAACCCCTGAAANNCGCATGGCGACAATCGGCTGGCCCAAACCGCGCCCGCACCCCGGCCGGACGTGCAGGCGCATTTTGCCGGTGAGGCCCACGCCGCCGCCACCGGCTTCCTCCTGACCATACCGCTGGGTGAACCGGATGCACCCTTGGTTCTCTCGGCTTTGGCGGATGATGGCGCGCTGTTGCCCTTTTATTCCTTTCGATCCGGTGATCTGCCCAAGCGGGGGCCCTGGATAGACGACTACCCGCGCTGGGCGGCACTCTATGATCCCGACCCGGCGGAGGCAGCCCGGACCCGACCCGGACCGTTGTTCACCGTGCTGCTGCCGGTCTACCGAACACCGCCCGCGTTTCTGCGCGAGTGCCTGGATTCGGTCACGGCCCAGCACTACCCGCATTGGGAACTGATGGTCGTAGATGATGCCTCGGGCTCCAGCGAACTCGCGACCTGCCTGCAACAGTTCGCCACCGACCGCCGCATCCGGATTCAGACCCGCCCGGCCAACGGCGGCATCGCGCGCGCCACCAACGACGCCCTGGCGGCGGCGGCGGGCGAATTCATCGTGCTGCTCGACCACGACGATATCCTGCGCCCGCATGCGCTGGCGGAGTTCGCGCAGTGGTTGCAGTCCCAGCCGGACCTCGACGCTGTTTATTCGGACGAAGACAAAATCTCGGCCGAGGGCCGGCGCCTTTTGCCGATGCTCAAACCGGATTTCTCCCCCGAGTTTTTACTGGGAGTGATGTATATCGGCCACGCCCTGTGCGTGCGCACGACCGTGGCCCGCGCCGCGGGCGGATTTGACCCGCAGTTCGACGGCGTGCAGGACTACGAGTTTTTCCTGCGGGTGACAGAACACACGCGACGCATCGGCCACGTGCCGAAGATCCTCTACCACTGGCGGCAGTCCCCCGGCTCGAGCGCCCTGCATGGCAACGTGAAGGGCGACATGGACCAAAGGCAGGCGGACGCCGTGCGCGCGCACTTGCGACGACGGGACGATGCCCGGTCGGTCGTGATGCTCGGCGAACATCGGGTCCGGCTGCAGCCCGCCCACCCGCCCACCAGCGAGATCGTGCTTTGCCCCGGCGACGCCAACCCGCTCGCCGTCCTGCACGCGGCCGCGGCCAAAAGCAGCGCGGAAGTCCTGATCCTGCTGGATGACACCGCCCCCACCAATCGCGACTGGCTGCCGGAACTGGCGGCGCTCGCGGCGCGACCGGACTCCGGCTTGGTCGCTCCCTTGCTCTTATCCCGCGAAGGCCGGGTGCTCGAATCCGGCTGGACGGTCGGCCCGGCGGGCGCGGTTCCACTCATGCGTGGCTTTGATGCCGGGGGCGACGGCTGCAACGGTTCACTGGTCTGCACCCGGGAGGTTGCGACGGTGTCACCCCGATGCGTCGCCCTGCGTCGCGAGCTGGCCACCGCCGCCGGGCCGACCTGGTTGGAATTTTGCGCCGGATTGCGCGCCCGGGGATTTTATCACCGGGTTTGCGCGGCCGCGCGCGTGTCACTGCCGCTCAGCTGGCGCGAGCCGGCCGCCCTGCCGGGCCGGTCCGCCGCCCCCGATCCGTTTTTCAATCCGCACTGCGATGCCCGGCGCGGTGATTATTCCCTGGCGCCGGCTCCCGCCGCCACCGGTTTTATCTGGCACATCGACACGTCACCGGCCGACCCGTTGACGGAGGGCGGTCTCGCCGTGCGCGGCTGGTGCTTCCGGCCCGACGGCCAGCTTTGCACCATCAATGTTACCGTGGGCTACCTGGCCTGGTCCGTGCCCTGCCACCTGTCGCGACCGGATGTGGCTGCGGCGCATCCCGGGTTGATGGACGATGCCTGCGGTTTTTCACTCCGGTTGCGCGTGCCCTCCGGCCGCCACCCACTGTTCCTCGAGGCCAGCAGCTCGGGCGAACGGACGGTGTTGTTGCAAGGCACCGTGACAGTGCCGGACTGGGTTCAACTGCGACGCTGGCTCTTCGCGCCACCGGCGCACCTGCTCGCTTTTCAAATGCTGGCCGCGCCGTGTCACGCCCCGCGACCGCTGCGCGCGGAGAAATTTCCGGCCGCTTTGTCCGCGTCCCGGCCGCGGCTGTTCATCGTGACTCCGAGCTACAATCAGGCACGTTACCTCGGTGCGACCATCCGCAGTGTGCTGGAGCAGCCCGTCGACTGTGCCTACGTCGTGCAGGACGGCGGCTCGACCGACGGCAGCGTGGCGCTTATCCGTCGCTTCGCGACGGAGGGACCCGCCTTCGCCCATTCGACAAGCTCAGGGCTATGGCGAGGCAAGGAACCAAAGCTAGAGGTCGAAGCCTCCTGCCCTGCTCCTCCCTCCCTGCTCCCTTCTCCCGTCGCGCCTCGCCTGGTCTCCTGGACCAGCGAGCGCGACCACGGCCAAGCCGACGCCATCGTCAAGGGTTTCGCCAAGACCAGCGGCGGGACGGACGACATCATGGCGTGGATCAACTCCGACGATTTCTATCTGCCGGGAGCGCTGGCCTACGTCGCGGATTATTTTGCCCGGCATCCGGAGGTCGACGTGCTTTACGGCCATCGCGTCCTCGTGGACGAGCAGTCCCGCGAGATCGGCCGCTGGTTCCTGCCGAAACACGACCCAGAGGTGCTGCGTCTGAACGATTTCGTGCCACAGGAGACGCTGTTCTGGCGGCGACGCCTCTGGGACAAGGTCGGCGGCATAGACCCTTCCTACAAGTTCGCGCTGGACTGGGATCTGCTGCTGCGGTTCCAGGCGACCGGGGCCAAAATCGTGCGCGTGCCGTATTTTCTCGCCTGCTTCCGCATCCACCCGGCCCAGAAAACCTCGGCCGCCATGCATACGGTCGGCCAAAAAGAGATCGACCACCTGCGCGCCCGCACCCAAGGCCGGGAGATTCCCCCGGCCGAACTGGAGCGCGACCCGCGCCTGCTGCGCTACCTGCGCCGGAGCGCCTTCCTTGAATTCCTCTGGCGGTGCGGCATCCGCGCGCCCTAAGCTGGTCCCCGATGCAACCCACCGGCGAGCTCACCCGCCAACACCTAGACAAGATCCGCGACTTCTACGAGGCGGCCCCCACGGAGTTGAGCCGGGCCGCCCGCAGTTACCGCGGGTTGCTGGCCCGCTACTACAACCTCCTGATCCCGCCTGATGCGTCGGTGCTCGAGATCGGCTGCGGCGCGGGCGAACTGCTCGCCCAGGTGCAGGCCGCGCGCAAGGTGGGCGTGGACCTGTCCCCCAAGCAGATCGCCGCCGCCCGTGCCCGCCTGCCCGCCGCGGAATTCCACGTGCAGGCTGGCGAAACCCTCGAGCTCAATGAGACCTTCGACTACATCATCATCTCCGACACGCTGAACCTGGCGGCGGATGTCCAGCAGCTGCTCGAGCGCCTGCACACGGTCTCGCACGCCAACACGCGACTCGTCTTCAATTATTTTTCCTCCCTCTGGCGCCCGCTGCTCACGGTGGCCGGATGGTTCGGCCTGCGCTCCCCCCAGCCCCAGAGCAGCTGGATCAGCACGGCCGATGTGCGGAACCTGCTCCAACTGTCCGACTGGCAGCCGGTGTTCAGCCAGCTGCGGCTGCTGCTCCCGGTGCGCTGCCTCGGGCTGGAGATACCGCTCAATCGCTTTCTGGCGCCGCTGCTCGGCTGGTTCTGCCTCACCGTCTTTTGCGCCGCCCGCCCCCTGCGCCCGCAAGCCGGCAAGGAACCGACCGTGTCCGTCATCATTCCCGCCCGCAATGAGGCCGGCAACATCGCCGCCGCCGTCCTCCGCACCCCCGCCATGGGCGCCGGCACCGAGCTCATTTTCGTCGAGGGCCACTCCCGCGACGACACCTGGGCGCAGATCCAGCGGGTGCAGCGCGAACACCCGGAGCGGAAAATCAAAATCATGCAACAGACCGGTCAGGGCAAGGGCGACGCCGTGCGGCTGGGCTTTGCCGCCGCCACCGGTGACATCCTCATGATCCTCGACGCCGACCTTACCATGCCGCCGGAGGAGCTGCCCAAGTTCTACGACGTGATCGCGAGCGGCCGGGCCGAGTTCGCCAACGGCGTGCGCCTGGTCTACCCGATGGACGAGGAGGCCATGCAGTTCCTGAACCTCTGCGCCAACAAGGCCTTTGGCCTCATCTTCACCTGGTTGCTCGGCCAGCCCGTGAAGGACACCCTGTGCGGCACCAAGGTCCTCAGCCGGGCGCACTACGGGCGCATCGCCGCCAACCGCGCCTATTTCGGCGACTTCGATCCGTTCGGCGACTTCGACCTGCTCTTCGGCGCAGCCAAGCTGAACCTGAAGATCGCCGATGTGCCCATCCGCTACAAGGAGCGCACCTACGGCACGACCAACATCCGGCGCTGGAGCCACGGCTGGCTGCTGTTGCGCATGGTGCTGTTCGCCGCGCGCAAACTGAAGTTTGTCTGATCCGCGGGGCCGGCCCCGCGGATCCGACAATTGGCTTCACATCCCGACCGCAGCGCGGCTTGATGGCCTCCGACCCATGAAGCCCGCTGCCCCGGATCCGGCTGAACTTCTGCACCGCGTGCGCCAGCAACTTATCCTGGCGCAGGTGCGCATCATGGAGCTCGAGGATGTGCGGGATGAACTCGCCCCCCGGCTGGCGGAAGTGGAGCAACTGCTCACCGCCGCCCAGTCGCTCGCCGACCAAAAAGTGGATGAATCCGCCCACCTGGCCAAAGTGCAGTCCGATTTGCAGGCGCAGGTCGCGCACCTGCGGCACATGCAGCATGTCACCCATGAGGCGCTGAACGATGCCCGCACCCAACTGGCCGGGACCGCCGACCGGTTGGCCGCCGCCGAGCAACGGGGCGGCCAGCTCCAGAAGGAGATCATCGCGCTCGCCGATCAAGCCGGTCAGCTGACCGGGACCATCAGCCAGCTGAGCCTGGAAGTGGTTGAGGCCCATGCGACCGCCGCCACCCGCCTGGCCCGCCTCAAGGAACTCGAGGCGGAAATCCGGGCCATGAAGGCCTCCCGCAGCTGGCGTTGGACCCGCTGGCTGCGATCCATGGAGCGCGGACCCGGCGGGCGCTGACCATGAGCGCACCCACCGCCAAGCTTCTCGGTGAGATTGAGACACCACGCCCCCTCCGCGCACCGGGAGGGAAAATCTCGGTGGCCGGCTGGTGTCTGGTCGAGGGCCAGACCATCCCTCCCGCCATCCGGCTGGCAACCGACGCCGGCCGGGTGCCGATGACCGGCCGCACCGTGCGCGCCGACGTGCCCAAACTGTTTCCCGGCCAGCCCGCCGCCGCTCAATCCGGCTTTGTCCTCGAAGGCCGATTGCCCGCCGGCGTGCATCTGGCGCATTTCGAAGCGCAATTGCCGGATGGCTCCTGGCAGGTCTTCAAAAGCCTCAGCCTGGCCGTGGAGCCACGCCCTTTCACCGCGATCATCGAGTCCCCCTCCGCCCAGGGCGCGGTGAAACAACGCATCCCGATCAAAGGCTGGGCCCTGCATCCGGACCAGCCGGTCAAGGAGCTGGTCCTCCGCTACGGCCATCAGGAGATCGCCGGCCAACCCGCGGGCCCGCGCCCCGATTTGCTCAAACTCCATCCCGGCTCGCCCCACGCCGCACAAAGCGGTTTCACCAGCCAAACCATCCTTTCCGCCGGCCGCGGCCCGTTGCGGGTCAAGGCCCGGCTCGCCGACGGCAGGGTGGCGCTGGCCCGGACCGGCTGCACCATCGATGTCGCCACGGATGAAAACCACGGCCCGGAGATCGACCTGGCCGGCGCGCGGATCGCCCTGCCGGGCTATGCCGCGCAAGCAATTGAAGGTTCCGCCGCCAAAACCGGCCGCCCCCTCAACCTCCTTTTCATTCTCTACGGCAGCTTTGCCTCGAACAGCGCCCTGCATGTCGCCGCCCTGGCCAACGAGCTCGCCGCGACCGGGCATGACTGCACGGTCGCGGTGCCGCATGATGTCGAAACCCTCGCCCATCACCGCCCGGCCGCCTTTCGCGGCATCACGCACGCGGCGGCGGAAAAAGGCGCGGCTTTTGCCGACGGCCGCGGGCCCGATCTCGTGCATGCCTGGACCACCCGGGAGAATGTCCGCGCGCTGGCGGAAAAACTACGGACCATCCACCGCTGCCGGCTGGTCGTGCACCTGGAGGACAACGAGCAGGAGCTCCTCGCGCTGACCCTCGGCCGCCCGGCCGCCACGCTGGAAAAACTGCCGGCGGACGAGCTGGACCGGCTGGTGCCGGGGGATCTTTCCCATCCGGTGCGCGGCCGGCAACTGCTCGCCGGGGCCGACGGCGTGACAGTCATCACCGACCGGCTGCGCGAGTTCATCCCGGACGGACGGCCCGGGCATGTTATCTTTCCCGCGGCGGACGCGCGTTATTTCTATCCCCGGCCCCGGCCGCAGGCATTCCGGGAGGCGCTGGGTTTCACCGCGGACACCACCGTCCTCTTTTACCACGGCAACGTCCACGCGGCCAATGCGGCGGAAATGCGCGAGCTCCACCTCGCGGTGCTCCGCCTCAACCGCGAGGGCCACTCCACGCTCCTGCTGCGCACGGGCCTCGACCGCGTGGATTTCCTTGGTGCCCGGGCCGGCGAGGTGGCGCCCTTCGTCCTGGAGTTCGGCGAGATCCTGCATCACCGCCACCTGCCGCCCCTCATGGCCTTGGCGGATATTTTTGTGCAGCCCGGCCGGGCCGATCCGTTCAACGACTACCGCTTCCCTTCAAAATTGCCGGAGTTTTTCGCGCTGGGCCGCCCCGTCGTGCTGCCCCGCACGAATCTCGGCGCCACGCTCCGCCACGGCGTCGACGCCTACGTGCTCGACCCGGCCGATGCCGCCGGCATCGCGACCGCGGTGCGCGAACTGCGGAGCGACCGGGCGCTCTACGACCGGCTCAGCCGGGGGGCGGTGGATTTCGCGGCGCAGCACTTCAGCTGGCGGCGCAGCGCGACGGCTCTTGCCAAGTTCTACCACACGCTGGCAGTTTCCTGATTCGTGTCTCCGGCCGCTCCATCGCCCCTGCGCATCGCCGTCACCGGCGGCCGCGGCCGGCTGGCGGCGCTCCTCCGCCAGCACCTGCGCCCACACGAAATATCCCTGTTCTCGCGCCGCGGCGGCGACGGCTTTCACCCGCTGGCCGAGCTGACGGACCACCTGCCGGCCTCGGACACCTTGCTGCACCTCGCCTGGAGCACCCTGCCCGCCACCTCGGAGCGCAATCCCGGGGCGGAGGCCCGGCAGGATTTGCCCGCCTTGGAAAACATCCTGCGGGCCATCGCCGCATTGCCGACGGCGCAGCGGCCGCACTTCGTTTTCTTTTCCACCGGCGGCGCGGTCTATGGCAACGCCCCCGGCCGGCCCAACCGCGAGGACGATCCCTGCCGCCCCATCGGCCATTATGGCCGGGGCAAACGCGCGGCCGAGGAGCTGGTCGAGCGCCACGCGGCGCAACACGGCCTCGCCCACACCATCCTGCGCATCTCGAATCCCTACGGCTTCCCGGTGCCGCCGAGCCGCGTGCAGGGCATCATCCCCCACGCCATCCGCTGCGCCGTCGAGGGCCAGCCGCTGACCCTCTGGGGCGACGGCCACGCCCGGAAGGATTTCCTGCACTACACTGATTTCCTTTCCGGCGCGGAGGCCGTGGTCCGACGGCGGCTGACCGGCACCTACAACCTCTGCGCCGGTGAATCGCACACCGTGCGCGAGGTGATCGCGCTGGTGGAAAAACACACCGGCAAAAAAATCGCCCTGACTTTCCAGCCCGCCCCGAAATGGGATGTGGAGGACAGCCGGCTGGAAAACCGCCGGCTCGTGTCCGCGGCGGACTGGCAGCCGCAGGTCTCGCTCGATGAAGGCATCCGGCGCTCCGTGACCGGCTACGCCGCCGCCTGAACCCGGTCCGACCCCGCCGCTCACTCGATCACGAGATCGCCCAGCAAGATCCAATCGCGGGTGTCACGGCCTTTCGGTCCAGGCCCAAAGAACAGTTCAACTTCGGCCGCTTGCTCCAGGTAGAAAGCGATCTCCAGCGGCTGCGGTCCGCGATCCGCGCGAATATTGAGCGGGTCGAGCAAACGGGTGTAGAGCACCTGTCGCGCCTCATCCGGACCGAGGGCCGCGAGCGTGATTTCCACGCCGTCGGTGCGATCAGAGGTGTCCATATCGACATAAGTCACCACCGGCAGCTCCACCGTCGTCCGCAGGGAATACGCCCCGGCGGCCAGTTGGAAAACCAACCGGGTAACGGGATGGCCGCCGAAGGCCGGCTTGCCGCCCATCATACTCATCCCGGGTCCAAACGATGACCAGAAACGCACCGGGGTCGGGCGCATGGCCTGAAACATCCGGCGGTAGCGCGGTGACAGGTTCGCCACGTCACACCACACTCCCGTCAGCCGTTCCGGGGGAAACTCCACCCCGGGCGCCAGGTCCACCTCGTGATACGGCTGCTGCTGCAGGAGGAGCAGGGACTCCGCCCGCCGGGTCGCGGGCAGGAAGACAGAAATATCATGCCAGACACACAACGGCTTTGTCTCCAGGCCCAACGCTGCTATCCTTTGCAATAGCACGGTCTGGTTTTCCCAAGGGCCGGTGATCAGTAACGCCCCTGGTTTCTCGTCCGTCAGTGCGGCCAGCGCAGGGTCCACCCGGGATGATTCCCGCTCCTCGACGTCCCGCAGCATCAGCGCACGGCGCTGGGCGTAATACGGAAGCATGGAATTCCAATCCTGTCCGATGATGATGAGATACTCATTGGGGCGGGTGAGCGCCCGCAGCGATTGCGTCAGTCCGTCCCCTCCCGGGCTGAAAGCCCGCTGCGTCGGATAATAATAATCCAGATAGTGGTAAACCTGCCCACCCATCACCGTCAGGATCGCCAGGTTCACCAGCCACCGGGGTCGGGTTGACTCCGCCAAGGCGACCAGCACCAGCCCCACCGCGAACAGCAGAAACACCGTGTTCGCCACATAATAATAATCATGCACGGCATATAGCACCGGGAAACACAGCAGCGCCGCCGCAAACCCACCGGTGCAGAACAGGATTTCCCGTCCGCGGGCGCGAGACGCGAATCCCGCCAGCACGGCGCAACCGGCGAGAGCCGGCCACCAGGTCAATTTTTCGCCCACGATCCGCGCTATCTTCGCCCAATTCTCGGCCGAAATACGGATCTGCCACGTGCCAAGGGTGAAGTCCCGCACCGCCATCGAGTTTAGGAAATCCGCCATCGGATTCAAAGCCTTCGTCGCATCGGCAAAATGCAACCACCACCAGGAGGCGATCACCGGCACCGCCATCACCCCGGACAGCCACGCCAGCTCCTGGCGCCAACTTCCGTCCGCGCGTCCGCGCCACAGCCGGCGGACGGCCCAGACCCCCACCGGCAGCAGGTAGAGCATGAACGTCGTCACCTTGACCAAGCCGGCACCCGCGCCGGCGACGCTGGCCAAGGCCAGCCAGGGCAGACTGCGTCCGGCCACCGCGCGTTCCAACGCCACCCAAAACCACAGCGCGAACATCAGCGCCATCGTCTCGATCAGAAAAGCGCGCGCATAGAAGATATACAGCGGGCACGTCACCACCACCGCCAGCACCAGCCACCTTCGTCCGGGAGCGACCTGCCAGCGCGCGAGGAGCAGGAAGACGGCGGGAAGGCACAGATAAAAACAGGCGATGCTCACGGCCCGGCCCGCCTTCGTCAGGCCCCAGCCCGTCAGTTGGCCCGTGACCACCACGGTCCACTGGTAGAGCGGGAACTCCATCGGGATGGACCACGGCTTGCCGAGCACCGGAGTCGGGTAAGCCAGCGAGAAATTATTCTCCAGCTTGATGAAGTGCGCCGACAAGGCCGTCTGCGTCTGCCGGAATTCGACCCCCGGCAGGTTCTTGCTCTCCCAGCCCACCCCGACGGCCCAAAAGTGGAACAGCAGGCACGCACCGAAAAGCCCGAGGGCGAAACGGGTCTCGCCCCGGCCCGGGGCGGGTGGAGGTTGCGGCACAGTCATTCCGCCAGCCAAAGCCAAGCGTGCGCGCTTGCCAACCCGATTGTTCCCGGTCCCGGGTCGACGGCCGGAACAAGCTTTACTGGCACTCCACGCGACCGCTTAATTCGGGCCCTTGCATGAACAGCCCGGCCGCGCCCCAATTTCATATCGACAGTCCCGCGACCTGGCGGCCGGAAGTCGCAGGCCTCGAGGTCGTCGGCTGGCTTTACCCGGGTGAGACCTACCGCTGCGTGGACCTCCGCGCGCGCGTGGACCAGCGCTCCTATCTCGGCATCTATGGCCTGGAACGGCCCGACGCCCAGCAGGCCTTCGGCGGTTCGATCGCGGCGCGGCGCACGGGCTTCAGCCAGCGCGTGGTGGTCTGGCGCGGGGCCAAGGAGCTGGCACTCGACTGGCACGACGGCACGCAATGGCGGGAATTTTTCCGCACGGCGCTCGATACCTCCGCCCTGCCCGCCGACGCCACCAAGCCGCCGCGCCTCATGCGCGCCGCCGTCGTCTACCAGACGCTGCATTACCTTTACCGCCACTTCCACCGCGCCTCCTGGGGCGAGCTCTGCCGCGAGACCGACGCCGTGCTGCGCGAGGTGCTGACCCCCACGAGCGACATCGTCATCGGCGACCGCTTCATCGGCCACATCGAGAATCCGGGTTATTGGATCAACGCGGGCTATGACAAATTCCGCCTCACCGGCTGGGTGTTCGGCGTCGGCCGCCACATCAGCCAGTTGAGCGCCACGACTGGCGTGCTGACCGAGAACCGCCTGATCTACCCGAAGGACCGGCCCGACGTCGCCTCCCACCGCACCGACCACGCCAACGCGCTCAAGTCGGGCTACTACGGCCTCGTCGACATCCGGAAGGACACGCCAAATCCGGCCAACCTGAAGATTTTCGCCGAGACCGGCGACGGCACGCGCCCCCTCGCCTTCGCCCGCCGCATGTATCTCGACCGACGCGACGAGCACTCCGGCCCGATCCCGGTTTATCGGACGATGCTTTTTGCAAAGGTGGTCCTCGCCTTCCTGCGCGGTGTCCCGCTCGGCCGCTATCGCTTCGACAGCTGGGCGCAGGCGCACGGAGAGATCAAGCGCCTGCAGGACCACCTTGCCGGCACCCTCAGCCGCGGCGAGCCGAAGAAAATCCCGTCGGCCATCGTGCGCCGCCGCGACCAGGATCCCTACACCCGCTGGTGCTGGCACAACCGCCTGACCCCGCGACTTCGCGCCGTGCTGGCCCAGGACGCCGACGCCTTGGTGCAGGCCAACGGACCGCTGATCAGTGTGGTCGTTCCCGCCTACAACACGCCCGAGAAATACCTGCGCGAGCTGCTCGATTGCCTGCGGTCGCAGCTTTACCCGCGCTGGGAGCTCTGTATCGCCGACGATGCCTCGCCCCAACCGCACGTCCGCCGCATCCTGGAGGAGGCCGCGAAGGCCGACGCCCGCATCAAACCGGTCTTCCGCAAAGAAAACGGCCACATCGCCCGCGCCACCAATTCCGCCCTCGAAGCCGCCACCGGCAATTTCGTCGCCCTGCTCGACCACGACGATCTGCTGCCGCACGACGCGCTGCTCCAAGTCGCCTCGGCCATCGCCCGCCACCCGACGGCCGGCTACCTCTACACCGACGAGGACAAGATCGACGACACCGGCCGCCGCTTCGACCCGCAATTCAAGGGCGGCTGGAGCCCGGAGATGGCGCTCACCCACAATTACACGCATCACCTCACCGTCATCCGCCGCGACATCGTGACCCAAGCCGGCGGATTGCGGCCCGATTTCAACGGTGCGCAGGACATCGACCTCTTCCTCCGCTGCTGGGAGCTGATCGAGGCGAAGGATGTGATCCACGTGCCCTTCATCGGCTACCACTGGCGCGCCCACGCCGAGAGCACGGCGACCCGTGGCGACCAGAAGGGTTATCTCTTCGAGGCCGCGCGCAAGGGCATCGCCGAAGCCGTCGCCCGCCGCGGCCTGCGGGCCGAGCCCATGCTGCCGGAGTTCGCGAAAAACTACGCGCTCTGCCTCCACCAGCTGAAATGGAGCCCGGACCTCCTGCGCGAGAATCCCGTCACCATCGTCATCCCGACCAAGAACCGCGCCGACCTGCTGCGCACCTGCCTCGACTCGCTGGCCCGGACCACGCCGAAAGAGTCCGTGAAGGTTGTCGTCGTGGACGACAACTCCACCGACGCCGACACGCTGGCCTACCTTGCTTCGCTGCCCGCGCGCACTGATCTGCGTGTTGAAGTCGTCAAGGCCGGGTCGTTGCCGCTTTCCTCATCGGCGACTGGCGTCGGGATGGAAACCGACGCCCACCCCAGCTCCTTCAACTACTCCCGGCTCGTCAACCTCGGCAGCGCCCGCGCCGACACCCCGCTGCTGCTCCATCTCAACAACGACGTCGAGGCGCTGGCTCCCGGCTGGCTGGAGGATCTCGCGGGCTGGCTCTCCATTCCCGGCACCGGCGTCGCCGGGGCCAAGCTCCTCTACCCCGACAACACGCTCAACCACGCCGGCATCGGCCTGAGCCGCGGCGACGGCCTCGCCCACGTGCTCTTCGAGAAGGAACCGGCCGACGATCTCGGTTATCTCTTCCTGCCGCATGCCGCGCGCAACGTCGCGGCCGTCACCGGCGCCTGCCTGCTCACCCGCACCGACCTCTACCGGAAGCTCAACGGCTTCGACGAGGCGAAGCTCCAAGTCGCCTACAACGACGTGGACTACTGCCTGCGCGCGGCGGCCACCGGCTTCCGCACCGTCTGGTCGCCGCAAGCCGTGCTGCGCCACGTCGGCAGTGCCTCGCGGGGCCACACCTACGCCGAGCGCGAACACGTCGAGTATATCGCCCGCCACGGCTCGGCCCGCGACCCGTTCATCAGCGAAGCGCTCGACTTCCCGCCGCGCAGTCTGCCGCTCAATCCCTATCAGCAGCGCTACGCGCAGACCGCCCGGCCGTTCCGCGTCACGGTCGTCACGCACAACCTCAACTACGAGGGCGCGCCGATCTTCATCTTCGAGCTGGCCCGCTACCTTGCCGAGCAACCGGGCCTGTCGGTCACCGTCGTGTCGCCGCAGGACGGCCCGCTGCGCAAGCGCTTCGAGGACGCCGGCCTCAAGGTCGAGATCTGGGACGTCTCAACCCTCCTCGGCGCGAAGAATTCGGCCGGATTCGCCGCCGCGCTCAAGGCCTACGCCGCCGCCCGCACCTGGAACGGCACCGACGTGTTTGTCTGCAACACCATGCTGACCTTCTGGGCCGTGCACCTCGCCGCCCACCTCGGGAAAACCTCCGCGCTCTACATCCACGAGAGCAACAGCGTGAAACGCTTTTTCGCGCCGCTGCTGCCCGCCCAGCTTCACGAGACGGTCGAAGACGCCTTCCGCCTCGCCACGCGCGTCGTGTTCACGGCCAAGGCCACGCGCGACCTCCACGAGGAGCTGAACGTCAACGACAACTTCCGCACGCTGGCCAGCTGGGTGGACTTCGGCCGCATCGAGCAGTTTGCCGCCGCCCACGACAAGCGCGCCCTGCGCCTCAAGCACGGGCTCGACCCCGACGCCGTGCTCATCGTCAACATCGGCTCCGTCTGCGAGCGCAAGGGCCAGCACATCTACATCCGCAGCATCGACCTCCTCGAGAAGGAACTCCCCACGCTTTTCCCGGGAAAGAAGATCGAGTGGGTCATGGTCGGCGCCCGCGAGGGTCTCTACATGGAGACGCTGAACGAGGACATCCAGCTGATGGGCCTGCACGACGTGAAGATTTTTCCCGAGACACCCGACATCTACGATTTCTACCGGCTGGCCGACATCCTCGTCTGCACGAGCTTCGAGGAGTCCTTCCCGCGCGTGCTGCTCGAGGCGATGGTGTTCGGCACGCGCATCGTCAGCACCGACGTCAACGGCATCCCCGAGATGGTGGCCAACACCGACGAGGCGCACCTCGTGCCCGCCGGCGATCCCTTCAAGCTCGCCGCCGCCCTCAAAATGGCGCTCGCCGACCACTGCGCCGGCAATCAAAAGATGCTCGCGATGGCCTACGCCCGCGCCGCCCGCAACTACCACCAGGCCCGCGCCCTGCCCGCCCACCTGCAGGTCGTCCGCGAGGCGTGGCTGGGGTGAGCATCATGCATTCGAATACGGATTGTCATCCTGAGCGCAGCGAAGGATCCACGTCTTCTTGTGGGCGGGGTGCCCTCACCCCGCTGGTTTTGGCCTTTGCCACCTGTGCCTCGCGGGGTGAGGGCACCCCGCCTACAATCCTTGCAGCCTGATGCACGAGACCACCTTCAGCTTCAGTCACCTCGAAACCCCCGCGCCCGGCGCGGTGGTGCCGCCGGGCCGGCCGGTGCTCCGTGGCTGGGTGTGGCCCAAACCCGGCGGGCATTTCGTGGATGTCCGCGCCCGCATCGGCGAACGCTTCTTCCCGGGCATCCACGGTATCCCGCGCGCCGATCTCGCCACCCATTTCCACACGGGCCGGGGGGTCGCGCTCGCCGAGTTTTACGTCGTAGTCGAGCTGGCACCCGGCCCGGTCGAAATCGTGCTGGAGGTGCTGGAGATCGAAGGCCGTTGGTCGGCCTTTCAAGCTGTCAGCTACCGCGTCTCGTCGACGCAGCCCCCGGCGGAGGTGGCGATGCCCGCCGGCCCGTTGCGCTGGCACGAGTTCGGCCGCGCGCTGCAGATTCTGTTGCGCGAACAACGCCGGCAGCCGGCCGGGCCGCTCGCCGCCCTCGCCCGCGAAGTGGTCGCCACGATTCCCTATCCCCGCGACCTGCGACACCCGCATCCTCCCTTCCGCGGCCATCTCGACGAACCCGCCGCCGTCACCCGCTGCGGTTTCGGCCGGGCCGCCGTGCTGGGCTATCTGTTCCATGAGACGCAACCGATCCGGCGCGTGCTCGCCACCTTCGACCTGCAGGCGTGGCAGACCATCGATCACGGCCAGCCTTCGCCGCAACCCGCCGCCGCCTATCCGCAGTTCGCGTCGGCGCAAAAATGCGGCTTGTTCGGCATCATCGACGTGCCGGCACAGCTCCCCGATCCCGTCTGCCTGCGGCTCTACGCCGAGCTGGCCGACGGCAGCCTGCACCTCTGCTCCGTGCAGCGCAGCCGGCTCTACACCAACGAGGACGAGAAAGCGCCGTATCCCCCGCAGGACACGGCGGCCTTCGCCCCCACCCTCGCGGCGCTGAAATCGGCCCTGGCCCATCGCGCCATCGCGGTCGTGGAAGACGATGAATTCCATCAGGAGAACCGCCGGATAGAAGCCGACTTCGACCAGCGCGCGCCGAAGACCGGGCCGACGGCCCCGCCGTTGCCGTCCACCCGGGCTACGCCCCCCGCTGCATTTCCGCGCCGCATCCTGCTCGTCACGCACAACCTCAACCACGAGGGCGCCCCGCTCTTTCTCGTGGATCTCGCCCGCCACTACGCCTCGCTCGGCGCGCAGCTCACCGTGCTCTCGCCCGAGGAAGGCCCGCTGCGGGAGCGCTTCGCGGCAGGCGGCGCCCGGATCCAGATCGTCGCGGCCGGCCTGGTGTTCGCCGCCCGCTCCACCCCGGCCGCGCACGAGGCGATGGGCCGCCTCGGCCAGGCGTTCGACTTCACCGCGTTCGACCTCGTGGTCTGCAACACCTTCACGACGTTCTGGGCCGTCCACGCCGCCAAGGCGGCCGGCCGCCGGGTGCTGCTCTACGTCCATGAGAGCACCACGCCCGCCAGTTTCTACCTCGGCCGGGTTCATCCCGCGGTCGTCGCGCTGGTGGACCAGGCGTTCGGGCTCGCCGACGCCGTATCGTTCACGACCGCCTCGACCCGCGGCTACCATCTCGATTACGGCCGGCCGGCCAACCACCGGCTGACCCCCGGCGGGATCGATGTCGCCCGCATCGACCGCTGGCTCGCCCGGAACCCGCGCGAGCCACTGCGGGCAAAATTTTCCCTCCGGCCCGGCGAGTTGCTCGTGACCAACGTCGGCACGGTGTGCGACCGCAAGGGTCAGCACATTTTTGCCCGCGCGGTGGATCTGCTCTGGCGGCGTTATCCGGCCCTGGCCGCCCGCACGCGTTTCGTGATGCTGGGCGGCGGCGCCACGCCCTTTGACGCCGTGCTCGCCGACCTGCTCGCCCAGCTCGGCCGCGCCAACCTGACCGTGCATCCCGCCACGGCGGACTATTTTCCCTACTACGTCGCCGCCGACCTGTGTGTGTGCTCGTCCTACGAGGAGTCCTCCCCCCGCGTCATCCTGGAGGCGATGGCCTGCGGCGTGCCGCTCCTCAGCTCGGGCGTGCAGGGCGTGCCCGAACAGGCCCGCGCGGAGCTGGAAGCCACGCTCGTCCCGCCCGGCGACACCGTCGCGCTGGCCGAAGGCATAGCACACCTGCTCCTGGCGCCGGAAATGGCCCGCGCCCGGGCCGCGCGCGCGCGCGCCCGGGTCGTGGCCGAGTTCAGCGCGGAGATTATCCTGCCCCGCCACGCCGACCTGGCCGCTGCCGTCGCGGCCACCCCATGATCGAGACGCCCCACTGGCAGTGCGACATCGAGGTGCGGCCGACCGACTGGCGGTTTCCCGCCGGCCAGTCCTGGGTCGCCGGCTGGCTGTGGTCGCCGCAAAACCGGCTGACCACCGATCTCCGGGTCTGGATCGACGGCCGGCCTTTTCTCGCCATCTGGGGCCTGCCCAAGCCGGGCCTTGACGAACGATTCCTGCACCGGCCCGGTCCGCCGTATCTCGGTTTCACCGCCCTGGTCGGGCCCCATGCCGGGGCCCGCCTGTTGCGGCTGGAAGTCCGGGACCAGACCAACCAGTGGACGGAAATTTTCCGCACGCCCATCACCGTCGCCGCCGGCGCGCCCGCCTGCCCGCCCCTGAAATATTTTCCCGGCCTGCTGCCGGATCTGCTCTGTCCGCTGCTCCGTCTCCACCGCCAGCGCCCGGCGGCGCCCCTCGCCGCCCTGGCCGATGAGGTCGTCTCCGGCGCGCAGAGCGAACCGCTGAACTCGCTGCCCAATCCGCCCTTTCATGGCGCCCTGGAAGAGCCGCGGGCCAGCGGCTGGATCCGCTTCGGCCGGCTCTCGATCACCGGGTGGCTGGCGCACCGGCACCACCGGATCACGCGCATTACCGCCATGGTCGATCCGCTGCAGGAAGGCGCGCTCCTGCACGGCATCAGGCGCACCGATGTGGACGGAGTCTTCGCCGATCTGCCCGGCCGGGAGACCTCCGCGTTTGTCGGGCACGTCGATCTGCCCGCCGACACCACGGTGCCGGCCCTGCTCAAGGTGTTCGCCGAACTCGCCAACGGGGAGAAGCACCTCGTGTTCGCGCAGCGCTTCATTCCGCGGGTCATCGCCGGGGCCGACGCCGTCCTGCCGGCGCTGTCCCGCTTGACCTTCGCCCGCGCCGCCTGGGCGCTGCGCGGTTCGGCCCGGCGCCACCACCTGCCGCTCGGCGACTGGTCAACCCTGCAACCGGCGCTGCACGCCGCCTGGGCCGCTTATGCCGCCGAGGCTCCCGCCAAGGCGGGGCGGGCCCGGCTCGCCCCGGCCCCGCCGGCCCGGACCCGGGAGGCGGCGCGCCCGCGGCGGATCCTGGTCGTCACGCACAACCTCAACTTCGAGGGCGCGCCCTGGTTTATATTCGAACTGGCCCGGCATCTCGCCGCGCAGCCCGGCGCCACCGTGCGCGTGGTCTCACCGCAGGATGGCCCGATGCGCGCCGTGTTCGTCCAGGCCGGCCTGCCGGTGGACGTGATCGAGGTCGGCCCCGCCCTGCACACCAGGTCGCCGGGGGATTTTCACCCCGCCCTGGCCACCGCCACGGCCCCGCTCCCGTGGGCCGCCACCGACCTGGTGATCGCGAACACCATGGTCTCGTTCTGGGCGATCCATGCGGCGAAGCAGGCCGGCAAACCCAGCCTGCTCTACGTGCATGAAAGCTCCGCCATCCGGCGTTTCTTCGAGCCCATGCTGGCGCCCGCCCTGCTCCCGCTGATCGAGGAGGCGTTCCGGCTGGCCACGCGGGTCGTGTTCACCGCCGATTCCTCGCGGCGGGTTTTCGATTATCTCGGCGACCACGGCAATTTTGCCCTGCTGCCCAGCTGGGTGGACGCCACCCGCGTGGATGATTTTGCCGCCACCCACCGGCCCGCCGACCTGCGGCGCAAGCACGGGTTCGATCCGGAGGCGGTGCTCGTCGTCAACATCGGCTCCGTCTGCGAGCGCAAGGGCCAGCATGTCTTCATCCAGGCCCTCGCCCTGCTGCAAGGCGAACTGGGGTTCACCTACCCGGGCCGGAAAATCCAATTCGTCATGGTCGGGGCCCGGCCCGGGCTTTACCTGGAGACGCTCCAGGAGGAGATCGCGCGCCTCGGCCTGGGCGGGTTCGCCGGCTTCGTGGCCGAGACCGGCGAGATTTTCGATTTCTACCGGCTGGCCGACATCCTCGTCTGCACGAGCTTCGAGGAATCCTTCCCGCGCGTGCTGCTCGAAGCCGCCGCGTTTCAGCTGCCCATCGTGACCACCCATGTGAACGGCATACCCGAGATGCTCGCGGCCGACGAGGCCTGGCACACGCCGCCCGGCGACCGTTACCGGCTGGCCGAGGCCATCAAGCTGGCGCTCGCCGCCCATTTCGCCGGCGACCGCACCCGGGCGGGCAAAGCCCGCGCCGCCGTGCTCCGCAAATACCACGAGGCGCACTCGCTCCCACAGCACGCGGCGCTCGCCTTCCACTGGGCCGCCCCGCCACCCTGAGCCGGGGCGCCGCCGCCGGGCTTGCGCCCGGCCGGCGGCTCCGCCTTAGTTTCCGCCCGCCAACGTGAACGAAAACGCCGCCTACATCTTTGACGTGGAAGAGCCCCGCCGGTGGGTCTTCACCGGCCCCCCGGTCTGGATCAGCGGCTGGTTTGTATCCAAGACCGGGGCGGAGTTCTCGGACCTCCGCGCGCTGATCGACGGCGTGCCGCACCTGGGCATCCTCGGCCTCCCGCGCGCCGACATCGAACAGCGGCACCGCGGGCGGGCGGGCCGGCCGCCCGCCGGTTTTTCGCTGCTGGTCCGCCCGCCCCGCGGGGCGCAACTGCTGCAGCTCGAGCTGCTCGATGCCAGCGGCCGCTGGGTCGAGATCTGGCGCACGCCGATCAAGGTGCCGCACGGCCCGCGACCGGGCGCCCGGCTCAACCCCGGCATCCTGCCCGACCAGTTGCGCAAACTTTTGCAGGCCCGGCGCGCTGATCCCGCGGGCGACCTCGCCCCGCTCGCGCGCACCCTCGCCCTCGAGTCCGCCGCGGTGCCGCTCGACACCCTGCCCAACCCGCCGTTTTTCGGCGCCTTGGAAAATCCGCTGCTCACAGGCGGCTCACAATTCGGCAAGCTGCGGGTCGAGGGCTGGATCATCCACCAGGGGCAGCGCATCCGCCGCCTCCTCGCCTCCACCCATCCCCTCGGGGAAAACGAAATGGATTATGGCGACCGCCCCCGCGCCGAGGCCGGCGCATTGTTTCCCGACCACCCCCACGCGGCCCGCTCGCAGTTCTTCGGGCTGGTGGACATCGACGAGCGCGCCGGAGACCCGGCGGGGCTGAAGATCTTTGCCGAACTCGAGGACGGCACGCGCCACCTCGTGTTCATGCGCCGCTTCTACCAACGCGGTTGCCGCCAGTTGGAACGGCCGCTGCCGGAGTTCAGCCGGGTGACGTTCCTGCGCGCCGTGCTGGCTTTTGCCGCCGGTTGCCGCGCCGCCGGGGTGCGCCTGGGCCGGCCCGGCGATTTCTGGCGGGGCTGCCGGCACGCCTACGGACTTTACCGGCGCTTCGCCCCGGACTTCCGAGCGCATCGGGCCCGGGCGGACGACGAACCCTACACCGCGTGGCAGCAGGCCAACACCCTTCCGCCCCGGTTGCGGCAGTGGCTCGGCGCCGCCGCCGGCAAGCTGGAGCAATCCGGCGCGCGATTCACGCTACTGGTGGACACCCGGGGTTGCACCACCGCGCAATTGCGCGAGCTGGCTGATTCGCTGCGGGCCCAAATCTACCCGCACTGGCAGGCGTGGTTTGTGGGCGAATTGCCCGCCCCGGCCGGAGACCCCCGGCTGCTCACCGGACCCACCGCCGGGCCCGGGGATTTTATCCGCGCACTCAACGCCGCGGCCCATCAGGCGCCGGGTTCCCACCTCGCCCTGCTGCCCGGACACTCGCGGCTACCGCCCGACGCCCTGGTGGAGATCGCCGCCGGCCTCGCCGCGAATCCCACGCTGGAACTCCTCTACACCGATGAGGACCGGATGGACGACACCGGCGCGCGCTCCGCGCCGGATTTCAAACCCGCGTGGAGCCCTGCCCTCGCCGACTCGGGCCTTTTCCCCGGCCAGCTCAGCGTGGTGCCGCAAGCCCGTTTCCTCGCCCTCGGTTCGTTCCGCGGGGAGTTTGACCGCGTGCCGTGGTTCGATCTGCTGCTGCGCCTCGGCGACCGGCTGCGCACGGAGCACGTGGCCCACCTGGCGCTGGTCTGCCACCATGCCCGCGCCGGCCGGCCGCCGGAAACCGATCCCGCTGATCCGGCCCTGGAGCAAACGCGCCGGGCGCTCGCCGACGCCCTGCGCCGCCGTGGCTGGGCCGCCGAACCCTTCCGGCCCGAAACCGCGCACCATCGCCGGCTGCCTTACCATCAATTGCGTTGGGATGAAAAAATCCTGGCCGGCCTGGCGGTGACGATTGTCATCCCCACCCGCGACCGGCTGCACCTGCTGCAGGAGTGCGTCGAACTCCTCGAGGAAACCGTGGACTGGCGCCAGGTGAAGCTCATCATCGTGGACGACCACTCCCGGGATGCCGACGCCGTGCGCTATCTTGAGGCGATCCAGCAGCGCCAGGACCTCCGCTGCACCGTGGTGCGCCCGGCCGACCGCAGCGCTCCCTTCAACTATTCCCATCTCGTCAACCTCGCTTTGCCGCACCTCGACACGCCGCTGGTGCTGCACCTCAACAACGATGTCAACGCCCTGGAGCGCGGCTGGCTGGAGGAAATGGCCGGCTGGTTCACCCAGCCCGATGTCGGCGCCGTCGGCGCCAAGCTGGTCTATCCGGACAAGACCCTCAACCACACCGGCATCATCATCGGGCCGCACGGCGGCCTGGCCGACACGCCGTTTGCCAAGGCCGATCCCCGCACGGTGCCGGCCGGGTGGCAGGCCGCCGCCCGCGAAGTCTCGGCCGTGACCGGCGCCTGCCTGCTGACGCGCACCGCCCTCTATCGCGAGCTGGGCGGATTTGACGAAAAGGATTTCGGGGTCGCCTACAACGATGTTGACTACTGCCTGCGCCTGCGCGCCGCCGGCCACCGCATCATCTACACCCCCCAGGCGAAGCTCATGCACTGGGGCAGCGCCACCCGCGGCGTGACGTTTGACGAAGCCGAGCACATCGCCTTCAGGCGCCGCTATCCGGCCTATCGTGATCCCTATTGCAGCCCGCATCTCCGGCTCGCGGCGGGCCGGCTGCGCGGCCACGGCGCGACTGTACCGCGCGGGGACCGCGACGGCCGCCTGCGCTTGCTGTTGCTCACGCACAACCTCAACCTCGAGGGCGCGCCGCTCTTCCTGCTGGAATACGCCACGTGGATGGCCCGCGAGGCCGGCTTCGGCCTCACGATACTGGCCGCGCAGGACGGCCCGCTGCGCGGCGCCTTCGAGGCCCTGGGCGCGCAGATCATCCTGGTGGAGACCGGCCCGCTCTACAGCTCGCCCGATGAAGACACCTTTCACCACCGCCTCGCCGACATTGCCCACCAGGTCGACTGGGACCACCAAGATCTGGTGGTCTGCAACACTCTCGTCAGCTTCTGGGGCGTGCCGCTGGCCACCCGCGCCGGCAAACCGTCGCTGTTCTACATCCACGAGAGCGCGACCATCTTCCGTTTCTTTGAGCAGAAGCTCGGGCTGGAGTTGCATCCCTTGGTCGCGGCGGCATTCCGGCACGCCAGCCGCGTCCTCTTTCTCTGCGAGGCCACGCGCGCCTACTACGAGGACCACAACCACCACGACAACTTCCGGATCGTGCCGAGCTGGATCCGGCTTGATGACATCGAGCAGTTTCGCCGCACCCACGACCGGACGGCGCTGCGGCGCGGGCTGGGCTTCGCCGACGACGAGACGATCATCGCCAACATCGGCACGGTGTGCGAGCGCAAGGGCCAGCACATCTTCCTGCGCGCCCTCGAGCACTTCAACCAACAGGGGCACCGCGGAAAATTCCGCTTCCTCCTCGTGGGCGCACGACCCGGCATCTATCTCGACCTGCTCATCCGCGACATCGCCCGGCTGGGCCTGGCCCACGTCACCCTCGTGCCGGAGACGCGCGCGGTGTTCGATTACTTCGTGGCCGCGGATCTGTTTGTCTGCACAAGCTACGAGGAATCCTTCCCCCGCGTGGTGATGGAGGCGATGGCCTTCCGCACGCCCCTGGTGTCGACCGACGTGCATGGCATCGCCGAGCTGGTCGGCCAGCGGCAGGATGGCTATCTCGTCCCGCCCGGTGATCCCGTGGCGCTGGCGCAGATGATGTGGACCTGCCTGGCCAAGGAACGCAGCGGCAAATCGCTCACCGCCACCGCCTATTCGAAGGTGCTGCGTCATCACGATTATCCCCAAGTGCTGCCGGAACATGTGGCGCTCGTCCGCGACACGGTGTTGCGGTTCGAAGCCTAGCCGGCACCCTCGCTCCGGCTGGTCGGGCCGCCCGGTAATTCCCGCTAGACGGTGCCCGCATCGTCCCCCACACAAATAACCCTCCATGGCGGCAGAAAAACCCCAGTCTCCTCTTCCGGTCCGGGTGGCGCGAATCCTGGGCTGGCCGGCGTTGTATGGGCTGCTCGCGGCCGGGGCCTTCAGCTGGCCCAGCCTGCCATCGCACGAACTCGATCCCTCCTGGCGCATGGCCCTGGGCTATTGCTTCGAGCAGGGCATGCAGTTTGGGCGTGAGGTTGTCTTCACCTACGGGCCGTTGGGCTTCGTGATGGGCAAGACTTACTCCGGGCTGCAATGCTGGAGCCTGATCGCGGGCCAGCTGGTGCTGGCGTTGATCGCGGCCGGGGCGATCCTGCTGCCCGGCCGCCGGCTGCCGGGCGCCGGGCGCGCGCTCTATTTTGGTTTCTTCCTGCTCTTCGGGACCGGCTATGAGGACGCGCTCCACATCCTCGTCATCGCCCTCCTGGGTTTCGAGCTGTTGCGCCGGGTGGAGTCGTCCCGCCCCTGGCGGGGCGGCCTGATCGGCGGCGTGCTCGCGGGTTACGCCCAGATCAAGTTCACGGATTTCCTGTTCGCCACTTTCGTGGTGGTGGTGGTGGTGGCCTACACCGCGTGGCAGGGCCGGCGCCGGGCGGCGACCGGGCTCGCCCTGGCGTATGGGGGGGCCTACCTCGGCATCTGGCTGGCTTGCGGCCAGAGCCTGCTGAATCTGCCCGCCTATTTCTACCACTCCTGGCAGATCAGCGAGGGCTACCAATGGGCCATGGGGTTCCCCACGCCGGCGGCGGCGCTGTGGAAAGCGCTGGTGATAGTGGCGGTTCTCGCGGGCTACGCCGCGCTGCACCTCCGCCTCAATCCCCAAAAACCGCGCGCCGTGGCCAACGCGGCGCTGCTGGGTGCCTTCCTCTATCTGCAATGGAAGCACGGTTTCACCCGGCCCGACGGACACATGCTCGGGTTTTTCATTTGCGCACTCCTGCCCCTGACCGCCTATCCCGCCCTGCTCGACGACCCCGCCCGCCTGCGCCGCACCCATCGCGCCGTGTTCATCGGCGCCATGGCGCTGTGCCTGTGGGGAGTGGAAAACACCCTGCCCGGGCTGGTGCGGCGGCCGCTGACGATTTTCCAGACCAAGGTCGTGGGCAATATCAACTCCCTCATCCACTGGCAGGAAACCCGGGAGCACTATCGAAACCGGCTGGCGCAGGAACAGAGCGACACCGCGCTGCCCCGGACACGCCGGCTCGTGGGCCAGGCGTCGCTGGATGTGCTGGGCCATGAGCAGGGCATCGCGCTCTTCAACGGGTTCAATTACCGGCCGCGCCCGGTGATCCAGGGCTACTGCACCTTCACGCCGGCCCTGGTGAAACTGAACGGCGATTTTTTCGCCTCGGCCCGCGTCCCGCAGTTTGTGCTGCAGAAAGTGCAGTCAATCGACGGCCGGCTCCCGGCCATGGACGACGCCCGCGCCCTGCTGCTGCTCGCCCACCGCTACCGGTTCGTGCACCTGGAGAAGGAACATTACCTTTGGCAGCTCGCGCCCGGCCCCTTCGACCCCGCCACCGTGGAGCCGAAACCGCTGCGCACGGCGACGCTGGAGATCAACCGCCCGCTCCCGGTGGAAGACCTGGCCGGGCAGCCGCTGTGGGTGCGCATCGATCTCCAACCCTCCCTGCTCGGGAAAATCCGCCGCGTCCTCTACAAGCTGCCCCAAGTAATGCTCAGCGTCCAGGACGTCGCGGGCATCACGCGCGACTACCTGCTGCCGCTGCCGCAGGGGCGCAGCGGTTTCATCGTCAACCCCCTGATCGAGGACCAGGAGGATTACCGGCGCTTCGCCGCCAACCAGTTGGATAAACGCGTGCGCGCCCTCACCCTGAAAATCCCCCGCGCCGAGGCGAAATACTTTGCCGCCGCCGCCCGGGTGGAGCTCTCCGCCCTGCCCCCCTTCCCCGACGGCGCGAGTGCCCTCTCCGCGCCCAACGCGGACCGGTTTCGCCTCTTCCAAACGGCCCCGCTATCTTACGATGCCCCGGCCGGCATGTCCGTGGAAAAGATCGACGGCCGGGAAGTTGCCATCCTGCACGCGCCCAGCCAATTGGTTTTCGCCGTGCCGGAAGGCGCGACGACCGTCAGCGGGATGTTCGGCTTTTTGCCCGCCGCCTACACCAAAGGCGGCCAGACCAACGGGGCGCATTTCATCGTCTCCTGGTCGGATGGCACCGAACGTCGCCACCTCTACCAGAAGTTTCTTGATCCCCTGCACCGCGCCAAGGACCGCGGCTTGCAGGAATTCTCCGTCAAGCTGGACGGGATTTCCGGCGGACGGGTTTACCTGCTGATCGACCCCGGTCCCCACAAGAGCCAAGCGTGGGATTGGGCCGGCTGGACCGACATTCTAATCCAGTAAGCGCCGCCGGCGGTGCGGTCAGTTGAATAATGCTGGCCGAGGCCCCGGAGAATTTGCAGCATCCGGCCAACTTTATGGATGAGCCTGCCATCAATCCGCCCCCGGCACCCGCCCGACCCACGCGCAACGAATTTGACGAAGAGGGTTACCTGGATCTGCACCCTGATATCGCCAGCGGGGTGCGGGCGGGCAAGATTGAATCGGGCTGGAGGCATTTTGCCGACCACGGTTTCGCCGAAGGCCGGCAGTGGATTTCCCGGCCGGACCCTTATCTCGGCGTGGGGCGGGAAATTTCCCCGCGCGACGAGATGTTTTTCGGGAACGAAACCCACTATTTTGCCGTCGGGGAATCAGCCCTGCATTGCATTGAAGCCGCGCTCTTGGCCGCCCGCCGGAAAAATATCAGCATCAGGAAGATCCTCGATTTGCCGTGCGGGCATGGCCGGGTGATGCGCTTTCTCAAAAAGGCGTTCCCGGCCGCCGCGCTGACCGCCTGCGACCTGAACCGGGACGGGGTTGATTATTGTGCGCGTGTTTTCGGCGCGGTTCCGGTGCTGTCACAGGAGGAGATCGAAAAACTTTCACTCCCGGAGGATTTCGACCTGATCTGGTGCGGCTCCCTGCTGACGCACTTCCCGGAAAAAGACTGCGCGCGGTTCATCCGTGGGTTCCGGCGGTTGCTTCGCCCCGGCGGCATCCTGGTTTTCACCACCCACGGGCGACAATGTGAAAGCGGTTTTGTCACCGGGGAAAACAAGCATGGGCTCAACGACCAGCAGATCGCGGAGCTGTTGGTCGACTATCGCCGGAATGGGTTCGGTTACGTGGACTATGCCGGCCAGCCAGGATATGGCTTCAGTCTTGCCCACCCTTCCTTCGTTACGGCTAATCTCATCCAGCATCCCGCGTGGCATCTTATCGGCTATCACGAAAACGGCTGGGACAAACGGCAGGATGTGATTTGCCTCCAAAAAGGCTTCCCCCCGCCCCGGGCGGGCTGAAGCCACGCCGGCCCGGGCAGGCCCACGGACCGGGCGAGAGAGAAACCGGCCGGGGCCGATTTGCTGCCCGGCACTTACCGCTAGACTAGCGACCTCCTTGCACCAATAACCGCTACCTCTCATGACCCCTGACCTCCCGCCTCCGCTGTTTTCCGCCCGCGTTTCCAGCGTGCTCGGCTGGAGTGTGATCTACGCTCTGGTGGTCGGGGCAACTTTCACCCTTCCGCTCGCGCCGCACCCGGAACTCGACCCTTCCTGGCGCATGGCCCTGGGTTATTTTTTCGAAAACGGCATGCAGTTCGGCCGCGACGTCATTTTCACCTATGGACCGCTCGGATTCATCATGGGCAAGACTTTTTCCGGAGTGCAGTTCTGGAGCCTGATCGCGGGCCAGCTCGGGCTGGCGCTGATTTCCGCCGCGGTGACAATCCTGCAGGGCCGCCGGTTGCACGGCTCGGCCCGGCTGATCTACTTCGGATTCCTCGTGCTGTTCGGCGTCGTTTACGAGGATGCGTTGCACATGTTGGTCATCGCCATTCTCGGCTTTGAACTGCTGCGACTGGAGGACGAGCACCGGCCCGGGCGCTTGGGGCTCATCGCCGCCGTGCTGGCCGGGTATGCCCAGATCAAGTTCACGGATCTGCTGCTCGCCACTTTTGTGGTGCTGGTAGTGCTGGGGTTTCAGACTTGGCGGGGCCGGGGCCGCCTGGCGGTCTGGCTCGCCTTGTCTTATGGCGGGACCTTCCTCGGGATCTGGGTCGCCTGCGGCCAGAGCGTGTTGAATCTGCCCGCCTATTTCTATGGCTCATGGCAGATCAGCGACGGCTACCAATGGGCCATGGGCATCCCCACTGCCTGGCACCATCTGTGGCCGGGGTTGGTCGTGCTGCTGCTGTTGATCGGCTATACCGGTCTGCATCTCTGCCTCAACCCCGACAAACCGCGGGCCGTGGCCAACGCGCTGCTGCTGGGCGCCTACACTTATCTAAACTGGAAGCACGGCTTCGTCCGCTCCGACGGCCACATGATCGGGTTTTATTTCTGCGCCCTGCTGCCCGTCACCGCCTATCCCACCCTGCTGGACGATCCGCCCCGGGGCCGTCTCGCCCACCGCTGGGTGTTTGCCGGCGCGCTGGTCTTCACCCTGGGGAGTCTGGAAAACGCCCTGCCGGGCGCAGTGCGCGAGACGCTGGCAAATTTCCAGAACAAAATCTGGACCAACCTCGAAGCGGTCGTCAAATGGGAGACGACCCGGCAGAACTACCGCAACCGCCTGACCCTGGCGCGCCAAGGCAGCGACCTGCCCCATACCCGGGAATTGGTCGGGCGGGCGACGCTGGATGTGCTGGGCTTTGAACAGGGCGTCGCGCTCTTCAACAAATTCAACTACCGGCCCCGGCCGGTGATCCAGGGGTATTCCACCTTCACGCCGGCCCTCGCCCAGATGAACGGGGATTTTTTTGCCTCCGCGCAGGCGCCGGAATTTGTGCTGATGAAGCTGCAGACGATCGACGGCCGGCTGCCCACCATGGACGACGCCCAGGTCCTGGTGCTGCTGGCCCAGCGCTACGAGTTCGTGCGCACGGAGCTCAACTACCAGCTCTGGCGGCGCAACCCCGGGCCCTTTGATCCCGCCCGCGTCGCGCCCCGGCTGCTCCGCACGGAATCCCTGGCCGTCAACCGGCCCATGCCGCTCGGGACCCTGAGCGAACAGCACCCGCTCTGGCTGCGCGTGGATCTCCGTCCCTCCCTGCTCGGGAGAATCCGCAGCTTCCTCTACAAGCCGCCGCAGGTCATGCTCCGGCTCCATGATACCGCGGGCAACGCGCACGATTATCTCATGCCGCTGCCGCAGGGCCGCAACGGCTTCATCGCCAATCCCCTCATCGAGGATATCGTGGATTACATGCAGTTCGCCGTCCACCGGCCGCAAAAACTGCTGGGGGCCATCACGCTGCTGATTGCGCCTGACGATGAAAAATATTTCGCGGGCTCGGCGCAGGTCGAATTGTCCGCCCTGCCCGCCGCGGACGCCGCCGAAAAATATTTCCCCACGGGCGCCGCGGGGCTGGACCAGCTCTTCACCATGTTCTCCAACCCTCCCGTGGCCTACGGTTCCCTGACGGGGTTTTCCCCGGCGCAGATCGACGGCCAGCCGGTCGCGACCCTGCATGCCCCCAGCCAGATGATCTTCGATGTGCCCCCGGGGGCCCGGACGCTCAGCGGCCGGTTCGGCTTCCTGATCACCGCCTACTCCGACGGGGGCAACACCAACGGCGCGCGTTTCATCATCTACTGGTCCGACGGAATCCGGCGGATCGACCTCCTCGATCGACTGCTCAATCCGGTCCACGTGGGCGCCGACCGCGGGCTCCAGGATTTTTCCTTCCGGCTGAAGGGGATCTCCGGCGGGCGGATATATTTGGAAACCGATCCCGGTCCCTACCACGACATGGGTTGGGACTGGACCTGCTGGACCGGCATCAAATTCTCGCCCTGACAGATGCCCCGGTCGGCCCATCCAACCCCCGCCCGCTCCCCGTTCCGGGTGAGCCTGACCGGTTGTCTTTCGCTGCTGGGCGCCCTGGGCTTCACCGTGCTGCTGTTCTCGCCCGCCCGGGAGGCGATGGAAGCGCAGTTGGACTCATCCAACTACGGTTCGTATTCGCATTTTGCCGCCCGGGATTTCCAGTATGGGACCGAAGTGGTCCCGATGGCCGGGCCCTATGGGTTCGTGCCCTATGGCTCCACCTACAGCGGCGAGATCTTCTGGCCACGTCTGCGGTGGGAACTGCTCACCAAACTGGTGCTCGGCGGATTGGTGGTGTGGTTTTTTATTCGCGCCGCCGATCACCCGGTTTTGCGCCTGCTCTGGCTCCTCCTGGTGGCCTTGCTGGCCCCGCTCATCAATGACGTGCCTTACTCCCTCGCCATCCTGCTGGCGGGCCTGGGCCTGGCCGAGCATCACCTGGCCGCCGGCCGGCGAAACCTGGCGGTGGGTTGCGGCCTGGCCGCGTATCTGGCGCTGCTGACCCTGTTCAAGGGCACCCAGGCCATGCTGGCGATGGCGACCCTTGGCCTGCTGTTCCTGCAGGCCCTGCGGGCGCGCAACTTTCGCCGGCTGCCCTGGATTCTCGCCGCCTATGGCCTCACGCTCGCCATCCTGTTGCTGGTCGCCGGCCAGAACCCGCTCAATTTTCCGCGCTACCTGCGGGGCGTGATGGAACTGTCTTCCGGCTACAACGCGGCGATGGGCCTGGAGGAACCCGGGCCGGTTTTTCTCGCCGGCTTGGTTTCTTTGCTGGCGATCGAGGCCATGATCCTGCTCCGCCTGGTCCCGGGTTGGCGGGATCCGGTTACGCTGGCGGGCGGGTTGTTGCTGGCGGGATTTTCCTTTGCGGCCTGGAAACACGGCTTTGTGCGGTCGGACGGCCATGTTTATCTTTATTTCCACTATGCCGGCATCGTCGTGCCCACGGTCCTGCTCTTCTTCCACCGGGCCGCCCCGGGGCCGCCGCCCGGCTGGGTGCGCGCGACCTCGACCGGGTTGGCCCTGTTGGCGCTGGCCCTGGTATTGCTGCGCGTGGGCGATGATCCTTGGGCGAGGCTCCACTACCATGCCCGCGGGCTGCCCGGCCGGTTGCTCGATTCCTGGCAGCAACTCACCTCGCCGGCCCGGGCAAAAGCAGAACTGGACCGGATGATCGCCCGGCAACGCGAGAATTACCAGCTGGCCGGCCTCCGGCCCATTGTCGGGGACGCCCGGATCGATTTTTTCGGCCACGATCACGGCTACCTGATGTTGAACCGCCTCAACTACCGCCCGCGACCGATGGGGGGCGGCACTTTCAATGTTTTCACGCCCTGGCTCCAGGATATCAATGTCGCCTGCCTGCTGGACCCCGCCCGGCGGCCCGAGTATTTTCTGGTCAACCTCCAGACGATCGACGACCGCTTCGCGGCCCAGGATGATGCCGCCACGCTGCGGGCTTTGCTCGCAAATTACCGGCCGGTGGAAACCAGCGACGGGCTGACCCTGTTCCGGGCCAACCCGGATTCACCCCGGCTGCCCGCGCCGGAACTGCTCGGCACCCAGCCGCTGCAATGGGACCGCCCGGTGCGCGTGCCCGGCGTTCGCCCCGACCAGCTCCTGTTGGTTTCGTTGGCGCTCCCGGCCAATCTCGCCGGCCGTCTCCGGGCCGCGCTCTACAAGCCGCCGCTCGTCTTTATGGACCTGCAAGGCCCGGGCATCGCCCAGCCGCACCACCGGAGAATCATTCCCCTGATGTTCCACCGTCCGGTGCCGCTGAACCCCGTGCTGGAGTCCACCCACGACCTGTTGGCGCTCTATCAGGACGGAACCGGCAAAGTCGCCTCCGAAATCACCTTCCGGACGGCGCAACCCGATAGCTTCGATTCAGCCGGGATGACCGTGACATTCCATACGGTGCCACGGCCGGAGCCGACGACGCCGGCCCCGTTGCGTCTGCACAACCCGCTGGTCAGCAAAATCGAACCTTTCCTCGTCGAGGCGGAGGTGGCACCGCTGCTGCGGGAGGACGGCATGGTGGCGCAGATTCTCGTGCCCCCGGCGCGCCTGGGTTTCGAGCTCCAGGGTGACGAAACCCATGTGCGTTTCGCTTTTGGCATGGCCGCCGCCACCTATGTTCAGCCGACCGACGGCATCGGCATTTCCGCTGAACTTGAAAGACCCGGCCAGGCCGCCGTGGAGATCTTCCAGGCCCAGATAAATCCACGGGAACGGCCGGTTGATCGCGGCAAACACCCGGTCAGACTGTTGCTCCCCCCGCTCCCCGCCGGCTCAAGACTGTATCTCCGGATTGATCGGGGACCCGCCAACGATGGGGCTTGGGATCTGGGTTATTTCACCGACATAGATTTCGACCGCGGTCCATTTGTTCCCGCCCAATTTCCCGGCTTTGCGACCTTGCCCCGCGCCGTCATCGCCGGCGTCTGTGGCGCGTTCACGACTGAGGGCCGGGAAGTCTTCATGCTCAACGCGCCGGGATCCCTGGTCTTTCAGTTGGCCGGACCTGAGCGCAAGTTGCGGTTCAGCGGCGGTATACTGGCCGGTGCCTATAACCATGGCGCCAAGACGGACGGCGTGGATTTCCAAGTGGATGTCCAACTAGCCGACGGGTCGCTCCGCCGGCTTTTTCAATATCACCTGGACCCGCGGGAAAATGCCGCCGATCGGACGGATCGCTCATTTGAGGTTTCCATCCCCGAGAGCCCCGTGGGATCTTCGCTGATCCTGCGCGTCACCCCGGGCCCCAGTGGCAGCGCGGCCTGGGATTGGTCCTACCTGAGCAGCCTTCGCCTCCAATGAATCGCCGCCCACGGCCTTCGGTTCCGGGTCGCGGCCCCGGTGAAACCCGCGTTCGCCCAAGAGTCGGAGATTGAAAAAACTACTCCCGCCGCCGTAATCCTCCGCCGCCCTCTGCCGCCCGGCCTTTCCGCATGTTTTCCACCCGCTCCAAGCTCACCCTGGCCCGCTCCACCCTGCTGCAGGACACGCCGGTCTATGTGCAATTCTACATCACGGCACGCTGCAACCTCACCTGCAAGCAGTGCAACATCATCTACGCCAACTCCGATGTCCGCGAGGCCACGCTTGATGAGATCAAACGCATGGCGGACAACTTCGCAAAAATGGGTGTGGCGATGGTGCTGTTGACCGGCGGCGAGCCCTTCACGCGGCAGGATCTGCCGGACATCATCCGCGAGTTTGAGTCGCGCGGCGTCCACGTCCGCATGCAGACCAACGGCCTGGCCACCGATGAGCGCATCCACCAGGTCGTCGCAGCCGGCGGGCGCGACATTTCCATCTCCCTCGACTCGCTGTGGCCCGGCAACCAGGACGACATCAACGGCGGCTTCGCCAAATCCTGGCACGACGCGCTGCGGGCCATGGCTTCGTTCACCAAATACCTGCCCAAGGACAACAGTTTTGCCTCCCTCGGCTGCGTCATCCAGCGCGACAATCTCGGCGACGTGGAGGACGTCATCCGCTTCGGCACCGAGATCAGCTGGTTCTCCTCCATCGTGCCGATCCACGTGACGTCGTTTGACCAGCCGATGAACTTCCGGACCTTTGACCAGACCAAGCGCTGGCAGAAGCATGAGCTGCCCTACGTGGACCGCCTGATCGAGCGCATCCGCGCCATGAAGCAGGAAGGTTTCCTGCTCTACGATTCCGACCAGTATCTCGACGACATCAAGCGCTTCGCCGCCGAGCAGGCGACGACCTGGCGCCAGCACCATGACAACGTCTGCGACAGCCCCAACCTCTACTTCGCCGTCCTGCCCAACGGTGACTTCGCCCCCTGCTGCGACCATCGTCTCGCCTCGAACATTCCGACCTACGGGGACAATTTTCCCGCGATCTATCGTTCCACCATCTTCCGGGACGCGGTGCTCAAGGTCACCAAGCCCTGCTCCGGCTGCATGTATGGCAGCTTCCCGGAGATGACCATCGCGATGCGCTACCTGAAGGCGAAAATGGAACGCATCAAGACCTTCATCACCTCCCCGCCGCCCAAGAAATGGCCGGTCACCTACGAGCAGATGCTCGCCATCGCCGAACGCATCCGCTCGGAAAAGCGCGAGCGCATCTCCCTGCCCGCCCACCAGCGCCGTCTGACCCTGGACGAGAACAGCGAGCAGGAAACCGCGCAACTCGCCTGAGCCATGCCCAAGAAGATTCTCTACGAGAGCGCGGTGCATCAATTCCTCTGGGCCGGGCGGCGCCTGCGCGAAAACCTCGCCAAGACCAGCCCCGCGGAGGCGGCCCGTCTCGCCGGGTGGATCAATGCCCTGACCCTGGCGAACCCCGGCCCCGGCGGCTTGCGTATCGCGTGGACCGCCCCTCAGCCCGGCGAACACCGGCTCGAACTCAAAAACGCGAGATTCTACATCCGCGGCGACGCGGCGCCGTTCGCCCAAAAGCAGGCCGAGGCCGGCCTCCCGTTTCATGCCGATCGCATCATGGCGCAGAATATCGCGTTCTTTGACGGTGAGCTGCGCACCGTGCTGGTGCGCGCCGGACTCTTCACCGAGGCGCAGCTCGCCGGCCACGGCACCCGCGACGCCGCGCGCAAGCACGCCGAAGAAGTCTTTCATGACGGGTGGGCCGCCAGCGTCGACGTGACCAAGATCAACGTCCGCCAGATGAACGAGGCCTGCACCGCACCCGAGATGCGCTACATCAGACGGACGCTCGGCGAGTTGTCAGGCCGCACCCTGCTCGATGTCGGCTGCGGACTCGGCGAGGCCGCCGTGTATTTTGCCCTGCTCGGGGCCGAGGTCACCGCGACCGACATCTCTCCGGGCATGTGCGACGCCGCGCGCCGGCTGGCGGAGCACAACGGCGTAAAGCTCAAAACCCACGTTTCCGCCTCCGAGGACCTGGGGTTCGGCGCCGAGGTGAAGTTTGACGTCATCTACACCGGCAACACCCTGCACCACGTGGATATCGCCGCCACGATGCCGCTCCTGCTCCGCCATTTGAAGCCCGGCGGCGTGTTCGTAAGCTGGGACCCGCTGGCCTACAATCCCGCCATCAACGTCTATCGCCGTCTCTCCGCCGAGGTGCACACCGTGGACGAACACCCCCTCCGTCTGGCCGACATTCGCACCGTGCGGGCTTGTTTCCAAGCGTCCACCACCCGCTATTTCTGGCTGAGCACCCTCCTGATCTTCATCATCATGGCGGTGGTGCAGCGCCGGAATGTGAAACAGGAGCGCTTCTGGAAAACCATCATTGAGGAGGCCGATGCCTGGGCCTGGCTTTACCGCCCGCTCGAGCGGCTCGATGCAGTTCTGCTGTTGCTCCCGTTCCTGCGCCCGCTTTGCTGGAACGTGGTCATCGTGGGCCGCGGACCCAAACCACCATGAGTCACGCCGCCAATCTCACCACCTCCAAGCTCGCCATCGTCGCCCCCTGTTACAACGAGGCGGGCGGCTTGCCCGAGTTCGTCCGGCGCGTGAAGGCCGTCGGTGCGCAACTCGGCTGCGCCCACGAGATCATCCTGGTCAACGACGGCAGCCGCGATGGCACGCTGGCCGTGGCCCTCGATCTCGCGTCCCGCGACCCGCTCATCCGCGTCGTCAACCTGCTGCGCAACTTCGGGCACCAGGCTGCTGTCACCGCCGGGCTCGATCTCGCCGAGGGCGACGCGGTGGTGCTGATTGATTCCGACCTGCAGGATCCGCCCGAGGTCATCCTCGAGCTGGTCGCCGCGTGGCGCGCGGGCGCCGACGTCGCCTACGGCCAGCGGCGCAGCCGGGAGGGCGAGACCGCCTTCAAGCTTTTCACGGCGAAGCTTTTCTACCACCTGTTGCGCGGGTTGACCAAGAGTGAAATTCCGGCCGATACGGGTGATTTCCGGCTGATGGACCGCCGCGTGGTCGACGTCCTGCGCAGTATGCGCGAACCCCACCGCTTTATCCGCGGCATGGTCAGTTGGGTCGGCGGCCAGCAGGTCGCCGTGCCCTACGACCGCAAGCCCCGCTTCGCCGGCGAGACCAAATATCCGTTCGGAAAAATGTTCGCCTTCGCGGTGGACGCCATCACCTCCTTTTCCATCGTGCCGTTGCGACTGGTCACGTGGCTGGCGCTGACGGTCATCGCCCTTACCGTGATGGCCGGGGTCGGCGTGGTGGTGGTGAAACTGGTCAGCCCGGGTTATTTCATCCCGGGCTATCCCTCGATCATCATCACGATCGTGTTCTTCGGCGGCGTGCAGTTGCTGGCGCTCGGCATCATCGGCGAGTATCTCGGCCGTCTTTATGAGACGAGCAAGGCCCGGCCGCTCTACATCGTCGAGCAGGTGTATCAGCAGCGGGACGGCCGGCTGACGGGACAACACCCCGGGCTGCCTCCGTCCGGGGCGATTTGACATGTTTCGCGCGGCGCAGGCACATTTCCGGCGGCGGTGGAAAAGAACCCTCGGCTCCCGGGGCCGGGGAGATTCCCGTTCCCGGCCTTCCCTCCGGTGAAAGGACCTGCGCTCCCTCCGAAGGCAGCCGACGCCCACGCGCAAACCGACGCGGCGGGCCACTGGCTTTGGTTCCTCGGCACTGCCGGGTTGGTCTTCGCCGCCCGTTGCCGCGAAATCAGCCTCTATGCCGGGGAGGTTCCCTACCTCGACCAATGGAAAGTGGAGGCGCAGCAAATCCTGCTCCCTTGGCTGCGGGGGGAACTTTCCTGGACGGCATTTTTTGCCCCCCACCATGAACACACCCCGGTTTGGACCCGTCTGCTGGCCTGGTTCCAGGCCGCCGCACTCGGTCGCTGGGATCCGCAACTCCAATGCACCGTCAACGCCCTGCTGTTTGGCGCCGCCACCGGAGTCTGGACCGGGTGGCTGCGCCGCACGCTGCCCCTGGTGCCGGCCCTCGGCCTTACTCTGCTTACGATCACGCTGGCCGTGCTGCCTCATGGTTGGGAAAACAGCACGTGGGGTTTCCAATCCTTGGTGCCCCTCGCGTTGCTCTTCGCGCTGGTGCATGTGCGCGGCTCCTTCGAGTCGGCGCCCGGTTCGGCTCGATGGTGGCTGGCGCAGGCCGCGGGCCTGGCGGTGCTGTTTACTTTCGGCAGCCTGTGGGCCGCGCCTGCGGCCGTCGTCCTCACCGCGCTGGGGACGGCCGCGCCAGGGCGCTGGCGCTGGCTCCCCCCCGCCGTGCTGGCCGCGGGTGGAGTCGCCCTGCTGCTCGCGGCCCGCGCCGGGCAGCCCCACACCGGGGCGCTCGCCCTGAGCGTGGATTCGCCCCAGCAATTCCTAGCCGCCTTTCTCCTGCAACTCGGCTGGCCCGTCCAATGGCCCGGCGCGGCGCTTCTGCTGTATCTGCCGGTTCTATTCCTCGCGCTGGATCTGCGGCGCAATCCGGCGGCGATCCCCGCCGATCGCATCGCGCTCGCCCTGGCGCTCTGCGCGGCGGCGCAGGCCGCCGCCTTTGCCTATGGCCGGGGTGGCGGCTACCTGGGGTTCGTCTCGCGTTATGGCGACCTGCTCGCCATCGGCGTCGGCGCCAATGCTTTTGCGCTGTGGCGGCTGCTGCACCGCCACCGGGGCTGGCGTCCGCTGCTGGCCGTCGTGGCCCTCGGCTGGCTGGCCGCGGTCGCCCACGGCCTGCACACTGTCAGCACCCGCGCCCACACCGAATATTTCCACGAGCGCGCCCCCGTCCGGGCCCTGCTGCGGCGCGACGCCGTGCGGCAATACCTGGCGAACAAGGACGCCGGTCCCCTGGCAACGGAGACCATGCGCGGCATCCTCTTTCCCGATCCGGCCGTCGTCACGGCGGTTCTGGACGAACCCGGGTTGAGCCGGCTGCTGCCCGTCAGCCTCCGCCCCGACGGCGCGCGCGCGCGCGGTGATTTCATCAGTGCGGCCGCGCAGCGGCTGCGCGAACTCTGGCCGGTGCTCGCGACGAGCGGCGCGGTGCTACTGTTGCTCGGCGGCGGGCTGACGGGGCGCCACCCGCCGGCGCCACCCTCCCCCGGCCGGCCCGCTGATCGCGGCCGCCTGCCGGCGGTGGCCGGGCTCGCCGCAGTGAGCGGCGGCCTGATTTTCCTCTGGCCGCTGCCGCTGGAGTTTCGCGCCGGTCAGCGCTGGAAAGACCTGCTGCTGCCACCCAACGCGGTCACCGATCTGAATTTCCTCATCACCACACCGACGACCTATCGGGTGGACAATCTGACCGGGGGCGCCGCGTTGTGGCCCGAGGATTTCCGCAATGTATTTTACGGCACCCATATTGACGGGCCGGCCTTCACCGGCCGCGCCCAGAGTTCGCTGTTCCCCGTGCGTTCGCCCTGGCTGGTGATTCCCTTTGCGGGTTTTCCCGCGAGCCCCGGCAACAGTTTACGCCTGCAAATCGAGGCGGAAAAAGACCAGCCCCCGGCGGAGATCAGCAACCCGGGGCCCAATCCGGCCGACATTGATTTCTGGAGCGTGGATGTCCGCGCCTACACAGGGCGCCAGGCGCGCCTGGTTTTTTATGACGGCCGCACCGATGCGGCCGGCTGGCTCGCCGCCGGGCCGCCGCAACCGGCGCCGGATGCCCGGCAAGGCCCGCGACTCGCGCGCAGTTGGGCCTTGGAGCGCACTTCCAGCGGTCACCGGAGCCTGGGGGTGATCTTGGCAGGCCTGCTCCTCGTCACGGCGTTCCTGGTTATCCGGTCGTGGCTGTTCACCGAAATAAAATATCGTGCCCCTTCCGCCGGCCCTTAACGTCCGCCCCATGCCCCTCTCTCATGTCTGACGTCATCCCGGAACTGGAACTCACCGTCGTGCTGCCATGCCTGAACGAGGCCCGCACCCTCGCGGGTTGCATCCGCGAGGCCCGCACCGCCCTGGACGCCGCCGGTATCGCGGGCGAGGTGGTCGTCGCCGACAACGGCAGCACGGACGGCTCCCAAGCCTGCGCCGAGCAGCACGGCGCGCGGGTCGTGCCGGTGCGGGAGAAAGGCTACGGCCACGCCTTGCGCGGCGGCATCGCCGCCGCCCGTGGCCGGTTCATCCTCATGGGTGATGCCGATGGCAGCTATGATTTTTCCCACCTGCCCCGCTTTGTCACGGCCCTGCGCGCCGGCCATGATCTCGTGATGGGCAACCGTTTTCGCGGCGGTATCCAGCCGGGGGCCATGCCGTGGAAAAACCGCTGGCTCGGCAACCCGGTGCTCTCCTTCATCGGCCGGCTTTTTTTTTCCACCGACTTGGGTGACTTTCACTGCGGCCTGCGCGGCTTCAGTGCGGCGGCCTGCCGGAGGATGAATTTGCGCACCACCGGCATGGAGTTCGCCTCGGAGATGGTCATCAAGGCCGTCATCCTCGGGCTCAAGGTCACCGAAGTGCCCACGACCCTGCGCCCGGACGGCCGGGGCCGCCCCCCGCATCTGCGCCCCTGGCGCGATGGCTGGCGGCATCTGAGCTTCATGCTGTTGTTCAGCCCGCGCTGGCTCTTCTTTTATCCGGGACTTCTTTTGATGCTGGGCGGCACGCTGCTCGGCGCGGCGGTGCTCCCCGGCCCGTTCGCGCTCGGCCGCGTGCAACTCGATGTGCATACGCTGCTCTTCGCCGCCGGCGGCATCTTGATTGGATTTCAAGCCGTGTCCTTCGCCGCCCTCAGCAAGTTTTTCACCATCCGGGCCGGCTTGCGGCCCGCCGAGGCTCCGTTCGAAGCCTGGCTCGGCAAGTTTACGCTGGAGGCGGGCATCATCCTCGGCGGCGGTCTGATCATGGCGGGAGTGCTGCTGTGGTTTGGCGCGATCTGGTTCTGGCGCGAGCAGGGCTTTGGTTCGCTCCAGCCGGCCCAAACCCTGCGCTGGCTGATTCCGGGCTCACTGTGCCTCGCCCTGGGTTGCCAGATGATCCTGACCAGTTTTCTGCTCGGCGTGCTGCGCCTCGATACCCGCAAGGACACCCCATGAGCGAAACCGGGCGCCCAATTTTTTCTTACTGGCTCTGGGCCGGCTTGCTCCTCACGGCGGGCAAGCTCTGGCTGACTCGCGGACAGCCCGTCTATGCCATCGGGCCGGCGGTCCATGACGACCGGCTTTTCCTTCAACTGGCGGATTCCCTTATCCACGGCGAATGGCTGGGCCGCTACACCCAGATGACCCTGGCCAAGGGTCCGTTCTATTCGATGTGGATCGCGGCACTTTACTGGATCGGCATCCCCCTGGGACTCGGCGTGCAGCTGGCCTATGCGGGAGCTTGCGCCTTGCTGGCGCGGGCCTGCCGGCCGGCCCTGCGCTCCGGCGCCGTGTTGTTTGCCCTCTACTCGTTCCTGCTCTGGAACCCGATGTCCTTCGAGGCCCCCACGCTGGGTCGCGTGATCCGCCAGCAGATTTACACCCCGCTCGAGCTGGCGGTGCTGGCGGGCCTGGTGGCTTTGTTTTGCCGGCGGCAAGATAACCTGCGGTGCCAGCTGCCCTGGGCCCTGCTGCTCGGTCTGGCGTTCGGTTGCTTCTGGCTCACGCGCGAGGAGGGAGTGTGGCTGGTCCCCAGCGTGCTGCTGCTCACCGGGGCCGCGCTGTTCTGGGATTTTCGCCTCTCCGCCGCGCAGGGCCGCACCATGGCCAGATCACTCGGGCTGGCCCTGGTTTTCGGCGTGCTGCCGCTGATCCTCGTTTCATGGCAGAACCACCGGCACTACGGCTGGTTTGGCACCGTCGAATTTCGCGCCCCGGAATTCGCCGATGCCTACGGCGCCATGGTGCGGGTGAAAATAGGACCCCGCCTGCCTTTTGTTCCCGTCACCCGCCAGGCCCGCGAAGCGATGTATGCGGTCAGCCCGACCTTCGCCAAGCTGCAGCCGTTTCTGGAAGGCGACTATGGCCGCGGCTGGGCCGCCGCCTCCCAAGCCGTGACGAAACTGCCGCCGGAAGAGCGCCAGATCGGCAGCGGCTGGCTCATGTGGGCCTTGCGCGATACGGTGGCGGCCGCCGGTTTTTGCTCCAACGCCCGCGACGCGCTCGATTTCTACCGCCACATGGCCGACGAGATCAACCAGGCCTGCGATGATGGCCGCCTGCCGGCCGGACCCCGCCGCAGCGGATTCCTGCCGGTCTGGCAGGAGGGGCAGACCGCCGAGCTGGCGCGGACTTTTTTCCAGTTCTTCGATTTTGTCGTCTCCTACAAATCCTTCAACGCGTTCACGCGGCTCAGCATCGGCGACAATGACGATGTGCAGTTGTTTCGCGATGTGACCCGCGACCGGCTCTCCCCGTCCGAACGAGCCACCAATATTCCGCTGCCGAATCAGGACGCGCTGAACATCACCAAAATCAGCCTGCTGCAGTCCATCGGCAATCTGCTCCGTCCGGTGCTGCTCGTGCTGTTCATTGTCACCGGCGTGGTGGGGCTCGTCCGCGCGACCCAGGCGATAATGACCCGCCGGCTCACCTACCCCCTGGTGCTCGCCCTGGCGGCGTTTGGGGGTTTTGTCGCCTATCTGCTCATCAACGCCTTGGTGCATATCACCTCATTCTCCGTGATCGCCGTGTCCACCTTCTGGCCTCTCTACCCCTTGTCGCAGGTTTTCATGGTTGCCGTCATCTGGGACGCCGCGGTTGCCTGGTTTGGACGGGTGCCCGCGGCGGCCCCGGCCGATCGCGCCTAAGGCTCCAACCGCCGGCGGGCTTTCCGCCGGTCCGGCTTATCGCGTTACGCTGGCCGTCGTGGAATATTTTGCCGGGGGCTCGCTCCACTTTCCCCAACTGTCCGCCCAGTTGAGGGCCGCGCCGTTGAAGTCGACATCGCCGGCCTGCCCGCCGCGAAAGGCGATCCGCACCCGCACGCGGGCCGTGATCCCTGCCGCGCCCGCTGTGAAACTCGTCTGGCGTGTCATCATGGATCCCGCTTTCTCCTCATAGCAAAAGGCGGTCCACGTCTTGCCGCTGTCGGTCGAATATTCCGCATGGAAAAATCCAATATGCTCGCCGCCACCGGCATCGGTGCGCGCGTGGATCGAGACGGTGACTTTGCTGCCCGCGATCGCGGTCGCGGGGGCGTCAATCCTGACCACGCGTTCAACCGCGATGGCCTGGATGTTTATCCCCGTCAGCAGGCAGCACCCGAACCAGAGGTTGCGGGCTAGCCTGGCTCCGCGAGCCGCCCGGCAAAATAATATCGTTGGAGGCAGGGGCATGTGACTGATAACCATAATATACTTCCCTGATTTCGACCACCAAATACGACGTGAGACTTCATCAGGCATCCGGGCGCAAGCTGCGGGCGTTGAGGGTGGAAAGTTTTGTTTTCCGCTAGTGGATCGATCACCCTCGATTGTCGCAAGGGGCAGGGCAGGCTCGTTGCCACCTCCAGGCCGGACGAACCCGGAAACCTCGCGGCTCACGAAGTCGAGCGTCGCGGCCGCACCTGTTCCCTCTCGCTGACCGCCCCATTTTGATTTACTCAGAATCGGCTGGAAACGGGGCGGGCCGCCGGTATGGCTAGCCCTTCCCTTTCCCTCATGGCCAAGACGATTCTAGTCACCGGTTCCTCGGGCCTCATCGGCTCGGAGGTCTGCGTTTATTTCGCCACCCTCGGCTACACCGTCCACGGCGTGGACAACAACCAGCGCGCCGTCTTCTTCGGCCCGTCGGGTGACACGCGCTGGAACCAGCAGCGCCTCGCCGCCGATCTCAAGGGCTTCGTCCACCACGAGCTCGACATCCGCGACCGCGCCGGCGTGCTCGCGCTCGTCAAGTCGGTGAAGCCCGCCGTCATCGTCCACACCGCTGCCCAGCCCTCGCACGACCGTGCCGCGGCGATCCCCTTCGACGACTTCGACACCAACGCCACCGGCACGCTCAATTTCCTCGAGGCCGCCCGCCAGGCCTGCCCGGAATCGCCCTTCGTGCACATGAGCACGAACAAGGTCTACGGCGACGCGCCGAACGCCATCAAACTGGTCGAGCAGGCCACGCGCTGGGACTACGCCGACCCGGCCTATGCCCACGGCATCCCCGAGACCTTCACTATTGACCAGTCGAAGCACTCGCTCTTCGGCGCCTCGAAGATCGCCGCCGACGTGATGGTGCAGGAATACGGCCGCTACTTCAACCTGCCCACCTGCGCGCTGCGCGGCGGCTGCCTCACCGGCCCCAACCACAGCGGCGTCGAGCTGCACGGCTTCCTCTCCTACCTCGTGAAATGCAACCTCGAGGGCAAGGAATACCGCGTCTTTGGCTACAAGGGCAAACAGGTGCGCGACAACATCCACTCGCTCGACGTCGCCCGCTTCATGGCGGCCTTCGTCGAGAATCCCCGCGCGGGCGAAGTCTACAATCTCGGCGGCGGCAAGGCCAACAGCACGTCCATCCTCGAGGCCTTCAAGCTCACGGAGAAATTCACCGGCAAGGCGCAGGTCCACACCTATGTCGACCAGAACCGCGCCGGCGACCACATCTGCTACTACTCCGACCTGCGCAAGATGAAGGCCCACTACCCGAAGTGGGACATCACCCAGTCGCTGGAGGAAACCATACGGCAGATCGTCGCGGCGTGGAAGACGCGCCATTGATTCGGCTGACCGCTCGTTACATTTCCCGCTTCACCTGCCAGCGGGCCTCTGCTTGGCTTGCCTGACATGCGCATCCTGATTTCCGGCATCTGCGGTTTTGTCGGCAGCACGCTCGCCCGTGAGCTGACCGCCGCCGGCCATCAGGTCACCGGTTTCGACAGCTACATCCGCCCCGGCAGCGAAACGAACCGCGAGCCGCTCGAGCGCCTCGGCGCCAGGGTCATCACGGCTGATCTCCGTTTCGCGGCCCAGATGGACGCGCTGCCCGCCGCCGACTTCGTGGTCGACGCCGCGGCCAACCCGAGCGTGCTCGCCGGAGTGGACGGCAAAACCAGCTCGCGGGAGCTCATTGATCACAATCTCACGGGCACGGTGAACATGCTGGAATACTGCAAGGCGCACCGGGCCGGCTTCATTTTGCTCTCCACCAGCCGCGTGTATTCGATCGCCCCGCTGGCCACGCTGCCGACCATCGTGAAAACCGACGCGCTGGCACCTGATACGTCGAAATTGCTGCCTCCCGGCCTGACGGCCGCCGGTCTCGACGAATCTTTTGCCACCATTGCCCCGGTTTCACTCTATGGTGCGACCAAGCTCGCCTCCGAGGCGCTGGCGCTGGAATACGGCGAGACCTTCGACTTTCCGGTTTTCATCAACCGCTGCGGCGTGCTCGCCGGCGCCGGCCAGTTCGGCCGGGCCGACCAGGGCATCTTCGCCTACTGGATCAACGCGTGGCTGCGGAAGCGCCCGCTGAAATACCTTGGTTTTGGCGGCCATGGCCACCAGGTGCGTGACTGCCTGCACCCGCGCGACCTTGTGCCGGTGCTGGAGAAACAGTTCCAGGCCCCGAAGCTCCCCGTGGGCGACCGGCTGGCCAACTTCTCCGGCGGCGTTGTCTCGGCGATGTCGCTCCAGCAGCTCAGCGCCTGGTGCGCGACCCGCTTCGGCCCGCACCGCGTTGTGGAGGACGGCACACCCCGGCCCTTCGACATTCCCTGGATCGTGCTCGACCACGCCAAGGCCACGCGCTTGTGGGATTGGCGGCCCGCCACCCCGGCCACGGCCGTGTTGGAGGAAATTGCCCGTCACGCCGAGCAGCATCCGGGCTGGCTTGACCTGTCCACCCCACTCTGACTTTACGGACGCGCATGGACCGCACCCAGCAGGAACTTTCCAAGATCTACCACCGGCGTTTTATCCGCACCGCGGCCTACCGCAACCGGGTCTGGCAGGTGTTGACCCGGGTACTTTTCCACCGCTGGGTGCGGCCCGACGCCACCGTGCTCGATCTGGGCTGCGGCTACGGGGAATTCATCAATAACATCGCCGCGGGCAGGAAATACGCGATGGACCTCAATCCCGATGCCCCGCGGCATCTCGCCCGGAATGTCGAGTTCCTGCACCAAGATTGCGCGGCGGAATGGCCGCTGCCGGACCACAGCCTTGATGTCGTGTTCACCAGCAATTTTTTCGAGCATCTGCCCGACAAGACATGCCTCAGCCGCACCCTGCGCCATGCGCTGCGCTGCCTGAAACCCGGCGGCCGGCTGATTGCAGTCGGGCCCAACATCAAATATCTCCATGGCACATACTGGGATTTCTACGACCACCATGTCTACCTGACCGAAACCTCGCTCGGTGAAGCCCTGGAGGTCGAAGGCTACCAGATCGACGTGCTCACCCCGCGTTTCCTCCCCTTCACCATGGTGGAGTCGCCCGAATATCCAATGTGCTTTGTCCGGCTCTACCTGGCCCTGCCCTGGCTCTGGTGGGTCAAAGGCCGCCAGTTCCTGCTCGTGGCGCACAAACCAACCGCCTGAGCCCGGCGGTCGCTCCTCCCCGCCGTGTCCCCCGCTTCCCTTACTCCGCTGACGCTTTATAGCATAGTGATTCCGGCTCACAATGAGGAGGAATCGCTGCCGCATACGGTCAAAGCAATCCATGAAGCCATGGTCCGGGCCGGGGTGCCGCACGAGATTGTCGTGGTGGACGACGGCAGCCGCGACCGCACCTGGGCGGTCTTGCAGGAACTGACCGCCACGATCCCCACCCTGGCACCGGTGCAAAACAAGGGGCCCCACGGATTCGGCCGGGCGGTTATCTGCGGCCTGAGCCACCTCAAGGGCGACGCTTGCACGATCATGATGGCCGACGCCTCCGATGCGCCCGAGCATGCTGTCCTTTACTGGCAGGAGCTGAACAATGGCTGGGAATGCGTCTTTGGCAGCCGCTTCATCAAGGGTGGCCGGGTCATCGATTATCCGCGGATTAAACTGCTGGTGAACCGGCTGGCCAATTTTCTGGTGCGGGTCGGCTTCAACATACCGCTCAACGACACGACCAACGCCTTCAAGGCCTACCGGCGCACCGTCATCGAGGGCTGCCGGCCGTTCCTCGCCCCGCACTTCAACTTTACGGTCGAGCTCCCGCTCAAGGCCATCGTGCGCGGCTACACTTGGAAGGTCGTCCCCATCACCTGGCGGAACCGGAAGCACGGGGTGGCCAAACTGAAAATCAGCGAGATGGGCAGCCGCTATTTCTTCATCTGTGCCTATGTCTGGCTCGAAAAATATTTCAGCCGCGGCGACTACCGGCGACCGACTCCTTGATCCTTGAACGCCCTGAAGGAGAGTCTTCTTGCTTTCGCGGGCTGGCTGGATGCCGATCCCAGCCGTTATGCGTTGCTCGCGTGGACCTGCCTGAGCCTGACGGTGCTGGCCGCACTCGCTTCCGCCGGCCCAATCACCGCAACCGGGGCTCGGAAACCGGTTTGGGCGAAGTCTTGGCTTTTTGCCCTCGGTGTGGTGGTCACGCTGTTCGCGTTTCGCTGGCCAACTTGGTTCGTGCCGGAGGAGCTTAATCCCGATGAATCACAGATGATCGCCGGTGCGCTGACTCTACACCATTTCCCGGTTTTCTGGAAATACGTGGATGGCACAACTCACGGACCGCTGAATGACTACTTTCTCCTGTTCGGCTCGTGCTTCGGGCTGCCCCTCAACTTTATCGGTGCCAGGATCGTGGCCGCCCTGCTTGAGGCCGGTGCGCTGCTTTGCACCTGGGCTGCCTTCCGGTCCTTCACCTCCGAAAAAATCGCCCGACTCGGGGTTTTACCCGGCCTGGCCTTCTGGAGTTTTGCCACTTGGCATGACTACATCAATTACTCGAGCGAGCTCGTTTCCATATTTCTGATTGCCTGCGCCACCTGGCTGCTCGTCGTGGCGCTCACACAGACGGCGTTGACGACCTGGCGGGCCAAACTCCCGGCGGCTCTGGCCGGACTGGCCCTTGGCGCCGTCCCGTTTGCCAAACTGCAGGCCGTGCCGGTAGCCGGCGCCGTGGGGCTGGCTGCGCTGCTGGTGCTGTGGTCACAGCGGAAGCGAGCCGGGGCCCTGAAGGTTTTCGGACTTTTGCTGGGCGGAGCAGGCGGGGCTTCGGCCATCGTGTGTGTGTATCTGCTCATTTTCGGCCTCTTCCCTCAGTTCTGGGTCTCCTACATCCTGAGCAATCTGGTCTACGTGGACTTCAAATCGCACGGCTTGACCGACATGGCCGTGCTTTTTTTCTCTCTCATCACCGTAGGGGATAATTTCGTGTGCTTCCTGCTTGGCGGTGTGACGTTTGCCCTTTTGCATGTGCTCTTGGTGATCAACTTTGTCGGCCCTCGGCTGCGGGCCGCCCTTCTCACTAGCTGGCTGGTCGTGGGAGCAGCCTACTTGGCTGTCATCATGCCCGGCCGGCAGGCGACTCACTACCTCCAGCTTCTCGTGATCCCGGTTACTTTTCTCACGGGAATCCACCTTGCGGCGTTGGCGGAATGGAAAGCGGCAGCCGGTCGTTCGCTGGCAGCATCATTGGTGGTATTTGGTTCGCTCACTCTCGGCCCGCAGGTTTGGCGACGGATCACGGGGTGGCATATTTACCTCGGCAACTTCGCGGCATACCGCGTCACGCCGCCACTCGCCGCCAGCTGCTTGATTCTGGCCCGGGCGCAACCGGGCGACCGGCTGGCGATGTGGGGTTGGAAACCCCAGGTCTACGTTGAAACTGGTCTGCCCCAGGGCACTCGGGATGGCAACACTGTCTTGCAGCTCAGCGTCATGCCATTGCAATCCTTCTATCGTGATCGCTACCTGCGCGATATCAAGCGGTGGCGTCCTGCGTGGTTTATTGATGCCATCGGCCCGTCTGGATTCGGTTTCACAGACCGCGGAATTCACGGCTTTGAAACCTTCCCGGAACTTGCGGCGTTTATCGGGTCCCAATACACTTTTGTCTCCGAGGAGGGCGACTTGCGCATCTATCATTTGAAACCCTGATTCTCGCGGTGAAATACCGCTTGTTGTCTCGGTCGAACTCCCCTTTCACTTTCCCGCTCCCTCCAACCTTAACACTCACTACCTGATGATTCTCCTCCTCGGAGGTTCCGGTTACGTCGGCTCGGCCTACCAGGCGCTGCTCACGCGCAAGAAACTGCCTTTCCGCAATGTGCGGCGGGCCGACCTTGACTACACCGACCGCGCCGTCCTGACCGGCCTGCTCCGCCGCGAAAACCCCGATTTCCTCATCAACGCCGCCGGCTACACCGGCAAGCCCAACGTCGACGCCTGCGAACTGCACAAGTCCGAGTGCCTCATGGGCAATGCCGTCCTGCCCGGCACCGTCGCCCAGGCCTGTGCCGACGCCGGCGTGCCTTGGGGTCACGTCTCCTCCGGCTGCATTTTCACCGGGGCGCGGCCCGACGGCTCCGGTTTCAGCGAGACCGACACGCCCAATTTCACCTTCCGCACCAATAATTGCAGCTTCTATTCCGGCACCAAGGCCCTCGGCGAGGAAGCGCTGGCCGATGCGCCGAATGCCTATGTCTGGCGCCTGCGCATCCCCTTCAACGAGGTGGACAGCGCCCGCAACTATCTCAGCAAGCTCATGCGCTACTCCACGCTGCTCGACGCCGAGAACTCCATCTCGCAGCTCGACGAGTTTGTCGCTGCCACGCTGGCCTGCTGGGAAAAGCGCGTGCCCTTCGGCACCTACAACGTCACCAATCCGGGCCACGTCACCACGCGTGAAGTCGTCGGGCTCATCAAAAAAACCGGCGTGTCCGCCAAGGAATTCCAGTTCTTCGCCGATGAGGCCGAGTTCATGCGCACCGCGGCCAAGACCCCGCGCTCCAACTGCGTGATGGATTCCCGCAAACTCGCCGCCACCGGCATCAAGCTGACCGAGGTCCACGAGGCCCTCGAGCGCGACCTCAAGCGGTGGCAGAAGGCGGTTTAACCACGAAGGACGCGAAGTTTCGCGAAGGCCATGCCCGACGAACTGCTCTACCGTGATGAGGTTTATCGGATCGTCGGTGCCTGCATGGCTGTTCACAAAGACAAGGGAAATGGATTTGTGGAGCCGGTCTATCAGGATGCCCTGGAGATTGAGTTGGAGCTCACTGGCATCCCGTTCGACGCGCAGCGAAACTACCAGATTCGCTACCGGGACCGGCCACTCAAGCACAGCTACACTCCCGACCTAGTCTGTTTCGATAAAATCATCGTCGAACTGAAGGCAGCCAAAGCCTTGACCGATGAGCATCGGGCCCAATTATTGAATTACCTCAAGGTTACCGGTCTGCCCCTCGGCCTGCTGGTCAACTTCGGTTCCTTTCCCCGCCTCGAATGGGAACGCATCATTCTTACCCACTCCTAACTTTCGCGTCTCTTCGTGCCCTTCGCGGTTAAATAATTTCATGAACCTTCTCGTTACCGGTGGTTGTGGCTTCATTGGCAGCAATTTCATCCGGCAGCGGTTGACCGCAAAGGGCTCCACCCTGACGAAGCTCGTCAACCTCGACGCTCTCACCTACGCGGGCAACCCGGCCAATCTCGCCGACCTCGCCGGCGACCCGCGCTACGTTTTCGCCCACGGCGACATCGGCGACACCACCCTCGTCACAAAGCTCCTCGCCGAGCACCAGATCGACGCGGTTGTCAATTTCGCCGCCGAATCGCACGTCGACCGCTCCATCGATTCGCCCGAGCCCTTCATCCAGACCAACGTCACCGGCACGCTCCGCCTGCTCAACAGCGCCAAGCAATACTGGACGAAGCTGCCTGAGCCGAAGAAGGCGGCCTTCCGTTTCCTCCATGTTTCGACCGACGAGGTCTACGGCTCACTTGCCCCCGGCGCCCCGGCCTTCACGGAGAACCACAACTTCGAGCCCAACTCGCCTTACGCCGCCTCCAAGGCCGCCAGCGACCACCTCGTCCGCGCCTACCAGCACACCTACGGCCTGCCGACGCTGACGACCAACTGCTCGAACAACTACGGCCCGTATCATTTCCCGGAAAAACTCATCCCGTTGATGATCCTCAACGCCCTTGAGGGGAAACCGCTGCCGGTTTACGGCGACGGCCGGCAGATCCGCGACTGGCTCTACGTCGAGGACCACGCCCGCGCCATCTGGCTCGTGCTGCTCAAGGGCCGCATCGGCGAGACCTACAACATCGGCGGCCTGAACGAAAAGCCGAACATCGAGATCGTGCAGACCATCTGCGCGCTATTGGGCAAGAAGGCCCCGCGCGCCGACGGCAAACCCTACGAGTCCCAGATCACCTACGTCACGGACCGGCCCGGCCACGACCGCCGTTATGCGATCGATTGCACCAAGATCAACCGGGAACTCGGCTGGAAACCCGCCGAGTCCTTCGCCACGGGCATCGCCAAGACCGTGGATTGGTATTTGCAGAACCGCGCCTGGGCGGCTGACATCACGACCAAGAAATACTCCCGCGAACGCCTCGGCACCAAAGTCTGATTTTTTGTCACCGAGTGCACTGAGCCAAACCAGAGATCATTGAGCGCAGAATCATTCACCTGATTTTCTCTGTGGCCTCTGTGTCTTTCTCCGTGTTCTCTGTGTCCTGCATTACCCCTCTCTCATGAATCGCAAAGGAATTATCCTGGCCGGTGGCTCCGGCACCCGGCTCTATCCCCTCACCATCGCCGTGAGCAAGCAGCTCATGCCGGTCTACGACAAGCCGATGGTCTACTACCCGCTGTCGGTGCTGATGCTCGCCGGCATCCGGGAGGTGCTCATCATCTCGACACCGGCCGACTTGCCCAACTTCAAGAAACTCCTCGGTGACGGCGCCAACCTCGGCCTCCAGTTCAGCTACGCCGAGCAGCCCAGTCCCGACGGTCTCGCCCAGGCCTTCCAAATCGCCGGCGACACGGGCTTCCTGCACGGCGAACCCTCCGCCCTCGTCCTCGGTGACAATCTTTTCTACGGCGCCGAGTTCGTGCACTCACTCGCCGAGGCCACGGCCCGCATGAGCGGTGCGACCATCTTTGGCTACCACGTGGCCAACCCCGCGGATTACGGCGTGGTCGAGTTCACCCCGGACGGCCGGGTGCTATCGATCGAAGAAAAACCGAAGCAACCCAAGTCCAACTATGCCGTCCCCGGCCTCTATTTTTACGACGCCGAAGTCGTGAAGCTGGCCAAGAGCCTCAAACCCTCCGCCCGCGGCGAGCTCGAGATCACCGACCTCAACCGCCTCTATCTCGAAAAAGGCAAGTTGCACGTCGAGTTGTTTGGCCGGGGCACGGCGTGGCTTGACACCGGCACACACGACTCGCTGATCGAGGCCGCCCAGTTTGTCCATGTCCTCGAGAACCGCACCGGCCTGAAAATCGCCTGCATCGAGGAAATCGCCTTCAAGCAGGGCTGGATCGACCGCGCCGGCCTCGAGGCCAACATCAAGAAACTCGGCAAGTCCGCCTACGGCCAATACCTGAAGCGGCTGCTGGCATGAGATTCGGCGTGCGGCCCGCCGGCCGGCTGCTACACATGATGCGACCGGCATGAAGGTCTCCTTCATCATTCCCCTCTACAACTGCCTGCCGCTGACGCAGACGATGCTGGCGAGCCTGCGCGAAACCCTGCCCCCCGGCCTCAATTACGAGATCATCCTGGTGGACGACGGCAGCACCGACGGCACGCGCGCCTGGCTGGCTGGCTTCTGCCAGCCAGTGGTGAGCCGGTCGAATCCACACATTCAATCTCCGGCACCCTGTCGCGTCATCCTCAACGAAAAAAACCTCGGCTTCGCCGGCGCCTGCAACCGCGGGGCCGCCGCGGCCACCGGCGACCTGCTTTTCTTTCTCAACAACGACCTCGTCCTGCTGCCGCGCTGGATTGAGCCGATGCTGGCCGCCTTTGATCGCTTCCCGGACGCCGGGCTCGTCGGCAACGTGCAGCGCAACGCCGCCACCGGGGCCGTGGACCACGCCGGCATCTACTTCAACCACCAGGGCAAACCCGCCCACCGCACCGACCTGCCCGCCACCACCCGCTGGCTAGGCTGGCCGGCCTGGCGGGCGGTCGACGCCCTGACCGGCGCCTGCTTCGGCCTGCGCCGCGCCGCCTGGCAAAAACTTGGCGGCTTCGACGAGACCTTCATCAACGGCGCCGAGGACATCGACCTCGCCCTCCGCGCCTCGGTCGCCGGCCTGCGGCATTACGTCGCCCTGCGCAGCGTCGTGCGGCACCACATCAGCTCGTCCGCCGGCCGGAAACTCCGCGACGAGCAGAACACCTACCGGCTCGTCCAACGCTGGGCGGAGCCGATCGCGGCGCTCGCGGCGAAGGACTGGAGCCGCCGGCAGGTCATCACCCACGCCGACCAGTCGGGGGTGTTTGACTACGCCGCGGTCCAGGCCGCGCTGGCCTATCTGACGGTGTTGCCCGCGGCGCCCGCGCCCGTGCGGGCCGGTGTTGCCGCGTCCATGGCGCGGGAATTGCGCCGCTGGCGGGAAATGCTGGAAGGCGCCGCCCCGCCTCCACCCCCGCCGCCTGTGCGCACCGACCAGATCTAGTGGCCGGCCCCCCTACCCGGCCCGTTCGACCGAGCGCACCACCGACTGCGGCCGGCGGTTCACCGTCAGGAACATCCGGCCCACGTATTCACCGATCAGGCCGAGCACCACCAATTGCGTGCCGGAAAAGACCAGCAGCGCGCCCATCAGCGAACCCCAGCCGTAATCGGGCCCCTGGTTCATCAGCCAAAGATAGAAAACCAACCCGAGGCCAAGTAAGCCGGCCGCCGCCATCATCAACCCGAGCAGCGTCGCCAGCCGCAGCGGCATCACGGAAAAATTCACAAACGTGCTGAGCCAGAGCCGCAGCAACCGGCGCAGCGTGTAACCGCTCCGGCCCGCCGCGCGCTCCGTGTGTAGCACCTCCAGCGCACCGATGTTTTGCGTGACCTGCAAAATGAGTCCGTCGATGTAAGGATACGGTCCCTCGTGCAACGCCACCTCCCGGGCCATGAATGCACTGACGCAGCGGAAACTGGAAAGATAGAAACCCTTGGGCTTGTCGAGGACCCAGTCCGTCAGCCGGTTGGTCAGCCAGCTGCCGAAGTTCCGGAACGCCGAGTGCTCCTTGTGTGCATAGTGCCCATAGACCACGTCGAGCCCCTCGCCTTTCGCGTGCCGCCAGAGCTTCACCGCCTCGGCCGGGGGATTCTGCCCGTCGTCGTCAAGATTGACCACATAGGCGCCACGCGCGTGCCGGTAGCCTGTGAGCACGGCGTTGTGCTCGCCGTAGTTGCGGGCGTGGTTGACGAAGGTGATCGGAATGCGCGCATCGCGCAGCAGCTCGCGGCAGAGGCCCGCGGTGGCGTCGCGGCTGCCATCGTTGACCAGCACCAGCTCATGGCCGCCCTCGATTTCCAGCGCCTCGATCTGCTTTACGAGCGGCGCGAGGGTGTCCGCGCTGTAATAGAGCGGGATGACAAAACTCAGGGCGGGAGTCATGGGGTGCGCCGGAGTGTTAGGTTTTTTGCGCCACAGTCAGCACCGAATTCCCGAACGGCAGCGTCCCGCCTGCGCCGAGCCAGGCATGCTCGATCGCCATCACGGCGTTGAAGCCGGCCTCGACGGGTGCGGGAAACAGCTTCACGTCGCTGGTCGCCGACTTGGGTGGGAAAACTTTCCGGCGCAGCACGGCCAACGGGAACGGCAGTGTGTTCCAATAGGTGGCGAGGGTGACTTGAAATCCGGCCCCGCCGAGCAGGGCCTGCATTTCCTTGCGGGTAAAACGCTGGCGCGATTGCACGGCCTCATCGTGATAGGACCACATCCATTGATACGCCGGCACATTGATCACGGCCACGCCGCCAGGACGCAGGCAGCGGTGGAACTCCGCCAAGGCGACCGCCGGGCGGTCGATCTGGCAGAGCACATCGACGGAAACAATCGCATCAAAGCCGGCGGCCTCGAACGGCAGGGCGGTCACAGAACCCTGCACGATTTGCCCGGAACAGCGCTGCCGGGCCAGCTCGCACGCAAGGGGCGAAAAATCCAGGCCGGTGAACGACCATGCTGGATGGAGGCGGCCCAGCCGCTTGATCAATCCGCCGGAACCGCAGCCTGCATCCAATATGCGGGCAGGTTGTGCCCCTAGCTGAGGCTCGAGGCCGCGCCGCATGTGTTCATGCACCGACCGGTAATACCACATGGCGTCCTCCACCTCGGCCATCTTGCGGTATTCGTCGGGTAGCATGCGGAGGCTATTTTTCCAGCGCCACCACGCGCAACTCCAGGTCATACAGCGCGAACGACAGCCGGCGCGCATCGCCGCCGCCCGGGGCAATTCCCGGCGCGCCGGCCAGTGTCATCACCGTGTTGCCAGGCTGGAAAAGCAAATGGTCAAAGACCATTTCCTGGGGCATTCCATCCAACGGCCGCACCCCGGCGATGTGCTGTCCCAGGCGCAGCTCCAGCGGGCCGGGCGCGTAGGCGCGAATTTTCAGGATGAGCCGGGCCTGCACGGGTCGGCTTGCGGGATTGGTCACGAGGATCCGGCCGGCTCCGTCCGACCAGCGCCATCGGTCCGGGCCGTTTTTTTCCGCAGCATGCCAGCCATCAACCCAGCCCGTCTGCAGCCGGCCGGGCGCGGCGACCCGTCCGACATGAAAGAATTCATTGACGCGGATGAGGTCGGCCTCCGCCAGCGGCGCGGTGCGCAACAGTCCATCGCGCAGATCCCATTCGCCTTTCAGAGCCGTGTTGAGCCGGCCCTCATAGGTGTGAATCGCGAAATACTGCGGCTTGCGCAGCAGAAATGCATTGGCCCAAAGCCGCGACCAATAATCCTCGATCAGCAGGTTCAGCGAAGTCACCCGGGGATCCGACTCCAGCAGCGTGAGTCCCGCCAGGCGGCGATCGACCCGCAAGGGCGGGGTCGACATAACCCGGCGAAAATCCGCCGCGACCCAGAGGTTGGCCGCGAGGATAAGCGTCAGTAGCACCCCCCCGAGACGCCGTCCGATCACCACCAACCAGCAAACCAACCCTGCCAGCAGGCCGGGATAAAACACCGCCAACAACTTGTAGGCATCATAGCTGGCGTTGGTGCGCATCCGTGTCTCCCATGCCAGCAACCCCCACCCGACCACGACCGGCAGCACCAACGCCAGCGCCGCCAAGGCCCGGCCAGGTTGTCGGCGCCAAAGCCGGGCGACACCCCACAAAAACAACCCCACAATTGCGGTGCTCAGTGGCACGCGCGCCGCCGTTGACCAGCCGTGAAGCCCTGTGTCGCGCAGGATCCCGAGCCAGCCCTCGGGCGAGGCCAGCGGCACCGCCCAGCCGAAATCATACTGTTCGAACAGGCTGAAACGCTCCGCCAATCCCGAAAAACGGCCCCAGAAAAATACCCCGCACGCCACCCCGCTCGCCGCGAGCAGCCCCAACACCCGGCCGGTTGCCGCGAGGTCACGTTTCAACGCCAGCTGCGCCAGGAGCCAGCCTCCCGCCGGGGCCAGACACACGAGCAGGATGAAATTGTAACTGCCCGCCAGCAGCCAGATCGCCACCAGTGTCAGCGGCAGGAACGGCCACACGCCACGCCGGGCGAGCGCCGCACGGCTCGCGCCAAACACCGCCAGAGTCACCAGCCCGATGCCCTGTGCCGCATAGAGCTGCCCGAGCCCGCCCTGATGCACCGCATAGGTGTTGAGGGGCGACAGCGCATACAGCGCCAGCAGGCCGATCAACCCGCCGCCTTTCACGCCCCCCATCATCCGCGCCAAAAAAAACACCAGCGGCAGGTTGAGCAGCACCAACGCCGCCGCCGTCACACTCACCAGCCGGTAGGCCTCCACGCCGAAAACCGATGCGTTGTGCGCGATGAGCGCGGAGGGGGTGAAATGATTCAGCCGCAGCCAAAAATCGAAGAAATATTCCGCCGAGCGCACCTTGGTCACCTCCGGCAACCCGAGAAATCCGGTGCGATCATCCCGGGAGAATTCCTGGAAAACCCGCGCACCCGCCGCGTAGTCCGCCTGATCACAGCTGCCGAGCGAGCTCGTCGTCAACCCGCGGCCCGGCTGCGCCATCGGCGACAACAACAACCACCCCGCCAACAAGCCGATGGCCAGCACTCCGACCCAACCACGGAACTGCCGGGCCCGGCCGCGCCGGACTGCCAGGAGCAGGAGGACGGCGGGAATGAGTTCGCTGCTCCGCGCGTAACTGTCGGTGCCGGCCCAGGCCGTGTGCGCGCCGGCCCACACCACCGCCGATTGCAGCGCCCAGCCAAAAGCCGGCGCAAACCCCCAGCTCCAGCGCTGCCACTCGCGCGGCACGCCCAGCCAGGCAAGACCCAGGCCCCAGAAGAAAGTATGCGCGATCAGCCCCGCGGCGGTGAGGTAATACAGCATCGGCAGTGTGGGCGCGACTATCGCGTTGCGACTCCGGCTTGGGAAGCGAAAAGGCGGGCCGGCAGTTCCAGATTTACAACCCCCACCGCCTCGGCGATAAACCGCGCGCACTTCCCCGCCGCATGTCGCCCCGCCACCCGCCCAAATTCACCGGTATTTTTCAAGACGAGACACCTGGCGATTCCTGCTGGATCCGCGAGACCGGTGTCGTGCTCCTGCCGGCGCTGACCGATGTCCGCACCCTGGTGGTGACCGGCGAGGTCCTGCCCACCGGAAAATTTGACCCCACGGCCGCCGGACCGGTTGGCCTGGCTCTGCTCATTGACGGCCAGGTGGCGTTGCGGCGCGAGGAACTCGCGCCCGGGCCTTTCCGCCTGGAGCTGCCTTGGCCGGCCGCCACCGCCACTTCGGGACATACCCTCTCGCTCCAGCTTATCGGAGTCGGTTGGGGTAACTTGCTCGCCTGGCTGGGCCGCGTTACGGGTTTGGGCCCGCTGCAACCGTGGCGGAAACAAGCCCGCAACCGCCGGCTGCGTCTCCAACGCATCGCGGCGGACAATGAGGGGCTGTTCGATTTCGCCAACCGCGACTCACCCTGGAATGCGGCTGTGTCCCGGCGTCTGCTCAAGGTCGGACTTAATTTGGCCGGCTATTTCCGCGCCGACCTCGGCATTGGCGAATCCGTGCGCTGCGCGGCGCGGGCCGCCGACGCGGCCGGTCTGGCCGTCGCCTGCGTCAACCTGAAGCTACATTGCATCAACCCGCAAACCGACGGGGCCTTTTCAGCCCGCCTGCAACCGGAGAATCCGCATCCCGTGAACGTTTTTCACCTGGACGCGCCCGCCTCCCGCGACATCGACCACCACCACGGCGCCGGTTTTCGCCGCGGCAAATACAACATCGGCTACTGGGCATGGGAACTGCCGGATTTCCCCGACCGCTGGATCGGTTACGGCCGTTATTTCGATGAGATCTGGACCCCCTCGCGTTTCACCACCGATGCCATCGGGCAAAAATTGGACGTGCCCGTGCTCACCATGCCGCACGCGATCTCCTTCCCGCGGCCCCAAGGCGACTTCCGGAAAAAGTTCGGCCTGCCGGCGGACAAATTCATCTTCCTGTTCCTCTACGACCTCAACTCCTATTCGGAGCGCAAGAATCCCGCCGGCGTGCTCGAGGCCTTCCGCCGCTCCGGGCTCGCGGGCCGGGATGCCGCGCTTGTCATCAAGGTGCACAATACAGCCGGCAGCCCGGTCGATTTCGAACGGTTGCGCGCTGCTGCCGCGGAATTGCCCGGCACGACGCTTATCACCCAAACCCTCTCCCGCGCGGAAATCTACGAGTTGGAGTCGGCGTGTGATTGCTTTGTCTCACTCCACCGCTCGGAAGGTTTCGGGCTCGCCGTCGCCGAGTGCATGTATCTCGGCAAACCGGTCATCTCGACCGATTGGTCCGGCACGGCGGAATACGTCTCGGCCATCAACGGCTGCCCGGTGCGCTGCTCGCTCGTCACGCTCGACCGCGACCACGGGCCTTACGCCAAGGGCCAGACTTGGGCGGAACCGGATGTGGACCATGCCGCCGAATGGATGAACCGGCTTTGCGCCGATCGCACTCGCGCGCGGTCGCTCGGTGTCGCCGCCCGCGCCACCATCGAGGAGCATTTCTCCCCCGCGGTCATCGGTGCCCGCTACAAGCGCCGGCTCGAGACCATCGCCGGCTGGTAGCAATGGCGTCAGGGTGCGGCGGCCAAGGACCGCTGCACGTCCATCCGCAAATTTTGCAACCGGAAGGCCAGCAGGCGCGGATCACTGCTAATGCGGCTGGACGGGGTGTCGGTGGAAAAATCCAGGGTGCTCAGACCCGGCGGGAGCACCAGTTCATTCAACACGGCGCTCACGCTGCTGTGTTCATCCAGCTCGGTGATCCACAGGCTCGTCCCGTTGAGCCGCAGCCGCACATTGCGCGGCGCATTGACGTTCATGGTGA
>CXWL01004693.1_pt1 | contig 63703 bp, 60 predicted proteins | sample 590931 | NCBI WGS metagenome assembly CXWL01 (sample SAMEA3498368, study PRJEB10139) | groundwater metagenome | biome: water well; material: biofilm material | place: Germany | collected 2015-04-27 | reverse complement strand
CCCATTTTCGTCCAGCTATTGCCATAGGCGAACAGCCCGGCTGCAATCGGCATTGCATAGGACAGATAGAGCGCGATTGACGTCACCGCGACGGCCACCGAATAGGCACCGGCAAACGAGGTGAAGGCCACCGCGAGCGCCGCACTCGTCCAGATTGCATGAACCGGCGTCCGGTGCTTCGGGCTGACGGTCTTGAGGTAGCTTGATCCTGGCAAACCATCGTCACGCGCAAAGGCGAAGGTCATCCGCGACGCCGAAGTCACCGTTGCCAGACCGCAAATAAACTGGGCAACGAGGATGATGGCGTAGAGGAAATATTTGAGTCCGGCCGGGATTGTTGCGTCCATTACATAGAAGAATACGTTCCAGCCCTGCTTTGCCGCTTCAGCCATATCAGGAATTGCGAGAACGAAGGCGCATGAGAACATCCATGCAAACAAGGCTGCCCAGAATACCGAGTGGATGATCGCAGTCGGAACCTTCTTGGCCGCGCCCACGGTTTCTTCCGAAGTATGCGCAGAGGCGTCATAGCCTGTCAGCGTGTAGATCGGCAGCAACAGCCCGAGGAAGAAAATCAGCATCATCGAACTGGTTTCGGGCCACACGTCGCCACCCGCCGCGCCCGAATAGTTTGTGAACGTCCACAAACGGCTGAAGTCATGCGACGGAGCGTAGGCAAATAACGCAACGGTGAGCAGAACCGCACCAGCCAGGATCAAATATCCTGAAAGGTCGGTCAGCTTGGTTGTCGCCTGAATCCCGAGATGGTTGATGAGCGCCTGAACGCCCGTCATCACGATCAGGAAGATAAGTTGCGACCAATAGCCCGCCTCGATCCCCACAAAAGACCCGAACGATCCGACAAAAAAGTTGAACGTGCCGACATTGATCGCTGCCAGCACAGTTATGAGCCCGATCAGGTTGAGCCACGCGGTGAGCCAGCCCCAAAAGCGCCCTCCAAGGATCGAACTCCAGTGATAAAGGCCGCCTGCGGTTGGAAACGCTGAGGAAAGTTGCGCCATCCCAAGCGCGAACATCAATGCAGCGAGACCGCCGACGATCCAGCCGATCCCGAGCGCGGCCCCGCCGGCTCCGCTCGTGCCTTGCCCCAGCGAATTGATCCCGCCCGAGAGAATGCAAATGATCGAAAAGGAAATCGCGAAATTGGAAAAATGTCCCATTCGTCGGGACAGTTCCTGGGCATAGCCCATATTGTGCAGCGTCTTCACGTCATCGGCGTGAAGTGTATTATCTGAATTTGACACTTCTTGCTCCCCTTTCTTTGGTTCCCTACTCACCCCGTGCCACCCACGCATTGGTGGCCCCACTACGCAGCTTTTCTGGCCTCCAGACCTTCAACCGCATTCAACAGCATCGGCGCAAGCCGCCGAGCCCAATCAGATTGTCCAGCCTCGGTGGCGATCAGGTCGTTGCGAATTTCGATCATCAACGAAGGCAGGCCATGCGCCTCGGCATGCCGCGCCAATGTATGATAAACGCGGTCACTCGGGCCATATGGTTCATTGTCACCAATTATCAGTCCAACATCGGCCCGCAATTGCAGCGCGAGGCTTTCGGCAATCCGGTGGTCGCGATTGTGGATCAGGCCGATATGCCAAGGCCTTTGTTTTCCGTGATACACAGGTACAAAACTGTGAATCGCCACCATTGCCCCAATGCGAGCGGCACCCGCCACACGAACATCATCAATGCACTCGTGATAGGGTGTGTGAAAGGCTGCAACACGCGCCGCGCGTTCGGTTTCCGAAATGCCTATATTGCCAGGGACAGGCGTATGCTCTCCAAGCTCCACGATCGAATCCCAATCGGCCGGATCCCGGTTGCAGTCTATCAGAAGGCGCGACGCTGTGGTCAGGATGGCAGGGCAATCCAGCAGATCCGAAATACAGCGCGTAACGCCAGCGGCACCGGAATCCCAAGCTATATGATCGTCGAGGCTTTTTTGATCGAGCCCGAGCGAATCGAATATTTCAGGAATGAAGTTGCTTGCATGGTCGCACAGCAGCAGCATCGGACCACGACCGGTCGCGCGCCATTTCTCCGGCGCGGTCGACATGGGTTCGATGGGCTTCACCGCCGCACTTCTCGCATCAACATCACCGCAGTCCGCACACAACGCTCCGTGTTTCAGATATTACAGAAATCATCAGAATTGCCAATTTTGGAACATTCATTACATAACTGAACGCGAGTCAAGAGCGAAAGGCGGAAATTCAACGTGCCAGAAATAGTTGCCGAGCAGGAGGCCGCATCGCTGACCATTGGACAACGCGTAAAAGGCGCGCGTGACAGGCTTCGGCCGAGCGAACGCCGCGCAGCGCAAGCCCTGCTTTATGACTATCCCTATACAGGCCTCCTGACGACCAGCGAGTTTGCCCGTCGAGCGGGCGTTTCAGCGCCGACGATATTGCGACTCGTCACGCAATTGGGATTCGGAAGTTATCGGGATTTCCAGCGGCGGCTGAAGGGAGAGCTCGCCGAGCAGATGCAGTCGCCGCTTGCCAAGGCCAGCATCAGGCCGCCAGATTCACGCGAACGGTCAAGCCTGCACGATTTCGGGTCGGCTCTGGCGGCCAATGTCCAGACGAGCTTCGATGCTACCTCCGATGCGGATTTTGCCGAAGCCGTGACTCTTCTCACCAACCGGAAAAAGCGCATCCATGCTGCGGGAGGACGGTTTACCGAAGCCTTTGCCATCTATCTTGTCCGCCATCTCCGTATCTTGAGACCGCATGTTGCAAGCATCGACTCCGCCCAGACCGCCTGGCGCGATCAGATCATCGACTTTGACCGGAATGATGTACTGATCTGTTTCGACATCAGGCGCTATCAAGAAAATGTCATCGCCTTGGCCGAAGCCGCCGCCGCGCGTGACGTGACGGTGATCCTCTTTACCGATCGGTGGCTCTCCCCGATCGCCCGCTTTGCCAAGATCAGCTTTCCAATCTGGACCAGCATTCCTTCGGAATGGGATTCGACCGTTGCGATGCTTGGCCTTGTCGAAAGCATCATTGCTGCAACGACGAGCGCGCTTTGGGATTCGGCGCGACCGCGGATGGAAGAACTTGAGCAATTGAGGCATCAGCGAAAGAGCTAGGGGCGCTGTGTTGTGGCTCCCCTTGCCCTCATCATCGAACGTCATCAGCTTCGCGTTGACAAACGCGCCAGAGGATCATCAGAAATCGAGTCGATAACCGGCACTCAGGACAATTCCGCGCTCGGTGCTGACCGAATCGATGCCGGCTGAAATCTGGTGTTGCTTCGAGAAGTTGCCGCCAATCTCGATCTCGATTTCCGACCGGCGGATGGGGTAATAGTTGATCCGCAACGTCGGTTGTAACTGGCGGAACGTGCTGGTCGTCAGCTTGTCGTCGCGATAGCCATAGCGTGCGCGCGGGCTGAGGCGGAACTTGTTGGTGATTGGAATACGGGCATTGATGTCTGCAGTGTAGGTGCGCGACCGCTCATTGTCAGCGTAGCGGCCGCTCAATATGTAAATGTCATTGGAGAAAACCATGCCACTCCCAACGAGTTGCGCCCCATAATAATATTCGCGGCCAATGGCGGGTTGCAGTGGATTGAAGGGTGGGTTGGCCGCCGGAAGCACGCGGGTGGAGCCGTAATAGCCGCCGGTGTTGGTCATGGTGAAATCGAAATTGCTTTGCAGCTTCTTGCTGATCGGCCTCGAATAGGAAACGGTCACTGACTTTGCGAGCTGGGTATTGTCTTGGGCCAGCTGATAGATTTGCGAATCCGTCAGGCTCATGCGCAAATCGCTGAGGCTGCGTATCTTGGCGATACCGCCCGGCAACGTTTGCGCAAAAATGCCATTGAGCGCAGAAGTGGTCGTAAGCAAAGGTGATTGACGATAATCGGCCGTAAAGCTGATGCTCGACTGGTCCTTCATTGAATAGTTGAGGGAAACGAGCCCCAGATTGACCTTCTTGAAATGCACATCATAGTCCAAAATGGCGTAAGCGTTGAACCGGTCCTTGAGGTATCTCATTTCAGTGCCAACCGATCGCCGGTCGATCAGGCCGTGGCTCCGCTGGTCGAACCAGTAGACTGTGGTCTGGAGCTTGTCGCCCTTGGACCCGATGTCAGCCGCGACACCGTAGAAAAAGCGATCGGACTGGATCCGCGTGATGCGCGACGAACTCACCGGAAATCCGGCAGCGATGTTCAGCCGCAGCTTTGGACGGGCTTGCCAGCCCAGCAGCCCGCCGTCGAAGCGCCCGAGTATGCCTGATCCGTTTCGCGTCTGGCGGCCGATCCGTCCCGAAATGTTGAGGGTGGAGTCCGAGAAGTCGAAATATAGGGCGCTGATCGATTTGACATGGTTTCGCCGGATCGTCTCAACACCGGTGAACGGATCGGTGTGCTTGCTCGCCGGGCGAAAATCTCGCGTGTAAGACCCTGCCGCGCGCAACAGCAGTTGATTCCGGTCGCTGCCACCCGTGAGAGAGATGTCGGCATTGCTCAGTAGTTGATTGAGGTTCACCGAATTATCGACTTCGGCGGTGGGGTCTATTCGTGTTGCGTCAAGGAATTTGGAGGTGCTCTGGTCGCGGAAATAGAATTGGGAAAAGCTCCCGCGAGCGCCCCAGCGCCAGGCATTCGCCGTGCCTGTCGTGGAGCCACGACCCGTTGCTGCGCGCAATTCAGGGGCCGCCTGTGATCCCGGGCTGAGCAGCGCCGCCAGCCTTTGCCGAACCCTATCGGACGCTTCACCGGTTGGATAGCGTCGCAAATACTCCTCATACTCGGCCTGCGCGTGGGCGGCCTGCCCCTTGCGTTCCCGCGTCAGCCCGAGCAGCTCCAGCGCGCGTGGCGTCTGCACATTTTCTGGAAGTGTCAGGGCCCTTGTAAGAATCTGGATGGCGCGATCATTCTCTCCAGCCTTGAGCGCTGCCTCCGCATCGGTTTCCGCCTTTGCTGCGACAAGCTGTTCCGCGCTGGATAGCGGTGCTGCTGGTGCCACCAAAGTTGCTGCCGGGAGCGCGCCTCCTCCCGTATCCAGGCGAGTGGCAACGCCCTGCGCACGTTCCTGCGCCGTCACCTTGACAACCCACGCCTCGGGGAATTGCTTTGACAGTCTCGCGCGGGCTGTTTCAGCGGCTTCGCGGGTCTGGAAGAAGCCCGCGCGCAACCGGTGCCAGGTTTGCCCGTCGCGTTCGAAACGGGTTTCATAGAGCGTTGCGCCAGCCAATGCCTCGGCCCGGGCCGGTGGGAGGTCGCCAATGTCTTTCGGCTGCGAGAGGACGTTGACGACGTAAAGGCCGCTGGGAATGGGGATTGCGGGTTTGGTCTGCGCAGTTGGCGCCTGAACCTTTCCAGGTTCAGCGGGGCTGGAGGATGGCGCGGCCGCTCCCGCAGCGGCGCACGACGACGTGTCTCCCGCTTCGGACACGGTAACAATGATCGTTTGAGGCTTTTTCCCCGCAGCGACGTCAAAACGAACGTCGCGGTTGAAGAAGAGCGACAGCACCGGGCCCGAGGCATTGTCGCCTTCGTACTGGATCGATCGCAAGGCCGGGATGCCCGTGGGCGCGCGGAGGGATTCGCGTGATAGTGACGTGCCATCGAGGGGCTTGACGCGGATATGCAATTCGCGCCCCCCGGTTTGAGGAAAGAAGCTGAGTATCTGGACACGAATGTTGAAAGAGATCGACACGGTTGCACATGTACCGACGCTCTGGGCCGACACATCCGAAAGGACGCGATCGCTCACCGATTGAGCATAAACGTCCTCGAGCGGATAAAGCGATCCGGCAATTGCCGCGGTAACAAGCAAGGAGGCGGTTCTACCCCGATTTGACTGCATGAATATAATCCTCGTTTGGCTAGAAATTGCCCGAACTGACCCGGTGTTCGCTGTTGCGGCGTTCCTTGATCGTGGTAAGCGAACTGTTCGTGTAGACATGGCAAGAACCAGTGCAGTCACGTAGCTCAGATACGGTGTAGTTCACCGTGGTCGGGGACTCGTATTTCTTGTGCGGACCCGTCTTGAAATCGCCCGCATGGCAGGCGGCGCAATTCGGCGCATAAGCCGCGTATCTGTAAGGCACGGATTGTGAATTGCTGGTGTGGCAATCGTTACAGGCCAGCGGCAGAGCGTGGGTTCCGGGGTAGGCCGGCGAAGTGTGGATATAGTTGATTGTCGGTATCCACGCGGTTACGCGGTGACAATTCTCGCACGATGCTGTCGTCTGGAAATGGGTCGGCGGCTTGCCCGTTGCCTTGGTACCATTGTGACACGTGCTGCACCCTGCCGAAATGTTCGAGTGATTGAACGTAGCTGGCAGCCAGGCGACAGTCTTGTGGCAGTCGCCGCAATCGGCGGTGGTAGGAATATGGGTCGCAGGCTTGCCAGTCGCCTTGGTGCCATTGTGGCAAGAAGCGCACGTCCCAAGTGCCTGGGTGTGGTCCATCCGCACCGTCAGCCATGCAGTGGTGACGTGGCAGCTGTCGCAGCTGTCAGTCGTCGTAACATGGGTCGCATTCTTGCCGGGGACGCGCGTGCCGTTATGGCAGCTCACACAGGTTCCGTTGGCGGCGACATGATTGAAGGTTGCCGGAACCCAGGCGCTCGGTCTGTGGCAATCTTCGCACGTGTTGGTTGTCGGAAGGTGGGTGACGCTCTTGCCGGTTGCTTTGGTGCCATTGTGGCAGGTGAAGCAGGCGCCGCTGATGCCGCTATGGGTGAAAGTGGCGGGCACCCAGGCGGTGGTGCGGTGACAATCTTCGCACGTGTTGGTTGTCGGAAGGTGGGTGACGCTCTTGCCGGTTGCTTTGGTGCCATTGTGGCAGGTGAAGCAGGCGCCACTTATGCCGCTATGGTTGAAGGTAGCTGGCACCCACGCCGTCGTGCGATGGCAATCCTCGCAGGTATTGCTTGTCGCTAGGTGTGTGGCGCTCTTGCCGGTCGCCTTGGTTCCGTTGTGGCAGGTGAAGCAGGCACCGCTGATGCCGCTATGGTTGAACGTGGCGGGCACCCAGGCGGTAGTCTTGTGGCAATCCTCGCAGGTATTGCCCGTCGCGATGTGCGTCGCGTTCTTGCCGGTCGCCTTGGTACCATTGTGGCAGGTGAAGCAGGCACCGCTGATGCCGCTATGGTTGAACGTGGCCGGCACCCAGGCAGTAGTCTTGTGGCAATCCTCGCAGGTATTGCCCGTCGCGATGTGCGTCGCGTTCTTGCCGGTCGCCTTGGTACCATTGTGGCAGGTGAAGCAGGTGCCGCTGATGCCGCTATGGTTGAACGTGGCCGGCACCCAGGCCGTGGTCTTGTGGCAATCCTCGCAGGTGTTGCTTGTCGCCAGGTGAGTTGCGCTCTTCCCGGCTGCCTTGGTGCCGTTGTGGCAGCTGAAGCAGGCACTTGTGATTCCGCTATGAGTAAACGTAGCGGGCGTCCAGCCGGTGGTTTTGTGGCAATCTTCGCAGGTGTTGCTCGTCGCCAGATGAGTGGCGTTCTTGCCGGTCGCCTTGGTTCCGTTGTGGCAAGTGAAACAAGTGCTTGTGACGCCGGAATGGTTGAATGTGGCGGGCACCCATGCCGCGGTCTTGTGGCAATCTTCGCAGGTATTGCTCGTTGCCAGATGGGTTGCGCTCTTCCCGGTTGCCTGGGTGCCATTGTGACACGAGACACAGTTGCCAGTCACGCCTGTATGTGAAAAGCGTGCGCCGGCCCAGCTGTTAGTCGATTTGTGGCAATCCTCGCAAACGCTTGAAGACGGAATATGGCTTGGCGTCTTGCCTGTGGCCTTGGTGCCGTTGTGACAACTGGCGCAACTCCCCGTTACCCCGGAATGGTCAAACCGGGCGCCAGAGAACGCGTTGGTCGTGTGGCAATCCTGGCATTCATTGCTGGATTGGGGATGGTTTGCAGTCTTCCCTGTGGCTTTAACGCCATCATGGCAGCTGATGCAGCTTTGCGTAACGCCCATATGATCAAACCGGCTGACCGCCCATTGACGGGTGGTGTGACAGCCGTCGCATTCGGCTTGTGTGACAATGTGATTGGCAGGCTTGCCATTGGTTCGCACATCATTGTGGCAACTGGCGCAATTGCGCGGTGTCCCCTTGAAGACCGCTCCCTTGTGGCACGTTTCGCACGCGACGACCGTGTGCGCGCCCGTCAAGGGGAAACCCGTTGAGAAATGGTCGAAACTTGATTTGCGCGCGGCGGATGCAGGAGTGCTGGCGGTAATCGCCAATGCGAACACCGCTATCAGGAGTGCTGCAAGCCATCTCCCGATCATGCGAACCCTGACTCCCTTCTCCCAGAAGGACTTGGATTGTCGGTTTCCTTAAGACCCCGCGACCCTGGTGACCAAGCCACCGCCCACTAATCCTCTATTCAATCCGAGGACTGCAACAGATTGTTATTAAGGTTGGTTAATAAAAATATTGATCAAGCGTTAGAGCCGTTCATCGTGTAGTTGAATCAATCCATCGCTCAATAGATGGATTTTTCAGTTTCGTGACAGCTTTGTCAGTTTGTGGGATATTGCGAAGTATTATCAGTTAAATCTCGCGAGATTATTATGCAGAGCTATCGACGCATCGTTATTTGATCAAAACTTGTTGTGACGTGACAACGTTCACAATTGTCGCCGAAGCTGCCTTTGTGAATATCGTCCTGTCGGTGGCAGGTAATGCAATCGGAGCCCAGCTTGGCGGGGTCGCCTGGTTTTGTGTGGCAGGCCGAACAGATCAGGCCCCTGTGTTGCCCCGTAAGGGGGAAACGGGTTGCGACATCGTGATCGAACTTCCAGATCTTCCAGCCATTGACCGTATGGCAGCGGGCACAGTTTGAGGGCGCTCCCAGCGCGCCCGCGTGGTGATCGTCGGCGTGGCAGGATTCGCATGTCACGCCTTTTGCGGCAAAGCTCTTGTCCTCGTGGCAAGCTGTGCAGGCAAGGGCAGAATGTTCGCCGAGCAGAGGAAAGCGCGTCAACGCATGGTCAAAGGAGACCTTTTCCTTCCAGCCGATCGCATTGTGGCAACTCGCGCAATCTGCCCCGAACTTGCCTTTATGGACATCATCATCGGAATGGCAGCTCACGCAAGTAACGGATAGTTTCACCTCGCGCGGAGGCTGTTTGTGGCAGGCGCCGCATGCAAGCGGCTGGTGCGCCCCACGCAGCGCAAAGCGGGTCATCTTGTTGTGGTCAAAGCTGCTCTGCTTCCAGTCTCGGCTATTGTGGCAGCGTGCGCAATCGGTGCCGTTACTTCCTTTGTGGACGTCGTCTTTCACATGGCATGAAACACAAGCGCGCGACGGCCTTCGGATCGTATTGCCAATGCCGTGGCAAGATGCGCAGCCTGTTGTGGCGTGCCCACCAACAAGTGGAAAGCCGGTATCCCTGTTGTGATCGAAGGATGTCGCCTTCCAGCCTGTCGGTGCATGACAGGAAGCACAACTCGTCCCGCGCGACCCATTGTGGACATCGTTTCGGGCGTGACAGGCGACGCACTGGGTTGCCGTGCCGGACCAGCGCTGGCTGGCATGACAAGAAAGGCAGTTCGCCGTCCTATGGGCTCCGACGAGTGCGTATCCCGTCGATCGGTGGTCGAACGGCAGAGTCTGCTTCCAGAACGTAACCGCGTGGCAGGTCTGGCAGTTCCTTCCCAGCCTGCCGAAATGCGGATCCTTCTTGGCATGGCAGGTCGCGCACGCTGTCGATACGCCGCGATAATGTCGACTGTTCCCGTGACACCCCGCACAGCTTGCCTTGGCATGGCCGCCGAGCAGGGGATAATCGGTCAACTGATGATTGAAGCCGGCCCTGGAGAACCGCACCAGGGCAAAGCCGCGTCCGTGATGATCGCTATGACACGCCTTGCAGCTTTGCGCCCTTGCATTGGATTTTCCGTGAAATCCGAGTCCTCCGCGAACATCTGCATTGATGCCCTTGTGGCAGGTCAGGCACTTTCCATTCTGTGCCTGCCGCGAAAAGGACTCATGGCAGGCGGAGCAATTGGCCTCGAGCTTCGCGTGCGCTGAGCTCAAGGGGCCCGGAGTGATAAGGCGCTCCATTATACCCTGCGCAAAGGCAGCATGCGCAGCGAGCGCCAGCCAGGCAACGGCAAGGATTCGCAACCAATGTCGCATCAATACATATGTACGGCGACGATGTGGATGATTGCAGTCACCACGAGGATGCAGAAAAGCGGCAGATGAAAGAGGTGCCAGAGCCGAAACATGCGGTCATAAAACGCGAATTCGGCGGCGCGACGGACCGCATCGAAATATTCATGCGCGTGGGCAATCAATCGCTGCCTGCTGTGCAACGATGCAACAACGGCGCCGCCGTCAGCGGAACGGCTTTCCAGTATGTCTCGATGCAGTTGCCGTTCGGCAACACGCGTACTCATGCCGATGCTCAATATGGATTTCGCGCTGGTCCAGAACCCGGCTCCCGCAGCGACAGTCCTTTGCTCGAACGGCTCAAGCCGATCGCGCAACAGGGCGCCATCATGGCCAAGCGCTGCGAGGCTGTCGAGGAAGTTGTGCATCTCCGTCAGCAGCGCGCGGACCTCAAGTTTGCGTCCCGAATACCCTCTATGAATGCGCGAATAGAAATAGCGCCCGATCAATCCGCTTCCCGAAACGACAAGCATCGCGCCGAGGGCAACAGCGCTGTTGAGCGCCCCCCAGGAAAAGCGGGCATGATATAGGATTGCAACTGGGCCCATCAGCCCGAGCAGCATGTGAAGGCGGAACCAGAAACCGACCGAGCCAATTGCTGCAAGGAATCTGATGCGTTTGCGAAGTGGGTATAGGAGCAGGAGCAGCATCATGCTGCCCCCGAGGATTCCCAGCTTGTACCCGATGCCGTCTTCCGGGTTGATCCAGGTGTCGGCGCGATACAGCCAGCCATAAACCAGCAGGCCGCAAACCAGGGCTCCCACAAGAAGCGATGCCAGGCTCTCGATCTGGGTTGAATTGAAGAACGACTTTGTCACAGGCCTTGAGCCGGTCGTAATCGCCTGTGTCATTTAGGGTGTCCGTCCACAATAATCGCCCGGTTGCTCGCTAGTCTAGTGGCTGTTCATTAGCGAAAAGTTCACATCTGCCAGCGAAGTCTTGGCTCGTTTCGCCCTGTTTTCCGCCCACTGCGACGGCAAGGATGCCAAAACTGCAGTCTCGTGTCAGGTTAGGCAGTTGCGATACGTCCATAGCGAGGCATAGGGCGCCGGGTTCTAGATGATCGAATGGGGTCGAAAATGCTTATACAGTTACTCCTTACAGGCTTGGCAGGTCTCGCGCTGGGTATCGTGATCATGCGCTTGATCCCGTCCTGGACGAAAGGGAAGGGCGCTGATGCGAACGCCGCGGTCGATGGGGATGGCCAATTGGACCATGCTGTCGTTGATAAGCGTTCGGGTATCACGCAAACCCAGCTGATCCTGGTCGCTGCGGCGGGGCTTGCGGCCCTCGCCGTCGGCATCATTGTCATCAAGCCCGACCCGAGCCCGGAGGCCGCGAAACTTGCTCCAGCGATTGCGCAGGGCGGTGGCCCCGATGCTGCAAAACTCGACGATGTCGATACCATGATAAGCCGCCTCGAAGCGAGGCTGAAGGAGAACCCGACCGATGGCGAAGGCTTCCGGATGTTGGGCTGGTCGTTCCAGAACACCGGGAAGTCCGCCGAAGCCGTGCTTGCATACGCAAATGCGGCAAAACTCCTGCCAAAGCGGGCAGATGTTCATGCGGGCTATGGCGAAGCGCTTGTCGCCGTCGCGGGCGACAAGGTAACAGCGGAGGCAAAATCGCACTTTGATGAAGCCTTGCGGCTTGATCCCAAGGAGCCGCGCGCGCGCTTCTTTGCGTCGCTCTACAAAGCCCAGAACGGCAATGAGCGTGCGGCGCTCGATGAATGGATTGCGCTTTCCAAAAGTGCCGGCCCCGATCAGCCCTGGCAGGCCGATGTCCGCCAGCGCATCGCCCGGTTGGCTGAGAAACTGGGCGTCGATGTTTCGACACGATTGATACCCCTTCCGGGCGGCGCGCCGATGGCTGGCGGACCCAGTCCGGCCCAAATGGCAGCGGCACGCACGCTTCCCGTTGACCAGCAACAGTCGATGATTGACGGTATGGTCAATGGATTGGCTGCCAAGTTGCGGCGGAACCCGGATGATGTCGACGGCTGGCTGAAGCTGATCCGGTCGCGCGTCGTCCTGAAAGATTCTGCAGGAGCCGAACGCGACCTTGCAATGGCGCGCAAGACCTTTGCCATGCAGCCGGCCAAGCTGGCCCGGATAAACACCTTGGCCACTGAACTGGCGCTTTGAGTATTCAGATGAGTTTCAATCCCCTCCTGTTTGCGTATGCGATTCCGCTTGCCAGTCTATGGTTGCTCTGGTTCCTGCATTCCAAGCGTCAAACCCGGCGTGCCCTGGCGGTGCTCGCGGAAGCCCGGCTTGCCGGAATGGCCGAACCGGCCTCGCTCCACCCGGTTATTGATCCTGCCCTTTGCCTTGGCTGCGCGGCCTGCGTGAAAGCCTGCCCTGAACGATCGATCCTCGGCATTGTGGACGGGAAGGCCAAGCTCATCGAACCGTCGCATTGTGTGGGGCATGGTGCGTGCGCGACATCCTGCCCGACCAGTGCAATTTCGCTGGTGTTCGGGACCGAGACGCGCGGCGTGGACATTCCCTACGTTTCGCCCAAATTCGAAACCAATGTGCCGGGCCTCTATATCGCGGGCGAACTTGGCGGGATGGGGCTGATCCGAAACGCCATCGAACAGGGCCGTCAGGCTATCGGGAATATTGCGGCGAAGGCCAAATCGACAAGCTCGGCCCCCGATGTGCTCGACGTCCTGATCGTGGGGGCAGGCCCGGCAGGCATTTCCAGCGCCCTTGGCGCCATGGAGAAAAAGCTCAACTTCCGGGTTGTCGAACAGGATACGCTGGGTGGAACGGTGGCGCATTTTCCCCGCGGTAAGCTGGTCATGACAGCGCCAGCCGAACTGCCGATGGTCGGCAAGGTCAAGTTCGGGGAAATCAGCAAGGAGAAGCTGCTGGCCTTCTGGGAAGAGGTTGTCACTGAAACCGGGTTGAAGATTGCCTTCGAGGAACGCGTGGACGCGTTGGTGCGCGAAAATGACCTGTTTCGCATCACGACGACAAAATCCACATATCGCGCCAAGACCGTTCTCCTGGCGATTGGTCGGAGAGGCACACCGCGCGCGCTAGGGGTGCCTGGAGAAACGCTGTCAAAAGTCGTTTATCGCCTGATAGATCCCGAGCAATATGCTGGNNAGGCACGACCGTCGCGCTCTCCTATCGTGGCGAAGCTTTTGGTCGTGCCCGCGCCAAGAACCGGGATCGTGTCAATGCCGCGATCGAAGACGGCCGGATAAGGATACTCCTGGGATCAGAAGTCCAGCAGATCGCCGCCGAACATGTGGTGATCAAGACGCGGGAAGGGGTTGTGGAAATTCAGAACGATGCCGTGATCATCTGTGCCGGTGGCGTACTTCCGACGCAGTTCCTGAAAGACGCCGGGATACAGGTCGAAACCAAGTTCGGGACGGTGTGAGCCCCGGTATTTGGTATTCCGTTGCTTTGCTCTTGCCGACAAGAATCCGGCATTTGTCAGGATGGATGCAGCTTTGTAGGGCAGCGAGGCCTTGAACAAAGGGTCGGAATGAGAATTCTTCTTGTCGAAGATGATCTGGAAATCTCGCGTCGGCTGATTGCTCGCCTGACGTCGGCGGGATTTGTCGTGGAACATGCACGCGACGCTGAGGCAGCCCTGGACTGGCCCGACCCTTCCCGGTTTTCTGCGCTTGTTGTTGACGTTGGCCTGCCTGGACTAAGCGGCATTGAATTTGTGGTGCGATGGCGCGAATGCGGCTTGACCGCCCCGATACTGATCCTCAGCGCCCATGGGAGTTGGCAGGAAAAAGTGGAAGGACTCAATGCCGGCGCTGATGATTATGTCGTCAAACCTGTCCGGGCGGAAGAACTTATCGCGCGGCTCCACGCGCTCGTGCGCCGCGCTGCTGGGCACACCGGTGGGCACATTGCTGCTGGCGGCCTGACGCTGGACCCCGCTGCAAAATCCGTACGGATGGGCGATACGCAGCTCGATCTTACACAGATGGAATTTCGGCTCCTCAACATGTTCATGCTGCGCGCCGGACATATCCTTGCCCAATCCGATATTCTCGATCATCTCTACCCGATGTCACGCGAGCGGGATCTGAACACGATTGAAGTCCATGTTGGTCGGCTGCGCCGCAAGATCGGCCGCAACGCCATCACTACGGTACGCGGGCTGGGTTATCGGTTCGAACGGTGAAACTGCCGACCGACAGCCTGCGCTTCCGCTATATAACCAGCATAATTGTCTGGATTGCGATCGGCCTTGCGCTGACGGGGCTGATGGTGTCCGCCCTGTTCCGCATCTACATCACCCAGGGCTTTCATGACGAAATGCAGGTCCATATCGAAGAGCTTTCGGCGCTGACCCGGATCGATGGAAGTGGCGACCCTGTTCTTCTGCGCCGCCTGTCGGATCCGCGCTTTATTCCAGCCAATTCAGGCTTTTATTGGCAAGTCGAACGTGAGGGCCACCCCACAATTCTATCGCCTTCCCTGACTGGTCGGCCACTGTCTGGAAGGCTGGCCCGTACGTCGGCCAAAAGCTGGGCTGTCACTGCCGGTCCAACCGGTTCGACGCTCGAATATGGAATGTTGCGGCCAGTTGAGCAGGGCGGACCACCGCTTCGGCTTTCCATAGCCTCAGACATGCGGCTCCTGGATGAGATCCTTACAGAGTTTCACCGGCCACTGGCCGGGGCGCTGGCTGGGTTTGCGCTGATCATGATCGTGACAGGCGCCGCCCAGATTGCCTATGGGCTGCGTCCTTTGAAACGCCTTGGACGCGCGATCGGAGATATTCGCGCGGGGCGTGCGACAAGGATGGACGGAGAATATCCCGCGGAGATCAGACCGTTGGTAGGGGACTTGAACAGCCTGCTCGAGGCCAATGCGGCGATGGTCGGAAAGGCGCGAATCGAAGCCGGAAACCTCGCACATGGCTTGCGGACGCCGCTTGCGATCATCCTCGACGAGGCGGAGCGACTGGCGGCAGCAGGGCATAGCGAAAGCGCAGAGACGCTCATCCGCGAAAGCCAGAAAATGCGAAGGCAGATCGAGTATCAACTCGTTCGGGTACGAAGTGCGGCTGTCGAACCGACTCCCGGTCAGGCGGCCTCGCTGCGCGGATCGATCGGGTCCATTCTGAACGCCATGAGACGGCTCCATGCGAGCCGCGATATTTCATTCTGCTGCGGGGATTTTCCTGATGTCGTGATCCACATCGACGCGATCGACCTTGGCGAGATACTGTCCAACCTGATCGACAACGCGGCAAAATGGGCGAGCACCCGGGTCATGATCAGCTGGGAAGAGGCCGACCCCATGGTGCGGATCCTGATCGATGATGATGGCAAGGGGATTGCGCCGGAATTTCGTGCGCCGGTTTTTGCCGTCGGCAAGCGGTTAGACGATGACGTTGCGGGCTCGGGCCTGGGTCTCGCAATCGCCCGGGATCTCGCGCAGATTTATGGCGGCACGATCTCGCTCGATGATTCCCCACTGGGTGGCTTGCGCGTGACCGTCATGTTGCCTATCGCTGGCCGCTCCATCGCCGCCAACCGGTAGTCACCTGCCCAAACTGTACAAATGGCTGGGCAGTTGAAGCACGAGGTTGGCACTTTTACAATCGATTGCAGAATCTGGCCCGAACGCTGGTGGAGGAACCTTGTCATGTTGAAGACCGTATTCGGGCTGGGCTGTGCCCTGTTCCTGGCATTCCTGGCCAGCACCGCGAGTTTGGCGGCCACCCTTTCCTCCCCGGACAAGTCCATCAGCGTTTCGGTGCAAACAGACAATGAAGGGCGCGTGACTTATAGCATCGCCCGCAGGGGCAAGCTGCTGATTGCGCCATCGCATCTCGGATTCCTGTTGACCGACAGCTATGCCATGGTGCGCGGCTTCGCACTTGAGAGCGAGGAAACCGCTAGCGGTGATGACGTCTGGGAGCAGCCCTGGGGCGAACGCCGTTACGTTCGCAACAAATATAACGAATTGCGCGTTCGTTTCCGGCAGGCGGCGGGGCTTCGGCGTGCCATGGTTGTCCGGTTTCGACTGTTCGATAATGGCATCGGTTTTCGCTATGAAATCCCCGATCAGCCCGACCTCAAGACGATGAATATTGCTGAGGAACTGACCGAATTCGACGTGGCCAGCCCCGGAACCGCTTGGTGGATCACCGGCGGAGAGTGGAATCGCTACGAACAAGTCTATCAAAAGACCGCCATCGCGGCCGTTTCGACAGCCCACACGCCGATCACGTTGCGGCTTGACGACGGCACGCACCTTTCCTTTCACGAAGCAGCGCTGGTCGATTATTCGGCTTACTGGCTCAAGCGGATCGAGGGACAGAAGTTCCGCACCACGCTTTCCCCTTCACCGCAAGGCGCGAAGGTGGTTCGGGCTACCCCTTTCGTTACGCCATGGCGCACGATCCGCGTCGCAGACAATGCGGCCGGTCTTGTTGAAAACGACCTTGAGCTGAACCTCAATGAACCCAACAAACTTGGCGACACAAGCTGGTTCAAGCCAGCCAAATATGTCGGAATCTGGTGGGGCATGATCAGCGGAAAATGGAGCTGGGCTTCCGGGCCGAATCATGGCGCAACCACTGCGCGGGCGAGGCAATATATCGATTTTGCGGCCAAACACGGCTTTCGCGGAGTCCTTGTCGAGGGATGGAACAAGGGCTGGGATGGCGATTGGTTTGGGCACGGGGACAAGTACAGTTTCACCGAGCCCTATTCCGATTTCGACCTCCGCGCCGTCACGGACTATGCGCGTTCCAAGGGTGTCCACCTGATCGGCCATCACGAGACTGGCGGGAATATCGCCAATTATGAGCTGCAACTGGATGATGCCTTCGGGCTGTATGCCAGCCTTGGCGTCGATGTCGTCAAGACGGGCTACGTCGCCGATGCGGGCGGGATTATCGCGCCGGGCGACACTCCGGAAACCGTGCGCATGGAATGGCATGATGGCCAAAGGCAGGTGCAGCACCATCTCAAGGTGGTTGAGACGGCCGCCAAATATCACGTCGCGATCAACCCGCACGAACCTGTGAAAGATACCGGGCTCCGGCGAACTTATCCCAACTGGGTCGCCCGTGAAGGCGCGCGAGGAATGGAGTACAACGCCTGGGACCAGTTCGCCAACGCGCCTGAACATGAGCCAACACTGGTTTACACGCGGATGTTGTCGGGTCCGATGGATTTCACGCCGGGCATCCTGTCGCTCAAGGGGAGGGGCGATGTTGCCCTGGCTTCGACGCTTGCAAGGCAGCTGGGGCTCTATGTCGCGCTCTACTCGCCTATCCAGATGGCGGCGGACTTTCCGGAAGAGCTGGAGAAATATCCGCGCGAGCTGGAGTTCATCAAGTCGGTCCCGGCGGACTGGTCGGAAAGTCACCTGCTGGCCGGCGAAATCGGCGAATTTGCCCTGTTTGCCCGCAAGGATCGTAACAGCGCGGACTGGTATGTCGGCGGGGTCAATGATTCGGCACCGCGCGACCTGTCCGTTGCGTTCGACTTTCTTGAGCCAGGCAAGCGTTATGCGGCCGATGTGTATCGCGATGGGGAAGGGGCAACCTACCTCACCGAGGCACGCCACAATATCACCATCGAGAGGAAGACCGTGAGGCGCGGCGATGTGCTGTTGCTGCACCTGGCGTCGGGCGGCGGTGTCGCGATCCGGCTCAGGACGGTTGGACGCTAATCGGGCAACCGCGCGACAGCATCCTCGAGCAGGCGGTGCACGACCGCACGGGCTTCATCCACGGGCAGCTCCTGGTCGTGGCGCAACAGGCGCCAGGTCTGGAAGCTCAGGATCACGTCAATGCCGTGCGCGCCCAGCCGGTCGGCGCGAACCGACGGCGGAAGCTGGGCATCCACCGCTGCGCTTTCAAGCCGTAGCATTCGCTTATAGTCCTGCATCAGGAATTCGGACTGGAAGCGCTTGAGGCTGCCTGAAATCCTGTAAGGCAGGATCGTCTCGAAGACCTTTGCACGTCGGCCCGCAATTTCGAGCAAGCGTGCTTTCCATGTTTCTCCTGCCGGCACTTCCAGGAAGATGGGAAGGACCCTGGCCTCGATCACTTCGCCCATTTCGCGATACAGGGCGTCCATGTCATCGAAATGTCGAAAGACGGAACGCAGGCCCACGCCAGCCACCTCGGCGACCCGCGCCGCGCTCGGCGCGACGTCGCCCTTGCCGACAAGTTCGAGCATTGCGGCAACGATCCTCGCACGGCTCGACCGGCTGCGTTCACGCCGGCCATCGGTCATGCGGGTGTCGTTGGCCGTAAAGCTCGGAATTGTTGCTGAGCCCATCGCAAACTCACTCGCTTCAAACCTGCAACAAGACAAGAGAGATTGTGCTTCGACGACGAATTGGTGAGCCCTGCTGGATTCGAACCAGCGACCTACTGATTAAAAGTCAGTTGCTCTACCGACTGAGCTAAGGGCCCCACCAAGGCCGCACCCCCTATGCGGCGGGGCGCTTGCGGTCAAGGCGCGCCTTCAGGTGGCGCACCGTGAGGCCGGTCAACGGGTCACGCCAGCCCGGCACCAGTGTCGAGAGGGGTGCGAGCACAAATCGGCGGGCGCGGAATGCGATATGGGGCACGGTCAATCCGGCTGCGGACCATATCCCGCCCGACCACAGGATGATGTCGAGGTCGATCACTCTGGCCTGCCAGCGCCGTCCGCGCTTGCGCCGCCCCAGCTTGCGCTCGATCCGTCCGAGCCGGGCGAGCATTCCGGGCGGGTCGAGCCGGGTTTCGACAATGGCAGCGGCATTGGCAAATGTGCGCTGCGACGGGCCGATAGGGCGCGACCGGATGGTTGCGGAATGTGCAAGCAGCCGGACATGTTTGCCGTCGATCTTAGCGAGCGCCTTTGCAATCACCCGCTCGGGCGGCCCATAGCGGCCGTGGCGCTGGTTCGAACCGAGGGCGATGGCGTAGGTTGTGCGCATGGTCAGGCGCGAATTGCGAGGCCGCTTGCCGTCATATATCCTCAACGAGCCGCCCATACATGTCCGGCCGCCGATCCCGGAAAAAGCCGAAGGTCGCACGGTGCCGGGCGATCCGTTCGAGATCGAACTTTGCATCGAGCACGCCTTGTGCGCCGTTCCCCATGTCCGCAACCAGATCGCCGCGTTCGTCGGTGATGAAACTGTGCCCGTAAAAGCTCATCGCACCTTCTGCACCCGTCCGGTTTGCAGCCACGACGGGCACGACATTCGAGACGGCGTGGCCGATCATCGCACGCCGCCAGAGCCGCGAGGTGTCGAGTTCCTCGGCCGCTGGTTCGTCACCGATCGCCGTCGGGAAGAAGAGGATGTCCGCGCCCATCAGCATCATCGCGCGTGCGGTTTCTGGATACCATTGGTCCCAGCAGACGCCGACGCCAATGGTGCCATATCGGGTCGGCCAGACCTTGAAGCCGGTATTGCCGGGGCGGAAATAGAATTTCTCCTCATAACCGGGCCCGTCAGGGATATGCGTCTTGCGATAGACGCCCATGAGCTTGCCCGCGTCGTCGATCGTGGCCAGGCTGTTATAGAAATGCGGGCCGTCGGCTTCGAAAAAGCTGGTCGGGATATAGACTTTGAGTTCAGCAGCGAGCGCTTGCATCGCCTGCACGGCCTTGTGTTCGCCGACCGGTTTGGCGCGGGCGAAGAAGCGGTCTTCCTCGGTCTGGCAGAAATAATGGCCTTCGAAGAGTTCGGGCGGCAGGATGATCTTCGCGCCGCGCCCGGCCGCCTCGCGAACCAATTCCGAGACCGATGCGATATTGGCGTCGAGGTCGTCGCTGAGCATAAGCTGAAGGGCCGCTACGTGCATGATGCTCATAGTGAAGGCACTTGCTGGCTGATGCAATGGAAGGAGCCGCCGCCGGTCAGGATATGGTTTGCGGGCAGGCCGATCGTCTCGCGGCCGGGGAACAGTTTTCCAATAGCGGCGACGGCGGCCGCATCGCTCGGCCCGCCATAGGTCGGGACGATCACGGCGGCATTGCCGATATAGAAATTCATGTGGCTCGCCGGAACGATCTCGCCTTCGGCTTCATGGCGCCCTGCCGAAGGGATCGTCACGATTTCGACGGGCCATTCGCGGGCACGCTTCATTGCATCCGCGAAGACTTCCGCATTGGGATCGTCATTGCCAAAGGGTTCGGGCAGCGCGAGTTTGCCCGGCCCCACGAAGCGCGCGATATTGTCGACATGGCCGTCGGTATGGTCGTTTTTCAAACCGACCCCCAGCCAAAGTACCTGTTCAAGCCCGAGATCGGCGCAAAGGCGATCCTCGATGTCGCGGCGGGTGAGTTCGGGGTTGCGGTTGGGGTTGAGCAGGCACTGTCCCGTGGTGACGCACAGCCCCGCGCCGTCCACATCGATCGCGCCGCCTTCAAGGATCCAGTTCTTCGGCTCGCGCATGATGCCTGCCTGCTCGCACAGCACGCTCGCCACCAGGTCGTCGAGCGGCGAAGGGTATTTCCCGCCCCAGCCATTGCCGCGATAGTCGAGCGCGAGATGGCCATGTTCGTTACGCACGATGATCGGCCCGGTATCGCGCAGCCAGATGTCGAAGAACGGCGCGGAGATTATTTGTGCACAATCCCCGGCCAGGGCATGCGCCGCCTCTTCGGCAAGGCCGTTGGCACAAACAAGCTGCACCTTTTCGCCCCGGCCATCCGCGTGAACGGCCCGCGCAAACGCCGCCACTTCGGCCTGCGCGCCTTCCAGATCGTCGAGCCAGAGATCGACTGCGCTCGGAAAGCCGATCCATACGCTGTCATGCGGGGCCCATTCGGGCGGTTGATACCGATTCATTGGAGTGCTCTAGCCGTCCCAGCGTGACCGGTTCAAGTCGAAGCCCTTGCCCTAGTGCAGTGCACAATATAGAGGCGCGGGCAAATCCAACCCCCAAAGTCCAATGGAGACGACCAGACATGGCCGCCAATCGTACCTTTTCGATCATCAAGCCCGACGCCACGCGCCGCAACCTCACCGGCGGTGTCACCAAAATGCTGGAAGATGCTGGCCTGCGTGTCATCGCCTCGAAGCGTATCCAGATGTCGAAGGAACAGGCCGAGGGCTTTTACGGGGTTCACCGCGAGCGTCCGTTCTTCAACGATCTTGTCGCCTTCATGACGTCCGGGCCGGTTGTGGTGCAGGTGCTTGAGGGCGAGAATGCCGTCCAGCGCAACCGCGACATCATGGGCGCGACCAACCCTGAAAACGCCGCTGAAGGCACGATCCGCAAGGTTTTCGCCGAATCGATCGAAGCCAATTCGGTCCACGGCTCGGACAGCGACGAGAATGCCGCGATCGAAATCGCCTACTTCTTCAAGCCGGAAGAAATTGTCGGCTGATCTAGCCCTGGCAAGCCGCCTTGCCGACGCGGCAGGGGCGGCCATCCGGCCATATTTCCGGGCTGAATTCGGGCTGGAAATGAAGGCCGACGCGACTCCCGTCACGCTTGCCGACCGGGCGGCAGAGGCGGCGATCCGCGCGATCCTTGAGGTTGAGCGCCCCGGCGATGGCATCGTCGGCGAGGAATATGGCAGCATCCGCGAAGGAGCGTCGCGCGTCTGGGTGCTCGATCCGATTGACGGCACACGCAGCTTTGTCGGCGGTCGTCCGATCTTCGGGACGCTGATCTCCCTGGTTGAGGATGGCGTGCCGGTGCTCGGCCTGATCGACCAGCCGATCAGCGGCGAGCGCTGGCTCGGCGCTGCCGGGCAGCCGACCCTGTTCAACGGAACCCTCGCCAGCACGCGCAGATGCGCGAACCTTGCAGACGCATTGCAGGCCACGACCTCGCCTGCCGCCTTCACGCCCGAACAATATGGGAAGTTCAAGCGCCTCATCCCCGCAACCCGCGACACGCTCTATGGCGGTGACTGCTACAATTACGGTCTCGTAGCGATCGGCCAGATCGACCTCGTGGTCGAGGCCGGGCTCAAGCTGCATGACTTCGCCGCTCTTGCCCCCGTGATCGAAGGCGCCGGCGGCGTGATGCGCGACTGGCAGGGCAGGCCGCTCACCAGTGTCAGCGACGGGCATGTGGTTGCGTGCGGGGATGCAGGTTTGCTGCCCGCGATCCTTGAGCATCTGAACGCCTGATAGCTTGGGCTAGAATTCGTCGGCCACAAAATGCGCCCTGTGCAGCCGCGCCGGGGCGATGAGCGACCAGCTCTTGCGCAGCCATTCGCCGATATGCCCCCAGTCATTGTCGCCGCGGTCGAGCCGGATGCCGATCCAGCCCGAGGGGCCGAGATAGGCGGGCCGGTAATAGAGATCGGGGTTCTGCTCGATCAGCATTGCCTGTTCCTCGACTCCGCTGGCCTTGACCAACAGGCCGGTAATCCCGTCCAGATGGTGGTTGGAGCTGAAATAGGCGAAGAATTTTCCGCCTTTAATGAAGAAACCCGGCGCACCGTGGGAGGTTTTCTCTTCGGCTTCGGGGAGTTGCAGGGCAATTGCACGAACCTGGCCGAGCAGCCAGTCTGGCGATGCTTCGCGGCTCACATAGTCGGCCAGGACGCGCGAATAGAGCTGGTGTTCCGCGATCAGGATGCGGCCTGCCAGCGATTCCGGCGTGTCGTCGGGCAGGATCGTGACTTCGGTCTGGCCAAGCACGGGCCCATCATCGAGTTCTGCCGTCACGACATGGACGGTGCAGCCCGAAACGGTATCCCCGGCGCCGATTGCCCGTTCATGCGTGTCGAGGCCTTTGTACTTGGGAAGGAGCGAGGGGTGGATGTTGAGGATGCGGTCGCGCCATTCGTTGACGAAAGCGCGGGACAACAGCCGCATATAGCCCGCCAGCGCCACAAATTCCGCCGCGGCCTGTTTGAGCCGGGCGGTGATGACGGCATCGAATTCTTCGCGCTTCATGCCCTTGTGGCTCTGCGCGAAAACGGGGATTCCCTCTGCCGCCGCCAGTTTCAGCCCCGCCGCTTGCGGGTCGTTCGCCGCGACCAGCACGATCTCGAACGGGCATTCGGGGTGTTTTGTGGCATAGATCAGCGCAGCCATGTTGGAGCCCCGTCCGGAAATCAGCACTGCGACCCGGGCTTTAGCCATTGTGCGTAGCGCTCCATGCCGCCATTGCCGACCATGTGTCGGCTGCGCCTGTTACTGTGCAGCCCTTTTCGCCAGCAGCGATACGGCCGATCCGGTGCACCCGTTCGCCGCTTTCCTCGAGCGAACGTGTCACTTCCGCAATGTCGCGTTCGGCAACCACCACGGCCATGCCGATCCCGCAATTGAAGGTCCGCGCCATTTCTTCAGGCTGGATATTTCCCTGTGCCTGGAGGAAGGCCATGAGGCGAGGCTGGGGCCAGAGGCCGGCATCGACATGGGCGTGAAGGCCCTCAGGCAAGATGCGGGGGATATTTTCGAGCAAGCCGCCGCCCGTAATGTGTGCCATGGCGTGAATGCGCCCCGCGCGCACCTCGGGGAGCAACGACTTCACATAGATCCGGGTGGGCGCCATCAGCGCCTCGATCAGCAGCACATCCTGATCGAACAGGGCAGGGCGGTGCAGCTTCCAGCCCTTGTCCGCCGCCAATCGGCGCACCAGCGAGAATCCGTTCGAATGGATGCCAGACGACGCCAGACCGAGGATCGCATCGCCTTGGGCCACTTTGTCGGCTGTCAGAACCTGGTCGCGCTCGACGGCGCCAACGCAGAACCCGGCCAGGTCATAATCGCCATCGGCATACATGCCGGGCATTTCCGCCGTCTCGCCGCCGATCAAGGCACATCCGGCCTGCTTGCAGCCCTCGGCAATGCTCGCCACGACGCGTTCCGCCACTGCGTTATCGAGCTTTCCGCTCGCATAATAATCGAGGAAGAAAAGCGGCTCGGCACCCTGAACGATGAGATCGTTCGCACACATCGCGACGAGATCGATTCCCACGCCGTCATGACGTCCCGAATCGATTGCGAGCTTCAGCTTCGTTCCCACACCGTCATTCGCGGCTACAAGCAGAGGATCAGCGAAGCCTGCGGCTTTAAGGTCGAAGAACCCTCCGAAACCGCCAAGATCCGCGTCGGCGCCCGCCCGGCGCGTGGCCTTGGCCAGCGGCGCTATCGCGCGAACAAGCGCATTTCCGGCGGAGATTGAAACCCCCGCCTTGGCGTAGGTATAGGGCTCGGTCTGGTTATGTCTGTCAGTCATCGCGCCCCTGCTATCCACAACGCGCTTGGAATTCCACGATTCCATCGCCAAAAGGGCCGCGTGAGTGATTTTTCCCGTTTTTTGCGGCCGGTTCCGCTCGGATTTGCGCTTGGACTGACCGGTCTTGCCGCCGCCGTCATCGCCCAGATCGAGGGTTCTGACCGCGGTGTGGCACCGATCGACAGTTCATCGGACTTCGAGGTATCGGGAATCAGGGTGGATGTTGCGGCCAAAGGTGCCGATGCAGCGCGCTATGGCGCCTGGCGTGAGGCGCAGCGGCAGGGATGGCGCTTGCTGTGGGGCAAGGTTCATGGGGACGGCGCACCGGGGTTGAGCGATTCGGCACTTGACTCGATAGTGGCGGGCATAGTCGTCGAAAATGAACAGATTGGATCCAATCGTTATATTGCGACTTTGGGCGTGCTTTTCGACCGGGTGCGGGCCGGTCAGATTCTTGGGGTCAGCGGATCGACGATCCGGTCGGCGCCCCTGCTCGTCATTCCCGTCCAATGGTCGGGTGGAAGTCCGCAAAGCTTCGAAACGCGGACCGAATGGCAGAAGGCCTGGGCGCGTTTCCGCACCGGCGGCAGTTCGATTGACTATGTAAGGCCAAGTGGCACGGGCGCCGATCCGCTTCTCCTCACCTATGGCCAGACCGGTCGACCGGGACGTCGCTGGTGGCGCATGCTGCTCGACCAATATGGCGCAGCCGACGTTCTGGTGCCGCAGGTCCGGCTCGAACGCCTCTGGCCCGGCGGGCCAGTCATCGGGCATTTCTCGGCCCGGTTTGGTCCCGACAATCGCCCGCTGTCGAGTTTTGTCCTGCGCGTGGGGTCGAGCGCCGGGATTCCAAAAATGCTGGACGAGGGCGTGCGGCGGATGGACCAGATGTTTGCTCAGGCCCTGGCAGATGGCCGCCTTCGTCCGGATACGTCGCTTGTCATCGAACAGCCTGCCGACCCGGACGCTCTCGAAGTCGAGGAAGCGCCCTTGCTGGAGATGGCGGAAGGCTCTGAAATTTCGGGTGCAGGCACGGCATCGGCCGGAACGGCGACCTTCTCGATTCAGTATGAAACACCTGATGTAGCCTCGGTCGGCAGCACCGAAGGCGTGGTTCGCGGCATCGCAGGGGTTCGCTCCGCTTCGACGGGAAGTCTGGCATTGGGGGGTGTGTCGGTGATGCGTGTAACATTTTCTGGCGATCTTGCGGCGCTGAAAGCGGCCCTTTCTGCGCGAGGATTCAGGGTCCAGGAAGGCGGCGGCGCCCTCCGCATTAGCCGCTGACGCCATGTCCCAGATTGCCTTGCCATTTGACTGGCCCGCCCCCGAGGGCGCGGAAAGCTACATCGTCACAGCGGCCAATCGTGCCGCCGTCGATGGCATCGACCGCCCCGGTAGCTGGCCCGTTCGCGCAGCCGTTCTGACTGGCCCGCGAAAGTCCGGGCGTTCTCTGCTTGGTCGAATCTTTGCAGCAAAGACGGGCGGAACGCTTATCGATGATGCCGAGCTGCACCGCGAAGCAGACCTGTTCCATCGCTGGAACCTTGCGCAGGAAGAGCGCAGGCCGCTGCTGCTGGTTGCGCTGTCGCCGCCGCCGACCTGGAAAGTACGTTTGCCCGACCTCGCTTCGCGCCTGGCGGCCACGCCTGTCTTCACGCTAGAGGAGCCCGATGATACGCTGGCGAAGATGCTGCTCGAAAAGCTGTTTGCGAGGCGAGGCTTGCAAATCACGCCCGAAACGACCGCATATATCGCTAGCCGGATCGAACGGAGCTATGTTGCGATCATGCGCGTTGTCGATGCGATCGATATGGTCGCACTTTCGCAACATCGTGCTGTTACAACGAGACTGGCCGGTGCCGTTCTCGAAGAACAGCATCTGATGGGCGAAATGGAATAAGGTGACGAATGCTCAACGAACTGGACAGGCGCGACAAGAAGGAAGCCGCTGGGCCGACAGCGGTCGATTCCGGCGCGCGCTATTTCAATCGTGAGCTGAGCTGGCTCGCTTTCAACCAGCGTGTTCTCGAGGAATCGCTGAACCCGGCTCACCCGCTGCTTGAGCGTCTGCGCTTTTTGTCGATCTCGGGCAGCAACCTTGACGAATTCTTCATGGTCCGTGTTGCCGGACTGAAAGGGCAGCAATTACAGAATATTGAAGAACGAAGCGTAGATGGGATGACACCAACGCAGCAGCTCGATGCAATTGCCCGCGATGCCGATGCCCTGATGGCGGCGCAGCAGGCGCAATGGGCACGCTTGGCCTCCGAACTGGGCGATGCCGGGATTACCGTCCTGAGCGAGGATGCAATTCAGGGCGACGTGGCGACGGCCCTTGAGCAACATTTCCGCGAGCAGATCTTCCCCGTCCTGACGCCACAGGCGCTCGATCCGGCCCATCCTTTTCCGTTCATCCCGAATCAGGGCCTGAGCCTGCTGCTCGACCTCAAGCGCCTGTCCGATGGCGAGCCGATTCGCGAGCTTGTGATGATTCCCGCCACTTTGCCGCGTTTCATCCGGATTCCGGGGCGCAAGGCGCGTTATGTGACCATGGAAACGCTGCTCCGCCGTTTCACCGGACTCCTTTTCCCGGGATATGAAGTGCTTGGGGCGGGAGCATTCCGGATCATCCGCGACAGCGACATCGAAATCGAGGAGGAGGCGGAGGATCTGGTCCGCTATTTCCGCAGCGCGATCAAGCGTCGCCGCAGGGGGCGCGTCATCCGGCTCGAGGTTGAAACGGGCATGCCGATGCAGCTTGAGGCCGTGGTCAAGAACGAATTTGGTGGCAATGACGCCATCATTTCCGAAACCGGCGGGTTCCTGGGGATAGGGGATCTTGCCCAACTGGTCGATGAAGACCGGCCCGACCTGAAATTCACGCCCTACGCTCCGCGCTTTCCAGAGCGGATCAGGGAACATGATGGAGATTGCTTCGCGGCGATTACGGCCAAGGACATCCTTGTTCATCACCCCTATGAGGCGTTTGACGTCGTCCTGGCCTTCCTCAGCCAGGCGGCGGCCGATCCGGATGTCGTGGCGATCAAGCAAACGCTCTACCGCGCGGGCAAGCAATCGGCGGTCATCCGCGCGCTGATCGACGCTGCTGAGGCGGGGAAATCGGTGACGGCGGTTGTCGAACTCAAGGCCCGCTTCGATGAGGAACAGAATCTGCTCTGGGCGAACCAGCTCGAGCGTGCCGGAGTGCAGGTCGTTTACGGTTTCATCGACTGGAAAACACACGCAAAGATTTCGATGGTGGTTCGGCGCGAAAACGGGAAATACCGGACCTATTGCCACTTCGGGACGGGCAACTACCACCCCGTTACCGCCCGGATTTATACCGATCTGAGTTTCTTTACCGCCGATCCGCGAGCGGGCCGCGATGCTGCCCAGATTTTCAACTACATCACCGGCTATGTCGAGCCATCCAAGCTCGAAATGCTGAGCATGAGCCCGAGGAACTTGCGATCCAGGCTGTTCGAACTGATCGACACGGAGATTGCCAACCAGCGCGCCGGCAAGCAATCCGGGATATGGGCCAAGTTCAATTCTCTGGTCGATCCGGCGATTATCGAAAAGCTCTATGAAGCGAGCGGCGCAGGTGTTCCAATCGATTTGATCGTGCGGGGCATTTGCTGTCTCAGGCCCAGCGTTCCTGGACTATCAGACAATATTCGCGTCAAATCGGTCGTCGGACGGTTCCTTGAGCACAGCCGGATCTGGGCCTTCGGCAATGGCGCGGCGCTCCCCAACGACAAGGCCCGGGTTTATATTTCATCGGCGGACTGGATGCAGCGCAACTTCGATCGTCGGGTGGAGTATATGCTCCCGATCGAGAATCCCACGGTGCACGACCAGGTTCTCGACCAGGTGATGGTTGCCAATTTGCTTGATAATGAGCAAAGCTGGGAATTGCAGGCGGATGGCCGCTATGTTCGCATCGCGCATGGAGACAAACCATTCAATCTCCACCGTTATTTCATGACGAACCCCTCGCTCTCGGGGCGCGGCGCGGCGCTCGACAAGGCATCGGCAGTTCCGAAGCTGAGCTTCAACAGGAAGAAGTAACAGCGTCGCAGCGCCATGCCGTGATCGACATTGGGTCGAACTCGGTCCGGCTCGTCGTCTTCGACGGTCCGCCGCGGGCGCCTTCGGTCCTGTTCAATGAGAAAGTGATGGCCGGACTTGGGCGCGGCGTCGTTGCAACCGGCATGCTCGATCCGGCAGCGATCGCAACGACGCTCAATTCGCTTTCGCGCTTCCGTTACATCTCGACGCTCATGGGCGTGCCGGAGCCGATCACCGTGGCAACGGCGGCGGTGCGCCAGGCCAGCAATGGCGCGGAGTTCCTTGAGGCCGTGGCGGCGCTGGGCATTTTCGCCACGCTCCTGTCGGGCGATGACGAGGCGGAGGCCGCCGGATATGGCGTCATTGCAGGTTTCGAGGCCGCCAATGGCATCGTCGGCGATCTGGGTGGCGGCAGTCTTGAACTGGCGCGTGTCGAAGCGGGCCGGGTGCTGGAGCGAGAGTCCTTTCCGCTGGGTGTCCTGCGGCTCGGGGCCGTCCGCGAACAGGGGCCCGGCGAACTCCGCAAGCAGGTCAAGAAACTGCTGAAATCGAAAGGGTGGATGAGCCTTGGCCAGGGCCTCCCATTCTACCTTGTCGGCGGGTCTTGGCGCTCGCTCTGCCGCATTCACATGTATCTGGCGCGTTATCCGCTGCCGATCCTCCATCATTACAGCATGCCGCCCGCCGCCGCCGCCAGCCTTGTTCGCGCTGTTGCAAGACTGGATCGTAATCTCCTGAAAGAAAAGAATATTGTTTCGAACGCGCGCTATCCCGCGATGGCCGATGCCGCCGCGTTGCTCGCCGATTTGACAGTGTTGCTCAAGCCCGGTTCTCTGATCGTTTCGGCAACCGGACTACGCGAAGGGCTGCATTACCGGCAATTGAACCAACGCCAGCGCCTGCTCGATCCCCTGATCGAAGCGGCATGGGCGGATGGTGAACTCCATGGCCGGTTTCCAGAACATGGCGATCTGCTCGATCGGTGGATTTCGCCGCTCTTTGCAATGGAATCGCCCGCGGACCGGCGGCTCCGGCTCGCGTCCTGCCTGCTCGGCGATATTGGCTGGGCGGCGAACCCCGATTTCCGGGCCGAACGCGGGCTCGAAGCGGCGCTGCACGGTAATTGGCTCGGGCTCGATGCGCGTGGACGCGCAATGATTGGGCAAGCGCTTTTTACGGCATTTGGCGGGGGCAATACCGGGCCCACGATCCTGCGCAAGCTCGCGACCATCGAAGAGCTGGAGCGCGCCCGCAACTGGGGCCTTGCGATGCGGCTCGGCCAGCGTTTGAGCGGTGGCGTGGCGGTGCCACTCAGGGCTTCGGACCTGTCGCTCGATGGCGACCGGTTGGTGCTGACGGTGAAGGGCGATGCCGAACTCCTGCTAGGCGATGTGGTTGAACGCCGGTTCGGCCAATTGGCTGCAGCGCTCGGGAAAACCGCAAAAGTCCGGCGCGAATAGCAACCGGTGAGCCTGCTTCACAGCCCAGGATCGTCGCCAGTCCGGGTCATGCAGAGCTTTCCGTCGAGCACGGCGAACGCCATCTTCCCTTCGACCAGCGCAAGCGCATCGCGGCCGAACTGATCGAATCGCCAGTCCTCGAGCATCGGCAGGCCCGCGCGCTGGCCTGCGGCAAGGAGCTCGAGCTCCTCTGAGCGCGCCAGCAATCGTGCGGCCACGCTGATTTCGCGTGAACGGATCTTGAGCAACAGCTTCAACAGGTCTGCAACAAGCGCGCCTTCCTTGCCCAGGCCCGGCTTCTTGTCGTCGCGGGGGGGCATTTCGTCCGCTGGCAATGGCTCGGCTCCTGCCAGGATAGCCATCAGTCGCCCGCCAATGTCATTCCCGGCCCATGCCGGAGAAAGCCCCCGGACCTTTGCAAGGTCTCCCTGACTCCGCGGCGGGTGGGCGGCGATGTCGGCCATCGTTTCATCCTTGATGATCCGGCCGCGCGGGAGATTCTTGTTCTGCGCTTCCCGTTCCCGCCACGCGGCGACGGCTTTCAATCGTCCGAGCAGTTCGGGTTTGCGCCCCACAATGCGGATGCGTTTCCACGACTGTTCGGGCTCGTTCACATAATTGGCCGGATCGGCCAGCCGCTCCATCTCCTGATCGAGCCAGCCGCCGCGCCCGGTCTTGCGCAGCCTTTCAAGCATCTGCGGGAACAGCGCGGCGAGATGCGTGACGTCCCCGATCGCATAGTCGATCTGACGCGTGTCAAGCGGTCGGCGAGCCCAGTCGGTAAAGCGTGCGCCCTTGTCCAGATGGACGCCTAGCCAGCTATCGACAAGGTTGGAATAGCCGATCTGCTCCCCTTGGCCCAACGCCATCGCCGCAACCTGCGTGTCGAACAGGGGGTGCGGCGTTTTTCCCGTCAGATTGTAAACAATTTCGATGTCCTGGGCGCCAGCGTGGAAAACCTTGAGAACATTCTCATTGTAAACGAGCAGGTCGAGCAGCGGCTCAAGATCCAGACCCTCCCTCATCGGGTCGATCGCTGCCGCTTCGTTGCCATCGGCGATCTGGATGAGGCAGAGTTCGGGCCAATAGCTGTTTTCGCGCATGAATTCGGTATCGACTGCCACAAAGGGCGATTCGGCCAGCCGGGCGCAGAGATTGGCCAGTGCGGCGGAATCCTCGATCAATGGATGAATATGCATGATGCCCCATAACGCTTCCGTTCCGCTTGACAAACAGGGCGTGCATCGCTGTTAGGCGCATCAACCATTTTTCCAAAAGAATTGACGCATTCATGCACCTATACCGCACCCATAATTGTGCCCAGTTGCGCAGCGCCGACGTTGGTCAGTCTGTTCGTCTCTCCGGCTGGATCCATCGCAAGCGCGATCATGGCGGCTTGCTGTTCGTTGACCTGCGCGATCATTACGGCCTGACCCAGATCGTGACCGATACAGATTCGGAGGCGTTTAAGGCTCTTGATCGAGTGCGGGCGGAATCGGTGGTGACCATCACTGGCGATGTTGTGGCGCGTAACGGAGCGACGGTAAATCCGAACCTTCCAACGGGCGAAATCGAGGTCCGCGCGCGCGAAGTGAGCGTCCAGTCAGCGGCACAGGAATTGCCGATGCCGGTGTTCGGAGACGCGGAATATCCCGAGGATATTCGCCTGCGCTACCGCTTCCTCGATTTGCGGCGCGAACGGCTCCACGCCAATATCGTGCTGCGTTCGAACGTCATTTCCTCGATCCGGCGGCGGATGATCGATCAGGGTTTCACTGAGTTCCAGACGCCGATCCTGACCGCTTCGAGTCCGGAAGGCGCGCGCGACTATCTCGTGCCGAGCCGCGTCCATCCGGGCAAGTTCTATGCGCTGCCGCAGGCGCCGCAGATGTTCAAGCAGCTGCTGATGGTTGCCGGTTTCGACCGCTATTTCCAGATCGCCCCCTGTTTCCGCGATGAGGATGCTCGCGCCGACCGCTCGCCGGGTGAATTTTACCAACTCGATTTCGAGATGAGCTTCGTGACGCAGGACGATGTGTTTGCCGCGATAGAGCCCGTGCTGCACGGTGTGTTCGAGGAATTCGCCGATGGTCGCACGGTCAGCCCGGCGCCGTTCCCGCGTATTCCGTTCCGCGAATCGATGCTGAAATACGGCTCGGACAAGCCTGATCTGCGTAATCCGTTGTTGATTACTGATGTGACAGACGTATTCATGGAAAGCGATTTCTCGCTCTTCGCGAACATGATCGAGACCGGAAGCATCATTCGCGCAATTCCGGCGCCCAATACTGGCCACCTACCTCGAAGCTTTTTCGATAAAATGAACGATTGGGCCCGCTCCGAAGGTTGGGCTGGTTTGGGCTATATCAGGTTTGGAGAGGGCGTTGATATTGAAAGAAAATTCTCTTCTGGAGAATTTACTGACGACCAGCTTGCGGAATGGTCAGAGAAGCAAGGCGGCTTTACAGTTGCTTCTGGCCCGATCGCGGGAAAATTAGACAAGGAGAGACTGCTCCAAATCGCTGATCGCTGTGGGCTTTCGGCAAATGACGGCTGCTTCTTTGCCGCAGGCAAGGAATCGCAAGCGGCTAAACTTGCCGGCGCTGCACGCATCCGCGTTGGCGAGGAACTGGGCCTGATATCGGATGGCGAGTTCAAATTCTGCTGGATCGTCGATTTCCCGATGTTCGAATATGACGAAGAGGCAAAAAAGGTCGATTTCAGCCACAACCCCTTCTCGATGCCACAGGGCGAGCTGGAAGCGCTGGAGACCAAGGACCCGCTCGATATCCTCGCCTACCAGTATGACATCGTCTGCAACGGGGTTGAGCTGTCCTCAGGCGCGATCCGGAACCACCGGCCAGAGATCATGTACAAGGCGTTCGAAATCGCTGGCTACAGCCAGGAAGATGTCGACACCAATTTCTCCGGCATGATCAACGCCTTCAAGTTCGGAGCGCCGCCGCATGGCGGGTCGGCACCGGGCATCGACCGCATCGTCATGCTGCTCGCTGATGAGCCCAATATCCGCGAGGTCATCGTTTTCCCGATGAACCAGAAGGCCGAAGACCTGATGATGGGCGCGCCGGGGCCCGTGACAGCCAAGCAGTTGCGCGAACTCAATATCCGTGTGGTGGAACAGCCCAAAGGGTAGGGCTTGTGGATACTGTGAAACTGTGATACTGCGTTAATCATGAAGAATGTCACGATCGCTCTTGATGATGAAACCCACCGTCTCGCCCGCATCCGTGCGGCCGAGTTGGGGACATCGCTTTCGGCGCTGGTGAAGCAATATCTGGCAGGCCTTTCAGATGCGCCTGCCACCGGAGTGCGTGAAATGCCGATGAGTTTTGCAGCAGAGGCCAAGACGGCCGCGCCGCCCCTACCCAAGAAACCGCGGCAACCGGGGGCGTTGCGGGGGATGATCGGCATGTCCGACGATTTCGATGAAACGCCCGAATGGCTGATCGACGCCTTTGAAGGCAAGGCTTCGGATCTCCCCTGGCCTGAATGACGCTGTTGCTCGACACGCACGCCATCCTTTGGTGGCTCGATGACGATCCAAGGCTGGGGCCGGAGGCGCGTGCCCTGATCATGCGCCGCGACGTCCGCGTGTTTGCCAGCGTCGTCTCGCTCTGGGAAATCTCGATCAAGCATGGCCAGGGCAAGTTGCGCGCGAACGCCGCGCTTGTCGCGGGTCGTTTGCCGGAGGCTGATATTGCCGTGCTGCCGATCAAAGTGACGCATCTGACCACGCTGGAGCAACTGCCAAGCCTCCACCGTGATCCCTTCGATCGTATCCTGCTGGCCCAGGCATTGGTCGAGTCTGCACAATTGATGACGAGCGATGCCATGGTACAGCGTTATGGTGTGGCCTGTATCGAAGCCGCCGACTAGTGGCAGGAGATCCCGTCGAACATCGTTTCGCCGCGCCTGCAGGTGAGATTTGCTGGTTCGAACGGGGGCGGGCAGGGGCGGGGCCGACCTTGCTCCTGCTCCACGCCACGGGCTTTCATGCGCGCTGCTGGGATCAAGTGGCGGCGGCCCTGCCGGACGGGGTGCACATCATCGCACCCGATTTGCGAGGGCATGGCCGGAGCTTTCACCCGCCTTCGATCCACGATTGGAGCAAGATCGCCGATGATGTGATCGCTTTGGTCGCGGGACTGTGCGCGAGGCCCGTCTTTGCGATCGGGCACAGCATGGGCGGGTTCCTTGCCGCGCTGGCGGCATCCCGACTGCCGGGGCGGTTTTCAAGGCTGTTGCTGGTCGATCCGGTCATCCTGCCGCCAGAACATTATCGCCATGCGGATGGTGCGACGGTGCCCGATCCATCGGCGCATCCGGTTTCGCGCCGCCGTAATGTCTGGGACAGCGCCGAGCAGATGGTCGCCCGCTTCGCCGATCGTGAACCATATTGCGACTGGAAGCCCGAAGTGCTCGCGGATTACTGCCGATACGGCCTTGTTCCGGCCGAGGCAGGCGGGTTCGAACTGGCCTGCCCCCCGCATCTTGAGGCATCCGCCTATCTCGGGAACGCTGGCAACGACATTTACCCCAGGATCGGCGCCATCGAATGTCGTGTCACGATATTGCGGGCGCGAAACGGCGAACGGCGATCGCCGATGGATTTTTCGGTAAGCCCCACCTGGCCCGAGCTCGCGAACCGGTTCCGCAACGGCCGGGACATGCAATGGGCTGATTTGAGCCATTTCATACCCATGGAAGCTCCTGAGCGTCTTGCGGCGATGATCGCCGGACAACTGGCCGAACAATAGGGTTAACCGGTTCGCCAAGCCCTTTTGGGGATGTTAATAGGGCACGGTGCAGAGGGGCCCCTTGCGATGACAATCAACCTGTCCGATTTCGAACACGGCAGCAAATATGACGGCGACTACGATGCCGACATGCTTGCCCTCCAGGAGAGGCTTGCCCGGATCCAGATCGCCCATATCATTCACGGGCGCTCGGCGATCATCGCGTTCGAGGGCTGGGATGCATCGGGCAAGGGCGGCACGATCAGTCGCCTGACATCGGGCTGGGATCCGCGCTGGTTCGAAGTCTGGCCTGTCGGCGCGCCGACCGAAGAGGAGCGCGTCCGTCATTTCCTCTGGCGCTTCTGGAAGCGCCTGCCGGGCAAGGGCGAAATCAACATCTTCGATCGGACCTGGTATGGCCGTGTGCTCGTCGAGCGGGTCGAGGGTTTCTGCTCGGAAGCCGACTGGAAGCGCGGCTATGACGAAATCAACGAATTCGAGGCCCAGCAGAAGGACAATGGCGTCACGCTCGTCAAGCTCTTCATGCATGTGACTCAGGAAGAACAGGACGAACGCTTCAGGGAGCGGCTCGAAAACCCCTGGAAGCGCTGGAAGACAGGGGCCGAGGATTATCGCAACCGCGCGCGGCGCGCCGACTATCTCAAGGCCTATCACGACATGTTCGAACGCACAGACACGCGCTGGGCGCCGTGGATCGTGATCGACGGGAACAACAAGAAGGCGGCGCGGATCGCGGCGCTGACGGCGATTGCCGATGGGCTGGAGAAGCAGGTCGATATGACGCCGCTCGCGGCCGATCCGGCGGTCGTGAAACTGGCGGAAGAGGCGCTAAGCGTAAAGATCAGTGATCGGGATAGCGAATCCGAATAACCTCATATTCGACTTCACCGACCGGAAGCGTCACGCGCCGCAGATCGCCAACCGCTGCGCCACGTAAAGCCCGGGCAATGGGCGAATTCCACCCGATCCGTCCATCGGAAGCATCCTGTTCGTCATCACCTACAAGGGTGAGTACGCGTTCGCGACCATTGTCGTCTGCAATTGTCACCGTGGCACCAAACCAGACGCGGCTCTTGTCCGGCTGCTCGGCAGGGTCGACTGCCCGGGCTGCCTTCATCCGCCGCGAAAGCCAGCCCAGTTCGCGGTCGATTTCGCGCAACCGCTTCTTGCCGTAGAGATAGTCGCCATTTTCCGAACGATCACCATTGCCCGCGGCCCAGCTGACGACTTCGACCAGTTTGGGCCGTTCATCGGCGAACAGGAATTCATAGCGAACCCTGAGCGCCGCCAGCCCCTCGGGCGTGATATAGTTCGGCTGATCCATCGGCGGCGGCGGGACGCTATTTCGTCTTGCGCCGCACCGCTTCGGCTGCGGCAGAACCTGCCGAACTCGCGGCCTGCCCGACCTTGCGCACCAGCTCCTGGACCTGGGCGCGCGCAGCTTCCGCATTGACGCCAAGCGCATCGAGTTGCTCCTGCCCGGCTTCGCGCGCGGCCTTGGCCGCCTTGGTGGCCTGTTTCCTGATCGATTTGCCTGTCTTTCCCAGCACATCGTCTTCGCGCTTGGTCCGTGGGACGAGTGCTGCAACAATCGCACCGAGCGCGAGGCCTCCAGCCAAAGCGGCAAAGGGACTCTTCTCGATCCCGTCGGTCGTTCGCTCGGCCGCACGCCGCGCGCTTTGACGTGTGGCCGCCGCAGCCTCTGCTGCCCTGGCTTGGACGGCCTTGGCGGTTTCCTCAGCCGACGCTTTCGCCGTCTTCAGCGCTTCGTCAGCCCTGCTCCGGCCGGAGGCTATGGCCGCACTCGCCTTTTCGCGGGCATCGGCGTAGCGCGCTTCCGCCTTCTGACGCAGATCTTCAGTCATGATTGTCTCCCTGGCCCAAACGCTTGTTCAGGGCCTTCAAAATGGGGTTGCGAAAAAGATAGGCGATTGAGGTTGCCGCGACGCCGAGCGCAAGGACCGGGCGAAACCGGCCATTGGAGAGTGCAGCGACGCCAACCTTCATTACTTGTTTCTTGGCTTCATCAGTCGCCGACCCGAGCAAGGCCTCGGGCTTTGTCCGCCGGCGGACCGTTTCGAGCGTTGCCTCGAGTTGCACCCGCGCGCGGTCGGCCTCCGCCTTGCTCTCGTCCACCGGGTTCATCGCTCATCTCGCGGCTTGAGCGACGCCTTGATCCGCCGCATCCCGAACAGCGCCAGCAGTCGCCCGATCACCAGTGATCCGCCACTCACCGCGACAACCGCCCACACGATCCCGATCCTCGGCGCAAGCACAAGGATGATTGCAAAAGGCAGCGTCAGCATCGTGCCCAGCATCAGCGCCCAGCCGAACCCGACCGCATAGATGGCGGGCTGCGCATAACCGGCCCGCTCGCCAAGTTCGGCCTTGAGATAGCTGGTTTCGGCCACGACAAAGGCTGTGGCGTCGTCTGCAAGCTGGACGGCAAGCTCCTTCAGCCCGGGATCGCCGGTGCGGTCTTCGACCTCGGAGAGCGGAGTTCCGGCCATTCAGGCGTCGTCGCCGTCGCTCGATCCCGAGCGGAAAAGCCGGGTAAGGACGAAGCCGATGGCCGCGGCGGCCCCGATCGCGACCGCGGGCTTTTCACGGACGAATTTGCGCGTGTCGGCTACAAGGTCGTCAATTTCCTTGCCCTTGAGCGAATCCGCAACACCCGAAACAGCGCTGGCGGCGCGGCGGGCATAGTCGCCATATTGCTTGCCGAGCCGGTCATCGACCGATTTTGCAACATCATCGACAAAGTCGGAAATGCTGAAGAGCGAGTCTGTCGCCTTTTCCTTGCCCGTGCTGGCATATTCCCGAGCCTTCTCGCCGGCCTTGCCAACCAGCGTCGATGCCTGATCCTTGAACGATTCCGCCGCATTTTCGGCTTTCATCCTGACGGGTTTCACGGCTTTTGCGGCGCGCGTCGCGGCAGCTTTCGCTTTCGGCGCAGCTTTCTTGACGGCCTCTTTTGCAGAAGCAGCGGGGGAGGATGCTTTTGCCATTTGATGCAACTCCTTCGATTAACAGTGGCGGCCAGGCCCGCCATTTGCCTCCAACAGTGAACACCGATATGGGGCACGCCCATCACTGATCAACCGTCTGAGGCCCTCATATAATGACTGCTATCCTCGATATCCATGCCCGCCAGATCATTGACAGCCGTGGCAACCCGACCGTCGAGGTGGACGTCACGCTCGAAGACGGCGCATTCGGTCGTGCGGCGGTCCCGTCAGGGGCTTCGACTGGCGCCTATGAAGCGGTCGAAAAGCGCGACGGGGACAAGACGAAATTCCTTGGCAAGGGCGTCGCTCACGCCGTCGAGGGCGTGAATGGCGAGATTTGCGATGCCCTGACCGGCTATGACGCCGAAGACCAGGCGGAACTCGATGCCATGCTGATCGACCTCGACGGCACCGAAAACAAGTCTCGGCTTGGCGCCAATGCGTTGCTTGGCGTCTCGCTCGCGGCGGCGAAGGCGGCCGCCGATTCGCGCGGGCTCCCGCTCTACCGCTATGTCGGCGGCGTCTCGGCGCATGTCCTGCCGGTCCCGATGATGAATATCATCAATGGCGGCGCGCATGCCGACAATCCGATCGATTTCCAGGAATTCATGATCATGCCCGTCGGGGCGGAAACGCTGTTCGATGCGGTGCGCATCGGTTCGGAAATCTTCCATACGCTGAAGGGCAAGCTCCATGATAAGGGGCTTGCGACCGCCGTCGGCGATGAGGGAGGTTTCGCTCCGAACCTGGCATCGCCTGCCGATGCGCTCGATTTCATCATGTCGTCGATCGAGGCCGCCGGCTACAGGCCGGGAGACGATGTCGTGCTGGCACTCGATTGCGCGGCCACCGAATTCTTCAAGGACGGCGCCTATCGTCTCGAAGGCGAGGGCAGGGTGCTGTCGCCCGAAGAAATGGCGGGCTATCTCGCCGATCTGGCGGCTCACTTCCCGATCGCCTCGATCGAAGACGGGATGAGCGAGGATGATTTCACCGGCTGGAAGGTTCTGACCGACAAGATCGGCGACAAGGTCCAACTCGTCGGGGACGATCTTTTCGTAACCAATCCCAAGCGTCTGGCGGACGGTATCCGGCAGGGGCTGGCCAATTCGCTGCTCGTGAAAGTGAACCAGATCGGAACGCTGACCGAGACCCTTGCAGCGGTCGATATGGCCCACCGTGCGGGATACACTGCCGTCATGTCACACCGTTCGGGCGAGACTGAAGATTCGACAATTGCCGATCTGGCGGTCGCGACAAATTGCGGTCAGATCAAGACGGGCAGCCTTGCGCGCTCCGACCGGCTTGCCAAATATAACCAGTTGATCCGCATCGAAGAGGAACTTGGAAGCGTCGCGCGCTATGCCGGACGGCAGATTTTTGCGCGTTAAGGGGTTGATTCGTTGATTCGCTTGTGATTCAAGGGGCTGGATGAAACAGGCAAAGCGTCTCCTCAACTTGCTGCGGTCGGCCATGTGGCCTGCCATGGCGTTGACGATCATCGCCTTTTTTGGAGGTTATGCGCTGTTCGGATCGAATGGCGTCCTGGCCTGGGGCGATTACAGCCAGAAATACGATGCGCGGAAGGTCGAACTCGCCGCGATTGCCCAGAAGCGCAACGAACTGGCCCATCGCGTCACTCTTCTTGATCCGCGCCACGCCAATCCCGACCTGGTGGATGAGCTTGTGCGCAAGGAATTGGGACTCACCCAGCCCGACGAAGTGATAATTCCGCTCGATTGACGCCCGGAGTTTCCGTCTTTTTACCCTTCTGGTGATTGCCCTGAAGCCATTCGCCTGCCTATAGCTGGCCGTTACGTAGCGTTTTCCGTTCCCAACTGGCGAAAGGGTCCGTCTTGGCCAAATCTCCTGCAAAGAATGCTGACTCATTGTCGCTGGCAAAGGCCAAGCGGTATCAGGCGACGGCCGATGAACTGTTGAAATTCTATCGGGAAATGCTGCTGATCCGGCGCTTCGAGGAGCGGGCGGGCCAGCTTTACGGTCTGGGGCTGATCGGCGGCTTTTGCCATCTCTATATCGGGCAGGAAGCGGTTGCAGTGGGCCTGCAATCGGCGCTGACGCCGGGCAAGGACAGCGTCATTACGGGTTATCGCGATCATGGCCACATGCTCGCCTATGGTATCGACCCCAAGCTCATCATGGCTGAGCTGACCGGCCGCGCCGCGGGCATCTCGCTTGGCAAGGGCGGGTCGATGCACATGTTCTCGACCGAACATCGTTTCTATGGCGGCCACGGCATTGTCGGTGCGCAGGTATCTCTCGGCGCTGGGCTTGGCTTCGGGCACAAATATACCGGCGACGGTGGCGTCTGCATGGCCTATTTCGGTGATGGCGCGGCCAATCAGGGGCAGGTCTATGAAGCGTTCAACATGGCGGCGCTGTGGAAATTGCCGGTTGTCTTCGTGATCGAGAATAATGGCTATGCAATGGGCACCAAGGTCGATCGCTCGAGCGCCGAAACCGATTTCCACTTGCGTGGAACATCGTTCCGTATTCCGGGAATGCAGGTCAATGGCATGGATGTGCTGGAGGTGCGCGGGGCAGCAGATGTGGCGCTCGACTATGTGCGCGGCGGCAATGGCCCATTGCTGATGGAACTCAAGACCTATCGCTATCGCGGGCACTCCATGTCCGATCCGGCCAAATACCGGAGCCGGGAGGAAGTTCAGGATGTCCGCGAAAAGTCCGACGCGATTGAAGCGGTCAAGCGCGACCTTGTCGCTGCGGGTGTAAGCGAGGATGACTTGAAGGCGATCGACAAGGATATTCGCCAGATTGTAACCGAGGCGGCCGATTTCGCGGAAAGCTCGCCGGAGCCCGATGCGGCCGAACTTTATACTGATGTGCTGGTGGGGGCCTATTGATGGCAATCGAACTCAAAATGCCCGCACTTTCCCCGACGATGGAGGAAGGTACCCTCGCAAAATGGCTGGTCAAGGCCGGCGACGCGGTGAAATCGGGCGATATTCTTGCCGAGATCGAAACCGACAAGGCGACGATGGAATTCGAAGCAATCGATGAAGGCACGATCGCTGAAATCATCGTTCCTGAAGGCTCGGAAGGGGTCAAGGTAGGGACGGTGATCGCGACGATTTCTGGCGAGGGCGAGGATGCTGCCCCGGCCGCCAAGGCTCCAACGCCAGCCGTCACGCCGCCACGGGCCGCGCCCAAGGCGCCCGAGCCTGTTGCGCCTCCCGCTCCGGTCGTTGACGGCCCTGTCGTCAAGATGACCGTCCGCGAAGCTTTGCGCGACGCGATGGCGGAAGAAATGCGCGCTGACGATCGCGTTTTTGTCATGGGCGAAGAGGTGGCCGAATATCAGGGCGCCTATAAGGTGACACAGGGCTTGCTCGAGGAATTCGGGCCACGCCGCGTGATTGACACACCGATCACCGAATATGGTTTTGCTGGGATCGGCACCGGGGCGGCAATGGGCGGCTTGCGGCCGATCATTGAATTCATGACTTTCAACTTTGCCATGCAGGCCATTGATCATATTATCAATTCGGCAGCGAAGACGAACTATATGTCGGGCGGCCAAATGCGTTGCCCGATCGTGTTTCGCGGACCCAATGGTGCGGCATCGCGCGTTGCTGCGCAGCACAGCCAGAACTACGCGCCCTGGTATGCCAATGTCCCGGGCCTGATCGTTATCGCTCCTTATGATGCAGCCGACGCCAAGGGATTGCTGCGGGCCGCGATCCAGTCTCCCGACCCCGTGGTATTCCTCGAGAATGAACTCGTCTATGGCCGCAGCTTCGATGTTCCTGTTGGCGACATTACCCTGCCGATCGGCAAGGCGCGGACGGTGCGCCAGGGCAGGGATGTGACCATAGTCAGCTACTCGATCGGTGTCGGCCTCTCGCTCGAAGCGGCCGAGCTGCTTGCGGCGGATGGCATTGAAGCCGAAGTCATCGACTTGCGGACGTTGCGGCCGCTCGACAAGGTGGCGGTGCTCGAGAGCCTGTCACGGACCAACCGGATGGTTGTCGTCGAGGAAGGCTGGCCAACCTGCTCCATCGCGAGTGAGATTCTCGCGATCTGCATGGAGGATGGGTTTGATGATCTTGACGCACCGGTTGCGCGCGTGTGCGACGAGGATGTCCCGCTGCCTTACGCAGCGAACCTCGAAAAACTGGCAATTGTGGATGTCGCGCGTATCGTGTCCGCCGTCAATCGGACCTGCTATCGCTGATCAGGTTGCCGTGAAGTTGTTGCAGCCATGCACCGGCGCGGCGGGGTTGGGGTTGTACACGCCTGCTCCTGCTGGTCCTGCAAGGTCGCGATTGTCACGTACCACGAACGACGCTTCATAGCGGATTGTTCGCGCCGGGAAGAACATCGTGCCGAAGAGCGCCCGATAGTCATACGTGACCTCGACGAACATGACTGCCGAACCTGGTGGCGCCGTGATGCGCGCAGATGCCGACCCCATGCCGGCGAATGAGGTTCCCGTCGCCCCCGTACCCTGAGCGCCATAGGAAGATGCCAAGCTCTTTGTCCCGATGCAGCGTTGCCAGTGAATCCACTGTCCACCGCTTGCATTCTGTTCGAGGCTCGACAGGATTACCCGGCCGTTCGATGTGAGGTTGAGCGCTCCGGTCTGCCTGGTGAGGCCGATAAAGCTGTCATTGATGTCGGATTCGCGAATTTGCACGGTCGAGAGTGCGGACTCGGCTCCAACGCGCGACATATTGTCCGCCAGCGCAAGCGCGGCCTGCGAAACCTTCTGGTTGACCGTGGCAAGGTTGGCCATTTCGATGCCATAACCGCCAAGGCCGAGCATGAGCGGAAGCGCGTAGGCGAATTCGATCATTGCCATGCCGCTGACATCGGACCGCAGCTTGCGAAGGGCAGTAACGAATGGCGTGGCAGCAGGTTTCATGTGCATCGTGCAGTCACCGTATATGTGGTTTGCGTTCCGAAGGGCTGGTTGCGCAGTGTCGTGCTGGCGGAGATGGTTTCATTCTGGGTCCAGCCCAGCAATCCGTACATCGGGAAGAGGCGGGGATAGGTGACCGATGCCGTGTACATCACAATGTCATCGGATGTCCCCTGACCGGTAAGGCCAACATCGACATCCCAATTGCTGTTGCCGTTTTCATCCTGGTAACATTCGCCGGCCTCCCTTGAGCCATTGCCGTTGGAGTCGGTAAAGTTCTCGGCCTGTCCGGCACGCGTGAAGCTCGCATAGCTTTTGCGTGTGAACGTCCAGGTGCCGTTGGAAATGACCCGTGAGACCTGGTTCTGGACGCGTGTGTTGAGCGCAGCACCAGCCGAACTTCCGGTCTCGAGAGTTGCATCGCGAGCGGCCTTTTGCACTTCGCCCTGCAGGACGGACGTCGCATAGGTCCGAAAGCCCATGTCAAACGTGCCCATCATCAGCACCAGCAGCGTTGGTGAGATCAGCGCGAATTCGATGACGGTCAGGCCGCGTGTATCCGCAGCAAGCCGTTTCAGGGCGGTGCGGCTCATCTTGAAAGCCTCAGCTTGGCGATGCTGGCGGCAATTGCCTGGAATTGCGCAGTGAGCGCCGCGCTATTGGTCGCAACATAGGATTTGCCCGAGTCTGCGCAGCTTACCAGCGTTGACGGGTTGCTCGTGCCGAATGCGATGGTCCAGACCACGATATTGTTGGCGCGTGCCTGGTTGCACAGGGCCTGGAAGCGCGCATCATGCCGGTTGATAAGATCGGAGGTCGAAGGCGTTACCGCCACGCCCGAAACGCGGCGGTCGGACTCCTCATAGCCGTGCGAGGTGTAGATAGACGCCGGCGTGTTCATCATGCCGTCGGTCATGAAGATGATATGGCGGCTGATCGGACGCCCGTTTGGAGCCGTGGTGTTCTCCGCAGCGAAGAGGCCGTTGGGCGAGATAAGGCGCACGCCCCAGGCCATGCCCAGGTCGTGGAAAGTGTAGCCCGTAGCCACCAGGCTGTTCACATAGTCCTCGACGTCGGTCCGGGTACGAGTTGCCAGCTTGCTGGCGGGTTCGGGGCACCAGTAACTGCCGGTCGGGCTGCGGTTGGTCGTGACGTTCAGTTCGTTGCTGAACCCGCTGCCCGAACTTCTGTCATAGATGAGTTCGTTCCACATGGGCCGCCAGCTTGTCTCGCTGCTGATCGGGACAGAGTTCACGTCAAGATCCCAGGCACCGCTCGGTATCGTCACATAGCTGCTCTGGGCGATCGTATCGCGCTCTTCTATGCAACCTTCGAAGGTCGTGGACGCGCCTGTCACCGTGGTTCCGGCAGTATTGACCAGTTCTACCATGTTGTAGGAACCGTTGGCAGCAACGGTTCCGGTTGGCGCTGAACCACCTGTAAAGGCGGTCACCACATTGCCGGCCTTGTAGCTGCTCGCATCATAAGTGACCGGCCTGTAGCTCCAGTTGGTGAAGGCGTAACGGCCATTCTGTGCGTATGTCGTGGTCCCAGTCCGGTATCGCCGCGTGCAGCTCTTGCTACCTGAATAGCTCGGCGTCACGCGCTGATAGAATGTCTGCGTGACGGTGGCTGGCTGCCCCTCCTGGAACACGTCATTGGTCGGCACGGTGGGGTTGCCAGCCGGGCTCGGATTGAAGCCCGTGAACGACGTGTTGTTGCCATATTTCGTGCAGTTTGAATTGCTGATGTTGACGCCATAGGTCTGGTTCGTCCAGCCGCCATAGGTGGTTGTCGGCGTCCAACCATCCTTCTCCATGTTCGCAACGCGTGACTGGTAGGTCCAGTTATCAACGAGATAGTTGGCCGGCAGGATGTCCGTGTTCGTAAACGGATCGATGCCGATATTGACGGCCGAGGAATAAGGCACGAAGCCCACGCGGAAGCGCGAGTTTGCCGATGTTGCAGCACTGACAGTGTCGTAGAAGCTGAGAACGGCAGCGCGCAATCCGACAATCTTCGATCCAGCGCCGGAACCGCAGTTGCTGTCATCGGGGCAATCCGCCATCGACCCAGTCACGTCGAGCACGAGCATCACATCCGTGTTGGCCACTTCGTACCGGGCATCGCAAACGACACTCAGGTCGATCTGCTGGTTCCCGAAGACCTGCATCACGGCCATCGGCACACGGACCGAGGCTGCCCCTGTCACTTGGCCATCATTTGTACGTGACGGCGTGAAGCTCAGATTGGTGGTGCCAAATGACCCGGTGGGGAAGTTGTTGGAAAAGAATGCGCGCGAACGGGAGTCGGCGGTTTCGGAAAATGTCGTTCCCGTCATGTATTTGCGTCCGGCAAGGACGCCCGCATCGCATGCCTGCTGGAGCCGCGACTTGACGAGATAAGTGCGGCCCATATCCACGCCTGCACCGATCATCGCCGTCAGCGGAATAATCGCACCGGCGACAAGCATCAGCGTATTGCCCGCGGTATTGCTGCGGAGACGACTGATGAGCCCCGGCCTGGAAGGGCTGTTAGCAGGCATAGCGGCACGTTCGTTCATGGTTGATCCCCGACCAGAATGCTGGTTCAGCGTCCGGCCATGAACCAGAGACGGCTAACGCGGGTTGAAGTGACAAGGTTAATGCATTTTTTGCCATATGCCTGGATTAACGGCCGGGGTCCGTGATGATTGCGCAAGTGCAGAAATTTATGGCCAGACTATCCTGACACTGCATCGGAAACGCCTTCCCGAAGTGTTTCAGGGGGGAGAGGATGGAGGGCAGTTTCTATGTGGCGATATGTGTCTGGCGCAATTGCAGCCTTGTTCGTGATGACGGCAGGGACGCTGCTATGGTCAAGCTTTGCGGGAACGAAGAGCCTAATCGGCCCGCCGCCTGCCGCGGCCAACTCGCCGCTTGGCCCCGTTGACGTTGCAGCGCCGCTCGAGGCCAGCGAGAAGACGCGCGAGCAAAGGCGGTTTGCGCGGTATGACGCGAATGAGAATGGCGCTGTGAGCCGCGACGAATATCTCGTTTCGCGCCGCAAATCATATGCCCGGCTCGATCTGGACGGCGATGGCAAACTCTCGTTCGAGGAATATGCGGCAAAGGCGGTCAAGAAATTTGCGAGCGCCGACCGTGATCGAACCGGGGTGCTGACGCCTGCCGAATTCCTTGCAACGCGTGTCGCGCGCAAATCATTGCCAAAGGGCAATTGTCCGCCGCCGCTGCGCGCCACGGCATCGGCCGAAGACGACGACCAGGGTATCTAGGCGTTGAGCCAAAGGGCCAGGTCGGCCTTTGCCCGATCGGTATAGCCGCGCTTGCGGTCGGCCTTGCGCACTTTTTCTGGCAGGGGTGGGAAGAGCCCGAAATTGACGTTCATCGGCTGGTAGGTCGCGGCGTCGGCGCCGCCGGTGATATGCCCGAGCAATGCGCCGAGCGCAGTGGTGGGTGGGGGAGGCAGCAAATCGCGCCCAGCCAATTCGGCCGCAAGGAAGCGCCCGGCCAGCAACCCGATGCCTGCACTTTCGATATAGCCTTCGCACCCGGTAATCTGCCCGGCAAAACGGATATTGGGCCGCGACTTGAGCCGCAGCGACGCATCGAGCAACCTGGGCGACTTGATGAAGGTATTGCGGTGGAGCCCACCCAGCCGCGCGAACTCCGCCTTTTCGAGTCCCGGTATCATGCGAAAGACGCGTACCTGCTCACCGTGTTTGAGCTTGGTCTGGAAACCGACCATGTTCCACAACGTCGCCAGCGCATTGTCCTGCCGAAGCTGCACCACTGCATAGGGCCAGCGGCCTGTCTTCGGATTGTCGAGGCCCACAGGCTTCATCGGCCCGTATCTTAGCGTATCGACGCCGCGTTCGGCCATCACTTCGATCGGCATGCATCCATCGAAATAGGGAGTGTCGGCTTCCCATTCCTTGAACGCGGTCTTTTCGCCCGCGATCAGCGCTGCGTGGAAGGCCAGATACTGGTCCTTGTCCATCGGGCAGTTGATATAGTCCTTGGTATCGACCCCAAGAGAATTTGGCTTGTCCCAGCGCGAAGCCATCCAGGCGACGTCCATGTCGATTGTCTCATGATGGACGATGGGCGCAAGTGCGTCGAAAAAGGCCAGCGCCTCCTCGCCGGTTTCAGAGGCGATGGCATCGGCAAGTAGGGTCGCCGTCAGCGGGCCTGTTGCGACAATGGCCGGGCATTGAGGCAGCGTGTCGATGCGTTCGCGCACCAGTTCGATATTGGGATGCGCAGCAATCGCCGCAGTTACGCCTGCCGCATAGCCGTCCCGGTCGACTGCCAAGGCGGAGCCTGCGGGCACGCGGTGCCTGTCCGCCTCGCGCAGGATGAGCGAGCCCATTGCCCGCATCTCCGCGTGGAGCAAGCCGACGGCATTGCTTGTGTCATCGTCCGAGCGGAACGAGTTGGAGCAGACCAGCTCGCCGAGATGATCGGTCTTGTGCGCGGCGGTGGCTTCACGCCCGCGCATTTCGGATAGGCGGACCCTGATACCGGCCTCGGCAAGCTGCCAAGCGGCTTCCGATCCAGCAAGGCCGCCGCCGACAATATGAATTTGGTGTTGCATGATCGGGGCCGCTATGGCCTTTTGACCAAAAAGGCGAGGGGGAGTGCGAACATGGGACAGGGCGGGTCTTTTGCGCGCGTCATATTGATGGCATCAATCATTGCGGGTTCATCCTATCTCTACACCGTTTTCGCCGACGTGTCGGGCCCGCTTGCGATCGTCTGGAAGGGGTTGGGCGTCGGCCTGCTGGCGGCCTATGCGGCGCTTTGTGCTCGCAATGCCGATGGCTGGCTTACCGCGCTCGTCATGGCGTGCGGCGCGCTCGGGGACGTGCTGCTTGAAGCTGTCAGCATGGAGGCTGGCGCGTGGGCGTTCATCCTCGGCCATATCGTGGCCATCGCGCTTTACCTGCGCAACCGGCGGGCCGAACTCACACTCAGCCAGAAATGGCTGGCGACGCTCGTCCTCCCGCTCGCCGTGCTGATCGCAATCTGGTCGGTGCCGCTCGAGGCCAGGCCCATGATCGGCATCTACACGGCCTTTGTCGCCAGCATGGCGGCTGCGGCGTGGATCAGCCGCTTCCCGCGCTATCGCACCGGTATCGGCGCGATGATGTTCCTTGCCTCCGACCTGCTGATCTTCGCCCGGATGGGGCCGCTTGCCGAGGCGGGCTGGGCGGCTCTGGCGATTTGGGGACTCTATTATTCGGGCCAGTTGCTGATCGTGCTGGGCGTTACCCGGACGCTGGCCGAAGACCAAGGCTAGGGGGGCCGCCCGTTCCGGCGCCTCGCGCAACGCAGCGGCCTTCAGGAGCGCGGCGCCACCGATTTCAGATTTGAGGTGGGGCTTGGGCATGATTCGGGCATTAAGGGAGCTTTGGGGGCTGTAGGAAAGTGGCAGGCTGCAGGGGAAGCGTGCGTCGGACTTGCAGCAAGTTTGCTTGCGCAGGTGGCGTTATCTGAAGACTTTCACGGCATGCCATTCCTGATGTTTGGCACAATCGTTGGCGTGGTAGGGGTGTCGCTGTTTTTGCGGACTGTCGCCGAGTTGATCGGAAGAAGACTGAGGCGAAACGTCCGCTAACCACCCAACCCAATCATCGCACCTCAACCCCCACCACTGCCTTCATCGGCAACGGGCTATAGAGATGCGGAAACAACGCGCCGCCGCGCGAGACTTCCCAGCGGATGTCATCGCCGAGCATTGCGAGATCGACCTCAGCGATGACCAGCCCGACCTGTCCCGCGAAATGCTTGTCCAGCGTGCCTTGCACCTGATCGGCGGCCGAGAGGTGGATATAGCCGTCCGCGAGATCGACCGGCGCGCCGTGGAAGATGCCCTCCGCCTCGAACTGCGCCCATTGTTCTGCGGTTAGGATCTTGAAGGCGGTGCGGGTCATGCTTCGGGTGCGTGGGGTGTTTCTCGAACGGCTTCAATCGCCTCGTCGGTGCCTTCTTCGTCGCTTTCCTCGATCAGCGCGGCGCTCACCACATGTTCGTTATCGGCGACATCGAACAGTTTCACGCCGGCCGTATTCCGGCCGATCACGCGCATCCCGGCGATTTCCATGCGGATCATCTTGGCCTGATCCGTCACCAGCATCAGCTGTTCGCCGGTCTTTGCCGGGAAGCTCGCGACGACCGGGCCGTTGCGTTCGATATTGTCGATATTGGTGATGCCCTGTCCGCCGCGATTGGTGCGGCGATATTCATAGGCTGATGACCGCTTGCCATAGCCATTGGCGCAGACCGTAAGGATGAACTGCTCACGTTCAGCCATATCCGTCATCCGTTCGGGCGCGAGTGTCGGCGCATTCTCATTGTCCTTCCACGGCGCGGCGCGCAGATAGGCTTCGCGTTCTTCCTGCGTGGCGCCCGAGCGGCGGAGGATGGAGAGCGAGATCACTTCGTCATCGCCTTTGAGCGTCATGCCACGAACGCCGGTCGAGGTGCGGCTCTGGAATTCGCGGACGTCGGTCCCTTCGAAACGAATCGCCTTGCCGCCCCGCGTCGCGAGGAGCACATCGTCTTCCCCGCTCAGCAGCGCGACGCCGATCAGCCGGTCGGCGCTCTCATCATCGAAACGCATCGCAATCTTGCCGTTGGACGGCACATTGGTGAACGCGTCCATGCTGTTGCGGCGCACGGTTCCCTTCGCTGTTGCAAACATGACGTGGAGCTTGCCCCATTCGGCCTCGTCCTCCGGCAGGGGGAGCACGGTCGAAATGGTTTCGCCCGGCGCCAGCGGCAGCAGGTTGATCATCGGCCGCCCGCGCGTGTTCGGCCCGCCTTCGGGCAGGCGCCAGACCTTCATGCGATAGACCTTGCCCGCGGTCGAGAAGAACAGCACCGGGGTATGCGTCGAAGTGACGAACAGTTCGGTGACGACATCCTCATCCTTGGTCGCCATTGCCGCTCGGCCCTTGCCGCCGCGTCTTTGCGCACGGAATGTGTCGAGCGTGGTGCGCTTGATGTAGCCGTCCATCGTCACGGTCACGACCATGTCCTCGCGCTCGATCAGGTCCTCATCGTCGATCCCGTCGGCGGCGGGGGCGATTTCGGACTTGCGCGGAGTCGCAAACTCGTCGCGCACCGCAATCAGTTCCTCGCGCATCACGCCGTGGAGCTTCACCCGGTCGGCAAGGATTTCGAGGAAATATTTGATGCTCTGCGAAAGCGCCTTCAACTCGGTGCCAATCTCGTCACGGCCCAGCGCGGTCAGGCGGTGGAGGCGCAGGTCGAGGATCGCGCGGATCTGGAGATCCGACAGGCGGTAGGTGTCGCCCACTATCGCGTCATGATCCTCGACGGCTTCGACAAGCGCGATATAGGACGCGATCTCAGCGATCGGCCAGGCGCGCGCGGCCAGTCGCTCGCGCGCTTCGGCGGGGCTTGCCGACCCCCGGATGATGCGGACGACTTCGTCCAGATTGGTGACGGCGACAACGAGGCCCAGCAAGATGTGCGCCCGCTCACGCGCCTTGTTCAGCTCGAACTTGGAGCGGCGGGTAATGACTTCTTCGCGGAATTTGACGAACGCCTCGATCATGTCGCGGAGCGTCAACACCTCAGGCCGGCCGCCGCGGATCGCAAGCATGTTAGCCGCGAAGTTCGACTGGGCAGGCGTATGGCGCCAGAGCTGGTTGAGCACGACCTCGGGCGAGGCGTCGCGCTTCAGGTCAATGACAATGCGGACGCCGAAGCGGTTCGATTCGTCCCGTATGTCCGAAATGCCCTCGACGCGCTTTTCCTTGGCGGCTTCGGCGATCTTCTCAACGAGGGCGTTCTTGCCCTGCTGGTAGGGGATTTCGGTCAGCACGATGCTGCGCCTGTCGCCCCGGCCTTCCTCGACCTCATGACGGCAGCGCATCACGACCGAGCCCTTGCCCGTGGTATAGGCCGAACGGGCGCCGGCCTGTCCCAGGATCAGGCCGCCGGTGGGGAAATCGGGCGCCGGGACAATTTCCATCAGTTCTTCGGCCGTGATCGCGCCGTTTTCGATATAGGCGAGCGCGGCATTCACGACCTCGCCCAGATTGTGCGGCGGGATGTTGGTCGCCATGCCGACCGCGATGCCGCCTGCACCGTTCACGAGCAGGTTGGGGAAGCGCGCGGGCAGGACCTGCGGTTCCTCACGGCTGGCATCGTAATTGGGCTGGAAATTGACGGTGTCCTTGTCGATATCCTCGAGCAGGGCGTTGGCAACCTTGGCGAGCCGCGCCTCTGTATAACGTGCCGCAGCCGGCGGATCGGGATCCATCGAGCCGAAATTGCCCTGACCGTCGATCAGCGGGACCCGCATCGACCAGTCCTGCGTCATGCGCGCGAGCGCGTCATAGATCGCCATGTCGCCGTGCGGGTGATAATTGCCCATCGTGTCGCCGACGATCTTGGCCGACTTCCGGTAGGGGCGCCCCGCAACGAATCCACCTTCCTGGCTGGCCCACAGAATCCGCCGGTGAACAGGCTTCAGGCCGTCGCGCACATCGGGAAGCGCGCGCGCGACGATGACCGACATGGCATAATCGAGATAGCTCGACTTCATCTCGTCAACGATGTTGATCGGGGTAATGTCCGAAGGGTCGGCGAGGACTGTCTCGTCGTTGCTCAATGGGTGTCTTTCTGATGAGATTCGCTGGCATACCAACTAGCCGCTGGCGCGGAAAAAGACCAGCCCCAAGGGCAAGTTTGATGGTTCAATCGCCGTTCAGGCGAAGCCCGCAATAGGGCGGCTCATTCGTTCCGGTCTTGTGTGCCCGCGCCTGTGGGACTAGCGAGGCGTGGAGGGTCACGGGCCGGGATGCCCGCTTGCAGGAGGATGACTGTATGAAACTGGTTTCGAGGGCTTCGCTGGCTGCGGCGCTGGCCTTGGGCATGATTGCAACGGGCGTTGCGACACCCGCCTTGGCAAAGAAGGAAAAGAAGGAAAAGGCGCCCGAACAATATGCGCCCCAGCTCAGCAAGGAGTTTCGTGCGGCGATTGGCGCGGCGCAAGCGGCGACAAAGGCCGGAAACACAGCGGATGCGACGGCCAAGCTCGCTGCGGCCGAAGCGCTGGCAACACAGCCTGACGAGAAATTCTATCTGGGCGCGATTGCCTATGACGTGTTCAAGCTGACCAAGGATGCAGTGGCCGGTCGCAAGGCGATCAACCAGATGATCGCCGCGAATTCGCGGATGGCGACCAATGCCGCCGAGCTGAATTTTGTCTCGGGCAACATGGCTTATGACGCCGGCGACTATCAGGATGCCATTGCCAAGCTGGCCGAGGCCGATCGCCTTGGATCAAAGAGCATCGACAGGCTGTTGAGGCTTGCCGAATCCTATTTCAAGCTCAACCAGGTCCCGCAGGGACTGAGCTTTGTCGATCGCGCCGTGGCCGAATCGACTGCGGGCGGGCAGAAGCCGCCCGAATCCTGGTTCGCGCGCGCTGCTTCGGTTGCCTACAAGGCCAAATTGAATTCCGAGGTTGCGAAATGGACGCGCGAACAGGTCAAGGCCTATCCTACTGCAGAAAACTGGCGGAGCGCGCTGGTCACGTATCGCGACGGTGCCCGCCTGGATGGCCAGCCGGCGCTCGACCTTTTCCGCCTCATGCGACTGACGAAGTCGCTTGCCGGTGAACGGGACTTTTTCGAATATGCTTCGCTTGCGGTTGATCGCGCGCTTCCCGGAGAAGCGAAAGCGATGATCGAGGAAGGATTTGCCACCGGTGTTGTGAGCAAGTCCAGCCGCGCGGTGACGGAGGTGCTTACGCTTGCGAGCAGCAGGATCGCTGCCGACCGCGCTTCGATTGTGACCAGCGAAAAGCAGGCCAATGCAGCCGGTGCGACAGGCCGGCCGGCAGCGGGCGCGGGGGATGCCTATCTTGGCTATGGCGAAGATGCCAAGGCGATACCGTTCTACAAGATGGCGCTTCAAAAGGGCGGCGTCGATATGGATCAGGTCAACACCCGGCTCGGCATCGCGCTGGCCCGTTCGGGCCAAAAGGACGAGGCGCGGACATATCTTTCGGCGGTCGGCGGCACACGGGCCGATATTGCCAAATTCTGGCTGCTCTACATCGATCTGCTCCCGTAAGAGATTTGGAGCGAGCGGGGCAAGCCAAAGAAAAGCCCCCGGAAATACAACTCCGGGGGCTCCTTCTTGAGCGCGACCAAGCGCTTGGGAAATTAGTTTTTCGCGGCCTTTTTCGCAAAGCGCCGACGGGCGATCAGTGCCGATGCGCCGGCCCCGAACAGAAGAACCATCGGTGGTGCGGGCACTTCGGTGCCGCCGCTCGAGGTTGATGTCGAGCCGTTCGAAGAGCTCGAAGACGAGCTCGACGATGAGGTTGAACTGGACGTCGAGGACGATGTCGAAGTGCCGCCAAAGCTTGAGGAACTCGATGTCGAGCTGACATTGCCAGATGAAGTCGAACTGCTGACATTGCCCGACGAACTGGATGTCGAACTGACATTGCCCGACGAGGTGCTTGAACTCGAACCGCCGGTCGAAGTGCTTGTACTCGATCCGCCGGTTGACGTTGATGTTGAGGATCCCCCCGTCGAGGTCGAGGAACCGCCGGTTGAGGTGGACGACCCGCCCGTCGAAGTCGAGGAGCCTCCGGTTGACGAGGTCGATGTGCTCGAAACGCCACCGGTTGAAGTCGAAGAGCCGCCGGAGCCGCCGGACGAAGTCGAAGTCGAGGATCCGCCCGACCCGCCCGAGGATGTCGAGCCGCCGCTTGACGTCGATGAGACGACGATGCTTCCGCCTCCGCTGCCGCCGCCAAAGCCCCCAACGAAAAAGCCGCCGCCAAAGCCTCCGCCGAAACCGCCCGAGCCGCCGACCACGACCGGAATGCCGCCGCCGCCAGAAATCATCGGGCCGTCGGGCGGGTAGGGGAGCGGCGCGCCCTGGCTGGCAAAGGTTACCGTTGCCGGCGCGCACGCCATTTGCGTGGTCGTCGTGGTTGTGCGTTTGATGCGCTTGACGATGCGCCGTGCGGGCGCGCGGTGGGCAATGCGTTTGCCGACTTTCTTGCCGGCCTTGTGGGATTTCACATAGTGCGTCTTGGGCTGCACGCTGCTTGCATGCATCGCTCCGCCGCCAATCACTGCACCGCCGCATGCGCATGCACAGAGTTTTGCGAGAGCCATTTTGACGGACATAGTGTCGATCCCACTTTACGTACCCGATCGCGCCAAACAACTCACCCGGAGCGCGATCACCTGTCGAGTTCCCGATGACGTGCAGAAGTTCCGGAATCCCTTCAAGCCGATTAACCCTTATTATCACGATTCAGGAACAATTAACCAAGGCCAGTCGGCAAACAACTTGGTTAATGTCTCATTTGGGGGCTGTTTGGCGGGAATGTTCCAACGGAATCCGGAAAGGTCCTGTAACGCCCAAGGCGATTCGCCCGAAGGGGAAAGGTTGGTGGGTCGATTCTCCGGGTCGCACACAGTTCTCGTGTGTAATTGATCCACCAACACCGCGAATTTCATCTCCCGACCAGGATGGCTTGTGCGTCGCAATCGGCCTCACTATAGGCCCGCTGCACCGGTCACCAAACAGTCGACTGCCTGTGGCGTCCGGCATGTGAGAGGAAATGAGCGTAGCATGATGTCCGCACTCAACGACCCGAACGACGATCGATCGGACAACGCAACGGGTGACGGCCATGTTGACCGGGATTATCGGCCCAGCGATGCGGAAGCCTTCATGAATCCCCTCCAGCTGGCGTATTTCCGGAAAAAGCTGCTGGGCTGGAAGGAGGATATCCTCCGCGAATCGCATGACACGCTTGTCACCCTGCAGAACGAATCGCTTCGTGAACCCGATGTGACTGACCGTGCCTCGAGCGAAACCGACTGGTCGCTGGAACTGCGGACGCGCGATCGCCAGCGTAAGCTCATTGCCAAGATCGACGCAGCTCTGCGCCGGATTGATGATGGCGAATATGGCTATTGCGAGGTGACCGGGGAACCGATTTCGCTTGCGCGTCTCGAAGCGCGCCCGATCGCGACCATGACGATCGAAGCGCAGGAGCGGCACGAACGCAACGAAAAGATTTCGCGCGACGAATAGCGTTCGCAACAGCGAAATATTTACGTTTTTCCAACTCTTTGTCCTTAACGGCTGCGGCTATGGAAATGCCGGGTCCGATTGACGAAGCCGAACCAGAGCAGGAATGCGCCGATGCCGCGCGTGGAAAGTCGCGTGACAGTATGTTCCTGTCGGCGATTGTGTTGTTCGACGGTACGGCAACGTCGCAAACCGTCCGGGTCAGAAACCTGTCCGCAGGCGGAATGATGATCGATGTCGGCGCTGCGCGAAAAATGGGCCTGGGCGCCACCATCGTGCTTCAGAATATTGGCGAAATCCGGGGCAGCGTGATCTGGTCCACGGAAAAGCGCCTGGGCATCGCCTTTGAGCACGAGATTGATCCGCATCTTGCACGGCGCAAACCCGTTACGGCCAAGGTTCCCGGATGCAGACTTCCCCTTGATACCTCGCGTCGCCCCGGACTTGCCATTCGCTAATCCCGTTGGGGGGTCTCGTCGGCCCCCTTATTCTGGCGCTTCCTGTCTTTGGCTTGCTGTTCCTCTTGCTCCCTGATTTCGCGCCCGCGATTGCGATCGGCTTCGGCCTGGCTTGTTGTTGTTGCATCGACAACTGCGCCTGCGGCTTTGATCGGTGCGGTCACGACGGTTTTCACGACGCGGCCGACACATGCTGAAACCAGGAGCGCAGCAGACAGGGCCGCAAGCAAACGCCAGTTCATATTTCTCTCCTCGCGAGAACGGGACTGTATCATCGCCGGCTCTTCAGGCAACCGGGCCAAGTTCGGCTGATCACGCTTGACGCCCGCCATGCCGCGCTCCTAAGGGGCCAATTCCTGAAATTTATGCGGCCGCAATGCCGCCATGGCGATCGTAGCTCAGTTGGTTAGAGCGCCGGTTTGTGGTACCGGAGGTCGCGGGTTCGGATCCCGTCGGTCGCCCCATTTTTCCTTGAGAAATATTACTTGTAATATTATTGCGTGAATTCGAAACTATCGAATGCGCAACGGAGCCGATTGATGACTTCCCCCTGGGATCTTCCCGATTTCGACGACCATGAAGCCCTGCACCTCGTTCGCGATGCGCCGTCGGGTCTCATGGCAATCATCGCAATCCATTCGACCCATTTGGGACCGGCGGCCGGGGGGACAAGGTTCTGGCACTATGCGGAGCACGAAGCCGCGATTACTGACGCCCTGCGCCTGTCGCGGGGCATGAGCTACAAGAATGCGATGGCGGGACTCGCGATGGGCGGCGGCAAAGCCGTTATCCTGTCGGACAGCATGGGCACCAAGACTCCGGAAATGATTGCGGCCTTTGCCAAGGCCGTCGACTCTCTCGGCGGCCGTTATTTGACGGCGCAGGATGTTGGCATGAGTGCTAGCGACATGGTTGCCATTTCGAAGGGAACGCGCTTTGTTTCCGGCCTTCCGCCAAAGCAGGGCGAAGCGGGAGGCGATCCCGGCCCGACCACGGCAATGGGCGTATTCTTGGGGGTGAAGGCTGCGGTCAGGCGCGCCCTGGGCAGGGATGACCTGTCGGGAGTCCATATCGCGATCCAGGGTGTCGGCAGCGTAGGCGGGGGGCTTGCGCGGCATGCCGCTGCCGCAGGTGCCCGGATCACACTTGCCGACAAAAATGGAGAACATGCCAATGCGCTCGCCGCGCAGATCGGCGCGCAGGTCGTCTCCGCCGATGCGATCATGGCTGTGGAGGCCGATGTCTTCAGCCCTTGCGCGCTGGGCGCGATACTGACCGAACCGAGCATTGCCGATCTCCGCGTGGCCGTTGTTGCGGGCGGGGCGAACAATCAGCTTGCAACATCGGCGGACGGAGATCGGCTCCAGGCGCGCGGCATCCTTTATGCCCCGGACTATGTGATCAATGCCGGCGGCATCATCAATGTTGCGCTCGAATATCTGGGTGGTGGCGATCGCGCTGCCGTCGATGCAAAGGTTGCGCAAATTCCTGACAGGCTCGTTGCAGTTTGGGATGGTAGCGAGGCTACGGGTGAAAATCCCGCAAGAGTAGCCGACGCAATGGCGCAAAAGCTGATTGGAAGAAGCTGACCAATCTCTCTTTGCGCCAGCGTCTTCATCGTTTAGAGGACTGGCGCGATGCATGCCTTTGCCAACCCCGCGCGATTCCTGAAGATTGCCCGCCCACTGACTCCGGTCCTTGGCTGGCTGGGTGCGGCGCTCATATTGGGCGGGGCATATGCAGGGCTGTTCACCACGCCACCTGATTACCTGCAGGGTGAAACGGTTCGCATCATGTATATCCATGTTCCCGCTGCCTGGCTTGGCATGGCGGGCTGGAGCGGGATCGCGATTGCCAGCATTGTGCAGCTCGTCTGGCGGCACCCGCTTGCCGGTGTTGCCGCCCGCGCCATTGCAGTCCCCGGCGCGTTGTTCACCGCCCTTTGCCTTGCCACGGGTTCTCTCTGGGGCCGTCCTGCCTGGGGAACCTGGTGGGAATGGGACGGGCGCATGACGTCGATGCTCGTCCTTCTCTTCCTCTATTTCGGCTATATCGCGCTGGCCAATGCAGGCGACGACCGGACCTCGGTCAGCCGCGTCACGGCCATCTTCGGCATTGTCGGCGCCGTCAACATCCCCATCATCAACCGCTCGGTCGTCTGGTGGAAGTCGTTGCACCAAGGGCCAAGCATCACGATGCGCGGCTCGACGATCGACCCCGAACTGCTGTGGCCCCTTGGGCTTACGACGCTTGGTTTCTCGCTCCTGTTCGGCGCAATCATCCTGATGCGGATGCGCGCAAATCTCGCCGAAGCGAAGGTTGAGGCCCGGCTGCGCAGGCTCGCCGCGGGATGAATCCCTGGCCCTTTGTCATAGCCGCCTATGGCCTGACCGGCCTTGCATCGATCATTGCGCTGGGGTTGAGTTACGTCGCGATGCGTCGCGCCGAAAAGAAGGTGGACGATCTGTGAAACCCAAGCACCAGCGACTAACGCTCGCGATCGCCGCGCTCGGCACCGTCATCGGTGCAGGATTGCTTGCCGTTTCGGCGCTGGATGACCGTGCCGCCTATTTCTATTCGCCCGCCGACATTGCAAAGGCGAAGCCTGCCGCAGACGCGTCAATCCGGCTTGGCGGGATGGTCGCGGACAAATCGATCGTGCATGAGGCGGATGGCGTGACGATCCACTTTGTCGTCGAGGACGGTGCATACCGGACGCCGGTTCGCTTCACCGGCATCGTCCCCGACCTCTTCAAGGAAAAATCCGGGGTTGTGGCCGAAGGAAAACTGGGCGCTGACGGTGTGTTCCTCGCAACGAACATCCTTGCCAAGCATGACGAAAACTACAAACCGCCCCAGATGGCGGGTACCGAACACAAGACAGAGACGCTCGCCCGATGATTGCTGAAGCAGGGCTTGGGCTGTTGTGGATCGCTGCTGCGCTTGCGATCCTGCAATTTGGCTTGGGCTGCGCAGCCGTTGCAAGGCGGCGCGATGAGCAGCTTTCGGCGGTTCGGGCCATTGCCGTTGCGCAAGGCGTGCTTGCGGCGCTTTCCTTCCTTGCGCTGATCTGGGTGTTCCTGCGTTCGGACATGTCCGTTGCGCTGGTTGCGGCGAACAGTCATTCTGCCAAGCCGTGGCTCTACAAATTTGCCGGAACATGGGGAAACCACGAAGGATCGATGCTTCTCTGGGTCACGATCCTTGGCATTTCCGGATCGGCGGTTGCGCTGTTCGAGCGCAGTCTCAAGGCTTCGACGCTGATCGCTACGCTGGCGGCGCAGGCCGCGCTCAGCATCGGTTTCTATGCCTTCCTGCTGTTTTCCTCGAACCCCTTTACCCGGCTGTTGCCGGCCGCCGCAGACGGGCAGGGGCTCAACCCGCTGTTGCAGGATCCGGGCCTCGCTTTCCATCCGCCGACGCTTTATTTCGGTTATGTCGGCATGTCGGTCGCCTTCAGCTTCGCGGTTGGCGCGCTCGTTACGCGCGATGTCGATCCTGCCTTTGCCCGCGCGATGCGGCCCTGGGTGCTGGGTGCCTGGATATTCCTGACGCTGGGCATCACGGCGGGCAGCTATTGGGCCTATTACGAGCTCGGCTGGGGTGGCTGGTGGTTCTGGGATCCGGTCGAGAATGCCTCGCTCATGCCGTGGCTGGCAACGACGGCGCTGCTCCACTCGGTGACGGTGCTGGCGACGCGCGACGGCTTGCGCGCCTGGACGGTGATGCTGGCCGTCGTGGCCTTTTCGATGTCGATGGTCGGCACCTTCCTTGTTCGTTCGGGCATCCTGACCAGCGTTCACAGCTTTGCGGTCGATCCCACACGCGGCAGTTTCCTGCTGGCATTGCTCGCCATCTATGTCGGTGGCGCGATGACACTGTTTGCCCTGCGGATTGGCACCGTACGCGAGGGGAGCCAGTTCGACCTGGTTAGCCGCGAGGGCGCGCTCGTTGTGAACAACCTGCTGTTTTCGGCCATCCTCGGCATCGTCTTTGTCGGCACGCTCTATCCGCTTGGCGTGGAAGCCGTGACAGGGGAGAAACTGTCTGTCGGGCCGCCCTATTTCAACGCGACGGCGGGGCCGGTCACGCTGTTCCTTGTTATCGTGATGATCGCGGGGCCGCTGATGCGCTGGCGGCGCGACCAGATGACGGTGCTGGCGCAGCGGCTGGCGATCCCGCTCCTCATCATCGCGCTCTCGCTGCTGGCGCTTGTCATTGCCTCACCGGACATCGGCATCCTCCCCTTTCTTGGCCTGATGCTTTCCGGCGGCATTGCGATCGGCAGCCTTGCGCCGCTCTGGGGCCGCAATCTGCGGCGCACGCCGCTCTTCACCTGGGGCATGGTCATTGCGCATCTGGGCGTTGCGGTCAGCCTTGCGGGCATGGCCAGCGAAACCGGCTTCATCAAGGAAACGCTGGTCGCGTCCAATGTCGGTGAAAGTCACAAGGTCGGGCCGTTTGACGTCAGGTTTGCAGGGCTCGAACCGGTGGCTGGCCCGAACTGGACCGCGCTTGAAGCAACTCTGGAGGCACGGCGTGGGGATGGTCCGCCCCGCATCCTCAAGCCGCAATCGCGGATGTTTTCGAACCCGCCGACGGAAACCAACGAGGCGGCGATTGACACGCTGTTCGACGGGCAACTCTATCTCGTCCTTGGCAAACAGGAGCCTTCGGGCCGCTGGCAGCTCCGCATGTGGTGGAAGCCTTTCGTGACGCTCATATGGTTCGGTGGCGCGATGATCGCGCTTGGCGGCCTTCTTGCCCTTGCCGGACGTTTTCGCCGTGACAGGCTGTCGGGCCGGGGGAGGGCAATCGCATGAAACGGGTCTCGCTCTGGTTGCCGCTAGCGATCTTCCTCACCTTTTTTTCGGTGGTCGGTTATGGTCTCAAAAAGCCGTCCGACAAGGTCATCACCTCGAAGATGATCGGCAAGCCGCTTCCGCAATTTGCACTGGCTCCCGCGCATGAGGGGCAGCCCGGCCTCACCAGCGCAAGTTTTGCGGGAGGCTCGCCCAGGCTTCTGAACGTTTTTGCCAGCTGGTGCATTCCCTGCATCGCTGAAGCGCCCGTGTTGATGCAGTTGCGATCCATGGGCGTCAGGATCGACGCGATTGCCATCCGCGACCGGCCCGAAGATGTGGCGCGCTTCCTTGAACGGAACGGCAATCCGTATGAAAGGATCGGCTCCGATACCGTCGGCAAGGTCCAGATTTCGCTGGGATCGTCCGGCGTGCCCGAAACTTTCGTCATCGATGGCAAGGGGATTATCCGCCACCAGCATATCGGTGACATTCGCGCCGATGACATAGCGGAGATATTGAAGGCGCTGGAGGCCGCGAAGTGAAGCGGCTCGCGCTCCTTCTGGCATTCGCCGTCCCGATGAGCGGGTTGCAGGCCGATTCCACCATGCCTGCGGCGGAATATGCCAATACCCAATTGTCGGATCCGGCGCAGGAAAAGGCCGCCAAGGCGCTTATGGAATCGATCCGCTGCCTTGTCTGCCAGGGACAGTCGATTGCCGATTCGGATGCAGAAATGGCCGGGGACATGCGCGCCCTGATCCGCCAGCGGATTTCGACAGGCGAAAAGCCGGAGGCGGTTCGGACGTGGCTGGTTGAACGCTATGGCAATTGGGTGACATACAAGCCACCGCTGACGGGCGTGGGCAGCTTCCTGTGGGTCGCGCCGCTGGTTTTCCTTGTTCTTGGTGCGCTCCTTGCGCGCGGACGCTTCCGGCGGAGGGAAAAGCGCTGATGGGCTGGATATGGCTCCTGGTATTTGCAGTCGCGACAGGCCTTGGGCTTTGGCGGATCGGCAAACTCGATCGTGGTGGGCTTGAGCTGGTCGGCGCGGCGTTGTGCCTCGCGCTTGCGGGCTATGCGTGGCAGGGCAGCCCTTCGGCTCCGGGTCATCCGCTGGAAGCGGCCGATGCTGCCGATGGCGGCGAGGTCCCGGCCAATCTGCGCAAGACATTTGCCAGCAGCATGAATGCGGAAGGGCAATGGCTTGCCCTTGCCGATGCGCTGGTCCAGGCGGGGCGCCCGCGCGCGGCCGTCTCGATGCTCTCCGAGGCAACCCGCAAGGCGCCGGAGAATCCGGATATCTGGGTTGGGTTGGGCAATGCGCTTGTCGTTCACGGTGGCGGGCAGATGTCACCCGCCGCGCAATTCGCCTTTGAGCGGGCGGCGACGATTTCGCCCAACCATCCCGGACCGCCGTTTTTCGTCGGCCTGGGGCTGGCGCAGGCGGGAAAGGCTGAAGAAGCCGGTGAAGTCTGGCGCGGGCTCCTTGCGCGCGCACCCGAAGGCGCGCCGTGGAAGGCCGACCTTGAGGCGCGACTGGCCGAAATCAACCAGCTTCCCAAGAATCCCGGTCAGGCGCCGGCATCGCCGCCGGAAACCGGTTCCAGCGTCGTGCCGCGTTGAAGCGTTCGCTGCATTGCGGGGCTGAATAGCCTGTGCTAGGGCGCCCCACCTTTGGTATCATGGGGGGCGAATTGGGGCCCTGCACATTGAATTTCCGGGAGCTTTCCAGAAATGAGTGACGCTGTTGCGACGGACGACTCGCAGGAAGAGTCGCTGGGCCATCACCCCGGCGGATCGCTCGCGAAGCTGGTCGTCGGCGCGGTCGGCATTGTCTTTGGCGATATTGGCACCAGCCCGATCTACGCGTTTCGCGAAACCTTCACGGGGCATCACAAATTGCTCGTTGACCAGGCCCATATCTACGGTGTCCTGAGCCTGATCTTCTGGTCGATGATGATCGTCGTGACGTTCAAATATGTAACGATCATCATGCGCGCCGATAACAAGGGAGAAGGCGGCAGCCTCGCCTTGCTGGCGCTGATCAACCGGCAAAGCGAAGGGGCGCGCTGGTCCACCCCGATCGTCCTGCTCGGGGTGTTTGCAACGGCACTCTTCTACGGGGACAGCATGATCACCCCGGCCATGTCGGTGCTTTCGGCGTCCGAAGGCCTGGCGGTGGTGAATAGCGGCTTTGGCCCGTGGGTGGTGCCGCTCTCGGTCGGCATCCTGGTCGGGCTGTTCACGATCCAGTCGCGCGGGACCGCGACCGTGGGAGCGTTTTTCGGCCCGATCATGATGCTCTATTTCGCCGTCATCTCGGTTCTCGGCGTCATCCAGATTGCCGGAAATCCGGCCATCGGCTGGGCGCTCAATCCTTATTACGCGGTCGCATTCTTCGTGGCCGATCCGCTGCCTGCATTCCTCGCGCTGGGTTCGGTCGTGCTCGCGATTACCGGAGCCGAAGCGCTCTACGCCGATATGGGGCATTTCGGACGCAGGCCAATCGGCATTTCATGGCTGTGGTTCGTGATGCCGGCATTGATGCTCAACTATCTGGGGCAGGGCGCGATGATCGTCGGCAATCCCGCGGCGATCTCCAACCCCTTCTTCCTGCTGGCACCCGAATCGATCCGCATCGTCCTTGTGCTTCTTGCCATGCTCGCGTCGATCATTGCGAGCCAGGCGGTGATTTCGGGTGCATTTTCGCTGACCCAGCAGGCGATCCAGCTGGGCTTCATTCCGCGCATGCGGATCATGCACACCAGCGAAAGCGCGGCCGGCCAGATCTATATTCCGGTGATCAACTGGGCGCTGATGTCGATGGTCCTGCTGCTCGTCCTGTTCTTCCGCACGTCGAGCAACCTGGGGGCAGCCTATGGCATTGCGGTCACAGGTGCCGTGTTCATCGATTCTTGCCTGCTTTCCGTGGTTCTTTTCAGCCTGTGGAAGTGGAACAAGGCCCTGTCGGTCCTCGTGCTCGCAGTCTTCTTCACCGTCGACACGGCCTATCTGGCCTCGAACCTCACCAAGATTCCCGATGGCGGTTGGTTCCCGCTGCTGATCGGCCTCATCGTGTTCACATTGCTGACGACCTGGGCGCGTGGCCGCAAGCTGATGATGGAGCGGATGCGCGAAGCCGCCATGCCGATCAAGGTCTTCATCAGTTCGGCCGCCACATCGGCCGCACGTGTGCCCGGCACGGCGGTTTTCATGACATCGGCGGCCGACGGCGTGCCGCACGCGCTGCTTCACAATCTGAAGCACAACAAGGTCCTGCACGAACGCGTGATCCTGCTAACCGTGAAAATCCCCGACGTGCCGTTCGTCGAGCCCGACAAACGCTGCAAGATGGACGACCTGGGGCAGGGCTTCCATCGGCTCGTCCTCAGATACGGCTTTATGGAAGAGCCGGACGTGCCCGCTGCACTCGCCACGATCACAACGTGCGGCCCGCCCTTCAAGATGATGGATACGAGCTTTTTCCTCGCCCGGCAGACGCTTCTGCCATCGTCACGGCCGGGCATGGCCATCTGGCGCGAGAAGCTCTTTGCCTGGATGTTGAGGAATGCGGAAAGCGCGATGGAGTTCTTTCGCCTGCCGACCAATCGCGTCGTCGAACTGGGCAGCCAGGTTGAGATCTGAGACGGTTGACCGGAAAAGCGCCTCTGCTATAGGCGCGCTTCCCACGGCTCTGGTCGTTTGGCGTGGCGGAGTAGCTCAGCTGGTTAGAGCAGCGGAATCATAATCCGCGTGTCGGGGGTTCAAGTCCCTCCTCCGCTACCATCCCC